>ERZ825670.2431-NODE-2431-length-17605-cov-24.970313_pt1 | contig 17605 bp, 15 predicted proteins | sample MGYA00519929_ERZ825670 | MGnify/ENA primary metagenome ERZ825670 (study PRJEB31778, sample SAMEA3449207) | human gut metagenome | biome: human gut; feature: human-associated habitat; material: faeces | place: United Kingdom | collected 2010/2012 ...
AATATATTAATAATATTTTTTGAAGATATATTATCTTCAAAATATGGTAATAAATTTAATTCTCTTTCAAAATTTACATAAATCGTATTTTTGTAATTATTTTTTCCAAACTCCTGCAAAACCCAAGTTTTTCCGATTTGTCTTGCGCCATACAAAACTAATGGCATTTTATCTGACTTTAAATTTTTCCATGCTATTAATTCATCATATATTTTTCTTTTCAAAATTATCGCCTATATGAATTATACATATATTTTTATATTTTGTCAATAAATACGTTCCAAAAAATGTATTTTTTTACACTTTTTGGAACCAATAAATGTATTTTTTTACATTTTTTAGAATATATTGATTTTTTTACAACTTTTTTTAAGAAGTTCTATTTGATATGTATCATCTAAAATAGCCTCTTTACTTGCTTTTATAACCTCATCATACTCAATTTTTGAAAAGTCAATTTCATAACCACACTCAAGCATAAGTTCACGAATAAATTCACGTATGGCTCTTCCATTTCCCTCTCTAAAAGGATGTATTACATTAAGTTCTGTCATAAGATACGAAATCATTTTTATAAATTCATCAAAATTCATTTTCTTAAACTCTTCTAAATTTATTTTACTCATTACACTTTTTAGATTTTCTTCTATATATTCATACTGTGAAAAAACAAAGTTTTCTTTAATAATATTTTCAAGTCTATACATACCTGCAAAATCGTATACATCACAAAAAAGATAGCTATGAATGAATTTAAGTCTTTTTTCATCAAATACTTTAGGAAATTCCACCTCATTAATAGTTGCAAGTTTAAAGGCAACCATTTTTCGTTCATACTTTTCCAATTTCTTCTCATCTTTAATGTCTAGTTTGTTTACAAGTACATCCGTACCTTTGTATGTATACCTTGAATTTATAACATCATACATATACTTCCCTCTTTACATATTTTTAAATTCATTTTTTATAATTTCTATTCCCTCTTGTTCAGTTATTTTGTTATCTAAAAAACTATTTATTAAATCTATATCACTTTTATCTAAATTCATTCCTTCAAAACTCATACTTGCTTTTATATTATTTATTATTTTTTCATTTTCATTTAATACATTATCCAATTTTATCACCTTACTATATTACAATAAGTGGTATAGTTGTTTCTTTTTTAGTAAGTCCAGAATGATTCCCTTTTGTATTTAAACAATCTTCTATGTTTATTTTATCGCATACCATAAATTTATCATTTACAACTATCCCTATATATTCCCCTAAATTTTCTTTAGCCTTCTTACTTAATTTAGTATTTCCAAATATTTTATATTTTTCTATCTCTGATTTTTTTAATAAAATTACATCTTTATTAAATTCACTTAAAAATTTTTCTTCAAATTCTTCTTTTGCTTCATCCTTTACAAAGAAGCTTATCATTCTTGTATCTATACTTGGAAGTGCATAAAAATATTTAGTGTAATCCGTATTTTGATTTAAGTACATCATACTTACCATATCAACTTGTCCATGATCAGCTATCACAATTACTTTTACATCATCATTATCGTTCTTTATAAATTTTATACCATCTTCAACTTCAGATATAATATTTTTAACCTCTTGACTATTTACTCCATACATATGAGATGCAGCGTCAAGTCCATCAGTATATAAATAGCTAAAAGACGTATCTGAATTTTTTAGTTTTTTAGACATGTTCATAAAACCTTCTCTAATAGAATAAAAGCCATGAGTATTTGCTTTACTGCCTGAGAACATTCTAGAATAACTAGATGATATTAATTCCCTAGGCATTGAAATATTAACAGTAGTATTTAATTTTTCAAATATACTTTCAAATTCAAATACTTCTTTTATATTAATTCCTTTATCTTCAACTTTCTTCCCTGTTTTTCTTTCAACCATAGGAAGTGGACAGTAATTTAAGTTTTTGCTTCTTAAATACTGCCACCATCCAAAAATTCCGTGTTCTGATGGATACTTTGCACTACATACACTTGTAAGTACACATGCTGTTGAAGTTGGATTTACTGTTCGTATACCTTCCCTTAAATTTTTCTTTAATATTGAACTATCACTTAATTCATTTACTTTATAATACCCAAGTCCATCTACAAGAACAAGTAATACTTTTTTACTATCTCCTATATATTCTTCTAACCTTTGATACTTTTCTTTTTGAATTTCTTGTTTTACTCCAAACTTACTTGATAAATATTTTATTAAATCTACTATATCTATATCATTATAACTAGTATCTGAAAGGTAATTATTTAATTTTTCTATATTTTCTTTTAAATTTTGCATAATAGCTCCTTTTTACTTAATACAAAATGTTTATTATTGTTAACTACTAACACAAATATTTTATATATTTTTAATATATATGTCAATACTAAAAAATAAAGTTTCACGTTTTTGATACATATAAATAATAAATTGTAATATATCAAGATAGTAGAAACTTAAAAAAATAATAGTCAACTTCAAAATTGAATTTGACTATTATTTTTATTAAACTTTTTTACATACAAACTTACTAAAAATCCTTTGTATATTGATTAGAATAACTAAACAATTTTTCATCTGTTACATCATAAATTTTAAAAGAATCTCCAACGATTTTTAATCTAATGCTGCTCCACCTTTTCATTGTTCTTAAATTACTAGCTTCAGAAAATTCCCAATTCCAATTTAAAACGTATCCAAAATTCAATGTAATAACATCATTTTTACTTACATACATATTTTCATTATCCCTCGGTTTTATAGAAATCATATTATAATTTACATATTTATAGCCTGAAGATCCTTTTGTAAGTGAATCAAATGATGATTTATAATATGAATTAATCTGATTTATATCCATACTACTATCAAAATAATTTTTTACTGCTGATACATCCGAACCATTTATATACTCTTCATACATTGTATTCCATGTATCCCTTACAAAATTTAGAGCCCTACCAATCAATTCTTCATCTTTTATTAAAACCTGCATTTTATAATTATCATTCTGAGTTGTTGGGGTGATTTCTTTTTCTGATTCCGCAATATCAGTAACAACCTTAAAAGTTTTTAGTTTCTGTGCTATAGAAGGTATTGTATACACATCAAAATTACCTGACTTCCCAGATATATATTTTTTATCTACAATTTCTCCATTAATGTATAAACTTCCATCACCTGGAATTTGTATCTTCCAATCTTTTAAATATAAACCTTTTTCTTGAACAAACCAATTATTATTGTATTTTTTTAGATATATTGTTATAATTTGAGTTTCTTTATCTTCAGATTTTAAATATACTGTACAAGTAGCAGTATCATCTGATATATTAGATTCTATTTTTTGAATTTTTCCATTTAAATTAAAATTATCTTTTTGTTCTAAATAATTTTTATAATCATCAGAGGTTACGCAAGATTTACAAGAGTTCTCTTCTTTATATACACAATTCAAAGCACTATTATAATCTTTTTCAATTATATCATTAATATATTCCTTTGTAATACTTTCAGGATTTGCAAATGAAACTTGTTTACCATCTTTTTTTCCATTATTCATTATGAAAAAAAATATAGCGCCACCTAAAATTAAAATAAAAATTACGGAGATAATTATAATTAATAGTAATTTATTATTTTTCTTTTCCATATTTTCACCACTTGTTGTTATTTAATTTCTTTTCTTAAACACATAGGCACAATTGTGCATCCAGCAACTGCTAAAATTAATATTCCTAAAATATAAAAAGTTACATCACCTGTTTTAGGGTTATTTGATTGCTCATTAATATTTGAATTATCTAAAACCTGTTCATTATTATCATTAGAATCCTCTATAATTTGTTCATTATTATTTACATCTTTATTATCTTCTGCTTTACTATCATCAATAATTGGTTTATCTAAATATACATATTTAATATTATATTTAATTGCATATTTAGCAGCTATTGAATCTCTATAACAGTATATTGTTAAATCTTCATCATGATTTTTAAATACTGAATCTGTTGGTTTATTTATTCCAAAGAATCCAATTGAATCAACATTATCTAATATAGTAATCTTTTTTAAATTTGTACAATCTTCAAACGCACTATATTCTATTGTTTTTACACTATCAGGTATTGTAATCTCTGTTATTGCTGTATCTGCACATAAATATGATGGGATGACTGTTAATCCATCTTCTAATGTTATATTTGTTAAATTACTGCAATTTGTAAATATTTTTGATACAGCTCCTTGCTTTAATGTATTTGGTATTTTTATACTTGTTAGCGCTGTACAATTCTTGAATACATCAAATGATAATGATTCTATTTTTCCTAAATTTACATCTTTTAATTTTGTACAATCTGCAAACGCGTCATTTTCTATTGTCTTTACACTATCTGGTACTGTAATTTCTGTTATTGCTGTATCTGCACATAAATATGATGGGATGACTGTTAATCCATCTTCTAATGTTATATTTGTTAAATTACTGCAATTTGTAAATATTTTTGATACAGCTCCTTGCTTTAATGTATTTGGTATTTTTATACTTGTTAGCGCTGTACAATTCTTGAATACATCAAATGATAATGATTCTATTTTTCCTAAATTTACATCTTTTAATTTTGTACAATCTGTAAATGAATTATTTTTTATTTCTTTTACACTATCAGGTACAACAACTCCGGTAATATTTGAAGCTCCTTTAAAAGCATTGTCTCCTATCGTAACAACTTCTTTTCCTTCAATCAAACCAGGTATTGTTACATTTCCAGTCAATTCAATACTATTAGTGCATTTTAAATTTTCTATTTTATTCTCCTCATTTAAATTATATGTAAAATTTGCAGTAACACCATTAATATTACAACTATATGTATATTCATCAGCAGCAAATATCACACTTGTCCCAAAAAAAGTACTAAAACATGCAATAATTGCTAGACATATTAAAGATAATGTCAAACTTTTTTTATTTTTCATTTTATATCCTCCCTCTTTAAATAATTTTTACAAAAAATAAATTATAACTTTAAACTAATTATTTCACCTCCTAAAACATACAGAATTCTACATGTATCTACACGAGTTCATTATATTACATATTTCTAAACATTTCAACCATTTTAGGTTAATTTTTTTAAAAAAAGTTTGCTATAATATTCAATATATTAAGGTGGTGCTTATGAACATTGGAGATGCAACAAGAGAAAAAATATTAAAAATATGTAAGGAAAGAAATATTACAATTAATAAATTATGTACTCTATCTGGTATTACACAATCAACAATTGACAATTTTATGAGAAAAAATACAAAAGCAATTACACTTCAAACTCTTCAATATATTTGTGAAGGATTAAATATTAAAATATATGATTTTTTTAATGATAACGTATTTGATGATTTAGATAATGAAAAAACCACGTGATAGCACAAAGTGAAACAAAAAGTTTCACATAAACAAACACGTGGCTTTATTTATATTATATAATTATTCTATTTTTATTATTACAATTAATTCTTTGTATATCGCCAATTTACAGTAGTTGGTCCATCTTGATTCCAATTTTCATCCCAACCATCTGGCTTTTTACTTGCCTCACAATTTATTACTAAATTCTTATCATTGGCAAAAACTCCTCTACCCATCGTTTGAACATTATTTTTAATAGTAATTTCACTTAAAGATTTACAACCTGAAAATGCACTTGCGCCAATACTTGTAACATTATCAGGTATATTTATCTGACTTAATTTTTCACAACTACTAAATGTAGCATCTTTTATTTTTGTTAAGCCACTTGGTAATTTTACACTCTCTAAAGACTTACAACCATTAAAGCAATTAGTTCCTATGCTTGTAACTCCATCTGGTATATCAATAGTTTTTAAACTAGAACATTCCAAAAAAGCTTCACTTGAAATACTTCCTAAAGAATCTGGTAATTTCACCTCTTTAAGAGAACTACAGGATCTAAAACAATGAAGTGGTAACGATGTTATATTACTTTTTATTTCAACTTTTTCTAAATTTAAGCAATTTCTAAAAGCATATAAATTTATCCTTGTTACTGATTCAGGTATAACAATATCAGAAATAGCGGTACCCTCTAAACATCCTTCACCCAAATATTTTATATTTTCATGTAAATTAATATATTTTAAAGATGAGCACCCCCCGAAGGATTCAGCCCACAATTTTTCCACAGAATTAGGTAATTCTATTTTTTCAAGACTTGTGCACCAAGAAAACATATAATGACCAATCTCTCTTAAATTTTGAGATAATTTAACTTCATTTAATGATGTACAACCATTAAATACGCTCTGTTCAACTTCAGTTATACTATCTGGCATAATTATTTTTTTTATATTTGTTTGCTGAAAAAAAGCAGATTTTAGAATTTTAACACAACCATCTGGTAATTTTAAAATATAATTATTATTTGCTAAATAACTATCAAAATCATCTTGATTTTTAATTCCTTTTAGTTTAGTTTTATTTTCATCTTCCCATTCAAATAAATCTTTATCTGCTGTTATAATTAAATATCCAGATGGATTAATTCCCAAGTCCTTTAACCATTTTTTCTCATTTTCTTTTACATTTTTTGGATAGTATATTAATTCATCATTTTCTATTCCAAACTTTCCAACATATTTTTCCTTAAAGCTTGATATATACCTATTCATTTCTTCTTTTGTTGGTACCTCGGTCATTGTAATATTTTCTCGTGAAGCTGTGTAATCTTTTAATGTTTCACTTCCTATGTAGAGGTACAGTTCATTTTGAAAAGCTCTAACATCCTCTTTAAAACTTGCTTCTTTAGCACTCTCAATTGGGTTATTTTTAGAAAGTGTAATTATTACAGTTGCAGCTAAAATAATAACTACTATTATAGTAATAATAAGCACTATCAAAGATATTCCTTTTCTTAATTTATAATTTTTCATATTATCTAAAATCTCCTAAAACTTATACACTTAATTTAAGTATACATTAATAACATAAAATATTCAATATATTTTTAAAATTTGTTAAAAAGATTTATATATGTATATGGATATCTTTCCATAATATAAAAACACGTGATATAAATTGAAGTAAAAGAAAAAATTGCACCTCAAAAATCACGTGGCTTTACATTTATATTCTAAACTCAGATTCTTTAAATCTACTAAGAACCCTATCTTTTCCAAGTATTTTCATTATTTCATATATATCTGGTGTATTATGTCTATTTGTAACAGAAGTCCTTATTATATCTGAAAAATCTGCAATACTTCCTACAAAATTATCTGGATTTTCTTTATACTCTTTCATATTAGTACAGAATCCAAGATTATTTGCAAGTTCTTTCATTCTATTAAACCAAGTATCCTTATCATCATTTTCGTTATATACACTAGAATATTTCTCTATTACATCTAAAATAACTTCTTTAGTCAATTTATCTGTAATTCTAAAGTCATATCCTTCTTTTATATCTTCTTTAAAATACTCATCAAAGAAATAAAAGAAAGTAGGTATAATGTCTTCCCATTTATATATATCTTTACGTATTTTTTTTGCTCCATCTCTTTCTAAAGCAAAGATTTTTTTGCTATAAGCCTCATCTTTTGAAATTAGGTTATATACTTCTTCGTTATATTTTTTTGCCCAATCAAGAACAGCTTTTAATACTTCATCACTATTCATTCTTGATATTACTTCTTTTGATACATCATTTAATTTTACATTATCAAATAACGCACCTGATGTATTTATCTTTTTTAACTTAAGTTCAAATAAATCATTACTTTCATTTTTATGAGCTCTTTTCCAGTTTTCAAAATCTGAATTAATTAGAGTTAAAAGATATTCATTTACTGATTCTACTGGATATCCTGCTTTTAAGAAATATGATACAGCAGCTTCACTATCTTTTCTTTTACTAAGCTTTCTTTTAGATGTTCCATCTAATTTCATTATACTTGGAATATGTACAAACACTGGTGCCTTAAATCCCATAGCATAGAATAACTCTAAATGAATAGGAACTGAAGATACCCATTCTTCTCCCCTTATAACATGTGTTGTTCTCATAAAATGATCATCACAAACATGTGCAAAATGATAAGTTGGAAGTCCATCTGATTTTAAGATTACTATATCTTGATCATTTTGTGCAATATCAATTTTTCCCTTTATACCATCTTTAAAACTTACTTTTTTTAAGTGAGATCCATTTGATCTAAATCTTAAAATATACTTTTCTCCAGCTTCAATCCTTGATATATATTCATCAACTGATATATTTCTACATTTTGCATATACTGAGTAATACCCAGGTACAATTTTATGTTCTTCTTGATAATCATGTGTCTTTTGCAACATTTCTGGTGTACAAAAGCATGGATATGCAAGTCCTTTTAAAAGTAAATGTTTTGCACAAATTCTATATATTTTTTCTCTCTTACTTTGAGTATATGGACCATAATCACCAATTTCTTTTCCTTCTTCAATAACTCCCTCATCTGGTGAAATATTAAATTCTCTCATTTGGGTAGTCAAATCTTTTACACTATCTTTTACTTCTCTTTTTCTATCAGTATCTTCTATTCTAAGAAAAAATACCCCACCTGTTTGATTTGCAAGCTTTTTATTTATAAGTGAAGTAAACAAGGCTCCAGTATGTAAAAATCCTGTAGGAGAAGGAGCAAAACGTGTTACGCACGCTCCTTCTTTTAAATTTCTTTCAGGATATCTTTTTTCTAAATCTTCTACAGTTTCTGTTACATCTGGAAATATTAAATTTGCAAGTTTCTCATATTTTTCTTTTAAATTTTCATCCATTTTCAATCACCTTAAATATTAATTTCTATTTTTATCTAAATCTACATCCATTAATATTGGAAGTATCATTGGTTGACGTTTTGTTTTAGAATATACAAAACGCATTAAGTTATCTCTTAGATTTGATTTTATATTAGACCATTCACGAATATTTTCTTTATCGCATCTATCAAGTTCATCTTTTGCAACTTCTTTTATTTCTTCCATTAAGTCTTCACTTTCTCTTACATAAACAAACCCACGAGTTACTATATCTGGTCCTGAAATTACCTTTGCTGTTTTTCTATCTAGCGTTACAACAACTATTATAACACCATTTTCAGATAATAACTGTCTATCTCTAATTACAATATTTCCAACATCCCCAACACCAAGTCCATCTACAAGTATCATACCAGAAGGTACTTGAGTTGTAATTTTAGCATCATGTTTTCCAATTTCAAGTGTTCTACCATTTTCCATTATAAATATATTTTCTTTTGGTGTACCTGTTTCGACTGCAAGTTCGCCATGCATTTTTAAAAATCTATACTCACCATGAACTGGCATAAAATATTTTGGTTTTACTAATGATAACATTAATTTTAATTCTTCTTTGCAAGCATGACCAGATACGTGTACATCGGCAAGTTGATTGTATATAACTTCAGCACCTAATTTTTCTAGTTCATCAATTACTTTATCAATTGATTTTTCGTTACCAGGTATAGCAGATGATGAGAAAATTACTAAATCATCTGGTGTTATTTGAACCTTTTTGTGCTCACCTGCTGACATACGGCTAAGTGCAGACATTGGTTCACCTTGTGTTCCAGTTGTAATTATTAATAATTCTTCAGGATTATAGTTGTTTATTTTATCTATATCAATAATAGTTCCTTCTGGTACTTCTAAATATCCTAGTTCTTGTGAAACTGCAAGAACATTTATCATACTACGACCAACAACTGATACTTTTCTGTTACATTTTACAGCAGCATTCATTATTTGTTGCATTCTGTGTATATTTGATGCAAATGTTGCAACTATTATTCTTTTTTTACAGTTTGTAAATATTTTATCAAACTCATGTCCTACTATACTTTCTGACATAGTATATCCGTCTCTTTGAGCATTTGTACTATCAGACATTAGAAGCGTTACACCTTCTTCACCAAGTTCTGCAAGTCTTGCAAAATCCATTGGTTTTCCATCTATTGGTGTATAATCAACCTTGAAATCTCCTGTATGCACTACTGTTCCAACAGGTGTCTTTATTGCAAGTCCTGCTGCATCTGCAATTGAGTGTGTCATTCTTATAAACTCTACCTTAAAGTGTTTTAAAGCTATAACGTCACGTGGTTTTACACATTTTAGCTTTGTACTTTTTTCTAAGTGATGTTCTATCAATTTTGCTTTGATTAGACCTAATGTTAATTTTGTTCCATAAATTGGTACATTTATTTTCTTTAAGAAATATGGTATTGCACCTATATGATCCTCATGCCCATGAGTTATAAATAAAGCTTTTACTTTATCTTTATTTCTTTCTAAGTATGTTATATCTTGAATTACTAAATCAACACCTAACATATCATCCTCTGGAAATGCAAGTCCGCAGTCTACAACTATTATTTCATCTTTATATTCAAAAACAGTCATATTTTTACCAATTTCATTCATACCACCTAGTGGAATTACTTTAAGTTTAGCATCTGCAAATACAGTGGGTTTAGATGATCTAGATACAACAGGCCTTGTATCCATATTTAAGAATTCAACATTTGGCCCTTTTTTTAATAATTTCTTCTTCGTATCCTTTACTAACTCCTTATTATTTAATACATCATTTTTATCTTTTCTATTTGTTCTTGTTGTTCTTGTTGTTTTATTACCTCTAGAATTTGAATTATTTCTTTTTGCTAAAGGCGCAGTTTGCCCCTTTCTTTTGTAATCCTTTTTTTCTTCCATTAAATTATTATTCCTCCTTTAATATTTACTTTTCAATTTACTTTAACCACGATCAATATATATTATAGTATTACTACTATTATATTCTAAAATATAATTTTAACACGAACTCAATATACATAGCTTATATTATACACCGAAAGCAAAAAAAAGTCAAATTAGAAAGTTGTCTAATTTTGACTTATAACAAAAATATAATTATTTTTCTATATACTTTTTATAGCATTTTCTGCATACTGCTTTATACATTTCATTTCCACCAACAACTATTTTGTCACCATCAATTATTGCTTTTCCATCTTTATATCTCATATTTATAGTTGCTTTTCTGCCACATTCACATATTGTTTTTATTTCTTCAATCTTATCTGCTATTGCCATTAATTCCTCTGAGCCCTCAAATAATTCGCATTTAAAATCAGATCTAAGTCCATAACATATAACTGGAATTTCTAAAAAGTCTACTACATCTGATAATTCATTTACATGTTTTTTAGTTAAAAAATTACATTCATCTACTAGAATACAATTTGGCTTTTCTAATAAAGATGATACATATTCATAAATATTAGTATCTTCATTTATTATATATGCCTCTCTTGAAATCCCAATTCTAGTTGTAACCTTTCCAACTCCATATCTGTTATCTATACTTGGAACCATAAGTAAACATTTTTGGTTTCTTTCCTCATAATTATATGCAACTTTTAACAAATCTATTGATTTACCAGATCCCATTGTTCCATATCTAAAATATAACTTTGCCATACAAACACCTCTTTATTAATAATTTTTTATCTATAATATTTTAAGAAAAAATCCTAAATTTTCTTTGAAATTATCCCAAACTTAGAAAATATCTATTACAAGTATTTTATCATCCAACTTTAAGTAATTCTCCTATTTTTAATAATATTTGTGAAAATCGATTTTGTTCATCGTCTAAATCAATAAGATCAAATTCATTTTCTAGCTCAAATAACAAAATACTAGCTACTTTATAAAATTTATCTTGACTTAATCCTCTAACTGCTATATCTATATCAGAACTTTCATTATAGTTTCCATTAACAAGTGAACAAAATATAAATATTTCTTTTGAATTATTTTTCTTTATAATTTTTATTGCTTTTTTATCCCCCTTTACAACCAAGAATATTAGATATACTAAATCTTTTCTTGTGACTTCAAAAAACTATTCTTTACCAGAATTCAATTTTCTTATTTCTTTAGCATTTTTATCAGATACAACTTTTTTTCCTGTCTTTCTTTCTAATTGTTCTCTCGCAACTCTGGCTATATTTCCACCTTCTATTACAGAATCTTGTGCTTCCATAAATCCTTTTTCATTTTTACTTTTTGAAATTTCTGTAGAAGATGTTTCTGCTAGCATATTAAGTACTAATTCCATATTAGTCATATTATCTCGTAAATTTTCCTTTTTTAAACCTTTTAAATTTTTATATTCTTTTACTGAATGTCCACTCCAAGCCTGTGTTAAAATATTTGTTAATATTGCAAAATCTTTTGCCTCGCTTATTCCTTTTTCTTTTAGTTCATCCGTAAATTCTTTTCTTATATCTATTGTTTTTAACCTTTGATTTATCCATTCTTCTGAATATCCTTTTTTTCTGTATATATCTAATGCTCTATTTATTGCTATTTCTGGATCATATGCTTCATCTATTCGTTCTTTTCCTACTTGAGCTAACCATAGTTTAAATGGTTCTGCTTTTTTAGATGGTATTGATTGTATTAAACGCAAAACTTGCTCAGTATTCATTACATCAGTGTTATAATATTTTCCATCAGATGATTGCATTTTCAGTTGGTAACAATTTGTTACCAACTCACTTCCTTCCTTATTTAATCTCATTTTTAATGTTTTCCAATATTTTCTACCTGCCTGATAATCATTATCAGTTAATGCTGATACTATATCAACAACCGAAAAATACCATTTTTCTTTTTCTTCATCCCATTTTGCTCTAATTTTTTTATCTTCAAATAATTTTAATTCATTATTTTGCTCCATTATTACCTCTTTTCCCAAAATTTCTATTATTTCTAGACATTTTGGTTTCAAATTTATTTTCTACATTTATACCATATTTTTTAATCTTTTTCAATACTTTTACGAAACTTCGTTCTTTTTTATTTACCTTTAACTTCTATTATTATTTTACATGATTTTTAGAAAAAAAATAAAGTCCTAAAAATTCACTTTTAAGACTTTATTTTCCATTTAATCAAATTTGTAAGAGAAAAGAAGAAGACAGTTTCAACTGCCTTCTCATTGCTTTAGCACTTATTTATTCACTATAACGAAATTTAAATTATATATATTATTAGTTATAACCTATGCTTTTGTTCCACACTCTGGACAAAATTTTGAATCTGGATCAAGCTTATTTCCACAATTTGTACAGAATTTAGCTTCTACTTTTTTCTCACCACATTCTGCACAAAATTTACCTGTATTTTCAGTTCCACATTTAGAACATTTCCAAGTGTTATTTTGTGGTTTTTCCTCTACCACCTCAGGTGTTGCTGGAGCTTCAACTGGAACTTCTGGCTTTACAGGTGTTTGAGCTTTTGTAGCAGCATCTTGTTGTGGTGTCATTGGAGCTGCACCATTTCCATTTGCAACGCCACCAAAAGCATTACCACTTGCCATATTCATCATACCTATTCCCATAAATCCATTTGCTGCACCATTTGAATTACTAGCTGCATTTTGGACAGCATTTGCATATGCACCAGTCATTACACCTTGTTGTTGATATGCGTCTCCACCAATTTCATAATTATCAATTTTCTCTTTAGATTTATCATCTAGAGTTAAACTTTCAACAATAAATGAAACAAGTGAAATACCTCTTTTTCTAATTGGTTCATCAAATACATTTTCATCCATTATTTTCTTTATTTCATCAGTTTTATTTGGAAGTTCAAGTACCTCTATTTTGTATTTATCACTTCCTAAGCTATTCATTACATTAGAGAAAGCTCCTATAACTTCAGATCTCATTTGTTCTACTAAATCAGCTTTTCTGTATACATCAGCTGTTCCAGCTATTTGTGACATAAATAAAAATGGATCTGAAATTCTAAATGTATATTTACCAAAACATTTTACTTCAACACTCATTGCAAGATATGAATTTGTTCTTGCATTCATTATTGGATGACCCCAATCTTTGTATGGTACTGGAGCTGGTGTTCCAAATTTGTTATCTAATATTTCTTTTATATTGAAGAAAAATACAGCTTGTTGTTTAGCTGTTGCACCATTATATGTAAATCTTTGCCACATCTCTTTAAACATTCCACCAAATTGTCCTGCAAATAGTGATGGTGTTGATGAATCACTAAATGTATATACACCTTCTTCTGCAGATGCATCTACTATTCTACCATTATCATATATAATAGCACATTGTCCTGGTCCTACAATGACAGTACTTCCATTTGAAATAACTCCATTTGGTGTAGTCTTTTTTACCATTAATACATCATTTGGCATGTCTTCACATCTTATTGCCTCTTTCCATTGATCGTGTAAAGTAGAGCCAACTGCTCCTACTGCTGCTTTAATTAATCCCATTTTAATTCCTCCTTAAATGAATTAAGGACTAAGCTAAATAACTTAGCCCTTATTTTTTTTATTTATTATTTTATTCCTTCAAGTCCTGAAAGTACCCAATCATGTTCACCTGTTGTTATAACACTTCCACAATATTCACATTGTCCTGCTGATGTTATTTCAGTTGGTGCTCCACAATTTGGACAGTTAGTTGTTGATTTATTACTTGTTCCGGCATGAGTTTTTACTCCATTTTTTCTTACAAATGTAAGTTTATATCTCATATGCCAATCAGTATTTTTATTTCCTTCAACAACTTCCTTAGTTGTTGCATCTATAATATAGTCTTTCATAACAGCTTTTAAGTATACTTCAATAATTTCTTTATCTCCATCTACTTTATGGCTCATTAATTCAGCTGATTCTACTGCAACTCTTTCTATCATGTTTATCCTGTTGTTATTAATATATTCTTGTAATTGTGCATTATGTTGTTCAAATAATTCATTTGATTCGAATGGTCTAATAATTTTCCAATCTCTTGCTGTCCATGCTGCTTGTAGTTTAACAAAGACATCTTTTGTCCAAGATAAGAATTTTTCCTCTGAGAATTCTGGATCAGTCTGTCTAATTTCATCTGCAATACCCTTCGTATTTGTTTTTATTGAATCTGTTGAACCATTTACTAAATTATTTAATGCATCAGTATGTTTATTGTTTGTTTTACCATTAGCTCTAGAAGTTACAAATATTGCTACTCCCACAATAATAATTCCTACTATTAGTCCCCATATTGAACCTCCTCCTTCACTACTGGAACTTGAGTAATCACTTCCTGAGTGCGAAGATCCCGAATAGCTAGAAGAACTACTAGAATGTGAACTACTAGATGATGATCCACTATCGTATCTATTTATATTTCCAACATCTGCAAATATACATGTGGATACAGAAATAACAGTAACAAGAACAAATACTGCTATAATCTTTAAAAAACTTTTCTTTTTCATTTTTACCCCCTATACAAAAACTATGACAAAATGTAACAATAATTTTATCTATTATAGTATATTATATTTTATTCTTTGTGTCAATTGATATGTATTTTTTTATTATTTTTTATACCCTACTTGTATATAAAAATATTTCCAAGCAAATAAATTTACTTGGGAATATTTTTTATTGTTATTTTAAATTAAAGAATGCATTTTTTCCTGCATATTCAGCTACAGATCCTAATTCTTCTTCAATTCTTAATAATTGGTTATATTTACATACTCTATCAGTTCTTGAAGGAGCACCAGTTTTAATTTGTCCTGCATTCATAGCAACAACTAAATCTGCAATTGTTGTATCTTCAGTTTCACCTGATCTGTGAGATACTACAGCTGTCATTCCAGCTCTATTTGCCATAGATATAGCGTCTATTGTTTCAGTTACTGTTCCTATTTGGTTAAGTTTTATAAGGATTGAATTTGAAACTTTCATATCAATACCTTTTTGTAATCTTTTTGTATTTGTAACAAATAGATCATCACCTACTAATTGTATTTTATTTCCTAGTTTTTCTGTAAGTAATTTCCATCCTTCCCAATCTTCTTCAGCAAGACCATCTTCTAAAGATATAATTGGATATTTAGATGCTAAATCTTCCCAGAAAGCAACCATTTCTTCACAAGTGTACATTTTGTCTGATTTCCAGAAATAGTATTTTCCTTCTTCACCTTTTTTCTTAGCTTCATCATACATTTCAGTTGCAGCAGCATCAATTGCAATTTTAAAGTCTTCACCTGGTTTGTATCCTGCTTTTTCAATTGCTTCAACAATTACTTGTAAAGCTTCTTCATCTTTAGATAGGTTTGGAGCAAATCCACCCTCATCACCAACTGAAGTTGCAAGTCCTTTTGCTTTTAATACTGATTTTAAATTATGGAATACTTCAGCACACCATCTAAGAGCTTCTTTGAAACTATCAGCACCTACTGGCATTATCATAAATTCTTGGATATTAACACTATTATCTGCGTGTTTACCACCATTTAATATGTTCATCATTGGAACAGGTAAAACTTTAGCATTTACACCACCAAAATAGTTGTATAAACTTACCCCTAAAGCTTCAGCAGCTGCTCTTGCTACAGCAAGTGATACACCTAGTATAGCATTTGCACCAAGTTTTCCTTTATTTTCAGTACCATCAAGTTCAATCATTGCTTTATCTATTTCAACTTGATCTAAAGCATTCATTCCTTCTATTTCAGGAGCAATAATATCATTTACATTATCTACTGCTTTTGTTGTACCTTTTCCAAGATATCTTGATTTATCTCCATCTCTTAATTCTACTGCTTCAAAAGCACCAGTAGATGCACCAGATGGAACTGCAGCACGTCCTACAAATCCTCCTTCTACAATAGCCTCAACTTCTACAGTTGGATTTCCTCTTGAATCTAATATTTCTCTTGCATAAATAGATTCTATTTCTAAGTATTGTTTCATAAAAAATTCCTCCTTATTTTTTTATTATATATATATATTAACTATAGCAAAACTATAGCAAATAACAAATTAATTAGTATAGTACATTATCCGGTAAACTATATTTTTTATTATCTTTATTAAGGTCATCTTTATTAGGTTCACCCTCATTATTTATTTTACCCATGTCTGTTTCACCAATTTCTTCTTCTAAGTTAACACCAGCTTGTAAAAATTTTGTAAAATCATTTTCTCCTTTTCTTTCAGGTTTTACATCTTGTCTACTAGTTGTAACTTGTTGTTCATATTTACCTAATTCTTCATCACAAATTTCTTCTAGATTATTTGATATACTTTTATCTGCTTCGTTATAATCTTCATATATATGTCCTACTGTATTTTTTACTCTATTTTCAATCTCATATATAACGTCTTCATTTTGTATACCTTTTCTTTCAAGTATTTGCCTTACCCTACTTTTAAATTCAGGCGCGTGAGTAAAATATTCATCTTGTTCAGCTTTTTCTTTTTTACTAATTTTGTCTTTTTCTTCAGAATATATGTCAAATAATTTACTTTTTTTACCAACAAGTTTATACCTTAAATCATCATTATCAGTGTTTATGACTTCTTCTCTTCTTGAATCTACACCATAATTTAGTATATCTTTAAATATATTTTCTTTTTCATCTAAGTTTTTATCTAAATTATATACTGGTTCTAAAGATTCA
>ERZ825670.2445-NODE-2445-length-17532-cov-3.365280_pt1 | contig 17532 bp, 19 predicted proteins | sample MGYA00519929_ERZ825670 | MGnify/ENA primary metagenome ERZ825670 (study PRJEB31778, sample SAMEA3449207) | human gut metagenome | biome: human gut; feature: human-associated habitat; material: faeces | place: United Kingdom | collected 2010/2012 ...
CGTCCGGCGAGGCGAAGCCGAGGGAGCGTGTGCCGTAGGTCCGGCGGAACGCCTTGAGGTCCACGCGCTTTTCACCGCGGACGGTGAGGAGATAGTAATTCAGCTTTTTGTCGTCGCGGACGAAGAGATTTTTCGCGTCGGCCTCGGGGTGGGGGAGGTGGAGCGCGGCGCACTCCTCCATGTTGAAGACGGCGCGGTGCTCCACCGCCTCGAAGTCCACGCCCCGGGCGCGGAGAAAGGCATAGGTTTCCTGCTTGGTCATGGGGATCAGGTCCTTTCCGGCTGGATTTTCTTCGGCATGTATGCTCCGGAAGAATTCCCGAATGCAGTGGTATACTCCCTTGCTTACAACGGTGCATACCTTGGTGCAGAAGCACTTATTACATTAATCATTATCTGTCTGCCACCAGTCCAGAAGGCATTGAATGCCGTTAAGAATATGGCAAATTCATAATTTAAGTTCTAAAATCTACAGAAAGAGCGTCTCTTCTAAATCAGAAGGGACGCTCCTTTTTTCTATCAACTACATCTGAATCCATCCGAAAGCATTTGCTATGGAACTGATTAAAATAATCGCTGCAAAGATCGGACAGAGGTATTTTATCATCACTGTAAATATCTTTTTCCTGCGGAACGGACTGCCGCCCCGGGTTACTTCTTCTTCAATCCGCTGCACTCCCATCACTCTTGATACCAGAAGGCAGGTTGCAATAGCCGCAATCGGCATCATCACGGAGTTCGTCAGGAAATCAAAGAAATCAAGAATCTGCATTCCGATAATTTTTACATTCGCCAATGGTCCATATCCCAGTGTAGAAAGACTTCCCAAAAGAAGCATTACAATACCGACAATTACCGTTGCTTTCCGTCTTTCCCAGCCCAGTTCATCTTCGAAAGTCGATACTGCACTTTCCGTTAATGCAATAGAACTTGTGATTGCTGCAAACAGCACCAGTACAAAAAATAAAATTCCGACTCCGGTTCCAAGTCCCATGCTGTCGAATACTTTTGGAATCGTAATAAACATCAATGATGGACCTGCCTGCAGGGTTTCCGGATTTCCACCGGAAAATGCAAAGACTGCCGGAATAATCATCAGCCCTGCCATCATGGCAATCGCTGTGTCGAAGATTTCCACGTTCTTCGTGGACTCTTCAATAGAAACTTCCTTCTTCATATAAGAACCAAAAGTAATGAGAATTCCCATGGCAATGGACAGGGAATAAAACATCTGTCCCATGGCTGTTACTACCGTCATCCAGGAAAAATTTTCAAAATTCGGAATCAGAAAATATTTAACTCCTTTTAATGCTCCCGGTCTGCTTACGGAATAAACCGTTATTAATATAGAAAGAACAACCAGCACCGGCATCATAAATCTGGATACCCGCTCAATACCATTCCGGACTCCGGCAAAGATAATCCCCAGCGTAAATACTGCAAAAAAAGCAAAGCAGATTTCTGTGGAAAGCCCGCTGGAAATAAAATCGGAAAAATATCCATCCGATGCAAGCTTACTGCCATTTCCCCTGATATATTCCACCAGATATTTCATTACCCAGCCGCCAATTACAGAATAATATGGCACGATTAAAACCGGAATAATCGCATTTATCCAGCCACCGAAAGAGAGCCATCGGGATTTTCCAAAGGTATGATATGCTCCCACCGGGCTCTTCTTCGTCATTCTTCCGATAGAAGTCTCCGCCATAATCATTGTATATCCAAAAGTCAATGCAAGTATAATATAAATCAGCAGAAAGATTCCTCCCCCATACTTTGCCGCAAGATATGGGAATCTCCATATGTTTCCCAGTCCCACAGAAGCGCCTGCTGCTGATAATACAAACCCTATCTTCCCCGAAAATGTACTTCTTTTCTCATTCTGTGCCTTCATTTTGTTTTTCTTCTCCTAAACTCATAATTTCCATGACGCAAAGTTATAGAAATCATAACACAGTCTCATAGTTCCTGCAATATTCTTTCTTTTTTCGCAATACATTCACTTATTTTCTCTTCTTTTTCACAGCGTATTCCCTTATATTCCCCTAGTTTTCTCGCAATTTGCAACTAATTCACAAATTTTTCACAAATTTATTAGCACTCGCCTCTTGACAGTGCTAATAATTAGTGTTATAACGTAGTCAGAACAAAGGAGAGGAACAAAAAGAGGTTCCTAAAACATCCCGGTTCCAAAGAAACAAGGTAAACAAGCATAGATAGATTTATTAAAAAAAGGAGAGATGACTTATGTTGATGCCTAGTATTTTTGGAGAGAATTTATTTGATGACTTCTTTGAGGATTTTCCATGGATGGACGATAACATGGATATGAAAAAGACTGAGAAAAAACTTTACGGTCGTAGAGCCGCACGTCTGATGAAGACAGATATAAAGGAGCAGGACAATGGTTACGAACTGGTCATTGATTTACCTGGATTTAAGAAAGACGAAGTAAGTGCTTCCTTAGAAAATGGTTACCTGACCATCAGTGCCGCCAAAGGCTTGGATGAGGAAGATAAAGATAAGAAATCCGGCAAGTACATCCGTAAGGAACGTTATTCCGGAGCCTGCAGCCGAAGCTTTTATGTTGGCGATGCCGTTACCGAAGAAGATATCAAGGGTGAATTTAAACACGGTATCTTAAAACTCTTCGTTCCGAAGAAAGAAGCTAAACCTGCTGTGGAAGACCACAAGTACATCGCCATTGAAGGATAACAGAACTTTATATAGTATCTGATTCAGATTAAGAAAGGAAGCATGTTATTATGTCAGACAAAAATCCAAAACATCCATTAAAAAAGAAGAAAGTAAAAGCTAAAATTAATGTAGCCGACCATGAGGCTGTTGAGGAAGCCAGAGAAGCTCACAGAAGCAAGAAACATTATTACTAATTACAATAGACTATTTCAGGAGGAATGACTTATGTTAGTACCAAGTATTTTTTCAAACAACTTTGTAGATGATATATTCGATGATGTATTTCCATTCGGAGCTTACAATGCTCCTGCAGCAGACAACCGTGCTGCCATGAACACTGACGTTAAGGAATTTGACGACAGATATGAACTGGAATTTGAACTTCCAGGTTTTAAGAAAGAAGATATCCAGGCTGAGTTGAAAGACGGATACCTCATCGTCAATGCCAAACACCAGGACAACAAGGACGAAAAAGGCAAAGATGGCAAATATATCCGTAAAGAACGTTACTATGGCTCTTACCAGCGTAGTTTCTATGTCGGAGATGGCGTTACTCAGGATGACATCAAAGGCGGTTTTGAAAATGGTATCCTGACTCTGACCGTTCCGAAGAAAGAAGCTAAACCTGCTGTGGAAGAAAAGAAATATATTTCCATTGAGGGATAATACCAGAATAATTAAAAGGGAAAAGGGGCGGTGTGAGTATTCACACCGCCTTTCCTTTTTATGTGAGAAACACGCTTTACGTGTCTCTCGTAGTTTAGCTGACATTACTTTATCGTCGATGCCCGCTGTCTGACATTCTTATTAAAATTAATCACATTGTGATTATATTCTTCATCCATCAACTCGGAATGAATCATAAAATCTGCAGTTGCCTTATTATTCGCAATCGGGATGTCATATACCTGTGCAATACGAAGCAGTGCTTTTACATCCGGGTCATGAGGTGCTGCAGTAAGCGGATCTGAAAAGAAAATCACGAAATCTACTTTTCCCTCTACTATCTTAGCACCAATCTGCTGGTCTCCGCCCAGCGGACCGCTGTTATAGCCCTTTACCGGCAGTCCCGTCTGGTCTGTAATCATTTTTGCCGTTGTTCCGGTTCCACAAAGGAAATGCTTCTTTAAAGTTTCTGCATTGTCTTTGCACCACTGGATCAGTTCTGCTTTCTTTCCATCATGGGCAATCAATGCAATATTTTTCTGTTTTCCGATTGTCAAAGTAAGAAAATCCGGTTCCATACTCATATTGTGTCTTCTCCTTTATTGTATTATTTTCCAACCATTTTAGGATATCATGAGCAGAATCAGTTCATGATAAACATTTACCGCTCGTCAAATGCATAAATGCATTCTTCTCGCTTACGCTCATTATAACATGACAGGATGATTCCAGACAATATTTGGGTAGAAATCTTCATATAAAAAACGAGCACACCTAACAGTGTACTCGTTTTTTTCGTCGATGCGACAGGATTTGAACCTGCGACCTCTGCGTCCCGAACGCAGCGCTCTACCAAGCTGAGCCACGCATCGTTATTCAGTTCTTTCACACGCTCAACTATATTAGCATATATCACATTTTTTGTCCAGTAATATTTTTATTTTCTTTTCTACTTAATCGTTTTATGTTGTACTTAAGTCAATCATAAGAACGGCTTTTTCAATGCCGAAGCAACTTTTTTACCAGACCGGATGCACTCATTATTACCTATGGTTCTCTTTCTATTTTTTAAAGTAACCAGGTAAAGGCAGACTTTCTTTCCCATTATAAAGATATTCCATTTCTGATGTTAGAGGACACACCGGACGATCCGGACATTCCATATCTGATTGCTGGAAACTACTCAGAGCTTGTCACCGAGCAGGTGGAATATATCCTAGACCACAGCCCGGAATTAGAGGCAATTGCTTTTGCAAATGATAATATGGCAAAGGCAGGATACCGCGTCTGTGCTGCAAGAGACCTTTTGGTGGGATATGACATTGACCACGCAAAAACCATGGAACCACCACTGACCAGTGTTTCCCACAGCAGCTTCCAGTTCAGCTGCCAGGCATTACAGAATGCGCTTATGCTCTGTCAGGGAAAGAAGCCACAATCCTGCCGGATGTCAGCCATTTTTCACCAGAGAAGCTCCTGCGGTTGCCAGCTGCACACCGGCTTTACCACACTGCGTCATATCAGCATGGAACGGCTGCGTAAATGCCTGCCAAAGGATGCCATTACTGCAAGACTGGGCGGTGACGAATTTGTTTCCTTTATTTTAACCGATATATTAAAGCATTCCGACGCAATACTCTACGAGGAAAAAGTCAAACGGCGTGCAAGCATCAAGAAGTAGTCTATGACTTACTCACCAAATCAGCATATAAAATGCCGGATGGTAAATCCATCCGGCATTCTTAAACCTCTCTTTTATTCATCCATTCCCCATTTGTCTTTCATGTATTCTTTTCCAAAGTATAGCACAAGTATGTAAAGATGTCACTTATCTTTTTAAGGAACGGTACTATTTATAGAAATATCTTTTGTTTTACAAAACAACCAAAAGCTTTCCCTCACAAGAAGAAAGAATTATCTTTTTTTCCTGCAGCTGCGGAACCTCCACTGATGTCAGTGTCACACTGCCGGTGCCGGTATTTAAAAATACCAGGACTTTGTCGTCCCCAAAACTACGTAAAAATACATATACTCCCATCATATCATTGCAGTAAATTGTCCGGTAATTGCCTTTGCGTAATGCCACATGCTCTTTTCGGAGTGCAATCCAGCAGCTGAACTTCTCTGCCAGATTTTCCTGTAATCTGTTGTTTTCTGCCTGCTGCTCCATTACTGCCTGCCAGTCCATGGCTGCCCGATACTCCAGTTCTTTCATTCCCTCGATATACACTTCATCCCCGTAGAATACTGATGGCACGCCCACTCCCATAAAGAGATAGAAAAATGCCAGCTCCATTCTCTTTCTATTTCCATTGCAATAGCTTAAAAATCTCGGAATATCATGGGAATCCAGAAAATTCATCTGTGCCAGGCTCACCTGCCATGGGTAGCGGTAAATCATCCGCTGCATCTGGGCATCAAATTCACTGACCGAAAGTTCTCCCTTTCCAAAAAAATCCCGGCACAGATAAGAAAAAGTATAATTCATCGTAGAATCAAACTGGTCTCCCTGAAGCCAGATGCCTGCTTCTTCCCAGATTTCGCCTATTAGAAATATATCCTCTTTTACCGCTCTCACCGCATGACGGAAGGCTCTCCAGAATTCATGATTGATTTCATTTGCCACATCCAAGCGCCAGCCGTCAATATCTGCTTCCCGAATCCAGTAAGTTCCAACATTGCAAAGGTACTCCACCACTTCAGGATTTCCGGTATTAAGCTTTGGCATTTCCTTTACATAGGCAAACGCCTCATAATTCGGCGGATCAGCGTACTGTATCGTTTCCGGCAGGTGATAAAACCAGTTATAATATCTTGATGCTTTTCCCTTCTGCCGCACATCCCGGAATGCAAAGAAATCTGCTCCACAATGATTAAATACACCATCTAAAATAACCCGGATTCCTCTCTTGTGGCACTGCTGCACCAGTTCCTTTAAATCCGCTTTATTTCCAAGACAGGGGTCGATTTCAAAATAGTCAATGGTATCATATTTATGATAAGACGCTGCTTCAAAAATCGGATTCAGATAAATGCAGTTAATTCCAAGCTTTTCGATATAGTCAAGGTTTTCACAAATTCCTTTCAGTGTACCACCCAGATGATTCTTGCAAATCCGATTCGGTAAAATTTTTCCATTGCTGTCGCTTTTTTCATCCGGCAAAAGCATATGCCTTGTCGCTTTTTCCGTCAGTTCCCGTCTGTCATTTGCAAAACTGTCCGGGAAAATATGATACATAACAATGTCTTCTGCCCACTCCGGGATATCTAAAATATCCTCTCTTCTAATATATGGAAACTGGAAATATTCTGCCCTGCCACAGGACAGTTTCTCTGCAAATCCTCTTCCATAATAATAAAGGCTTTCTGTATCGTCCTCTAACCGGAAATAATAGCATACCCTGGTATACGGAGACGTAATCTTAACTTCATAATAATCATAAAGCATATCGGATGCCACATGTTCCATTTCACTTTGTTTCACCGGAAGTGGCTCTTCCATTGCCACCCGGTCTCCCCAAAGCAGCACGCACCGTTTTAAATCACCCTTTTTACAACGGATTCTTATTACCAGCCGGTCTTCTTTTTCTGCAAAAGCAAATTGTGACAGTGGAATATGCAAAATTGCTTCTTTTTCCATTTTATTTCTATCCTTTCACACCACCTGCAGTAAGACCGGATACCATATACTTTTGTATACAGAAGAAAATAATCAGCACCGGAACAGATACCAGGATAGCGGCTGCGGAGAACATTCCCCAGCTTCTGGTGTAATCGTTGGACTGTAACTGATATAATCCACCTGCCAGTGTATAACTGTTTTCATTCAGTAGAAATGTTGTGGAAAACAGATATTCATTCCATACAAAAATAAGTACCATCACAGAAGTTACAATGATTGCCGGACGAGCCAGCGGCATTACTACCTTCCACAGCAGCTGGAAATCCGATGCACCGTCAATTTTCGATGCTTCTTCGATTTCTATCGGAATGGTATCAAAATACCCCTTCATATTCCAGATAGAGAAAATGCACATGCTTCCCGCATAAATAATCACCAGTCCCAGTTTCGTATCCAGCATATTCATCTGTTTTAAAAGACGGAATAATGCAAACATGGACAGAATCTGCGGGAATGCATTTAAGAGAAGCAGTAATTTTAAAATGCCATTTCTTCCCTTAAAACGGTATCTTGAAAATGCATAAGATGACACCATGGCAAATCCGATAGCAATGACCATTGTAAAGAAGCTTAATACGGCAGAGTTATAAAACCACCGCAAAAACGGCTTCTGCGTCAGTATATTTTTATAATTATCCAGTGTAAATTCCTTTGGAAACAAAGATAATCCGGAGGACAATGCTCCACTTCCCCTTTCAAAGGAAAGATTCAACGCATATAAAATCGGTACCAGTGCCAGCAGACACAGTATAATATAAAAAATATGTAATCCGCTAAGCTGTAAAATCTGTTTTCTCTTTTTCTTAGTCATAATTTTCCTCCTTTACCCCTCGATTGGTAAACAGCGAAAATACCATGATGAGGAAAAAGATAATAATGGATACCGCAGAGGACAGCCCATAGTTATTTGAAACAAACGCATTCTGCTGTGCATAAGTAATTACGGTCTGTAAGGTTGCCCCTGAATATGCTCCCTTCTGCATCGTAAGAAGATATACGATATCAAACTGCTTAAATGTGGTAAATGTCGTCATAATAACCGCCGGTGCAATAATTCCTTTCATTGCCGGAACGGTAATATGGATGTTCTTTGACCAGAAACCTGCTCCATCCAGTTCTGCGCTTTCATAATAGCTGCGGTCAATGCTGGACAGTGCACCGTCTATCATCATAATCATAAACGGCAATGCCATCCACAGGTTTAGAGTCATGCAGGAGAGAAATGCCGGCACATTGGTGGAAAGGAAATTTACCTTTCCAAAGCCAAGTGCCACCAGAATCTTATTCAGAAGACCAAACTCCGTGTTATAAATGCCTACCCTCCACAAAAGAATGGACACATAAGCAGGCATTGCCCACGGGAACATCAAAAGAGTCTTGTATACACGTTTTCCCTTTAAATCTTCTCTTTGAAATCCCAATGCAATGAAATATGCCACAACTACCTGTATCACCATATTTAATGCGGTCCAAAGTAACGTTGTAAACAATGCTCCAAGAAAACCGGAATCTGCCTTTAATAATGCCCTGCTATAGTTGGATAGTCCGATAAATTCATAATTTGACCAGTGAAAAAGATTCATATTGGTCAGTGATATATAGCCCGTATAAATAATCGGGAATACAATAACCATTCCAATCAATATCAGTGCCGGCATACTGTAAAGCCATGGTGTTAATTTCCGTTTGTTCTTCATATACACACTTCTCTTCCTAATTTTCCTCTTTATTGCTTCTAAATAAACTCCTTCTTACTGCATATCTGCAATGGCATCCAATGCCTCCTGCTGATAAGTCTCTGCTGCAGTGTCAATATCTTCCCCTGATTTGTTGACTGCTGCCAAAAATTCTTCTGTCGGTCCCCACATAACGCTCATCTGTGGAATGTTTGGCATAGGCTGTGCAGTTTCTGCAGTTGCTTTCATTGCCATAATCATCTCATTTGCAGCAACATCTGCGTCATCATATGCTTTGCTGTTTGCCGGTGCACAGTTTGATTTATTCGCCAATGCAATACCTACTTCCGGGCTTGCAATTGTCTCTAATACTTTTGCAATTGCTTCTTTCTTATTTTCTGCTGCATATTTTAAGACACCAATGCTCTGTACACCTGAATATGGTGCCAGTCCGTTTCCATTCGGAAGTTTAAAATCCGCTAAGGATTTAATACCAAGGTCAATGCCCGCTGCCTTGATTCCGGATACCAGCCATGGTCCACCGATGATTGCTGCTGCCTGGCCTTCATTGAATAATGCAGTTACTGTGTTGTAATCTCCATCTGCCTCCAATGCTGCAAATTTCTGATTGTATGCGATAGCATCCTTGGTTTCCTGTGTATTTAATCCAGGATTTGCATCTTTATCAATAATATATCCACCAAAACCATTGATCACCGGTGCCACATTGTATGCGGTAGAATGCTGATTTACCAGTGCATAAGTTCCTGCATCCACATCGGTATGTGCTACCATATAATCATACAGTTCATCGGTTGTTTCCGGCACATCACCTTCCCATTTTGCCTTATTATACATAAAGAGCAATGTCTCATAATAAACCGGCATCAGGTACTGGGTATCCTTATAATTACCTGCTTCTACGGTCATCGGTAATAAATCCGCCATTACATCCTCACTGATAACATCCGTAATCGGAGCTAAAATCCCCATTTCTGCAAATGTTCCCAATGAATCATGTGCATAAAGATACATATCCGGTCCGTTGGATTCATCATTTCCATATAACTGAAGCTGGTCGGTCAGACCGCTCTTCTTTTCAAAGGTAACCTTGATATTATCCTCTGCCAGTTTCTCATTCGCACAATCTGCAATTGTCTGCATGATATTCTCATCCCCATCATGCCAGATTTTTACTTCTGTCATTTCATCCTCTGCATCATTTCCAAGTACTTCTGTAGTCTTTCCTTCGTCTTTTCCTGCATCTTTTCCACAACCGGATAATGTGCCGATTGTCATTGCGGTACAAAGTAACAAACTCAACACCCTTTTCTTCATAAAAATACCTCCGTTTTCCGGTTTCTTTAGGAAACCGTTTTCTTTATTCTTCTTTTTTTCATGCAATTGGTTCCTCTTGCTAAGTCTATATTTATCACTTTTTTCCCTTGTTTACAATGTCTATTTGTCAAAAATGATTGACTTTGTCAGGAAACCGCTATACTATATTTGTAAATTTATACATTTTTTCAGGAGGTATTTTATGTCTGTTACCATCAATGATGTTGCCAATGAAGCCGGTGTTTCCAAATCCACTGTTTCTAAAGTTTTAAATCACTGGACCACCATATCCCCAGCCACTGTGGAAAAGGTTCATGCAGCAATTGAAAAGCTTCATTATACCCCTAACTCCCGGGCTGTAAGCTTTGCAAAAGGTGCTACTTCCAATATTGTCTATCTTACCAATCTAGAGAAAGATACTGCTTATCGGAATCCGCATATGTTCGACATTATGTGCGGCGTACACCATACCTTGTCCGAAAACAACTATTCCCTGACACTTGTCAACACTTCTGAAGAACGCTATCCCGGAGAAAAAGTCAGTGAAGTTATCACAAGCGGTTCCTCCGATGGTCTTATCATCCACGGCTCTGCCATTAATAAAGAAATTGCAAATCTTATTCTGGATGCAGGCTTTCCACACATTATCATTGGGCATCCGAGTTTTGAAAGCCGCTTATGCTGGGTAGATACCAACCACGCCCTTGCCGGTGAATATGCCGCTGCCCACATGATAGCCTGTGGTTATACAGATGTCGCCTTTATCGGAGAGCGCAAAACCGATTATATTTCTGCCCAGCGTCAAAAAGGATTTGTGGCAGGCATGTTAGACAGAGGCTTTCACATTCCGGCTGCCCGTATCGGAAATACCGATTCCAGCTGCCAGCACGCTTATTCTGTTACTTCTGATATGCTGACACAGCCTGTACCGCCTCGCGCTATTGTATGTGAAAATAACACCCTCGCATTAGGTGTCATCCAGGCCGTCAAAGACCGGCAGCTTTCCATCCCGGATGACATTGCCATACTTACCTTTGACGTCTACCCATATTCCAGCATCATCGACCCACGGCTTACCATTGTAGACATCAATGTCTATGATACCGGTGTGCAGGCAGGCTCCATGATGATCCGTAAGCTTCAGAACCCGGAGCTTCTCATCCAAAGTTATACAACGCTTCCTGTTATCATCCAGGGAGAAAGCACCAGACCACTGCCATAAGAAACACCCCTGTCAATCTGACAGGGGTGTTTCTTTTACGCTCATTATATGATAATTATTGATAAGCCAATCAGCTTATCATTAACTTTCATCGCTCACTATTTCATTTTCATAATGATATCTCTTGCAACGGCTTCTTCCACCGGTGTAGCAAATACGCCTTCCTCAAACTCTACGATTCCACCGATTCCTTTCTCTACAACGAAACGGAGTTTTCCGTCCCGGACTTTCTTATCCGTATATAATTTCTTAACCAGGGCTTCCCGGTCAATGTATTCCGGAATCTCTACCGGCAGCTTCGCTTTCTCTAACAGATTCTTTACTGCTGTTTTTTCTTCTTCTGTCATGTAACCAAGTCGGTGTGCCAGTTCTGTCATAGCCACCATTCCAATGGAAAGTGCTTCTCCATGAAGCAGTCTATAGTCACTGACTGTCTCAATGGCACGTCCTACCGTATGTCCTAGATTCAAGATTTCTCTTAAGCCCTGCTCCTTTTCATCCTTCATTACCACAGCATATTTAATCTGGCAGTTCTTCTTTGCGATGTATTCACAGGCTTCTCTGTCTCCCGCAAAAATATCTTCCATATGTTTTTCCAGGAATTCAAACATTTCCTTATCTGCCATGCAGGCATGTTTGATTGTCTCTGCCATACCACTGGATAACTGTCGCTGTGGCAGTGTTTTCCATGCTGCAATGTCAAGATATACTTTCTCCGGCTGGTTAAAAAGTCCAATCAGATTCGTTGCCAGTGGTGTGTCTACTGCGGTTTTTCCACCAACAGATGCATCTGCCGCCGCCAAAAGTGTCGTAGCATAGTTAATGAATGGCACTCCTCTGCCATAGGTTCCTGCCAGAAATCCAGACAAATCGGTTACCACACCACCACCAACGGCGATGATACAGCAGTCTCGCCGGAAACCTGCCTCTAACATGGCATCTTCTACTTCTTCTTTCGTCTTTCTGGTCTTGCTGGTCTCTCCTGCCGTAAAAACAAATTCCCTTGCCTGATATCCTGCTTCCTGTAATAAGGTTACAATGTGGTCTGCGTAAAGCTCCTTCACCGTGCTGTCTGTAATTACTGCAAATTTCTTAATCTTTCCAACCAGACCGTTTTTTAAATCTTCTATTAACCGATTCTCAAGCTGGTAGCCAATCTCGATTTCGTAACTGTCATCAACTACCTTCTTTAATTCTACCTGAAATACACTCATGTTTTTCTCCGTTCTATCCTGTGTCTTGTAAATCTGCGCCTGTCACAGATTTTTATTTCGTTTATTATACTATTTTGCTCTTTTCTCTGCAACCACAGGAGCTCTAATCGAAAGAAATTCCCTGTTTTTATACCAGATGTTCCTCTATGTATGCAAGATATGGTTTCTTATTTACCTTATCCTGATTTACCACATACCAGTCATAAGCTTCTTTTAATCCATCCGCCAGTGGCTTCGTCCCACTCATAAGTGCAAGCTGTTTCGTAACGTCCAGTGCATATTCATAATTATAAAAGCTGAAATAATTACGCTGCTCTTCCTCCGCTGTAACTTCCACAAACTCTGCCTGCTTTCCGGCCGCCTGATAGCACAGTGTCACCCAGTCACGAATGGATATGCTCTCTTTATTTCCAACATTGAAAATGTGCTGCTTTGGGTGTCTTTCCACCAGAATATCTATAAATCTGCACAAATCTTCCACATGGAAAAATTGCAGCTTCATGCTGCCCTCCCGTGGCAGATAAAATTTCCTGTTTTCCAATGCACAGTCAAATACAAAGGTTTCCCGGTATACATTATTCATTGGTCCATATAAATAAGGCGGTCTAAGAATGTACGCTTTCGGATTTCTCTCCATCAGTGCTGTCTCAGCCGCTATTTTATTTGTTCCATATGCACCCCAGTGCACATTTTCTGCAAGCTGTGTTTCTTCCGTAAATGGTGTCGGCGCATATTCCGGATATACGGCACTTGAACTTATAAGAACATAATCTTTGTAACTTTCCAATGCATTCAGCAAATCCTCCACATCTTCCCTAGTATATGCCGTATCAACCACCAGGTCAAAATGCAGTCCCTGCAATGCATCACCGATTGCATGCCGGTCTGCCTGAATCAGCTTTACGCCCGCTGACTGCGGTCGGGTGTTTCGATTTAATACATAGACTTCATCACCTTTTGCCACATAATGCTCTGCAATAAACCGACTCACAAATACAGTGCCACCAGTTACCAAGATTTTTCTCATACTTGTCCTCCTTGTGCATGGGTTTCTATGAAATTTTTATTATTCCCGCTCTATTGTTAAAACCATACATTCTTTGGATTCGTTAAATCCACAGGCATGATACAAGGCTCTTCCGCTCTCTGTCGTATCCAGACTCAGTTCTGTCACCCCTCGCAATTTGGCTTCATTAATCAGAAGTTCCATCATATGACGTGCAATCCCCTGTCCACGATAGTCTTTCTTCGTATATACATTCATAATATGTCCACGTTTTCCGGTAGGATGGGCAAATGTCGGCATGACTTCAATATAGCTGACCGACGCACAGCCAACTACTTTTCTTCCATCCATTGCCAGAATGGTTGTCTGGTTGCCATCTTCAAAATACAGTCTGCTGCTGTCGACCAGATTATCCGGAAAAGTATAATCCTCTGACAAATTATTTACTTCCCGCAGCATCTCCAGCCGGGTACTCATCAGATTCTCCATATCTCTTCGTGACGCATTCATATATGTTATCATAATCATTCCTCCAGGTCGCATTTTTTCTGTCTTCTTCGTACAGCAGTATCATATCACAGAACGGAGGAAATAATACTTAATTTTTTGTGATTTCTCTTTTTATTCACTCTTCCTGCGGTGTCACATCATGGGATCATAATCCCTAAGTTCTCTATTGGCATTATACAACGAAATCCATTTTTGTAGTGTTGCATGTGCAGGAATTCCATATCTGGCGCATAAATCGGTAACCGATCCTTCCCCGTTGATATACTTCCGAACCATTTCAATTTTAAATTCACTGGAATAGGAATGGTTAGCTGTAACAGAGCAGAGGGCTTCTATTCCCCCATTTTGATATGCCAGTATCCAGTTTCTTATAGTTCGTGTACTTTTTATAGATAAATCTACCATAATTTCAGAGACAGAACGTATTCCATTCAGATAATCCTCGACAGCAGAAATTTTTTCTTCAACCGTACACTTGGGTTTTCTTCCCATAAAAATACCTCCAAAGCAGATTTTGGTTATTTACCTTGTCTACTTCAGAGGTATCATATCACACCTGCAAAGTGCTTATTTCTGACTTTTTTCTTTATATTTTATCCCATTATTGCATTCTTCCAATTTTTCAACATTATCATAATCAAATGAAAAAGGAATCCCATCTGGGAAAGCATCACATGTCATTTTGAATCCTTTACTTTGTCTTTTGTGTTCGCAATTATTGCATTTTACAATTTTAATCATAGTCTATTCCCCATATATTTAATGAATAATTACATTGCATCTTTTGGAACCTTGTCTGCATCACCTCTGTCAATCATTACACCAACTTCTGCAATACATTCAGTTCCATCTTTATATGCTGTAATGCTTAAAGAATCGATATGTGTATCTTCAAGTTGTTCATACAGACTTTCAATCTGTGCATAATTTTTTCCCAAAATCAAATCCGCATGATATTTTTCATGCGTAATTGCATCTTTAAAACTATTTGCAACCGTATTGTCTGCATTCATAAACATAGAATCAATTTCTTCAATTGTCTTGTCACCAAGTGCATTTTTATTTAATTCAAGAACAATGTCACCAAATGTTCCTACCTTATCAACATTTGTATTCATAACAATTGTCGAATCAACATCAATTGTTCTTACTTTATCAAACATCTTCATTGCATCCTTGCTTTCAAGAACTTCTGAAACATATTCCGCAACTTCAGTTTTTATTGTTCCACCCTTAACTGCATCTTTCACATTATCAGCTGTGATTGATTTTAGCACTTTTGCCGCTTTTTTCAAGTTGATTTATCTTTTCTGTATGCACTGAATTATTATTTTCCATGTTCATGGTCATTTGTCCAGTGATGTCCTGATATATTCCTTTGAATTCAGTAAAATTTTTAGCATTAACATTTACAAATTGTGTTGTGCCATTATCAGATATTTCAACCGGTGCATCCGGTGACCATTTTGTATAATCATTGCCTAATGCCCATCTTGCCCTTTGCAGTAACGCACAGCGGCAATTGCAATCTTCTGCCGGGTCACCAAAATCACCCGGCTGCATAGCTGTCATGCCTTGTACTTCAAACGGTTCATCCAGTTCCCGGATTTGTCCATCCAGTTCCCGGTGCGTATCCCTTGTTTTACCATCTAAGGATGCATCCTACTGTTTCACAACATCAGCACCTTTTTCCTTGGCTTTTCTCTGTGCATCAGCGGTTGCTTTGCACTGAATCCGGTGTGATTCTGTTCTGGCTATTCTCATTACCTTATTCTTGCTTATACCGCAATATCCGGCAATGTTCCGGGATATTTCAGAATACATGGATGCACTGGCTATCCCCCGGCTTATTTCACCTGCAATCCGCTTAGAAAGTACCTTTGTATCTTTTCCAAGCCTTGTATATAGGCTTTCAGACAATTTGGTTTCATGCTGTATTGCTGCAGCAACCTGTTCTTCATCAATTGGAAATACTAATGGTATTCCCTGACCTTGTAAATCGTACATGGTGCCGATAAAGCCATCTTCATATGACTTTGTAAGGTATTCTGAAACCGTTTCAAAATTATTATTATGAAGTTGGTCTAACACCGTCTGCACCTGTGCCTTCAATGCTTTCTGGTAATCTATCTGATAAATAACATGCTGCATTTCCTTTTGTCTCTGATTCATCTGCATTCACTCCATCTAAAGCCTTTTGTGCTTCAGCGAGTTCATTTTCCGCTTCATCCGGATTTGGAAGTTTTCCTTTGATTTCGTCATAATCAATATCAAGGGCATCACAAATATTACGCATTAGTGTTTCGTTATCAAGCTGTGAAGCAAGAGAAAGAAGTGTGTTAATTAACACCTGTGTCTTCTGTGCTTCTGTCAATGCAATCTGCGCATTTTCCTGCTCATTTGACATGACTTCATGGCTAAATTCGAAGTAAACCTGATTGCAGTGGTAATCTGTACCATCAGTTTCATTGATTTCAACAATAATCAGCTTCAAAAGCCTTCTAAGTAACTGCTTTAATCTTCTTTCCAGTTTGGAACACTTTAAATCTAGTAAAGAATAGGCTGCCTTAATTGCTATATTGGTTGTTGCATTTGTGTCCTTAAGTCCTGCTGTATTCAACCCCATTCAAAACCGGTAAATATTTTTTTCATCCAATTCAAGTTTTGCCTGTCTCGCACGATATGGCACATCCACGGTCTTGACATCAACACCGCCGTCATCATCCACACCAATTATTTTTTGTCTTCAGGTTGGTCTGCAATTCTTCCAAATTATCACCCTGAAAACCTTTCACCACACGAATAGGAGTATCAAAATCAATCAGGTTATTTGAAAGGCTGCTTACTATATTTGATATATCCCTAGAACGTAATGAATTGACCGTAAACAAGGCTTTAGCCTTTGATGGCAATAATCCTTACATTAAGGGTACAAAATCCGTAAATGACAATCGTATAGTTCCAATACCACCATTTTTAAATGAATTTATTTCAGAATACATAAAGATCTTACCAGGAACTAATCTCTTCTATTCTGCCAATAATGAATATATGACTGCTTCTGCTTATAATAAGATGTGGTCTAATATTGTTTTCAAAATGAATGTTGCTGCCGGTGGGTCAAATAAGATTAAAATAATAAACGGACTGACCACGCATATCTTTCGGCATAATTACTGTGCAAACTTATGTTATCAGATGCCAAACATCAGTATTAAAAGAATTGCACAATTATTAGGTGATTCTGAGAAGATGGTTTTAGAGATTTATAATCATGTTCTGGAACAGAAAGAAAACGTGCAGGAAGTAGTAAAAAATTCAATTAATTTTTGAAGATGAAGGGGTTCAAAAATGCCCTTGAAGATGGGGTGAAGATGAATATTTAGGCTTACTTAGCACTACTTCCGATCACTCACAAAAATGGCGGAAACACTGTATTTATCAGCATTTCCGCCATTTTCAACTAATGAGACATCGGGGATTCGAACCCCGGACAACTTGATTAAAAGTCAAGTGCT
>ERZ825670.2459-NODE-2459-length-17445-cov-6.204313_pt1 | contig 17445 bp, 15 predicted proteins | sample MGYA00519929_ERZ825670 | MGnify/ENA primary metagenome ERZ825670 (study PRJEB31778, sample SAMEA3449207) | human gut metagenome | biome: human gut; feature: human-associated habitat; material: faeces | place: United Kingdom | collected 2010/2012 ...
CGCCGGTCAGCGCCAGCGACAGGGCCATGAACAGCGTGACAGTGTTGCCGGTGCAGGCGACGGTGCGCGCACGGCTGCCGCTGCCGCCGGGCTGTCGCGGCAGATAGCGGCTCGGCAGTTCCATAAGGAATATCTGGCCGTCGTGCAGGGATGCCCAGCAGAGGACAGCGCCGTGCTGCGCGACCTGCTCTTCTGGGATCGGTCAAAGAACAAATCCTTCGTCGTGAAGCGGCAGCGCGGCGGAGTCAAGGATGCGGAGCTTGAATACGCTCTGCTTGAAGCGCTCCCCGAGCTTTCCCTGCTGCGCGTCATTCTTCATACCGGGCGCACCCACCAGATCCGCGTTCAGTTTTCCTCGCGCGCCATGCCGCTCGTAGGTGATGTGAAATACGGCAGCCGGTATAGGGACTGCGCGCTCGCCCTGTGGTCGCACGCGCTCGGCTTCCGCCACCCCGTAACAGGCAAAGCTATGAGCTTTTCAGCCATGCCCGAGCTTGTTTTCCCGTGGAACGGATTTGAATATTTCAAGTAAAAACATATAATTTTGGAGGATACTATGCGTTATATAGAAGTCACAGTCAACACGCCCGGCGCGGAGATAGACGCGCGCTGTCAGGAAATGGCGGACATGGGAGCCGGCGGCTTCGTCATAGAGAATGAGGAGGATTTCAAGGATTTCCTCGAGCAGAACCACCAGTATTGGGACTATGTGGACGACGAGCTGCTGGCGGAGAAGCACGGCAAATGCCGCGTGACCTTCTACCTCGAAGAAAGCGAGAGCGGTTTTTCCACGCTGGCGCAGGTGCGCATCGCGCTCTCGGCGCTCAAGAAGCAGCATCCCGAATACGCGCCGCTGCTCCTCACGATGGAAAACGTGGAGGACGCCGACTGGGAGAACAACTGGAAGCAGTTCTATAAGCCCATGGAGATCGGCGAGCGCCTGCTGGTCATTCCCGAGTGGGAGCAGGCGAAGCCGACGGAGCGCGTGAAGCTCATCCTGAATCCCGGGCTGACCTTCGGCACGGGCAGCCATGCGACCACACGCCTGTGCCTTCAGGCGCTCGAAAAGCACATCCGCGGCGGCGAAAAGGTGCTCGACCTCGGCTGCGGCAGCGGCATCCTCTCCATCGCGGCGCTGCTGCTGGGCGCGCGGGACGCCTTCGCCTGCGACATCGATGATAAGTGCGTGGGCGTCGCCTACGAGAATGCCGCGCTCAACGGCATCGGACGGGAGCACTACACCGTCCGCGCGGGCGACGTGCTCAGCGACAAAAGGCTCGCGCGCGAGTTCGGCGGAGACTATGATATCGTCGTGGCGAACATCGTGGCGGACGTCATCATCGCGCTCGCGCCGCAGGTGCGGCCGCTGCTGAAAAAGGGCGGGCTGTTCCTCTGCTCGGGCATCATCGACGACCGCGCGGTCGAGGTCGCGGACGCGCTGCGTCTTGCGGGCTGGGCGATCATGGAGGCCCGCGAGAGCGAGGGCTGGTTCTCATATTTGTGCAAATAACAGCACAGCAAAAGGGGAGCGTTCTCTGCCATAGAGAACGCTCCCCTTGTTTGGTGCCGTATCGCGTGCAATTTATTTCCTGATTTTTTGCAGCATCCTTGTAAATTCCTCCGGCAGGGGACAGGAAAGCTCCATGACCTCGTGCGTGCGCGGATGGAGAAAGCGCAGGCCGACCGCGTGCAGGCATTGCCCCGTCAGACCGGCAACCTCTTTCTTTGCGCCGTACACCGTGTCGCCGAGAATGGGATGCCCGATGTAGGCCATGTGGACGCGGATCTGGTGTGTGCGTCCCGTCTCGAGCCGGCAGCGGACGTGGGTATAGCCCGGATAGCGGGCGATGACCTCCCAATGCGTGACCGCCTCGCGCCCGCCGGCGACCACCGCCATGCGCTTGCGGTCGGTCGGATGGCGCGCGATGGGCGCGTCCACCGTGCCGCGGTCCTCGCGCAGAGCGCCCACAACGATGCACTCGTAGGTGCGCGCGAGCGTGTGGTCGGCGAGCTGCGCGGAGAGGTACTGGTGCGCCACGTCGTTCTTCGCCGCGATGATGAGACCGCTCGTGTCGCGGTCGATGCGGTGGACGATGCCTGGGCGCAGCGCGCCGCCGATGCCCGAGAGCGTTCCCGCGCAATGGTGCAGCAGCGCGTTGACGAGCGTGCCGTCCGAGTGCCCCGGCGCGGGGTGGACGACCATGCCGCTGGGCTTGTTGACCACGATCACGTCCGCGTCCTCGTACACCACGTCGAGCGGAATGTCCTGCGGCACGGCCTCGACCGGCTCCGGCTCGGGCAGCGTCACGGCGATGTCCTCGCCGCCCGCGAGTTTATAGCTTTTGCTGACGGACTTCCCATCCACCGCGACCTCGCCGCTCTCGATGAGCCGCGTCGCCTGCGAGCGGGTCAAGCCGTCAAGGCTCGACGCAAGAAATGCGTCGAGCCTTTGATTTTTGCTTTCTTCACTTGCCCTGAGCAGGATCGGTTCCATGGTCCTTCTCCCAATTCTTCGCGTCGGTGTTCGGGTAGATCCAAATGTAGTAAACGAGTGCCGCGATGGTGCCGCAGACCACAAAGCAGTCCGCAACGTTGAAAACCGGAAACTCGATGAACGTGCAGTCGAGCATATCCACCACATAGCCGAGGCGAACGCGGTCAATAAGATTTCCCACGCCGCCGCCGATCACGGCGGTCAGCGACCACACGCCGAGCGGGTGCCGCACGATCCGCGCGAGCAGCCATGCGAGCGCGAACATCCCCACGCCCGTCACGCCGATGAGCAGCCAGCGCTCGCCGGAAAAGCTCGACCATGCCGCGCCGAAATTGCGCACATAGTGCAGCCGCAGCAGCTGTGGGAGAAACTCCGCGCTCTCGCCCACGGCGAAATGGGTCACGATATAGGCCTTCACCCACTGGTCCAGCGCGACGATGGCCGCGATAGCCAAAGGGCAGAGCCACAGCGAACGATTCTTCACGGCTGCGGCACCTCGCTGTCGTCATTGGGATAGACGAGCACCCACTCCGCGTCCGCGGGGGCGAGCGTGAGCGCTTCCGCCTGCGCGTCCGTCATGGAAAGCCCCTCCGGCAGCGCGCGCAGCGCGCCGATGGGAACATAGTAGGCGCCCGCGTCGTCGGCCTTCACGCCGCCGTTTTCCGTCACATAGTCCGTCGCGCCCGCGCCGTACAGCTCAAGCACCACGGGACCGTACCACGCGGTGAGCAGGCTGCCCTCCTCGCCGCTTTCGCCGATGGGAGCGGTCTCGCAGTAGTATTCTGCCTCTGGGCTGCCGTTTTCCAAGTCAGCGGGTGCGTTTGCGGTCTTGAACCCGTCCGCCGCCGCGCCGCCAAGCTGGCGGTCATAATACGGGCTGGACTGCACCGTTTCACAGCGCTGCTCGGGATATTCCACCTCGGCGTCCGTATCGGGCAGCGGATCGCTGGGCGGCGCCGCCATCGAAAACATCGCCTGATCCTCCTGTGCGGCAGGCGCGGCAGGTGCAGCGTCGTTTGCTTCCTGCTTCATCGCCGTTCGCGGGATCGTTACCGCCGCCGCGAGTGCGACGATCGCCGCGCAGGCCGCCATCGGCATCCACCGCCGCCACGTGCTCCGCTTTTTCACCTGCGGCTTTGCTGCCGCCTTTTCCGCGCGCACCGCCGCCATCACGCCCTCCGTGAAGCCTGCGGGCACGTCCTCGTCCTCCAGCTCGCCGAGGGCGGCGTGCAGGGCCGTCAGCTCACCGAGCAGCCTTCTGCATTTCTCGCATTCGCTCACATGAGCGAGCACCTCCGCACGCTCCTCCTCCGTCAGCTCTCCGTCAACAAAGGCCGAGAGCAGCGGCGCAAATTCTTCACATTTCTTCATATTGCGTTCCTCTCCCCTCCGACAGTCTGATTACATTCTGTAACCTTTGACGCTGGCTTTTCAAAAAAGTTCCCGTCTGCCGCCAAATAATTTCGCAGCAGCAGCCGCGCGCGGTTGATGCGGCTCTTCACCGTGCCGAGCTCCAACTCCGTGACCTCGCAGATCTCCGCATAGCTGAGCTGATGCAGCTCGCGCAGCACGAGCACGCGCCGGTAATCCTCCGGCAGCGCGGCAAGCCCCTCGCGCACCAGCCGCTGCGTCTCCCGGCCCTCGACGTGCTCCTCCGGCGTGGGCGCACGGTCGCACACCTCGAGGTGTACGTCCTCGTCGTCGAGCGATATGCCGTCCACCGTGCGCTTGCTGCGCCGCAGCAGGTCAATGCAGGCGTTGCTCGCCAGACGGTAGAGCCAGGTGGACAGCGCCGCATCCTCGCGGAAGCCCTCCAGTCCGCGCCAAAGGGCAAGGAAGGTATCTTGCGCGGCTTCCGCCGCGTCCTCGCTGCTGCCGCACATACGCAGGCAAAGGTTGTATATTTTCTTCTCATGCAGCCGGACGAGCTGTTCAAAGGCTGCCTCGTCGCCGCCCCGCGCGGCTTGGATCAGTTCACTTTCGTTCATGTCCGCTCCGTGTGTTCAGTCGCTCAGATCGCGCTTGATGCCCGCCGTGACGCGGTAAAGATCCTCAAGCGTCTCCATATGGTTGATCTGGTCTTTATAGTAGTTGGCGTATTTTACGCCCTTGAGATACCAGCAGTAGTGCCGCCGCGCCTCGAGCAGCGCGACCTTTTCATTGCGGAATTCCGCGCTGCGCTCGATCTGGCGTACCAGCGCGTCGCAGCGCTCGGCAAGCGGCGGCAGCGGCGGGATCGGCTCGCCCGCGAGCGCGGCTCTGCACTGCTGAAAGAGCCACGGATTGCCAAAGCAGCCGCGCCCGATCATCACCGCGTCCGCACCGGTGAGCTTCAAGGCTTTTATCGCATTTTCCGGGGTAAAAACATCGCCGTTGGCGATAACGGGGATCTTCACCGCTTCCTTGACCGCGCGGATGGTCGACCAGTCTGCCTGCCCGCCGTACATCTGCACGCGGGTGCGCCCGTGGACGGTGATCGCCGCGACGCCGACGCTCTCGAGCAGCACGGCCAGCTTCGGCGCGTTGATGCTGCCCTTGTCCCAGCCACGGCGCATCTTCACCGTGACCGGAACCTTTACCGCCCTGACCACCGCCTCGGCGATGCGCGCCGCCTTTTCGGGATCGCGCATCAGCGCCGAGCCGTCGCCGTTGTTGACGATCTTGCCGACCGGGCAGCCCATGTTGATGTCCAGAATGTCCGCGCCGCTCGCCTCAATAGCGATCTGCGCGGCCTCGGCCATGCAGACCGGGTCGCTGCCGAAGATCTGCGCCTGCATCGGGTGCTCGCCCGGAAAGGGCGCGAGCAGTGTGCGGCTCTTTTTATCCTGATAGCACAGCGCCTTCGAGCTCACGAGCTCCGTGCACGTCAGCCCCGCGCCGAGGGACGCGCACAGCTCGCGGAACGCCGCGTCGGTCACGCCCGCCATCGGCGCGAGCGCGAGCTGCGAGTTGATCTCCACTGTACCGATGCGCATGGACGTTCCCTCCTTCTCCATGTTTCATAGAAGAAAATTATACCACAGCTTTCCCAAAAGCGGAAGTCCTTATTTTTGCGCGGCAAAACGCGGCAAAAAAGGGCGGCTCCGAAGAGCCGCCCCGGTATGGCGTATGCTGTTTTGCTCAGGCTGCGTCGCGGCTCTCGCCGGAATAGCTGCTGCCGTAGTAGCCGTTGCCGAAGAAGCTATTGAAGAAATCCCAGGGATTGTAGTAATAGCCGCCGTTTCCGCCGTTATTGCCGCCCTGTTGCTGCTGGCTGTTGTCCTGCGCGGTCTCCTGCGTCTGCGGGACGGCGTCGAAGGTCAGCTCGACCTCCTTCGTTCCACCCGCGCGATAGATGGTCAGCGTCACGGTATCGCCCGCGCGGTAAGACTTCTTCGCGGCGTTCAGGTCGTTCATGTCACTGATCGCCGTGTCGCCGATCTTGGTGATGACATCACCCATCTGAAGGCCAGCCTTTTCCGCGGCGCTGCCCGGCTCGACCGAGCAGACAAACACGCCCTGCGTGACATCGTAGCGGTACTGCTGCGCCATCTGTGCGGTCATGTTCTGCGGTGTGATGCCAATGTAAGGCTTGTTGGTCACATAGCCGTCGGTCATAATGTCCTTGACCATGGCGAGCACATCGTCGATGGGGATGGCGAAGCCGATGCCCTCAACGGTGGTGTTGGAGTAGCTCGAATACTTCGCGGACACGATGCCGATGACCTCGCCGTAGCTGTTGAAAAGCGGGCCGCCGGAGTTGCCGGGGTTGATGGAGCAATCGACCTGGATCATGTTGAAGGGCTTGCCGTCCACATTGATCGCGCGGTTCACGCAGGAGACGATGCCCTGCGACATCGAGAAGGTCAGCTCGCCGAGCGGGTTGCCGACCGCGGCGACCGTCTCGCCGATCTGCACGCTGCCGGACTTTCCGATCACGACCGGCTGGAAATTCGTGCCCTCGACCTTGATGACGGCGATGTCGTAATCCTCGTCGCCGCCGATGACGGCGGCATCATAGGTCGTGCCGTCGTAGGCCGTGACCTTGACGGTGCTCGCACCCTCGATGACGTGATAGTTGGTGAGGATGTAGCCGTCCTTGGTGATGAAAAAGCCGCTGCCGCTGGCGGCGGACTCTGTCGTGCGGCCGAAGACGTTCGTCGTGGTGGACACATTGATGCTCACGACGCTGTTGACGTTGGCGGCGTAGACCTCGGGCATGGTGAGCTGCTGCTTGCCGTCCACCTTGACCTGCCGGACCTCGGCGACCTGACGGTCGGAGACCTCGATCTGCGTCGAGCCGCGCGCGGAGGCAAAGGCGTGGTGCGTGATGCCCGCGCCCGCCGCGCCGCCGATGAGCGCGCAGGCGAGCGCCAGCGCGGCGATCTTCAACCCCAGCCGATTCTTCTTCGGTTTCTTTTCCTCCCAGGGGTCTGCCGTTGCCGCGGTGTTCGGCACCTCGGTGTAGTCCACGTCGCGGACATTCTCCACCTTGTCGCCCTTGCGGTAGCTGTAATGGTACAGGTTGTTTTCGTCTTCGTAATACATAGATAAGCCTCCTTGCCGTGAAGCGTTTATTTTTCTTTTGATGCTACCGATGATACCCCCTGTTTATGTCCATTTCGTGAAGCCGGAACGAATTTTTTTGAACTTTTTTTGAATAGGCCATAAAGAAATCCTGAAGAATGGCCGAATTGGAAAAAATAGCTTGCGCGGGACATTCGGATATACTACAATAAAGCCGATTTCCCGATGCGAAAGGAGCGCTGCCATGCTGAAGATCGAAGGGCTGAAGCTCGCCCCGGGCGAGAGCGAGGCGTTATTATACGAACGCGCCGCGGCGGCGCTGCGTGTCAAAGCGCCCCTCCATACGCTGCACATTCTCCGCCGCAGCATCGACGCGCGCGACGGCGTGACGTTTATTTATACCGTTTCCGCCGCGCTCGAGAACGAGGAAAGAGTGCTGCGCCGCGCGAGGAACAAAAGTGTCAGCGTCTACGCGCCCGCCTTTTACGAGCTGCCGCCGATGATCGCCCCTCCCGCCGTGCGCCCCGTGGTGATCGGCGCGGGCCCAGCGGGACTGTTCGCGGCGCTGGTGTTCGCCCGCTGCGGCGCGCGGCCCATCCTGCTCGAGCGCGGCGAATGCGTCGAGCGGAGGCGGCGTGACGTCGAGCGCTTCTGGGCGACGGGCGAGCTGAACGTGCGCTCGAACGTCCAGTTCGGCGAGGGCGGCGCGGGCACGTTTTCCGACGGCAAGCTCAACACCGGCACGAAGGACGTCCGCCACCGCTATATTTTAGAGGAGTTCGCCGCGTTCGGCGCGAGCGAGGACATCCTCATCGACGCCAAGCCGCACATCGGCACCGACCGACTCTACAGTGTTTTGCAGAATCTGCGGCAGGAGCTGCTTTCCCTCGGCGCGGAGGTGCGCTTCAACCATCAGGTCACCGGACTGGAGCGGAGGGACGGACGGCTCGCCGCGTTGCGGGTCACGTCTCCCGACGGAACGTATACGCTCCCCGCGGAGCACGCGGTGCTCGCGGTCGGCCACAGCGCGCGCGATACCTTCGCCATGCTGCGTGATGCGGGCATCCCGATGGAGCCGAAGCCCTTTGCCGTGGGCGTGCGCATCGAGCACCGCCAGAGCGATATGGACGCGCAGCAGTATAAGCAGTACGCGGGCCACCCCTCGCTGCCGCCGACCTCGTATAAGCTCTCGGCCCACACGGCGGCGGGGCGCGGCGTGTTCTCATTCTGCGTCTGCCCCGGCGGACAGGTCGTCGCCGCGGCAAGCGAAGCGGGCCGCGTGGTCACGAACGGCATGAGCGAGCTGGCGCGCGACGGCGAAAACATCAACGGCGGGCTGCTCGTCTCCGTCACGCCGGAGGACTTCGGCGGCACGGACGTGCTCGCGGGCGTCGCCTTTCAGCGACGGCTGGAGGAGGCCGCCTACGCCCTCGGCGGCGGGGGCTATGCCGCTCCCGCACAGACGGTCGGCGATTTCCTCGCGCACCGTCCGTCGATCGGGCCGGGGAGGGTCACACCGACCTACCGCCCCGCCGTGCGCTGGTGCGACCTGCACGATTGCCTGCCGCCGTTTGTCTGCGCGGCGCTGGAGGAGGCGCTGCCGCTGCTGGAGAAAAAGCTGCACGGCTTTGCCGCGCCCGACGCGGTGCTCACCGCGGTCGAGACGCGCTCCAGCTCCCCCGTGCGCATCGTGCGCGACAACACCTATCAAACCGCTCTGCGCGGGCTTTATCCCTGCGGCGAGGGCGCCGGCTACGCCGGCGGCATTCTCTCCGCCGCGGCGGACGGAATGCGCTGCGCGGAACAAATTATAAAGGAGATCACTCAGCATGGCTAAAAAGATCGGCGTCATCATCGACTTTCTCAACGACAAATACGAGCGTCAGCTCAACGAGGCCGCGGCGAGGTGCGGCTACGAGGTGGTGTACTTCCCCTCCAGCGCCGCAGCGGTCGGAAATGTGGACGAGTGCGAGATCCTCTACGGCCACTGTTCTCGCAAGGTCGTAAAAAGTGCGAAAAGCCTCAAATGGTACTGCACCTGTTGGGCGGGCGTGGATCATTTCTGCGACGAGAGTATCTATCAAAACCCCGACTGCCTGCTCTCCAACTCCTCCGGCGCCTACGGCACGACCATTTCCGAGCACCTTATCATGGTCTGCCTGATGCTGCTGCGCCGCCAGATGGAGTATACCGAGGTCATCCGCGCGGGCGGCTGGGAAACGCTTCCCGGCGGTATCCGCTCGCTGCATGGCGCGCGCATTACTGTGCTCGGCACGGGCGACATCGGCACGGAGTTTGCCCGCCGCGCGCAGGCCTTCCATCCCGCGTGCATCACCGGCGTGCGCCGCACGGTCAGATCCTCCGACCCGGCGTTCACCTCCATCCATGCCATCGCGGAGCTGGACAGCGTCCTGCCCGAAACGGATATCCTTGTCATGGCGCTGCCCTCCACGGCGGAGACCGTGGGCATCCTCTCGCGCGAGCGCATCGCGCTGCTGCCCGACAGCGCCTTCGTCGTGAACGTCGGCCGCGGCACCGCCATCGACCAGGAGGCGCTCTGCGACGCGCTCAACGCCGGGCGGCTCGCCGGCGCGGCGCTCGACGTGGTCGTGCCTGAGCCGCTGCCCGCCGACCATCCGCTGCGCCGCGCGAAAAATCTGCTGCTCACGCCGCACGTCGCGGGCAACATGACGCTCGGCTACACCTGCGACAAGAGCGTGCAGATGTTCTGCGACGATCTGGAAAACTATGCCGCGGGCCGTCCGCTTGCGCATCTAGTCGACCGGAAGAGAGGCTATTAAAAATGGGCTTCTCCCTCAAGACGGTCCTGCTGCGGCTGGTGCAGGGCTTCATCATCGGCGCGGGCGGCATTCTGCCGGGCATCTCCGGCGGCGTGCTGTCGGTCATCTTCGGCATCTACCGGCCGGTGATGGAGGTGCTCGCCCACCCGCTCGACGGGCTGCGCCGCCATCTTTCCCTCCTGCTGCCGGTCGGCGCCGGCGCGATCCTCGGCTTCCTGTGCGGCGGCGGGCTGATCCTTGTGCTGTTCGACCGCTCGGAAAAGCTCGCGACCTGCCTGTTCATCGGCCTCATCCTCGGTACGCTCCCGAGCCTGTGGGCCGAGGCGGGCGCGCAGGGGCGCGGACGCGGCGCGTACCTTTCCTGCGCGGCCAGCTTTCTTGCCCTCTCCGCCGCTTTGCTCTACGCGCAGTACGGCGCGTTCTACACGATGCGCCTGGGCTTCCTCGGCTTTCTCTTCTGCGGCCTGCTTTGGGGCCTGAGCCTGATCGTGCCGGGCATGACGTCCTCCTCCATCCTGATGGCGGTCGGGCTGTTCACGCCGATGGCGGAGGGCTTCGCAAGGCTCGACATGGCGGTGATCCTGCCGTGGCTGCTCGGTATGGCGCTCATCGTGTTGACGCTCGCGCGCGTGGTGAATTGGTGCTTCCAGACGCACTACCCGCTTTTCTACCACGCCGTGTTCGGCATCGTGCTGGCCTCGACGGTCGTTATCATCCCGCTGCATTACGACGGCGCGCGCGACGCGCTTTTGTGCCTGCTTGCCGCCGCGCTCGGCGCGCTCGCAGCCTATCTCAGCGCGAAGCTACAGCCGAAGGAGGATGCATAAGAACATAAAAAGTCGGCAGGAACCGTATGGCTCCTGCCGACTTCCTTGTTATCCTCTCTTCCTCTTTCGATGCAGCCGCGCGAAGCGGCGCAGCAGCTCGTCATAGAGAAAGAGCAGCACCGCGCCGAGCGCAAAGGTCGCCGCGATGAGCCACGGGGCGGTCGCCGCCAGCTCCGCCGTCACCGCGTCGAGCCGGAACACAAAGACGAGCAGCGCGTACATCGCGCCGACTGCGAGGACGTACAGCCCGAGCTTCGTGAGAAAGCGCAGCGCGCGGCTGCCGATCGCGTCGAGACTCGGCTGCACGAGCGGGTAATAGCCCAGAAAGCAGAAGAGCAGCGCGGATTCCTTGTCCGGCCCAAGCAGCAATCCCAAAATGGCGGCGGCGAAAAAGCAGCACCATTGATAGCTCGCGCGGCATTCCTCGCGCACGGGCAGCAGGCAGGCGGATGCGAGCAGGGGACAGGCGTAGAGCGCCAGCGGCAGCACGCCGCCGAGGAACAGGAACAGCACCGCCAGCGCACCGAGCACGCTTGCAAGCGCCAGCTCCCTCGTCTGTTGTCTCATGGGAACTCCTCCTTACGGAAAAGCGCCGCCTGCGGGCGGCGCTTTCGGTCTATTCGCGGTCGGGCGTTTCCGCGCCGTCACCGGCGGGAGCGTCCTGCGCAGGGGTCTCCTCCGCGGGCGTTTCCGCGTTCTTGCCGTTCTCCGCGTCGGATGCGGCGGGCTTGTCCGGTGCTTTGCCGCCCAGCGGCGGCATCTCGATCTTCTCGCTCGTCATGGAAATGTGACGCGCGGGCGCTTCGATGGTGCTCGGCACGGAGGGACGGAAGTCGCTGTCGCTCCTGCGCGTGGAGGCGTAGGCGTCCTCCACCGTCGCGGGATCGCGGCCCTCGAGGATGGCGACCATCTCGCCGCCGGTGATCGTCTCTTTCTCCAAAAGATAGGCGACGACCTTGTGCATATCGTCAATATTCTCCTCGATGACCTTCACCGCGTCGGCGTAGCACTTCTCCAGAATTTCCTTGACGGCCTTATCCATCACGGCGGCGGTCTCCTGTGCACAGTCGAGACCGTAGCCGCCGTCGAGATACTGGCTGCGCACGGAGCCGAGCGCCATCATGCCGAACTCGTCGCTCATGCCGTACATGGCGACCATGTTGCGCGCGATGTTCGTGGCCTCCTGAATGTCCTGAGAGGCGCCGTTGGTCATCGTGTGCATGATGACCTCCTCGGCGGCACGGCCGCCCATGGAGACGGCGATCTTCGCCATCAGCTCGTCGCGGGTGCGCAGATTCGTCTTGTCCTCCTCGGGCATGAGGAGCGTGTAGCCGAGGCTCCCCTCGGTATGGGGCACAATGGTGATCTTCTGCACGGGCTCGGCGTTCTTCTGCCTGTAGGCGACCATCGCGTGGCCGACCTCGTGGTAGGCGACGAGCTTCTTTTCAAACTCGGTGAGCACGCTGTTCTTCTTCTCGCTGCCCGCGATGACGAACTCGAACGCGGCGAGCATATCCTCCTGCGTGACGAGCTTGCGGCCCTTGCGCACGGCGCGCAGAGCCGCCTCATTCACGATGTTGGCAAGGTCCGCGCCGACGCAGCCGGCGGTCGCGAGTGCGACCTTCTTGAGATCGACGTCCTCACCGAGCTTGATGTTGCGGGTGTGGACCTCGAGCGTGGCAATGCGGCCCGCGAGGTTCGGGCGGTCGATGGTGATCCGGCGGTCGAAGCGGCCCGGGCGCAGCAGCGCCTGATCGAGCACCTCGGGACGGTTGGTGGCCGCGAGGACGATGATGCCCTTGCCGGGGTCGAAGCCGTCCATCTCAGCGAGCAGCTGGTTGAGCGTCTGCTCACGCTCGTCGTTGCCGCCGAAGCGCGTGTCGCGCGTCTTGCCGATGGCGTCGATCTCGTCGATGAAGATGATGCAGGGCGCTACCTTCGAGGCCTCGGCAAAGAGGTCGCGCACGCGGCTCGCGCCGACGCCCACGAACATCTCCACAAAACCGGAGCCGGAGATGGAGAAGAACGGCACGTTCGCTTCACCCGCGACCGCCTTGGCGAGCAGCGTTTTGCCCGTGCCCGGAGGGCCGACGAGCAGTGCGCCGCGCGGCAGCTTCGCGCCGATGTCGGTATACTTCTGGGGATTGTGCAGGAAGTCGATGATCTCGACGAGGGATTCCTTCGCCTCGTCCTGACCGGCGACGTCGGCAAAGGTGACGCCGGTGGATTTTTCCATGTAGACCTTCGCGTTGGACTTGCCGACGCTGCCGAGGCCGCCGAAGCCGCCGCCCCCGGTCTTTTTGCTGATGAAGCGCATCATCAGGATAAACGCACCGACCATCAGCGCCGTGGGCAGGACGTAGTTGAGCATGATGATCTCAAGATACGAGGTCTCCGCCTTGTAGGGCTTGCCGAACTCCACGCCGTTTTCATCCAGGAATGACCGCAGCTCGGGGTCGTTGATCTGCGTGGTGAAGAGCTGGAAGTCCCCTGAGTAGGTCTTGCCGTCCGCGTCGGTGTAGGTGAAGCCGTCCACAGGCGTGATGTTGAGCGTGCGGTCCGCGATCTCGACCTCCTTGACCTTGCCGTCGCGGACAAGGTCGAGAAATTCGTCGTAGCGGATCTCGCAGGTGCCCTCCGCCAGCTTCCTCGTGTCCATCGCCGAGAGGAGATAGTTGAAGCCGATGGTCAGCACCAGCGCCCAGATGAGCAGCGACAGCACACCCCTGCGGCGGTCGTTGTTCTTGTTGCTTTTGTTCTTGTCGTTCTGATCCATGTATCTGCGTTCCTTTCCGCCTGCGGCCCTGCGCGGGCACAGGCGACAGCTTGCCAAGTTAATTATATGGTATTTTAGCATACCCCTCCTCGTTTCACAAGCGCCGCGGTATGAATTTTCGGTGAATTTTTGTCCGCTTCCCCCTTTATCTTATCCGTCTGTTGTGCTATAGTGTATTATGTATACGAATTTTGACCGGGAGGATCGGTTTATGTCGAAGGAATACGAAGAAAAGCGCGGGCCGCGCGGCGCGGACGACCACACGGAAAAGCGATTTCCGCGCGAGCGCAGAGCGGAGGAAAGGGTCCCCATGCGCGAGCGCGACGCCGAGGCGGACGGCCTCATCGAGGGACGCAACGCCGTGACCGAGGCGCTGCGCGCCGGCACGCCCATTGATAAGATCTTCATCGCCCGCGGCGAGACGGACAAAACGCTCGGGCACATCGCCTCCACCGCCCGCGCGGCGGGCGTGGTGGTGGTCGAGGCCGACCGTCGTAAGCTCGACTACATGAGCGCAACGAAAGCGCACCAGGGCGTCATCGCCCTCGCCGCCGTGCGCGAGTACGCGAGCGTGGAGGACATCCTCTCCGCCGCCCGTGAACGTGGGGAGGCCCCTCTGCTCGTGGTGTGCGACGAGATCAGCGACCCGCACAACCTCGGCGCCATCATCCGCACGGCGGAGTGCGCGGGCGCGCACGGCGTCATCATCCCCAAGCGCCGCAGCGCGGGCTTGACGAGCATCGTCGGCAAGACGAGCGCGGGCGCGGTGAGCTATCTGCCCGTCGCGCGCGTGCCGAACATTCCGGCGCTTTTGAAGGAGCTGCAGCAGCAGGGCGTGTGGATCTTCGGCACCGCCGCCGAGGGGACCACGAGCCTGTACGAGGCCGACCTCAAGGGTCCTGCCGCCATCGTCATCGGCAGCGAGGGCGACGGCATGGGCCGGCTTGTGCGCGAGGGCTGCGACTTCCTCGTCAGCATCCCGATGAAGGGCCGCATCTCCTCGCTCAACGCTTCCGCCGCCGCCGCCATTCTGCTCTACGAGGCCGTGCGTCAGCGCCTTGGCTGACGCGCGCCGCCATTCACGAGGTCTTCCATGGATCACAAAAAGGATCAAGAATTTGAACAAACGCTCGCCGAGTCCGAGTTTTTGCTGCGCGGCGCGGCCCGCAGCGCGTCGGACGACGCGGACCTGACGCTCGAGAGCATTCTGGCGGAGTTCGGCTCCCGGGAGGACGGCGCCGAAGCCGCCGCAGAGCTGGAGGACGTCGGGGTGCCCGAGCCGCGGCCCGCCGTGCGGATCGGAAAAACCGCCGCGCCCGCCGCAGAGCCGCCGGAGCCGCAGCCGTCCGCGCCGCCGGAGGAGCCGTCGGCTGCGGAGCCCGCGCAGGACACCGTGAGTCTGCAGGAGGTGCTTGAGAGCACTGTGCAGTCCGTGCTCGACGAGGAGGAAGCGGGGGAGCCGGTCGAGCTTCTGCCGCCGAAGCGCCGCGGACTTTTCTCGCGCAGAAGGCTGCGCGACACCGAACGGCTTTATTCCGACGAGTCCGGGGAGGAACCGCCGCAGGAGGAGCCCGACGAGCCTGAGGACTTCTTTACCGAGGATTTCGGTGAGCGGGACGACACCCCCGAGCCGGACGCGGGCGAGCTGGCTGCCGGCTACCGCGACGACGCGCGCATGGGCCTGCGCAGCGCGCAGGCCGCGCTGCTCGTCACCGCGCTCTCGTGGCTCGCGCTGCTGCTCGACCATTTCGGCGTCATGCCTGCGCTGTTCGCCGAGGAAAGGCTGCTCAGCTGCCTGCCGTTCTTCATTGCCGAGCTTCTTGTCTGCGTCCTCGGACGCGACGTGTTCGTTTACGCCTTCGAGCAGCTCCGCGCGAGGACAGTCACCTATGAGCTGCTCTCCTCGCTCGCCTGCGCCGTCACGCTGGCAGACACGGCGCTCGACTTTTTCCTGCCCGCGCGCGCCGCGCTCGCGGTCCCGTTCCACGCCGTCGCCATGCTCAGCATGAGCTGCGCCCTGCTCGGGCGCGCGCTGCTCTTCGGCGCGATGTACGATACCTTCCGCGTCGCCGCGGTCGGCGAGCCGGACTATCTCGTCACCGTCACCGCGGGCGGAGCCGCCAAGCGCCGCGGCAGCGCGCAGGGCTTTTCGCGCTGCGCGCAGCGGGAGGACGCCGCCTCGCACTGGCAGAGCGTGCTGCTGCCCGTGCTGCTTGCCGCCTCGCTCGTATTTGCCGTGCTCTCCACGCTGCGGCGCGGGGAGCGGCTGCTGTTCCTTTGGAACTGGGGCGTGCTGCTCACGGCGATCAATATGCTTGCCTTTCCGCTGTGCTATTCTCTGCCGCTGCGCCGGCTGACGAAGCGCTTCGTCAAGTCCGGCAGCGCGCTGGCGGGCTATGTCGGCGCGGACCGCCTGCGCCGCAGCAACTGCGTCATCCTCACCGATACCGACCTCTTCCCGCCGGGAACGGTCAGCCTGAACGGGCTGAAGATCTACGGCGAGGAGAGCGGCAAGGTCATCTCCTACGCCGCCACGATGGCCCATGCCTCGCAAAGCGGCCTGAGCCGCCTGTTCGACACGCTTTTGGAGGGCGAGGGCGGGAGACTCGAGCCGCTCGACGATCTGAGCTTTTATGAGGAGGGCGGCGTCTCCGGCCTCATCCACGGCGAAACGGTGATCTTCGGCACCGCCGCCTTCTGCCGCAAGATGCACGTCACGATGCCCGGCGGCCTGAGCCTCAAGACTGGCGCGTTCCTCGCCGTGGACGGCACGCTCATCGCCATCTTTGCCGTCAAGTACACGGCGGCGGAGAATGTGGACTGGGCGCTCCACGCGCTCAAGCGCAGCCGCATCACGCCGGTGCTCGCCGTGCGCGACGGCAGCATCACGCCCGCGCTTTTGAAGCGCAAGTTCGGCACCGACGCCCGCGCGGTCTATCCCACCATCTCCACCCGCCTTGCGCTCTCGGAGAAGGACGGCGAGCATCCCTACGCGCTGCTCTACCGCGAGGGGCTGATGCCCTACGCCGAGATCGCCGTCGGCAGCAAGCGTCTGGTCCACGCCGTGCGCGTGGCCGCCGTGCTCTCGCTCGGGAGCAGCGCCGTGTCCGCGCTGCTGGCGTTTTACCTCACCTTTGTCGGCGCGTACAGCGCGCTCACCCCGGTCTCGATGCTGCTCTACCTGCTCCTCTGGGCGCTTGCGGCGCTCATCGAAGGCTTCTGGGCGGACCGTTATTGAGCATTTTTAGCAAAAATGGCTATCAAACTTCTAAAATTACAATAGTTGTATTGACGGAAAGAATATTATATAATTGAGCTGTTGAAGTGACTTCCCGCAAGGGAATTACGATCTGGAAGGAGACATGAACCCCTATGAGTGCAAAAGACATTCGCAATATCGTGCTGCTCGGCCATGGCGGAAGCGGCAAGACCACCCTCGCTGAGAGTATGCTGTTCATGACCGGCGGCACCGACCGCTTCGGCAAGGTCACCGACGGCAACACCACCTGCGACTACGACGCGGAAGAGATCAAGAGAAACATCTCCATCTCCCTCGCCGTTGCCCCCGTGAAGTACAAGAACGTGAAGATCAACGTGCTCGACACTCCGGGCAACTTTGACTTCGCCGGCGAAGTTCTCTCCGGTATCCGCGCGGCCGAGTGCGCCGTGCTGGTCTGCGGCGCGAAGGACGGCCTGAGCGTCGGCGCGGAGCGCGCCTGGAAGATGCTCGGCAATAAGCCCCGCATGATCTTCATCAACCGCACCGACGAGGAGAACAGCGACTACAACGCCTGTTTCGACGCCCTCAAGGGCAAGTTCGGCACCGCTGTCGCGCCCATCGTCGCCCCCATCATCGACGGCAGCAAGAAGGTCACCGGCATCGTCGACCTGCTGCACAACAAGGCCTATGAGGTCAAGGGCGGCAAGGCTGCCGAGTGCGCCATTCCCGCCGACATCGCCGACGAGGTCGAGGCTCTGCGCGCCGAGCTGATGGAAGCCGCCGCCGGCGCCGACGAGGAGCTGATGGAAAAATTCTTCGAG
>ERZ825670.2463-NODE-2463-length-17438-cov-2.875108_pt1 | contig 17438 bp, 9 predicted proteins | sample MGYA00519929_ERZ825670 | MGnify/ENA primary metagenome ERZ825670 (study PRJEB31778, sample SAMEA3449207) | human gut metagenome | biome: human gut; feature: human-associated habitat; material: faeces | place: United Kingdom | collected 2010/2012 ...
TCAGACTGTAACATTTAAGAATGGCAAGATGGGGGTTACTTTGGAATATCCGGCAGGAACAGGAAAGAGCGGTTACTCATTTGCAGTGCTTCATTTGACAGAAAATGGTCTGGAAACACTGATGCCGCAGCTGACAGACAATGGACTTTATGTTGAAGTTTCCTCATTCAGCCCGTTTGCGGTAGTTTATCAGACAGTAAATGAACAGCCGACCACACCGTCAGAACCGGAACAGCCGACTGTTTCAGAGCCGACAACAGTACAGCCGACACAAACGGTACAGCCGTCTACGGAAGGTTCTGCAGCAACAACTTCTGATGCACAGACAGAGGATACAGGTGTTGCAACTGCGGACACCATGCGTGCAGTTCCATTTGTACTGATGATGTTTGCGGCAATGACAGCATTCGTTGTGCTGGCAGGCAGAAAGAAAAAAGAAGTAAAATAAAAGAATAAAAATCATATAGTTAATATATGAAGCAGACCTCCGGTCGTTAGAAGTAAAGCAAAAATCTGACGACCGGAGGTCATTTTTTGTTACAAAATTAGATATATAGATAAAAAACATTATGATATAATAGAACTATAGATAGAATATGATAGTACAAAAGAACTATGTGAGGATTCAAGGAGGAAAGGTGTATGAAGAAAAAATACCGCTTAAAAGGCTGGGTAAGAAGGACTTTGAGTATATTACTGGTTGTGGTGCTGACAACAGCAGTCCTGCCGGATATGGGAAGCGTATTTGTGCGTGCAGACGGTGCGGTGGTTTACACACAGGCAGCAGCGCCGACAGTAGATGAAGCCAATAAGATTATTTACGGAAACGGTACACCGCTGTTATTAAAGCAGGCAGTGCCGAAGGCTATGTGGTAGGTATCCCGGAAAAGAACGAACTGGCACCGGGTGAAACAACCGGAATTACGGTTGCACCGCAGAAGGGATTAAGCCTGGCGGATTATACCGCGGTACTTACAGTCAGCACAGACCATGATACACAGGCACAGACAGAACTGAAATTTGTGGTTATGGCAGACACCAACCCGCCGGAAGGCAGTATTACGATATCGGACATGACATGGAACAAGTGGCTGAATCAGATAACTTTCGGAAAGTTCTTTAATAAGACACAGAAAGTAGAGATTACGGCACACGATACCGGAACAGGCATTGCAAATATTGTCTGCTATGTTGCAGAGGGTGAGCAGAGTGTAGAACAGTTAAATGCACTGCCAAACGGAAAGTGGAATTTATACGAAAAAGAATTTACGGTAGAGCCGGACGGCAGAATGGTTGTTTATGCAAAGATTACTGATAAAGCCGGAAACACAGCTATGGCAAATGTACAGGTTTATGTGCAGAAAGTCACACAGCCGCCTGTATTTATCGGAATCAGCGACGGCGGCATTTATTGTGAAAATGTAAAGTTTACGGTGGAAGATGATAATTTAGAGAAAGTATTTGCAGGAGATACACAGCTTACTGCGGATAATGGAATCTATACGATACAGGGCAGTAATCAGCCGGTAAAGGTTACGGCAGTGGACGCCGATGGCAACCGTGTTGAGGTGACGATACAGAAAAAAGAAGATGTATCCGAAGCACAGCAGGCACAGGCGGAAGCACAGCCGGAACAGCCGCAGAGTGCGCCTGTCCAAACCGGTGACAGTACCCCTGTTACATGGCTGTTTGCCTTACTGGCATTAAGCGGAACAGGTATTTTTGTTTTTTACGGCAGTTTCTGTTCCCGGTAAGCGGACGGACTGATATGAAACAGCCGCTTAAAGGCACGGCGGTAAGAATACACACTGTTATAGCCGACATCTTCGGCAATCTGTTCAATTGTCGAGGCAGTGTCCGACAGCAAAACACAGCTTTTTTCAATGCGGCATTTTTCAAGGTATTCCGCAAAACAGATACCGGCGTGTTCCTTAAAAATACTCGAAAGATAGCCTTCGGAAACCTGAAAATGCTGTGCCGTGCCGGAAAGATTTAAGTTGGCATCGGCATAATTTTGCAAGATAAAATCAGCGGTCTCCTGAACAAGCTCTTTCTTTTTGTTCATCCGTTGTCCGGCAAGTGAAGCACTGACCGAAAGACATAGGTCATGCAGGTGTGAAAAATAATGTTCAAAATTTCCCTGACAGCCGATAATTTCCTGCTGGAAAGCAAACAACTGTTCTAAAAAGCCGTACTTCACCGGATTCAGACCGAAAAAAGTGGCGGTTACGGCATTATGAAGGGCAAGCATTTGCCCAGCAATCATCTGTTCAGACGAAAAAGGGCGTAACCGTGTATTTTCATCTTCAAGCACCGTCAGGATAAAATGAATCAAATCCGTATCGTGGTTTTTCATGCCCTTTATCAGTAAATCTGCCGCAGTCTGCGGATAGAAACAGCCGTATGAATTTTCTGCCGGAATAAACATTTGGTCGGAATAGACGGTAATATCGTCATGGCTGTCCGTCAGTGAAAATGAAAGCGCAGTCAGTGCCTCTTTTTTGGCAAAAATAAATTCAGACAGACCGACACAGGGACGGCTGATACCCCAAAACACCGTGCAGTTGTGCCGCTGTTTAAAATATTCATAAGACTGCTTAATATAGATGTCTGGCTCAAATTCTTCAGGATAATTAAAAAGCAGTAAAAATTCATGATTTTCCGTGCGGTAGGCAAAGGTCGGAAATTTTGTCAGTCCCGCAGTGTATTTTGGAATCATGGATATCAACTGGTGCCGGTAGGAATCCGCCAGCCGTGTGCCGGACAGTGAAAATGCAGTGATGCAGAAATTCGGATAGGGAAAACGGCGGCGCAGAAAATCCGCGGCTTCCGCTTCCGGTGCATAACTTGTCCGTGTAAATGCTTCATGTAAAACGCCTTGTATTAATAATTGTTCATTCATATCAATCTCCGTTTCTGAGCAACTTGTTGCAAAAAAGCGATGAAAAATTCGCGCAGGCGATTTCTCATCTGCTATCAGGAATATTTTGCGATATCTGCAGCACAATAATGCCAATATCAAGCGATGCCTGATAGATTTCCCATACAGGATACATTTTATACAATAAAAAATTGTACCCTGCACGTCTATCATAACGAAAAATAAAACTAAAAACAAGATATTTTGCAAAAAACTTTTACAAAAAATAATTGCAAAAGATACATTTTGCACAAAAATGGATTGTATCTTTGAAATGCCGGGGTGAAAGATTATGATACATATATGGGAAGATGTTGGGGAGAAAAGCACCCACCTATGAGCAAGCTCATTCGGTTTAGACCTTTTGACCCTGATATCATGGAAAATATTTATTTGGAGGGTTAGTAATGAATCAGAAGACACAAAACCGCGCACAGCGGAGAAGGGCGAACAGACATCACGTAAAAAGGGCAACGGCATTTGCACTGGCAGGACTGATGGCAACATCAGGCATATCCCTGCCGGCGGGAACATTTGCATATGGGGCGGAAAATAACACCCTGCTTGCATTTGCAGGCGCAGAAGGCGGTGGAAGATTTGCAACCGGCGGACGCGGATATGATGTGTATGTCGTTACAACACTGGAGGATTACGGAAAAGGTGAAACACCGGTAGAAGGGTCTTTGCGTTATGGCATCGAAGAATTTGCCAAAGATAAAGGCGGAACGATGATTGTATTTAATGTGGGTGGTACGATAGAATTAAAGCAGACACTGACCTTTAAAGAAAGAAAAAATATTACCGTAGCAGGACAGACAGCACCGGGGGATGGTATTACCCTGTCCGGCTGGGATACAAATATCAGCAATTCTGAAAATCTGATTATCCGTTATATGCGTTTCCGTCCGGGTGCGGCAAATGTACATACCGGCGGAGATTCCATGGATGCACTCTGGGGAAGGGATAATAAGACTTTTATGATCGACCACTGTTCGTTTAGCTGGAATACCGATGAAACAGTTTCAACTTACCGCGGACAGGACGGAACAGTACAGTGGTGTATCGTATCGGAAAGTCTGACTGTTTCAGGACATTCCAAAGGCCGTCACGGATATGGCGGTATTTTTGGTGGCGACAATGTATTGTTTCAGAATAACCTGATTGCGAATCATACATCGAGAAATCCAAGAATCGGCGGCGGATGCATGGGCGATCCGACAAAGGATGGAGGCAGTACGGCAACACTGCAGTTAAGCAATAATGTTCTTTATAACTGGGGATATAACACCTGCTATGGTGGTGGTTATGCGTATACCAATTTTATCAACAATTTCTTAAAACCGGGACAGGGAACGAGAGAACAGGTTCGGTATCAGGTCATTGATATGGGTGAAGCCACAAAACCGGGCGGATTTTATGTAAACGGCAACTACATGGACGGCAATGCTGAAATTACCGCTGACAATGCAAAAGGTTCAAAAATGTCAGGCGTGACAGAAGGAGCCAATAAAACTGTAGTTTCAGAAACACCGTATACGGCAGAAGGATTTGACAGTGCCACCGTGACAAGTGCTACGGACTGTTATGAACCGGTGCTTGCGCAGGCGGGTGCAACCTATCCGTACCGTGATGCCATTGATGCGAGAGTTGTAGCCGAAACGCGGACAGATTCGGGAAGATATGTGAATACAGAAGATGAGGTCGGCGGCTATCCGGCAAAAGAATCTGTACGGGCTGCTTCATTTGATACAGATATGGACGGAATTCCGGATACATGGGAAACGGCACATGGCTTAAATCCGAATGATGCAAGTGATTCCAAGAAAATCAATTCGGCAACCGGATATGCCTACGTAGAAGAATATTTTAACGGACTTGTTGAAAATGTAGAGCAGTCCGGTTATACGGCACCAAATCCGGATATTACCCTTGATTTACAGGATAATGCACAGTATGATGAAGGACAGACAGTAACAGTGACAGCTGATGTAAAGGCAAACAATGGGGGAAGCATTGCAAAGGTAGAATTTTACAATGGTATACAGCTTGTCGGAACAGCAGATACCGCACCATTTACCTTTGATTATACGGGGTTGACAGACGGCACGTACAATATCACCGCTAGAGCCTATGATAATGATGGCAATCAGACCCAGTCATCTGTATCGAAGCTGCATATTAACAGCACAGCTGGCACAGGCGAGTGGACAAGCACTGATATTGGCAATCCGGGTGTAGCGGGAAATGCAAGTTTGGAAAATGGTGTGATGACAGTGAAAGGTGCCGGAAAATTAGGCGCATCAGAAGGCTGCGTATCCGGCAGTACCTATGCAGATGCCACAACCGATGATTTTCAGTATACGTATCAGCTTGTCAAAGGTGATGCAGAAATTATTACAAAACTGGATTCAGCAACAACCGTTGACAACCATGTATTTACCGGTGTGATGTTCCGTGAAAGCTTAGAGAGCGGTTCAAAGACGGCGGCACTCGGTATGTCAATGGTTAAAATCAGCAATGAAACCACATGGTCAACCTATCTTGCAAGCAGACTTGAAACAAACGGTAAAATTTCGGATATTTCTGAAACGATTGATTCGCCTGCAAGTGCAGAAAAAGCGGGAATACCACTGGTAAGGGATTTGCATTTTAAGAGCGGTGCAGACTTTAACGGAACATGGTTTAAGTTGATAAGACGCGGCGATACCTTTACAGGATATGCATCTGATGACGGTGTAACGTGGACAAAGGTCGGTTCAAAGACTATTGAAATGGCACAAGACATTTATGTGGGATTTGCCGTAGATGCGAATAAAGCGGCAAACAGCCTTGAAAATTTAAGCACGGCAAAGTTTTCAAATATTGCGATTCATGAAGAATTTACAGATGTTGACTATAACCTTGAACACATTACAACAAGCGGTGCGGATTATGCGGCAGTCGGTACAGATTTTACAACGCAGCTTACGGCAGACAGCGGATATCATCTTCCGGATGCAATTGAAATTAAAGCAGGAGAAAATGTTCTTGCAAAGCAGGATTATACCTATGATGCCAAAACCGGAGATATTGTTGTAAAGGCAGACAGGCTGACATCCGGTGTAAAGCTTACAATTTCAGCACAGGCAGAAGAAGATGTTAAAATTGATTATACATTGCAGACCTACGGCGATACGGAAGATGTAACCGTGACACAGGATGCAGGCAGTATGACAATCAGCCAGACCGCAGAATCTGCAAGTATGGTTGGAAATAAGGGAACGGCAGGAAAAAATGTTTCCTACATTTTATTCCCACAGTCGAAAGAAGCGGCAAAAATGACGTTGAAATTAAAGGTCAATTCATTTAGCAATGGAAAATATTCCGGCGTGTATGCCGGTGCTTTCCAGCCGGACGGAGATTACCTTTATAATTCAATCGGATTCAGAGGTACAGGTGATGTAAATGCCGTATCACCGTACTGGCTGAAAGCTTCCGGCAAGGCTGGAAACGGAAGTCCGAAGCAGGCATGGACAGAAGGGGCTGTTTATACGGTAAGCATTGAAAAGAAAGCAGACAATACCTATTATGCCACATTTCAGGAGGAAGGCAGTGAAACTGTCAATGAAAAGACTTTTAAGGCTTCGGATTCTGCGCTGACACCGGATATTATGGCACAGTTCGGACTGGCAGTTTACAGTGCGGACGTCACAGTGACGGATATGGTGCTTTCCGATATGTCAGGAAATGTACTGTATGACCAGAATAGGGATAATTCAGGTCAGGAGGAAAGCGGATATAAGCCGCAGGTATCCGGTTCAGATTTGCTAACTGTTACCGGGGCGGGTTCTGTAATGAAAGCAGAACAGTCTGCAGAAAGCGGATATATTACACAGAGTACAGGTGATGCAGGAGTCAATACAAGTTACATTTTACTGCCGGAAAATGATGCATTTGCATCTATGTCCATGACTCTTAAAATTAAGGATTATTCGATTACGGGTCAGAATGCAAAAAGGACGGGTGTTTTTGTCGGTGCATTCCAGACTTCGGGTAAATATGCGTTTGCTTCATTGGGATTCAGGGGCTATGATTCATCGGTTGGAACCGATGCACTTTCGGGCTATTGGATGAAAGGCACTGGAAAAGCCGGAAACGGTTCACCAAAGTATGAGGTGGCAGCAGATAATAAATATAACGTAACCTTTACAAGAACCGAAAACGGCTATCTTGCCGAATTTGAAAGTCTTGGTAAGCCGCTGCTTGTCGATGCTAACGGCAATAAGACGTATTCAGATAAAAAGGAATTCAAGTGGAAGGATATGACACTGACAGCAGAAGATGCCGTATCATACGGACTGGCACTGGTTGGCTCCGATGTGGAAATTACCAACTGGGTGGCAAAGGATGCTGAGGGCAACATTTTATATAATCAGAAGGATTATTATAAAGATGCCGGAACAGCACCGGCTGTTACAGGAGTAAATACACCGGTAATTTCAGAGGACCGTTCTTCCATTACGGCGGCGAGGGTGCGCAGTTAGACGGAAAGTACCGCGTAGAGGTATCACAGGATAACGGCGTAACTTATAAGGAGCTGGATACCACCGCTGAAACTTCTTACAGCTATGTACCGGAAAATTCAGGTGACTATCAGTTCAGAATTACAGGTGTCTGCGGCGGACAGGAAAGCAATTCTATGGAAACTTCGTCTGTACATTTTGTACTGCCGATGACAGCACCGTCTATTAGTGCAGAATCCGGAAATGCAGCAAATACGGTTACATGGTCTGCTGTGCCGGAAGCTGTCAGCTACAGAATTTACCGTTCAACACAGCGTGCAGAAGGCTATACAGAGATTGGAACATCAGAAAGCACGACATTTACGGATACCACTGCGGAAAATGAAGTCCCGTATTTTTATACGGTAGCGGCAGTCGGACGGGATAACGAAAGTAACCCGTCAGCGCCGGTATCCATTATGGCAACGGCAGGGCACACAGGCGAATACATGTTCGGTTCACAGGCGGCACAGATGACGGTGCTTGAAAAGTCTAATGATACGGTAACGGGAAATGAAGCTGCTTTAAAGTTTGCCTATGATGAAGCCGGAAGAGTATCGGTGTATGCAGGAGATCGGCTGCTGTCTGAAAAAGAAACGGCAGCAGGAGAAGCGGTGGATATAACGATTCCGTTACAGGACGGAAGAAATGCAGTAAAAGTTGTCTTTGAAAATACACAGGGCATAAAGACATACCGTAATTTTAACTTTGTTAAACTTTCATCATACGATATGGTTGTAGATGCTTCCGGTATCAGAACGCTTGACAGTGAGTCTGTACCGGTGTATACAACAGTGGCGGAAGCACTGGCAGCAGTGCCGGCAGACAATCAGGAACAGAAAGTTATTTTTGTAAAGAACGGTACGTATTACGAAAAATTAAGCATTACATCGCCGTATATCACTTTAATTGGCGAGGATAGCGAAAAGACCGTGCTGTGTTATGATGCGGCTTCGGGAAAAACAGACCCGGTAACGGGGGCAGCATACGGAACCTCAGGAAGTGCATCGGTTTCGATTGAAGCAGCGGCACACCATACATACATGGAAAATCTGACGGTTGCGAATACCTTTGATTATCCGAATGAAACGATTGAAGGCAAGCAGGCAGTTGCAATGCTTACAAGAGCAGATCAGCTTATTTTTAATAATGTACGGCTGACCGGATGGCAGGATACCTTACAGGCAGACGGCGGCGGACGCCAGTATTTTAAGAATTGTTATATTGAAGGAAATGTAGACTGGATTTTCGGCAGTGCACAGGCAGTATTTGACGACTGCGATATTGTCGCTAATGCGGCAGGCTATGTAACGGCGGCAAGTACTGAAAGTACAAAAACAACAGGCTATGTATTCATAAACAGCAGACTGCTTAAAAAATCAGATTCGGTGGCAGAAAATAGTGTGGCACTGGGCAGACCGTGGCGGTCAAATGCCTGTGTAACGTATGTAAAATGCTTTATGGACAGTCATATTAAGACAAAAGGCTATGATAATATGAGCGGCAATATCCACAGTGCAGCACGTTTTTATGAATATCAGTCCTACGGACCGGGCTTTGCGGTTAATACCGACAGACGACAGCTTGCCAAAGCAGAAGGAGAAGCATTGACAGTCAACGGTGTCTTTGCAAGGGAAGCAGGCGAAGGTATGGCATTTGCAGAAGGCTGGGATGCAGTAGCGGCATATGCGGCAGCCTCCGCAGATTACACAGAAAGCGGAGCAGTATCGGTAGATTTTTCGGAACTGGATAGGGCAATTCAGAATGCTGAGGGCTTAAACAGCGCCGATTACAAGGATTTCAGCACAGTTGAATCCGCATTAAATGCGGCAAAGGCACTTGACAGGACAACGGCAACACAGGAAGAAGTCAGCGTACTGGCACAAAGGCTGATAGAAGCTGTGGCAAATCTGGAAACAATAACCCCGGCGCCGGAGCCAACACCAGACCCAGAGCCAACGCCGGAACCGACACCAACACCGACCCCAGAGCCAACACCAACGCCGGAGCCAACACCGACCCCGACGCCTTCAGAGCCGGACAATAACCAGCCGGGAGATACGGGAGAAGCTGACGGCAGTCAGAATGGTAATGATAATCCGTCCGAAAATGCAGCAGAAAATCAGCAGGAAAGTGTGCAGACAGCAGATAAAACACATTCCGTATGGTATCTTTTCGGTGCGGCAGTTTCAGCAATGTTTGCAGGATTTGCAGGCAGTAAGCGAAAGAAAAAGTCCGATGAAGAACTTTAAGAGTATTAAGAGCGACTTTAAAACAATAATTTAAAAAAGATAAAAATAACAGAAATCATATACCGCGTGCGGATAGGATTTCTGTTATTTTTTTTTAAAAGATGTATGAAGTCACGGACGGCGGATATCCTATGGATAAAAAGCGCAACCAGCGTAGAAATGAAATGAGGATTTATTTCGATGCAGACAATAAATACAGATAATATCAGGACAGAATTTTCAACCAGTGCGGATGAAAATATCCGCAGTATGAAAAAACAAATCCGCATTGAGGAGAATTTTGATATTTTAACGAGAGAAATTATAATCGGTGGAAAAAAGGCAGGATTCTTTTTTATAGATGGATTTGTGCAGGAAGATATGATAGAAAAACTGATGCAGTTTTTTTATTCACTCAAACCGGAAGATTTATCGGATGTGGATTCCTTTCTTGAAAAAGGCATGCCCTATACAGAAGTCAATAAAATTACTAAGCAGAGTGATGCACTGACGGCATTTTTTTCGGGAGTAACAGTCTGCTTTATTGACGGCTTTTCAGAGTGCCTGTCCTTAGACTGCCGGACGTATCCGATGCGTAGTGTGACAGAGCCGTGGAAGGATAAAGTACTTCGTGGTTCAAGGGACGGTTTTGTGGAAACACTTGTTTTAAACGCGGCACTTCTGCGCAGAAGAATCCGCGATCCCCAATTAAGTCTGGAGCTGATGGGGGTAGGCACACGCTCGCGTTCCGACGTTGCTGTCTGCTATATGGAGGATAAAGTCGACAAAAAGCTGTTAGACAGCATAAAAAGGCGAATTCAGGCAATACGTGTAGAAGCGTTGACAATGAATATAGAAAGTCTTGCAGAGTGTTTATATGAGCATAAATGGATTAATCCGTTTCCGAAATTTAAATATTCAGAACGTCCGGACACCGCCGCTGCTGCGGTTTTGGATGGAAATATTGTGATTATGGTAGACAATTCACCGGCGGTCATGATTGTGCCGACTTCGATTTTTGACATTATTGAAGAGGCAGACGATTATAATTTTGCACCGGTCATCGGGACGTATTTAAGAATTTCAAGATTTCTGCTGACACTGGTTACAATGCTTCTGACCCCGACATGGCTGTTACTGATTGACAATCCGCAGTGGCTGCCGGAGTGGATGATGTTTATTACAGTGTCTGATGAGATTACCGTACCGGTGTTTTTCCAGCTGTTACTGCTGGAACTCTCCATTGACGGATTAAAGCTGGCAGCTGTTAATACGCCGACCCTGCTTTCAACACCGCTCAGCGTTGTTGCCGGTATTGTGGTAGGTGAGTATGCAGTCAGCTCCGGGTGGTTTAATGCAGAATCCATGCTGTATATGGCAGTGGTTTCGGTAGGCACGTATTCGCAGGCAAGCTTTGAAATGGGATATGCAATGAAATTTATGCGGATTATTCTGCTGTGTCTGACGGCGGCATTCAACCTGGCAGGATATATTGCGGGAATCCTTTTAATAGCGGCAACGATAGCTTTTAACCGTACCATGACAGGATGCAGCTATATTTATCCGCTGATTCCGTTTGATAAAAAAATGCTGAAACGCAAGCTTTTAAGAGTCCGTCTGCCACATGGAAATGAAAAATAGGTGTGTACAGGGAAGAGATTAAGCCCGCAAAGCGGGCTTGATTATTTTCTGTGCAATTTTGTGAAAATTGTATAGCATTAAAAAACTTTTTCAAAAATAAATAGCTTTAACTTTGTAAAACACGGCAGTATCTGGAAACGCTAAAGGTAATAAAAAATGCAAAAAACAATCAATTGTAGAAAAGTGCATGAAAATACTTTTTGTATGTAGAAAATATGTACAAAATGCACAAATATATTTGTAAAAATTGCCGTTGACTTTTGGTTTGTAAAAAAATACAATGACTGCATTGTGCCGGCAAAGCAAAAATAAAGAGGAAAATCATTTCTCACATGAGATTTTTGTTTCGCAAAAACAAACAGGCAAAAACAAGGAGGTTTCACAAGGTGAAAGCGAAAAAGGGTTTAAAAAAAGTATTGGCATGGGGCATGAGTATTGTCTGTATGCTGGCAATGGTGCTTGCAGGCAGTCCTATGACGGCAAAAGCATCTGATTCTACATCATGGAATTTTAAAAATACCGGTTTTAAAAATCTGGGGACAATTTCCTCTACGGTAACAGTGGATAACCTGTCACTGATTGCAACATCGTCAAAGACCATGTCTGTGATTGCAAACAGTCAGACAGTGGATGGAACAGCATATACATATGCACTGGCTTTGGGCGGCAGCGGTTCGACAAGCTATCGTGCAGTCAAAGTACCGGTATCGGGAACAGACACCATTAAAGTAACCTGTATGAGTTCCGGCAGTGCGGCAAGAACACTCGTTGTGGCAGACGGTTCTGGAAATAAGCTTGGCACGATGAATGCAGGCACAACGGCTGCAACGGTTTCATATAATTATTCCGGTTCATCAGGATACGTGTACCTGTATTCCTCAAACAGCGGTATTAACATTTACAAGATTCAGGTGGACAGTTCTGCTTCATCCGGTTCTGGAAGTTCATCTTCCGGCAGTTCCACAACTGATACCAGCAACGGAACAGTCGTTACTTCTTTTTCAGAACTGACGGCGGCTGTGACAAAGGCTGAAAAAGCGGGCGGCGGCATTGTCTATGTGAAGGGCAGCAGTATCAGCTGTACGGCACAGCTTGCATTAAAAGCTTCTAATGCCAATGTATCTATTATCGGTGTAAAAAACAGTGACGGTACCTATCCGGTGTTAGACTTTTCAGCATTCCGTTCAGCTTATATCGGAAAAGCAACAACGGATTCAGAAGTCGGCATCCGCATTTCGGGAAGCAATTATACAATCAAGAACCTGATTATCCAGAAAGCACCGGATAACGGCATCCAGATTAAGGGAAGCAGCGCAGGAAACAATACGATTGAAAACTGCATGGTGCGTTACAACAATGATGCCGGGGTGCAGATTACAGGTGGTGCATATAGCAATACCATGCGTTTTGTATACAGCTACAGAAATTGTGATGTCTATACACTTGGTGGCAACGCAGACGGCTTTGCGCCGAAGCTTGGCGCAGGCAAGGGAAATGTATTCTACGGCTGTTATTCATGGGAAAATTCAGATGACGGCTGGGATTCTTACGATAAGGACAGCTTAACCTACAACCTGACATATACCAACTGTGCATGCTGGAACAACGGTGACCCGACCATTTTTACCGGGGAATACGATTATAATAACGGAAATGCGCTGGATACGGATTTACTTTTAGTAGAATTAATCAGCAAGAAGGATTCTTCTTTTGCAAGCAATTACAAAAAAGGAAAGTTCTCTCTGCCAGGCGGCAGCTTTATCCGCACCACACAGGGAACTTTAAGCATTGCAAACTGGAAAAGCAAATATGACGGCAATCCAAACGGATTTAAGTTCGGTTCAGTGAATACTACAAGCAGCTGTGTAAGAACCGTAACCAACTGTTTAGCCTTTGGACACAGCAGTAAAGGCTTTGATAACAATAACAGCTCCTGCACGGCATATTTAAGCAACTGCATTTCTTATGACAACGGCTACAATTATTATATGCCGCCGTTTACACTCAAGAAATTCAGCAATATCCTCAGCTTCTCAGGAGCATCTTCTAACAAGCTGCCAAGCGGATATACGGCTTCCATACCGTCTTCCTCAAAGCAGGCACAGATTAGAAGCACAGTCAATGCAACGGTAAGCAGTATTACAACACAGTGTAAGAACAATGTAATACCGGGAGAAGTATATTTTAATATTTTCAGTTAAGTAAATAGAAATGAAGTTGGGGCGAAAGCTCCCAACGAGGATGCCGGCACAGCAAAAGGCAGAAAATAAGCGTCACGGAAAAGTTTATGTTTCCGTGACGCATTTTTACTTTATAAATGTAGTGACAGTATTTCAGCAATACGCATTTGTAATATTCCCTTTCGTCTGATAATATGATGTAAAATTGATTTTTATATTGGAAAAGGAGAAATGCGAAAATCCATAAATTAAAGATTTTCGCATAACAGAATTGTGCCACAGGCGTCACAATTCTGAATTTATCGCAGAACTGAATAAATTCAGTCCGCGATTCTTCCGGCATTAAAATGCCTACAGAATAGGAGAATGTTATGAAATATATTGACCTGCACTGTGATACGCTCACAGAGTTAAAAGAAGGGGAAACGCTAGTCCGGAATCATAAAAATGTAGATTTAAAATCCTTGAAAAAGGGCGGGTGTGTGATTCAGTGTGCATCCATTTTTATTCCGACAGGGACGTATACGGGAGTGGACAGAAAAGAAGCCATACAGACAGAGTATGACCGTGTAGTTTCCGTTTATAAACGCGAATTAAATGCCAACCCAAAAGAACTGTACAGGGTTCTGACCCGGCGGGATATACCGGATATCTGGCAGAACGATAAAATGCAGGATTTAGGCACGGGTATACTGCTTACGATTGAGGATGGCGGCGTTATGGGCGGAGAAATGCAGAAATTATACCGTGCGTATGAAGACGGTGTACGCCTTGTAACCCTGACATGGAATCATGAAAATGAAATCGGATACCCAAACAGCACAGACCGGGATATCATGCAGAAGGGCTTAAAACCGTTTGGATTTGAAGTGCTTGAAGAAATGAACCGGCTCGGCATGGTAATTGATGTATCGCATTTATCGGACGGCGGATTTTTAAATGTGGCGGAGTTTGCAAAAAAGACAGGCATGCCGTTTGTAGCATCCCATTCCAATGCACGCGCCATAACGGCGCACCCACGCAATCTGCCTGATATGTATATAAGGAAGCTTTCGGAAGCGGGCGGCGTTATGGGCTTGAATTTTGCATCGCATTTTCTTTCGGATACACAGCCGCCGGACGGTGAAAGCCGTATCTGCGATATGGTTACACACATTCTGCATATCCGCAAAATTGCAGGTAGTGAGGTGCTGGCAATCGGTTCGGATTTTGACGGGGTGGAGAGCCGGATGGAAATTGACAGTCCTGCCAAAATGGTCATGCTGTATGAAACACTTCATCAGACAGGGCTTTCGGAGGATGAACTGGAGAAAATATTTTACAAAAATGCACAAAGAGTATTGACCGCTGTTTTACGATAATCCTGGTTTTATAATTTTTTTTATTTTTTTTCCGCTAAATTAATAATTATCCCGGCAGATTTATGGTATGATTATATATATGTGGTATTGGGGTTAAAAGTCCCCAAACGATGATTTTTACGGATTATGTGCTAGAACGAAGATTGGAAAGTGGATGGTCATGAGTAGAGTAATTGGAATTGACTTAGGGACAACAAATAGCTGCGTTGCAGTGCTGGAGGGCGATGTGCCGACAGTGATTGCCAATAAGGAAGGATACCGGACAACACCGTCTGTTGTGGCTTTTGCAAAAGACAAGACGATGCTTGTGGGAGATCCGGCGAGAAGGCAGGCGGCTGTCAATGCAGAGCGGACAATTTTTTCCATTAAACGTCATATGGGATCGGATTACAGAAAAAAGATTGACGGAAAAGCATATTCGCCGCAGGAAATATCTGCTTTTATTTTAATGAAGCTGAAAAAAGACGCAGAAGATTTTCTGGGGGATACGGTCACAGATGCCGTGATTACCGTACCGGCGTATTTTAACGATGCACAGCGGCAGGCGACTAAAGATGCGGGACGGATTGCTGGGTTAAATGTACTGCGTATCATCAATGAGCCGACTTCTGCAGCATTGGCATATGGTCTTGACAACGGACAGGCACAGAAAATTCTTGTCTATGATCTGGGCGGCGGCACATTCGATGTGTCCATTATTGAAATCGGCGACCATGTGATTGAAGTACTTGCAACGTCCGGTGACAATCATCTGGGCGGTGATGATTTTGATGAGCGCATTGTGCAGTATCTTGTGGAGCAGTTTAAAAAGACGGAGGGAATTAACCTGTCTAAGGATACGGCAGCGCTTCAGCGGTTAAAAGAAGAAGCGGAAAAAGCGAAAAAGGAGCTGTCATCCTGTATGACGACGAATATTAACCTGCCGTTTCTTGCGATGGCAAAAGACGGACCACATCATATGGATATCCAGCTTTCCCGCAGTAAATTTGAAGAACTGACCAAAGATTTGATTGAGCGGACGGTGATTCCGGTTGAAAATGCAATCCACGATGCAGGGCTTACAAAGTCACAGATTGATATGGTATTGCTGGTAGGCGGTTCAACAAGAATCCCGGCAGTGCAGGATAAAGTGCGGACCTTGATGGGCAAAGAGCCTTCAAGAAATGTTAATCCGGACGAATGTGTGGCAATCGGTGCGGCAGTCCAGGCAGGAAAGCTGGGCGGACAGCTTATGGCGGGGTCTGCGGCTTCTGAGATGATTTTAATGGATGTAACGCCGCTGTCGCTTTCAATTGAAACGGTAGGCGGTGTGTCAAGCCGTCTGATTGAGCGCAATACAACGATTCCTACAAGACACAGCCAGATATTTACGACTGCGGGCAATTTTCAGACAAGTGTAGATATCAAAGTGTTTCAAGGTGAGAGAAAATTTACAAGGGATAATAAACTGCTGGGGAATTTCCGCCTTTCGGGTATTAAGCGGGCGATGGCGGGGACACCGCAGATTGAAGTGACCTTTGATATTGATGCCAACGGCATTGTCAATGTATCGGCAAAGGATTTAGGCACGGGTCATGAACAGTCCATTACGATTACGTCCAGCTCCAATTTGTCCGAGGAGGAGATTGAGCGCGCAAAATGGGAAGCCCAGATGTACGGAAGACAGGATGAAGCAAAGACACAGCTGCTTGCGGTACGTCAAGAGGCAGTGCAGTTTGCAGGACAGGCGCAGGCAGAATTGGACAGCCATAAAAAAGAGTGGGAACGCAGTAAGAAAAAGGCGGTTAAAGAAATCCTCGGTAAGCTGAAACGTACTTTATATAAAGTGCCGCCGGAAAAGATTACGGCGGATTCTGCCGCAGTTATCCGTGATTTGCAGGAAGAGCTGCAGCGGGCATTAAACAGTTAGGACATTCCTGCACTTTCTAAAAATCTATAAAAATGCAGAACCGGGACAAAACAGACAGTTGAAAACATAACCTTGTATATGGTATGATGAAGTGTCAGATAGAAAGTGGAAATGCCACATTGTGTGGCGGAATGGAGAGAAAATGGCTGGTTCTACATATGGAAACAGATTTAAGATTATGACATGGGGCGAATCCCATGGAGAAGCGTTAGGCGTTGTAGTGGACGGCTGCCCGGCGGGTTTAGAGCTTTGTGAGGAAGATATCCAGAAACTTCTTGATCGAAGAAAACCGGGACAGTCTAAATTTACGACACCCCGCAAAGAAGCTGATAAAGTAAAGATTCTGTCGGGCGTTTTTGAAGGGAAAACGACAGGAACACCGATATCCATGGTAGTATTTAATACCAATCAGCGCTCAGGCGATTATTCGGAGATTGCAGGATACTACAGACCGGGACATGCCGATTATACATTTGATGCAAAATACGGATTCAGGGATTACCGCGGCGGCGGAAGAAGTTCCGCAAGAGAAACGATTGGCAGGGTCGCAGCGGGTGCGATTGCGTTAAAAATTTTGGAAAGCCTTGGGATTACCCTGCACGCTTACGCAAAGGAAATCGGCGGAATTGCGATTGACTATGAAAAGTTTGATCTG
>ERZ825670.2466-NODE-2466-length-17427-cov-3.203891_pt1 | contig 17427 bp, 7 predicted proteins | sample MGYA00519929_ERZ825670 | MGnify/ENA primary metagenome ERZ825670 (study PRJEB31778, sample SAMEA3449207) | human gut metagenome | biome: human gut; feature: human-associated habitat; material: faeces | place: United Kingdom | collected 2010/2012 ...
GAAGAGCTGGAGCGTAAAGTAAGAGATACACACCGGATGTTGATGCATGATTATCCGGTTTATTATGACTGGTGGCTACAGGATGGAAGCGATGTAAAATGGTTTGACAAAACATTGCCCGAACAAATTTCAGAGCGTTTGCAAAAATTACAGCAGGAAACCAAAGTAACCAACACGCCGGAAAGCATAACACAGGCTTTATCCGCCTATCTGGATGCCTGTAAAGCAAGAAGGGAACAGCGACTGGCATCCTTTATAAAAAACACTCCCGAAGTCGTGTTTACCAAATTCCGCACACTTCGCCCTTCCTTTTTCGCTTATACGGAAGGTCTGTCGGATGCCCGCGCAGAATGCAACTTCTTTGCTGGTGGCGAGCTGGCTTATTTCAAAATGGACGGGATCTGGGCAAAGGAAGAAACTTTATTAAAAGATACAGCCGGTGTCTTCCGGGATCCGGATGTTCATTTCGACGGTAAACATATTCTCTTTGCCTGGAAGAAATCACAAAAGGAGGATGATTTTCATCTCTATGAAATGGAGATGCCGTCGCGGAAACTGAAACAAATCACTTCAGGTCTGGGATTTGCCGACATAGAGCCGATCTATCTGCCCGACGAAAACATTCTGTTCAATTCGACCCGCAACGGAAGTGCAGTGGATTGCTGGACTGTCGAAGTCAGCAACCTCTATCTCTGCGACCGTGAAGGACGTTATATGCGCCAGGTTGGTTTCGACCAGGTACATACATCAAACCCGACACTGCTCGATGACGGACGGGTGGTCTATACCCGCTGGGAATACAATGACCGTGGCCAGGTATTCATGCAACCGCTCTGCCAGATGAACCCGGACGGTACCGGACAAGCGGAATACTATGGCGGGAACAGTTTTTTCCCAACCACACTCCCCCACACCCGCCAAATCCCCGGAACACGGAAAGTGATGGCGACAATCCTGGGACATCACACTCCCCAGCATGGCAAACTATGTATTATCGACCCGGAAGCCGGACGTGACGAGAATGAAGGCGTCATGCTGGTTGCCCCGCTCCGGAAACCGGAAGTCGTAAAAATCGACGCCTACGGGCAGTTCGCCGACCAGTTCCAGCATCCTTACCCATTGAATGAAAAGGAGTTTTTAATATCCTATACCCCATTAGGTTACCATGTAGGTCATCCGATGGAATTCGGTATTTACTGGATGACACCGTCCGGTGAACGGGAACTGCTGGTTTCAGACGCCAGCATATCTTGCAACCAACCGGTCTTGTTGTCCGAACGTGAACGTCCTTTCCAGCGCGTAGACAATGTGGATTACACAAAAGAGGAAGGTGTCTACTATATGCAAAATATCTACGAAGGCAACGGCTTGAAAGGTGTTCAGCCCGGAACGATCAAAAAACTGAGAATTGTAGAACCCATCTACCGGGTAGCCAGTATCGGTGCTGCTTTCGGTTTTGATGCGGGTGGTGCCGGACATGCCTTCTCTCCGGTAGGTGTCGGCAACGCCAGCTGGGATGTAAAACGGATATTGGGAACTGTCGATGTTAATCCCGACGGTTCGGCTTTCTTTAAAGCTCCTTGCCGTACTCCGCTTTATTTTCAGGCATTAGACGAAAACAACCGGGTTGTGCAAACCATGCGCAGCTGGTCGACACTGCAACCGGGAGAAACGCAGAGTTGCGTGGGCTGTCATGAACATAAAAACACCGTTCCGATAGCCTCGCATCCGGTATCTATGGCGATGAACACCGGTATCCAAAAGATCGAGCCGGAAGGTATCGGCGACCGTTGTTTCAGTTATATCAAAGAAGTGCAGCCCATCTGGGACGCTCATTGCATTTCCTGCCACGACGGGGTAAAAAGCAAGCTAAGCCTGAAAGGCGAATTAAAAGTAGTAGACCAGCAGACGAAGCGTAAATTCTCAGACTCTTACCTGAACCTGACTCATGCCCGTCAAATGACCAGAGATAACGACTCTTGGCAGGGAGACGCCCATCATCCGGAAGTGAACTGGATCAGCAATTTATCCGAGCCGACTTTACTTGCCCCTTATTTTGCAGGTTCCAATACAAGTAATCTGATCAAGCGACTTGAAAACGGGCATGGCGGCTGCAAACTGAGCAAGGAGGAAATAGAAACGATCGCTTTATGGATCGACCTGTGTGTACCGTTCATCGGCGATTACCAGGAAGCGAATAACTGGACACAGGAAGAAAAAGAGTATTATACTTATTATGAGAAGAAACGGGAGACATCCCGTGCTGCGGAAAAAGAAAATATCCGCCAGTATCTTCAATCATTAAAAGCTAAGAAGTAATGATCATGAAAATAAACTGGACCCACATAGCCTGTCTCTCCCTGACCATCCTGACCGGATGCAGCGGAGATGATATTTTTGCTCCGGACCATATCTGGAGTGCCGGAAAGCAAGGCGGACTCCTGGTGACAAACCGGGATAAAAAAGAAATATACCTCATCGACGCCAATTTCAATAAAACCGGGACAAAAGCGGTACTGCCCGCCCCGGCAAACGATCTGACGGAAACACCCGACCAACATATCTGGGTGGTGTGTGACGGTGCAGACGGTTCCCTGTGCGAATTGGACGGAAAAGATTTGTCCGTCATATCGGATACCCGATTGGGACATACGCCCTCCGCCCTGTTATTCAATAAACAAACCGCATCCTTGTGGACTACGCAACGTTTCAATAATGAACTTTGGGAAGTCTCTCCGAAAACAAAAGAAGTACTGAACCGAATTCCCGTTGGACGTGAACCGATAGACCTCGTCTCATTTGCAAACGACAGCATGCTGCTGGTAGCCAATAACCTGCCGGAAATGTCGTCGCTTGCTTATCCGATTGCCTGTCAGTTGGATATTGTGGATGTGAACCACAAAAAGGTAGTGAAACGATTACAACTCCCGAACGGTTCGACTGATGTAAAAGCCCTGGCTACAGACAGTAAAGGCGACTATGCATATGCCGTCCATTTGCTGGCACGCTACCAACTACCGACCAATCAGGTGGACCGGGGATGGATGAGTACCAACGTTTTATCTATCATCAACCTGCATTCACAGGAAGTGGAAAACACTGTTCTGCTGGATACTCCCCAGAAAGGAGCCTCAAATCCCTGGAATGTCGTTGTTTCACCGGACGACAGCAAAATATGGGTGGCAATTTCCGGTACCCACGAACTGGCCTGTATAGACAGAGCGATGCTGCATAACCGTCTGGCACAGGTAAAAGAAGGAGGAAAAGCAACTCCTTCGACAAAAGATTATGCACATATCCGGGATGATGCCGGCTTCTTATACGGTATCCGCGATTTTTACAAAACACAGGGGAAAGGTCCCCGGGCCTTACACGTCACTTCGGATAAAGTATATACGGCAAATTACTACACCGGTGAACTTGTAGCCTTCAATCAGAGTGGAAAAGAGATGACTTCTTCTTCATTGGGTACTCCTCTCGCTTCCACTCAAACAGGCAAAGGCGACATGTATTTCCATGACGCATCGATCGGTTTCCAGGGATGGCAGAGTTGCGCCAGTTGTCATCCGAATGATGCCCGGATGGACGGACTGAACTGGGACTTGCTGAATGATGGAATGGGGAATCCTAAGAACACCAAGACGTTAGTCCTCTCCCATCAGACACCGCCCTGTATGGTCACCGGAATCCGTAAAGATGCAGAAACCGCAGTTGTTTCGGGAATCAAATATATTTTATTCTCGGCTTCAACCGAAGAAGTGGCTCCGGCTATCGATGCCTATCTGAAATCGTTAGCTCCGGTTCCCAGTCCCCGGCTGGTGAACGGCAACTTGTCGGAAGCGGCAAACAGAGGCAAAGCTCATTTTGAGAAAGATTGTTCTTCCTGCCATTCCGGAACTTACTACACAGATATGAAACAATATAAAGTGAGCTGGACCAACGGACCGGACGAGCATGTCAAAATGGATGTTCCCGCACTGAACGAAGTATGGAGAACAGCCCCCTATTTATACGACGGACGTGCTTACACAATGCAGGAAATGCTGAAAATACATGCTCCGGCAGAAGCATTATCTGAAAACGAACTGAATGACCTGGCAGAATACGTATTATCTTTATAATCAATAAAAGATCATGAGAACCATTATTTATACACTCATTCTTTCTTGTATCTGTTGCCTGGCAACCGTGGCCCAGTGCGGGAATTTTGTTGGAGCAGACTATTCGCAAGGGATAGTGTTCATTATGGAAAACAACCGGATCGTCTGGCAGCATAAAGCTCCGGAATCGAATGACATCTGGGTATTACCCAACGGTAACCTGTTATTTTCAACCGGCAAAGGGGTACTGGAAATCACCCGTCAGAACGATACCATTTTTCATTATACTTCCGAAAGTCCGATCTTTGCCTGCCAGCGGTTGAAGAATGGAAATACGTTTATCGGAGAATGTAATGCCGGACGTCTGCTGGAAGTATCTCCCGAAGGGAATATCGTCAGTGATATATGCATTTTACCGGAAGGCGTTTCAGACGGGACATTTGCTTTTATGCGCAATGCCCGGAAACTGGATAACGGACATTATCTGGTTGCTCATTACGGCGATGAATGTGTTAAAGAATATGACCAGGCAGGTAAAGTTGTCTGGCAGGTACAGATACCCGGTGGCCCTCATTCCGTAATCCGGCTGCCGGATGGACACACATTGGTCGCTGTTGCTGATAAGACACAAAACCCCCGCATCGTGGAGCTAGACAAACAAGGTAAAACCGTTTGGGAAATATCCAACAAGGATATTCCCGGTAAACCGTTGAAGTTTCTGGGAGGCATGCAATATTTCCTGGACGGGCGTCTGTTGTTTACCAACTGGGTAGGACATGTCAACCCAGAACAACGGAACCATCTGTTTCTGGTAGACAGGGAGAAAAATATTCTTTGTACAGTAGAGAACCGGGAAGGAATACAAACCATGTCATCTGTATTCAGCCTCGATGAGAACGGGAAATCGTACCATTAACACAAAAACAGGCGGTCATCAATCACTGATAACCGCCTGTTTTTATGTGATCGGGCTGGGATTCGAACCCAGGACCCACAGCTTAGAAGGCTGTTGCTCTATCCAGCTGAGCTACCTGACCATCCTTATTTGCGGTGCAAAGGTAGCATTAATATTTATATTTGCAAACAGGAAAGTCTTTTTTTTCATCAGAAGGGATATCCTACTGCAAAATGCCAGGCAAAATTATTCTTTAAATTGGGATTCAGAATAGCCCACCGATCTTTTCCACGTACCTGTGGATTATAAGCTTTCATACCTGTATCAAAACGGATCAGGAAGAAATCGAAATCCAGACGCAATCCCAAACCATAAGATACGGCTATTTCTTTATAGAAACGGGAGAAATCGAAGTTTCCATCTTCACGCCCTTTAATCGGCCTCATCGTCCAGATATTTCCGGCATCGACATACGCTGCCAACTCAAACTTCCAAAACATCTTTGTCCGGTATTCCAAGTTCAGATCCAGCCGGATATCCCCGATCTGGTCAGCAAACGATTTGACAGAATCGGCTAACATTCCCCCTGGCCCCAATGTCCGGACAGACCATCCGCGAAGACTATTTGCTCCACCAGAGAAATAACTTCGTTCAAACGGCAATATTTTAACATTTCCGTAAGGATAACCGACACCTACCCCCACATGAAAAGCAATCTTATTACGGCTATCCAATACATAACTTTTACTGAAATCAACATCTCCCTTTACAAACTGTGAATAATTGATCCCAAACAGGTTATACATTCCGTCCTTATCTTTCTTTGCATCCGTTATCTTGGAAAACGCATACAACAAGTTACCGGCCATCTCGAAAGACACACGCAAAGAATGTGTATTCCTCAAACGGTTCTGAGGATTATAATTCGTAAATGAATAGGTATAACCGGAACCAACGACAAACTGGTCCGTAAAATTATATATCCGGGTAGAGTTTGGCAAACTCTCTTCAAAATCATGATCGATCTTCGGCAAATGCACATAATCGATATCCAGCAATTTAAATACATGCCGTGCTTGTGTATTCGAGCGTTCCTGCCAGATATAACTCCATCCGCCGGAAAGGATCGCACGTCTGTACTCCGGACGTGTCTGAATACCGTAACTGACCTTCAACTCCGTAGAAGCACGCACCCTTCGTTTGAAACTTTCATTGACAAAGGGAAACAGAAAACGGGGAAACAAAACAGACGCTTCCGCTCCAACTTCCCAATAACTGCCGCCCGCCGAACTCTTGGATAAAGCCTCATAGGCTCCACGCACTTTCGTTGATAAAATCTCCGAGCCTCTGAACAGATTCCTGTGTTGGTAACTCACACTGGAAGCAAAACCGAAATCACCAGCCGAGTTCGTTCCTTCCAGGTCAACACCAAAACCTTGTAACTTTGCCGGAGAAGTCAGGATGGTACAATTCAACATCATCGTGTCGCGTTCTTCCACTTCCGTAAAACGTATATTTACATTCCTCAATGCACGGAGAGCGGCAAACGAAGAGTAAGTTTGTTCAACAGCCCGTTCGTTAAATAACCTGCCGGGAGTTATATAAGTACTTCTACGTAAAACATTTGGGCGGATAGTTCTACCATTCTCTCCGTAGAGAATCTGTAAATCTCCTGCTTTCACCGTATCGGCAGAAGCAAACGATAAGTCACTCTGCGTCTGATTCAGCGGATCATAATCTGTCACAATCGTTACATCTTTGATGTAATATTGGCGATGCAGAGTATCGACAACAGAACCGTCCGGCTTTAATTTACGGTAAGGTTTAAGAACCATATCCAAATCCACAATATTCCTATTGTAGGAACTATCTGCCAGATAAGCCAGGTAATCACGGTTAAATGCATAATATCCTCTTCTACGGAGCAATGTCGTGATGCGTTGCCGCTCCTTATCCAGTATATCCCTGTCAAACAGGGAACTGTCTTTCACCAAAGAGGTATAGTCTTCCGGATATACCCGAAAAGCCGAAGAGGCAGCCGAACGCTTGGGGGCTTTCAAATGGGCAATACTGTCAATCTTCGAATCATCCAGTTCCATCGTATAATTATGTATCCGGTAAGGCTCATTCGAATTAATCTTATAAATGACAACCGCCTTCTTCTGCCGCGAAGTATCTATCTCGGCCGAGACTTCCGCATTCACGTATCCTTTATTGATAAAGAACCGCCTCAACTCATCCGTCGATTGCTCCACCAATGTAGTATCCAGAATAACAGGCGGCTCCCCGATCCGGCGAAGCTGCTTGCTGAGCCAACGTTTTTCATTCCGGCCCGACCAGTCATAAACAAAAAGTTGCCATTTCATCAATCCGAACACTTTAAAGTTCGGTTGCTGTCTAAGATATGGCTTCAGCTCATTTGTTTTATAAGATTTATTATCGGAGACAATCTCTACTTTATCCAGCAGATATTCACCGTCACCGACATATTTCGTCGTACTACAGGCGGCCAGCATCCAAACAAGGCATATGAAATATAGTATATGGAGGATTCCCTTCATTATTCGAGCTTTTACGCACGCAAATGTAGCTGAAATTATTCAGAAAGGCAACTAGTCGATACAAGATACAATAAAGGGAATGCCTTTTTGAATAAAAAAATGGCGGCCATTAATAATATGACCGCCATTCAGTTACAAATATCTATGAAGATTTATATTGTATCCACAATTACTTAACCTCCATTTTTTCCGAACATACCTGTGTTACACTTTCGGCTTTGACGATATAAATGCCGGGAGCCAAGTCTTTGACATAGACCGTCTGCATATTCAGATTATCCAAATAGCGCAAACGCTGTCCGGAGACGCTATAGACGGAGATCCGGGTAAGCGGATCAACCGATGAAACCACAATCTGACCGTTTCCATTGGCATAACATACAATCTCGTTGCGAACGATCACCTCGTTCGACGTAGCGATCGAGCCATTCAGGAAGTAGCGTCCGGAAGTATTGCCGGAGACAGTCAGGGTCAAACCGTCAGTCACCGGATAAACCTTGCCACTCTGCTTGTCTACTAATGTAACATTCTGCATATCTCCCGACAGCTTGAAACTCAGTTCTACCGGAGAAGCATCTTTACCATAGATACCGACCGGAATATCTTTCAGTTCCGGCGTCACGTTGATAGCCGTCATCTGATTACCGGCAAGCGTATACACTTGCGGAGCGGCGACTTCCTCATTGATCAGCAAGGCTGCATCTTCACCTTCTATATAGCTGTCTGATGCTGTAACAAGACCTGCCACAAGCGCAGTGTTATGTACACCACCACGGCTGGCTGTGATACGCAATTGAGGCAATGTCTTTTCTGATGCCGCAGCAGTAGCGGAACGCAAGCCGACTTTCTTTCCTGAGGTGGGGGCCTTGGCTATCATAGCAGTAGTAAATACAGCATTTTTCAAATCATTTTTAATAAATGATTGAAGAGGAGCTACATATTTTGAGTCGTAATCACTATCCGTAGATAAGTTATACTCGGCACCAGCGATATTAGTTATCGTAGTATTACCATTTAAAATATAATATGTACTACCCGATTCGTTCTCTTTTATGAATTCTGACATATCCAAATGTGACATAAACGGATTTCCAAACATACCGGTTGTTTGAACAGTCAAAGATTCTTTCTCATCCGGACTAAAATAGAAACGACCATTCTTCTCTGTCCGATTTTTAGAGATATCTATATAGTAGTCTTTAATATTACCATCATTACTATAATAATAATACTTTGAATCTTCTTTCGGCAAACGGAATAACACTTTTTCCTTTCTATTCAGGAACTTAGTCGAAACTTTTGTCCCAATAGAGAAACCGTGCCCTGGAGCAAACGAGACATTCACATCGTTATACAGATTCGACCAATTACCTTTAACAGCATATTCAACCGGTTTATCTTTAGGATAAACAACTGTTACAGAAGAATTATTCCAACCGCGCATATAGACAGCAGGATTCCAACGGGTATAATCTGTATTGTTTAGATATTCAATCTCATTAAACGCCGGAGTCTCCTGTCGTGCATATCTGCCGATATTGTTCTCAACTGTCCCTGTCGGCAAATACATATCTCCCGAAACAACACCTTTCAAAGGTGAAGCAAGCATATACCAACGGTTCGGATCCATTTCGTAGTCTACATGAGCTTTATTGTAGGTCAGGTATTCCGTATGCAGGATTTCCGATTCAGGCTTGATGTAAATTTCGTCGCAAGCGTTGCCGTAGAAACGGACACAGGCGAAAGAATGTTCAGATAGTGCATTAACCGGTTTTCGGTTTAGTTCCACTTCAAAAGCCGGATCAGCCAACAAGTCATATTCGATGTTTTTAGTGGCAGCACCGATTTCATCCGATACATTTATACCAGGCATCATATTCAACAAGACGTTTTCAGGATCTTTTTTCTGGTCACCGGTATTCTTCTCCAGCTTGTATAGATGAGGATAAGCGGCATAAGCAGCCCCCTTATCCCCATAAGAATAAGAACCATCTTTTTCTTCTACTGTAGCTTTGCCATGAATTGTCACTTTCGTGAAACGCATCGGAGTGTAAGCTTCGGGATGTGTGCCATTGGCCTCGGCTGCTACTTTATCACCTAATATATAAAGCTCTGCATTTGTAGAACGTCTCCAATGATTCAGGTCGTCATTATTCCAGTTATGCTTTGTCTTTTCACTACCTACCCAAGTCACGTATTCCGGTACGATTTTGAGGGTAAGTTTAAAAGAATTTTCGTAAGCTATTTTGTCTACATTATCCTTATAAATTACAGCGTATGGTATATCAACCATATACCAGAAGCCTTCACGGAAATTACCGATAGCCTTGTCTGTAAATCTAATCTCGAAATAATTCTCCTTCCAATTAGCAGTAGTATTTTTATCTACAAGCTTATCCAATGTCGCAATTACAAGATCTTGATTGTTTACAAACTCCTTATCAGCAGTCCGGACTACTTTTATATCCGCATTATTTTTATTCTTAGAGAATATTCTATTTGCCTTTCCCGAATTCCGGAAATGAATAGGAATACGCAACGTTCCATTATTCTTCACCATCTCCCGAATCTGAACCAAGCCAACACGAACCGAACGAACATACGAACCGGTCTCCGGATCTTTATCCGGTTGAGGGTTATCGGGATCATCAGGATCTTCCGGATCGAGTTCTGGTACATCCGGATCACCCGGCGTAATTGTCGGAGGTGTTCCACCTAATTTGATCACTACAGGCTCCGTGCAATACAAATCACTTTCAATTTCCTCACCGGTTGTTGGATCCTTTTGTTTAGCTCGTGCCAGACCAACTACAGATTGGTATCCTCCAACCATCTCGTAATCAAAAGAAGAAGCTTCTAAAACAAACAAACCTTTAGGAGTACTTTTACTATAGAAACCATATTTATCTTGTAAAGCTTCTTTCAAAATATCTCTATTATTGCTTGCATTAGTTGAAATCTCACTTAAGGCTCCCCATATCGAATAAGATTTTCCATCTACCTCTACTGTTAATTTTTTAGCCTCTTCCAGAGTTCCAATAAACCAGTCGAAGCTGGCATTTTCCAATATATTCCATTTATCGTCTTTGAAATATTGAAAATTACCGACAATACGATACGTATTTTCTTGTTCTACATCTTCTTCCGATATTTCAGTTTGCGTATCATCCGAACCATATATTTTAAAGCGATCTTCTGCAACCGATATCTCAAACGGATCTCCAATCAAAGCACAAGCATCACATACAGGCGATATCTCCCCAGCTCCATTACCTATCGGTTGTGATGAAATTCTAGCTATATACTTCTTACTCTTAAAATATTGACCGATTTCCAGAGACATAGAATAGATTTTATCTGTATTATCTTTTTGTTCAGAACCAAAAGATGAATAATCAACCCATCCCATGTCTTCCTTACGTGTGGAAAGATAAGATACACGACAATACTCAGGTTCTCCATCACCGTTATAATCTATTTTGAGAGGCTCATTCTTATTTTCAGAGTCATAAATAGAATAATAAATCTTTGTGAAGTAATTTTCTACAGCACCTTTCGGATCATCCTTGTAGTGTGCTTTTATATATTCAACTAACGCCTTCGGCAATGATTTTTCATCCCATACGACATCTCGATTCACACCCGATACCGGTTCACCTTTCGCCAGTCCCATTACATCTATTATATTGCTATAACTTGTCACAAACCGGACCTCTTTTAACTCCGTATCACACAAATCTCCAGCTTGAACAATTCCCACTTCCGGTTTTCTTTTGAAGATACGGATATCATCAATAGCATAGTCGGCCCCATCAGTATGAGGCTCGTTGTTTTGAACTTCCAAACGAAAATCAGAGCATCCAGCGATCTTTTCTTCTGAAACAACGAACTTATAATGAAATTGCTGCCATTGCATAAGATACGTATTAAAGACTTTCGCTCGATCATCCGGAGTATCTAATTTTGCTCCATCATAACTTGTTTTTGCATCTCCTGTTGTAAATCGGTGAAGAACAACTTCTTCTCCAATTTGGTTTGTTGCTTTAAATAGTATATTCAAATTAGGAGCTAAAGGAAGATATTTGTTTGGATCCCATCCATTAGCCTTAGGACGTGTCATATCTGCTAACCAACCAGTTACAGTCAACTCCGTATTTCCACAAATAGTTCCATCTATAGGTACAGAAACCAACATGCCGGGTTCATCTGTAGCATCGATATAATAAAAATAACCATGTTTACCTTCGACTTCATAAGTTCGGTCAAACAATTCAAGATTGTCATACATTGTTCCACTACCTGCTATACGAGGAGTTATCCACTTATAATATCTTTTTACATCTCCACTAACGTAACAATCCCCTTGATCTTTAGAGTTTTCTGCATTTGCACTTCTAAATAAACCATACATACCGGGATATGAAGTCCAGCATTTATCTTTATTATCTAATAAAGACGCACCATCTTTACGTATAAAGCCATAACTTGTTCGAGCTTCACTTACAGAACCGACTGGTCTACTTGACATATTTTCTCCCGGAGCTATTGTCGTCAGTAATTCTTCATTTTTTTCTTTTTGATCAAAATCAACAATCCCTATCTGCTCATATTTCTCTGTATTTCCTCTAGGCCATCTGTCATCATCTTTACCTTTATCCAAATCATCTTCCAACTTGAACTCGGCATTCTCAATCGGCCGAAATTTGAATGTCGCTAAAACATGGCTTACTTCATTTGAATGTATTGAACATTCCGCTTTGACTTCAACTATATTCTCCTTATCTGTATGTAAGTCTTTTATTTCTATTTTTTGAGTCTGTTGAAATTTCAACTTAGCATTTCTGGTTACAAGATGGAACGGTTGAAATTCACCTTCACCATTTATTCGATATAAAAATTGGGTTCCTTGATGGATAGTAGTACCTGTTTTCCAAAAATAATTATCCGGTGCATAAGGCATCGACAAATTTATTGATGTAGTTTTATCAGGGAAATATATATCGTAAATTTCACTTTCCCCACTAAAAGCTGGACACTCTTCCGCCTTTTTAATTTCATACTTATATCGTTTCAACAAGGTAGGTTCTTGATATGTACCAACAATGTCAGAACTACTATTAGATGTCCAAACCCCATTCTGATAAACACTCACATCACAATATATAACATCCCCTTCGGTATAGTTAGAAGGTAATGTATATGCAATAGTAGAGGCATCAATACCTAATCCTCTTTTCCCATCAATTGGAGATATAACATTATTTATTTTTAATCTATTCGACCAGAGCAAACCTTGAGTCTCTTTTACTTTGACAAAAAAATCTTTCGTTGTATATTGATTTGTATTTGCACCTTCAATGACAACGGTTGTCCCTTGTCCAATCGATCCGCCTCGATTTGAAGCATCGATATTATTAACAGTAATGCTTTCATGCTTAATTACACCGGGGGTTCCTCCATTACTGTTTAACACATACCAATGTACAAACCAATTATAAGAATCATCACCATCTGACCTATTATTGATACTCAACTCAGGAAGTGACAACACACGTTGTTTATTTGGATCAACATAAATTATCTTCTCTTCCGTATGTACTTCATCATGGTCGTTATCATTCCATGTAAGGCTGATCATCGGTTTCGAATCCGTCTGCCCCAAAGCCGTCCATCCCCCACCAACCTGCAGAGCGAACGACAAGAGTAACATTCGCAGCCATCTGTCATATTTTATTTTATTTCGTTTCATCGTATTCTAATTTAGTTATAACATCAGTTATTTTTATCTTTTGAACTGCTTATCGAGTAACCCTTCATTTACTCGACAAGCAGACGTACGTCTGTTCGATGAACAGGAGCCCATCTGTTCGATAAGCAGACGCCCGCCTGTTCAACGAGCAGACGGACTCCTATTTCATGTTGAATATTTCCTCAAATTTCAGAGTAACTGGAAAAACAGATACCACCTGACCGTTGCTTGTTGCTTTCAACTTAAAGCTAAGGCTCTTTCCATTATCAGCATATCCAACCATACAACCCTTTATCGTCTTACCTGTTAATTCTAACTGTTCTATTAACAAATCAGAATTTTCAACATCTATGATTGACCATTGGATATCATTCGGTACAGTCAATTGATTTTCCGGCGATTTCAACATTCCGATTTCAAGAGTAAACGGACCGCCACCATACAACGTTCCGCTCAAACCTTCCATCACATTCGACGTTATCACTGGATAACCACCGATCGGCGGATTTTCACCTTCTAACTTCAAAGTCAACGTGTAACCACAAACCCACAGATTCAGATTCCAGATATGATTACGTTTTACTTCCGTGTTTTTAGTATTTTTTGTTCCACTATGCATATCGGCAGCATGAAATAGCGTTGTCCCCTTACTTGTCGTTTTAAAACCAAGCCGGAAACCTTTTGCCTGAGTTGTCTCAAAAACATACATCCAGTCGGAGGTATATTCTTCCAGCTCATTCCCCATCGGTTGCAGCGTTTTTGTCACCGCAGGTAAAAAACTCACATCACTTTTTTCATACCAATCCTTAATAGCCCCACCAAACAAAAGCGTTCTATTATTAAAAGAACCAAATGTAAGGCCATCCAACTGTAACTCGTGACTTGTGGCATTAGCCACCTTCACCTGCAAACGACTCACTAAACGGGTAAGTTCGATTCTTTTCTTTACCGAAGAAGAAACCTCCCACGTTTCAGCGTAACTCATCGGAAGATAAACTCCATTCCCCGGGTTAAAACCACCTTCAGGCCAGGAGACATCTTCCGGTAGCTTCGGCATCTCGTCACCCTCTTTTGCCTCGATAGCAGCTTTCAGCGTCTCATTCTTCAGCGACTCCCAATTGGCTAAGGCATGAATTCGTTTCGTTCCTTTGGGCAACCGGAACTCTTCGGAACTCCAACTTGTCAGTTCACCCTCTTTAGCCTTTTCATCATTAGTCAAATCGGGCAAAAACTTCTTCTCAATCTTTTGGGTAGAATTATTGACAATCAGCACGGCCAGCGAATGAATCTGTTCACCCGGCAAAGCATTCTTGTCTTCTCATTCTACCTCCTCACCTTCGTCAGCTTTCGTTTGCAACGAGGGCGCAACATCCGCTATGCCCACTTGCAAATCCACCTCCACCATTTCGGGAAGGTCCAGGTCGCCGGAGCCACCCTTCTCGCCACTCACACAACCGAAGGCGAGAAAAGCAAGCAGGCAGACAACCGCTGACAGGTTCCTATATGGATTCAATCGACCTTTCATAATGTCATCTCCTCATTTCCAAGTGTCAAGTCTTCCAAACGAACAATCCAGTCATCAACGATCACTTCAAGACAGTGTGCCCGTCCGCCGACGATGTCGACGTATGCGGTGATCACATATTCGTCTTGCCGATCCAAATACTCCTGTCCCGGTAGTTTATGAGATGCTATCTGTGTCAATTTCAGGAGTTCCGTGAGACTGACGTTGATAAACGGCGTCTTCTCACTCGCATAACGGATACGAAGCGTACCGGTAGTGTTGTCGATCAAACGAAGTGTATTCAATTCCGTACAAACAGCCTCATACTTAATCGTTTCGTTACCGGAGGCTTTCACTTCCTCTACCTGTTGCAAATAAGGCAACCAGGTGATTCGTGTAGGAGAGACCGGTTCATTGTGCGCATCAAGATCGCCGTTTGTGGTAGTAACAGCAAAGTCGAATGCATCCGACGTCAGTTTCGTTCCCCGGTTGGCATCGATCAGTATGAAACGTATCTTATTGGTATTCTTTACCAATGGGAACTCGGTATCGGTAGTACCTCCGATAGGTATCGTATATTCCAATTCCCCTTGAAAAAGACCGGACAATTCGCGATCGACACGATTTTCCACCATTTGTACCGACATACGGAAGTCATCGATAGAAGAACCGGGGGCCGGTTCCGTCCACGTATAATCCTGAGCGTTCAAACCGGCCCAAGCCAACAGGCGGTAATCGCCCGGGGCAAGTTCGCTCAGATCCACTTCGTTCTTTTTTAACTCTTCCCCCTCAATCAGGCGAGATGAAAGAAACTTGCCATCAGCACTATAAATATACAAACGAACATTTTTTGCTGCCTCCTGATTCTCCATTTCATAGGCAAATGCATCGGCATGTTTGATATTATGCCGGTAAACAAAACGGAGTGTATGCCGGCAAAGAGGTAGTTCATCATGGATATAATCGCATGAAGCCAACCCGGCCAGGCACAACAGTACCAGTACCGGGAAAAAGATATATTTTGTTGTTATTGATTTCATCGTTTTCTTATTTTAACGGTTAGAAATAAAACGTTTCAGGGTCGATTATCAACCAAGGTTTCACAACCACCTCGATCTGGCTAAGCGGATCGGTATCCGGGTCATCAGGATCATCCGGTCCGGGTGGCGTTGGTGGATTATCCGGATCATCAGGCCCTGGTGGCGTCGGTGGGTTATCCGGATCGTCCGGGCCGGGAGGTGTAGGAGGATTGTCCGGGTCATCCGGACCGGGAGGTGTCGGATCGACAGGTTCCGGATCGAACGGCGGTTCGTATGGGATATCATGTCCCAGGCCATAAATGTCACTAAGACGCAATTTGTAAACATTATTACGCACAATCGCATATTCCATAATCCCTTTTGATGGATCATTGTTGTTAGAATGACGAATCCAGTGAGTATAATAGCAAACTCCATCAGCATACGTATGTAGTCTGTAACGCGCCAACAATCGGCGAGTGTCCTTGCCATTCAGATTAATAATGGATGTACCGTTCGTACCCAACGAGTACCCAAAGGTGACATACATATAATTATTCCAGGACAACTGGTAGGCTTCTGCTTCGGTCAAACGGTCGGTTGCCGTCTTGCCTTTTGCCTTCTGAGTAAGAAAACGACGGTAACCCACCGGATCGTTTTCCTTTAACTCCTTCGTCAACTTCTCGACATCGCCCCAAGTCTTACCGGCAAAATCATAGCCGACCACATTCGTGCCGTTACCTGTAAATGCGGCCATAACAGCTTCCGCCGAGTTGTATATAACGCCTTTGTATGCAAAGAACGTGAACGGTGTTCCATCCAAGCCCGTCCGTTCGATCGCTTTACCGGAAACCGGATCATAAACAATGCATTTCTTAGGTCCATAAGAAGCTTTAAATACGACTCCCGTATTGATGTAAGGCGATTGTTCCGCCTTTGCCACCGTATTTTCTTTCGTGTAACCCACACGGTACCAGTCACCCACACGTTCACCCAAACCGGGAGCAAACTTCCAGTTGGATACCGATGTACCGTAGCTCGTAAAATAGTTTTCATAAAGTGAAGCAAGCGGTTGTCCGGAACCGGAAGGCTGTTCCGGATTAAAAACGCGACGATCCACATTGGCCAGCGTCTTCTTGCGACTCCACGGATCCAGCACGTAGTTGGTCTGGTGATCGCCCCATTCAGGTAATTCCAAGCCGAGGTATTTAAGCGTACTTTCCGCACCGTACGAACCGTCCGATGCTGCACCTATCACTCGTTTGAGCATATAGGAACCGGCATCCAGTTTGTTCACGATCAAAGCCCCGGTAATGGAAACCTGGGCCTCGCCGGCTGTCTTGTCCGTCACATCATAATATTTGTGTACCAATTGATAATCGATGCGTGCCGCATGACGTTCCACCTCAACTGTGGCAGAAGCCGGATTATCGATCGTATTCTCACCACAGATATACACTTGTGTGTCCAAATGACCATCCGAAGCCATCACAAAACGAGAATATTTTCCTCCATTCTCCGTCCAGGCGCGCTTTTGCAAATAGTCACGCACACCGCCGAGCGTCATTCCCTGAAGCTGCGAACGTATGTTGCCGGTGT
>ERZ825670.2467-NODE-2467-length-17426-cov-6.681481_pt1 | contig 17426 bp, 14 predicted proteins | sample MGYA00519929_ERZ825670 | MGnify/ENA primary metagenome ERZ825670 (study PRJEB31778, sample SAMEA3449207) | human gut metagenome | biome: human gut; feature: human-associated habitat; material: faeces | place: United Kingdom | collected 2010/2012 ...
TCACAAATCGATTTACCAAGAAATACAACTTCTGGACTTATTCGTGCATTAGATATTTTAGAAGGGGTCAAAGGGATTTCATTTATTCATTTATCAGCGATGGATGTCGTAAGACACCCTGTTGTTCAAAGAATAATAGAAAGATACGATGGGAATAATGAATAATATATTATTAATTGAAGATGATATGTCCATCAATAAGATACTTGCCTATGAACTTAGAAAAAAAGGTTATTTAGTAGATAGTTTATATGATGGAAAAGAGGCTGTTTCGAAGATTTTAGAAAATGATTATGATCTTGTTTTGATTGATTGGATGCTTCCATATAAAGATGGTGTCTCTATTATTAAAGAAGTAAGACAAAATGATTATGTTAAACCACTTATTTTATTAACGGCACGCAGTGAACAAGAAGATATTATTAAAGGATTAGAAGCAGGGGCAGATGATTATTTAACAAAACCATTTCAATCAGCAGTTTTAATAGCGCGAATTGAAGCTCATTTAAGAAGACATCATAAACATTTTTTAGATGAAATTAAATTTGAAGATGTTATGATGAATACTAAAAATCGAGAAGTGACAATTGATGATCATGTTATTGTTCTAACAAAAGTAGAATATGATTTATTAAAAATGTTTATGGAACATCCTAAAGAAGCTGTTTCCCGAGAAACTTTATTACAGTCTATATGGGGATTTCAATATGATGGAGATACACGTATTGTTGATGTTCATGTTTTTAAATTAAAAGGAAAGTTAAAAGAAAGTCGAGTTTCTTTTAAATCTGTAAGGGGAGTTGGATATAAGTTGGTGAAAAAAGATGACTAAAAGTTATTTGAAAGTTGTATTGATGGGAGTTGTTGCTTTATTACTTTGTTATTTTAATAAGGCTTACAGTCTTTATATCATGCTTCTTTTTATCTTTGTATGTGCAATCAATGCTTATCAATTAGAAAGTCATTATCAACGAATGGGACGTTTTTTTCAAAGAGAAAAGGATAATGAAATAAAGGAAGTAGAAATTGAAAATAAATATCATGAAAAGATATTAAGTCAACTGATTCGATCAATGAATTTACCGATGTTATTTATTGATAAAGAAGGGAAAATAGCTTTTACCAATCAAAGTTTTAGAAAAGGCTTTGAAATACCACATTTAAAAGGAAGATATTATAAAGATATATTTGTAGGTGAGATGCTTGATTTAGTAGATCAATGCTATGTTTTTGAAAGACCGTTATCGTCGGTTGTAAAAATACAGTCGAGATATTATCAAGTAGAATCTTCACCTGTTTTTTCTGATAAAGAACATCTTATTTTTGATGGAACGATTGTTTTATTTACAGACGTTTCTAAAATGAAAGAAATTGAAGATATGCAAAAACAATTTTTGTCAGATGTTTCTCATGAACTTAAAACACCGATGTCAGCTATTATTGGAAGTGTAGAAATATTAAAAAGGGATGGTTTAGATTCACCAGAAATATTTCAAGAGTTTATGGATATCTTGTTGAAAGAAAGTTATCGTATGCAAAATATCATTAATGATATTTTAGAATTATCACGATTAGATCAAACAAGAGTTAAATTGGATTTTAAAGAATTAGATGTCAAAGCTGTTGTTAAAGAAAGTATTGATTTATTTGAGCCAATGGCTAAAGAAAAACATATTTCTCTTATTTATCATAATAAAATAGAAAAACCTGTTATTTTAGATTATTCAACGGTTAAAACAATTTTAAGTAATTTTATTTCTAATGCAATTAAATACTCTAATGATGGTGTTATTACAATTAAAACTAAAAAAGAAAATAATATGTTTGTTTTAAGTGTACAAGATGAAGGAATGGGTATACCTAAAAATAAGCTGAATTATATTTATGATCGTTTTTATCAAGTAGATAAATCAAGAAGTTCAAAGATATCAACGGGACTTGGTTTAAGTATTGTTAAAAAAATCGTCGAATTGAATCAAGGTACGATCGATGTTGAAAGTACTTTAGGGATAGGTTCGACTTTTACTGTCAAGTTGCCTATAAATCCCAAAGTTTCCCACAATGAGGATATAATTTAGACATATTTATTTTTTATGATAATAGCATCAAAAGGAGGAAATATTATGAACGAAGATAATAACAATAATTTTATATTAGTTGATGAAGATAAACCTAAAGAAAAGAAATGGAAAAAAATAGTAAAAATTTTATTAGTAGTTGCTATTGTCTGTTCCTTTGTAATGAATGGCTATGTTTTTTATAATATGATGTCATCATCGAATGATAGTACAACGACCGTTACAAATAAAGGAACTGTAAAACAAGTCAATTATGATGTTAAAACAGATACAACAAGTGTTGTAGAAAAAGCGAGTGATAGTGTTGTAGGAGTTGTTGTTTATAAAAATACAACAAATAATGCTTTTGGATTTGGTGATAATTCAAGTTCTTCGAGTGAAACACAATCTGGAAGTGGTAGTGGGGTCGTTTATGATCAAACTGGTAAATATACCTATATTATTACGAATCACCATGTTATTGATGGTGCAAACAAAGTACAAGTTGTATTTTCAAATAATGAATATGTAGATGCAGAAGTTGTAGGTAGTGATGAATATAGTGATGTCGCTATTTTAAGATGTCAACCAAGCTTTGATGTAAGTGTTATTGATTTAGGAGATTCTGATTTATTAGATAAAGGAGAAACAGTTTTAGCGATTGGTTCACCATTAGGAATTCAATATTCAGGAACTGTTACTCAAGGTATTGTTTCAGCAACAGATCGTACAGTTTCTGTTGATTTAAATGATGATAATGTTGATGATTGGGATATGAATGTTATCCAAACAGATGCAGCTATCAACCCAGGTAATAGTGGTGGAGCGCTTGTTAATATGAAAGGTGAACTTGTAGGTATTACGAACATGAAGTTCTCTGATGAAAGCGTTGAAGGTATGGGATTTGCGATTCCTATTAATGATGTTATTACAGTTGCAGAACAAATTCGTACAAATGGTAAAGTATCTCATCTAGTTATCGGTATTTCAGGTGTTTCTTTAAATGATTATTCTTCATATGAACTTCAAAGATATGGTGTTAAAGTATCTGTTGATGAAGGTATCTATGTTGTTAAAATAACAAGTGATGGTGCTGCAAGTAAAGCTGGAATCCAACAAGGTGATGTTATTGTTAAATTAGATGGTAAAGATATTACTACTTATAAATCGTTCTTAACAGCACTTTACTCGCATAAAGCAGGAGATAAAGTAAAAGTTGTTGTTAATCGTAGTGGCACAGAAAAAACGATTGAAGTTACGCTTCAAGAAAAATAGATATTGCTTAACGCAATATCTTTTTTTATAATTAATGTAGAATGATTGAAAGAGGAATTATATGAAAATAGGTATTTTTGATTCAGGAATAGGTGGCTTATCAGTATTATATGAAGCAATGCAACTTTTACCTCATGAACAATTTATATATTATGCTGATGAAAAACATGTTCCTTATGGGGAAAAAACAAGAGAAGAGATCATTGGCTATGTAGATGAAATTATTCAATTTATGATTGATCATGATTGTAAGGCCATTGTCATTGCTTGTAATACAGCAACCAGTGCAGCAGTTGCTTTGATGAGAAAAAAATATGATATTCCTATCATTGGAATGGAACCTGCAGTAAAAAAAGCAGTTGATTTATATGGAAATCAAAAGGTATTGGTGTGTGCGACACCAATTACAGTTAAAGGTAAAAAGATGTTGGACTTGGTAGAAAGAGTTGATAAAGATCATTTAGTTGATTTGGTTGCTTTACCAAAACTTGTCCGCTTTGCTGAAAAACAAGAGTTTAATAGTGATGAAGTACTTGCTTATTTAAAAGAGGCACTTTCGAAATTTGATTTTAAAGAGTATGGTTCTCTTGTTTTAGGATGTACACATTTTAATTATTTTAAAGATAGTTTTCATCAATTATTACCGCATGTCCATTTATTAGATGGTAATAGAGGAACAATTAATTATTTAATGAAAAATATTGAATTAGAAAATTTGGAAAGTTCTGTTGAATATTATTATTCTGCTAAAAGAGTAAGCGGTGAAGAATTAAAACGTATTGAACGCTATTTAGAACGTTTAAAAAATATGAAAGATATAGGTATATAATATGGTAAAAGCAATTTTTTTTGATATCGATGGAACACTTGTCAGTTTTAAAAATCATCAGATTCCTAAATCTACATTTGATGCTTTATATAAGTTAAAAGAAAAGAGAATCAAGCTTTTTATAGCAACAGGAAGAGGAAAAGATGGATTAGATGTTTTAAATGATTTTCCTTTTGATGGTTATATTACGTTAAATGGACAATATTGTTATACAAATAATCAAATTATTTATTCAAATACAATCAAAAAAGAAGATCTACAAGCTTTATTAGATTATTTAAAAGATCATCAAGTTCCTTGTGGCTTTACAGAAGAAAATACAAAATACTTCAACTATCGTGATGAGCGTGTTGATGCAATTCATGCTATTACTCATAATGATGATCATCCTGCCGGAGATTGTAGTCATGTCATTGATAAATCGATTTATCAAATTATGTGTTTTGTTGATGAAAATGAAGAAAAAGAAATCTTAAGTCATATGCCTCATTGTATTTCAGCAAGATGGCATCCAACTTTTTGTGATATTTCACCAATAGGTGGAACAAAACAATTAGGAATTGATAAATTTTTAGAATATTATGGTCTTGATTTAAAAGATACGATGGCTTTTGGTGATGGGGGAAATGACATGCAAATGTTGCAACATGTCTCTCTTGCCGTAGCTATGGGAAATGCGGGAGATGAGTTAAAAAGCATTGCTGATTTTGTGACAAAAGATGTGGATGATGAAGGTATTGCCTATGCATTAAAACATTATGGTTTGATAGACCTTTAAAAATAAGAAAAATTGTTATATAATAAAGAAGCAATAAAATAATACTTCAGGGCAGAGTGAAATTCTCTACTGGCGGTAAACTCCGCGAGCTAAAGATGGCCGAACTGGTGAAATTCCAGTAGCAACAGTTATAGTCTGGATGAAAGAAGTGTTTTTTGTAATACTTTTATATACAAAAACGTACCTAGAAGATTATTTTAGGTGCGTTTTCTTTGTTAAAGGAGGTATATAAAATGAGTACAAAGAAAATAACAACAGTAGGGATGCTTTGCGCCATGGCAATGATCGTTAATGTATTTATTTCATTTCCAATTGTTCCAGCGGTATCTTTTTTAAGGTATGATCCTAAGGATATTTTAATTGTTATTGGCGGATTTATTTATGGACCAATGACATCATTATTAATGAGTTTTATTTGTTCGATTTTTGAAATCATGTTAAAGGGAGGCAATATTTTAGATGTCTTGATGAATATGGTTTCAACGTGTTCTTTTGCTTGCATGGCTGCTTTTGTATATAAAAAAGTACATAATCAAAAAGGAGCTATTTTAGGACTTGTTCTAGGTGTTATGTGTACAACAATATCTATGCTTATTTGGAATTATATCATTACACCTATTTATTATGGAATGCCAAGAAGTGCTATTGTACCAATGTTGCTTCCAGGAATATTACCTTTTAATTTAATTAAAGCAACGATGAATGCTGCCATTGTCTTTTTCTTATATAAACCAGTGGTTCAAATATTAAGAAGAACACATTTAGTGGAAAAATCTGATCGACAAGGAAGTGTTTATAAAGGATATATCTTTGTCGTAGGTGTTGTTTTAGTGACAATGATTTTATTTGTTTTAGGATATCAAGGAATTATATAGGGAGGAAATAAGATGGAATTTTTAGAAGCTAAAAAAATTATGGAACAAAAAATGGGAGATTGGAAAATTATGGCACTTGCCAGTTGCGATGATAATTATCCGATGGTGAGAAATGTCAGTTGTCTTTTTTATAATGATAAAATCTATTTTAAGACAGATAAGAACTTTAGAAAGACACAGCAGTTGTTTAAAAATAATCGTGTTGCAATGTGTTTTAATGGAACACAAGTTGAAGGGATTGCTGTTAATAAAGGATTGGTCGTTGATGAACCAGGAAGAGTTTTTGAAAAGAAATATAAAGAGTATTTATGGCAAAGTTATAATGCTTATTCTCACGTTGATAGTGAAATTTTGATCGAAGTGACTCCTGAGTTTGTGGAAATTTGGGATGAAGATGAAGATCGAAAGGCTTTTCAATTGTTTATTGATTTTAAAAAGAAAACAGTTGAATATAAACCTTACGATTAAAGAAATCATATGATTTGATTTCTTTTTTTTGAAGTGCTAATATATATATGAAAAGAAAGTCTTCAGGGCAGGGTGAAATTCCCGACCGGTGGTGATAGTCCACGAGCAGATGCAGAAAAGGTGTAATTCCTTTACCGATAGTAGAGTCTAGATGGAAGAAAGACATTTTTTTAAATAATGTTTTTAGTCATGGAGATTAGTATTTTCATGATATTTTTTATTTTAAAGGAGAATTATTATGGAAAGTACTAAGACACAAAAAATGGTTTTAGCGGCTATGCTGGCAGCTCTTGGGATGATTTTGAATTTGATTGAGATTCCTTATCCCTTTGCACCTTGGTTGAATTTGGATTTATCAGAAATTGTCGTATTGGTGGCTATTTCAACTTTAGGATTTGTTCCAGCTTTATTTGTTTGTATTTGTAAGTTTTTTGTTTCAATTTTATTTAAAGGACCTGTTGGACCAATGGCTATTGGGCAAATTGCAGCATTGATTGCATCGTTATCAATTTGTGTAACATATTCATTGCTTGCTCGAAAAATTGATCCAGAAAAGAATTTAAAGAATTATTTGTTGGATATGGTTTTAACGATGCTTGTTTTTGCTTTTATTATGTTTGTCATCAATTATTTCTTTGTGACACCTACTTATTTAATGCAAAAACCGACATGGTATACAAATCTACCTTTTGCAGTTGATATTCAAGCATTTAATCAACAATATGGTTCAAATATTTCAATTCCGAAATTTTTATCTTTTTTATCACCTTATGGACAAGCTATTTTTATTATTTATTTTCCTTTTAATTTTATTAAAGGAATTATTACAGGAACTGTTTATTATCTTGTAAGACCGGTTGAAAAAAGATTTAAAAGTAAATATATTAAAGAAGCTTAGGCTTCTTTTATTTTTTTATAGTGATTATTATGTTATAATGGCGAGGGATGGTGGGAAAATGACGTATTCAAGAGTAAAAAAATACCAAGAATTAAGAGATGGACTTAAGGAAGAAGTTGGCATTTCTAAAGAAAAGTATGTAGAACCAGTTCAAAATGATGGTGACGATGATGATTTTTTGTCATTTATGAAAAAGGATAAGGAAGAAAAAGAAGTAAATTTAGAAGATACTTTAACAGAAACTAAAACATTTGAACAAATGAGAGAAGAAGGTTCAGCTGAACTTGATAAAGCTCTTAAAAGTGCGAAAGAAAGTGTTGGTAAACAAGATCAATATAATACAAGAATGGATATTTTAAGTAAAATTAGAGAACCTGAAAAAAATACAATTAAGATAGATTCAGTTGAAAGTTATGCCACACAAGAATTTGCTAAAGGAATGTTTGTAAATAATAAAGTTAAAGAAGAGCCAAAAGAAAAAATGACTTTTATGGAAAAATTAGCTGCGATGTCACCAGAAGAAGATGTGAAAAAAGCAGAAGAATTTTTACAACAAGAATCTGAAGAAGTAGAAGAAAAACAAGCTGAAAAAATAACAGAAACGAAAGAAATCGTTGAAACGATAGAAGAAAATCCAGTAGAAGATATTGAAGAAAATGATACTTTTATTGAAGATGAAGAAGAGATTATTGAAAATAAAGGTGAAAGTAAAGTTGTTAAAGTTATGAATGTCATTATTGTTATTTTAGTCATTATTTTCATTGCTTTACTTGGAGTTATCTTATATCAAAGTTTTTTTTAACTAAGGAAGACCTTAGTTTTTTTAGGAGGGTGTTTATTTTATGAAGAAAAAAATTTCAGTTGCAATAGATGGGCCTAGTGCTGCAGGAAAAAGTACAATTGCAAAAATGGTTGCTAAAAAGGAAAATTTCATTTATATTGATACGGGTGCAATGTATCGATCTGTTGCATTTTATTGTATAAAAAATCACATTGACTTAAATGATGAACAAGCTGTTGAACAAGCAATTTCAAATATTCAAATACGTCTTACAGCTGATAATAAAGTTTATTTAAATGATGAAGATGTTAGCCTTCAAATTAGAACAGATGAAGTTTCACTTGGAGCTAGCTGTGTTTCTAAATATCAAGCGGTAAGAACATTTCTAGTTGATGAGCAAAGAAAAATGGCTGAAACTGGGAATGTTATTTTGGATGGAAGAGATATTGGAACAGTTGTTTTACCACATGCAGATTTAAAAATTTATCAAATAGCAAGTGTAGAAACACGTGCGAAGAGACGTTATTTAGAAAATAAAGAAAGAGGCTTAGAGGCTGATTTAGAAACAATCAAAAAAGAAATTGAACAAAGAGATTATCAAGATATGCATCGTGCTATTTCACCACTTAAAAAAGCGGATGATGCAATTGAACTTGATACGTCGAATATGACGTTAGAAGAAGTTGTTGATCAAGTGTTAACTTTAATTAATAAAACAAGGGAGGAATAATATGGCAGGTGTAGTTGCAATTGTTGGTCGTGCTAATGTTGGAAAATCAACAATCTTTAACCGTATGGTTGGAGAAAGAATTTCAATTGTTGAAGATGTTGCAGGTGTAACAAGAGACCGTATCTATGCTAAAGCTTCATGGCTTACAAAAGAGTTTAGTGTAATTGATACAGGAGGTATTGAATTAGAAAATGCTTCTTTTACAACACAAATTAAAATGCAAGCAGAAATTGCAATTGAAGAAGCAGATGTTATTGTATTTGTTGTTAATGGTCGAGAAGGTATTACTAAAGAAGATGAGTATGTAGCACGTCTTTTACAAAAATCAAGAAAACCAATTATTTTAGTTGTTAATAAAATTGATGATAATCAATTTAGAGATTATATATATGAATTTTATGCATTAGGTGTTGGTGATCCTATTCCTGTTTCTGGTTCACATGGGATTGGAATTGGAGATTTATTAGATCAAATTATTAATCAATTAGATTTACAAGATGAAGAAACTAGTGAAGATGAAATCAGTTTTTCAATTATTGGAAGACCAAATGTTGGTAAATCATCTCTTACAAATGCTATTTTAGGGGAAGAACGTGTTATTGTTTCTAATATTGAAGGAACAACACGTGATGCCATTGATACACCTTTTGTGAAAGATGGACAAAAATATCGTGTTGTAGATACAGCGGGAATGAGAAAAAAAGGTAAAGTTTATGAAAATATTGAAAAATATTCAATTTTAAGAGCTTTGACATCAATTGAAAAAAGTGATGTTATTCTTGTTGTTATTGATGGTGAAACAGGAATTAGAGAACAAGATAAGCATGTTGCTGGATATGCCCATGAAGCAGGTAAAGGCGTTGTCATTGTTTATAATAAGTGGGACCTAGTTGATAAAGATGAAAAAACAATGCAAAAGAAACAAAAAGAAATCTATGAACAATTTAAATATTTAGATTATGCACGTATTGTTTTTACTTCAGCTAAAACAGGTCAAAGAGTGGATCAAATTTTCCCATTAATTCAAGAATCTTATGAAAATTCAAGAAAACGAGTGCAAACGAGCGTTTTAAATGATGTTTTAGTGGATGCACAATTAATGAATCCAACAACGACATTTAATGGTGGAAGATTAAAAATCTTCTATGCTAATCAAGTAGCAGTTTGCCCACCGACATTTGTTTTATTTTCAAATGATCCACAATATTTACACTTTAGTTATAAACGTTACTTAGAAAATAGATTAAGAGAAGCATTTGGGTTTGAAGGAACACCAATTCATATCATTTGTAGAAAAAGAGACTAAGTCTCTTTTTTTAACATTTATTTATTTTTTTCATAAACTCCTCCTTGTTTTCGACACTTCGTTTTCCAATATTGTACTCAGAATCCTGTTTCCTTCAGGTTTTTCTACGCCGTCCACTCCATGCTCTCGCTCTGGAGCTGCGCCATGTGGCGGAACAGGCCGTTCTTTTTCAGCAGCTCCGCGGGAGAACCCATCTCAACCACGCGGCCGCCGGAGAGCAGGACGATCTGATCGGCGTTCATGACGGTACGCATGCGGTGCGCGATGATGAGCACCGTCTTATCCTTGATCAATCCGGACAGCGCCGCCTGCACCGCCGTCTCGTTTTCCACGTCCAGCGAGGCCGTGGCCTCGTCCAGCAAAATCACCGGCGCGTCCTTCAAGATGGCGCGGGCAATGGAGATGCGCTGCCGCTCGCCGCCGGAGAGCCGGGAGCCGTTTTCCCCGATCAGGGTATGGTAGCCCTCCGGCAGCTTGGATACAAAGGCGTCGCACTGCGCCGCCTTCGCCGCCGCCAGCACCTCCGCATCGGTGGCGTCCCGCTTGCCGAGGCGGATGTTTTCCATCACGGTATCCGCAAACAGCACCACATCCTGAAATACGATGGCGTAGTTTTTCAGCAGTGCCTCGCCGTCCACCGTGGACACGTCCACGCCGCCCAGCCGCACCGTTCCCTCCGCCGGATCCCAGAAGCGGGCTGCCAGCTTGGCTGCCGTGGATTTGCCGCCGCCGGAGGGGCCCACCAGCGCCGTCACCTGCCCCTGCTTCGCCGTAAAGGAGACGTCTCTTAGCACGTCCTCTTTTTCCCGGTAGGCAAAGGTCACATGCTCAAAGCGGATGTCGTAGCCATCGGGATCATATTCGGTCAGCCCGGTCATGCGCTTTTCGTTCTCGATCTCCTGCATACGCTCGATGCGCACCTCGCAGGCGAAAACCGCGGCCATGTTGGCAAACATGGAGCCGATGGGGTCATATACACGGGTGGCGGCGATAAGGAACATCAGAAACGGGATCAGCGACAGGTCGCCGCGGCTCATGAGTGTCACCCCCGTGAGGACGGTGGTGGCGATGCCCAGCTTTAGGAAGGACTGTGCCGCCGTGACCACGGAGCCTGTGAACAGCTCGCCCCGGATGGTGTCCTGCTCCGCCTCGTCCAGCCTGCGGTTCAGGTCGGCGATATACCGCGCCTTCTGGTTGCACGCCTTGATCTCCGGCGCGCACTCCAGCACCTCCTGCATGGCGTCGGTGGCCGCGCGGCGGGTGACGAGCCCCTTCTTTATATGCCGCTTTTCCATGCGCCGGGAGAGATAGACCATCAGCAGCGACGCGGGCACCACCCACAAAAGAGCCAGTGCCATCCGCCAGTCGTAAAGCAGCATGCCTGCGGAAATCAGCGCCGTGGAGATGAGCGCGCCGTGCATGGCGGGGTAAAAGTGGGAGAATGCCTTTTCCAGCGTCTCCGTATCCCCCATGATGGTGGTGGTCAGGTCTGTCAGGTCACGGTTTCCGAAGAAGGACAGCGGGAGCTGGCGCAGCACCTCCGCCAGCCGGATGCGGCGGTTGGCACTCTCCCGGTAGGTGGCTTCGTATAGGGCTTTGTACTGGATCAGAAAGGTCACAAAGAGCGCGGCGAGGGCAAGGACGCCCGCCACCAGAAAGCGCGTAAGCCCCGCCCTTGGGTCGGTGCCGTTTGTCAGCGCCTCGACGATGCCGGAGAGTGCCGTGGCCAGCACGCCCACCGGCAGCATTTTGCTGATGTTGACCAGTACGGACCAGAACACGGCGGCCACATAGTCTTTTGCGCCCTTCTCCGTCATGGCGTATTTTTTGCGGATGCGTTCGATCATGCGGCACCTCCTACCTTCCACTGCGCGGCCTTTTGGTATTCCTCCCACATGGCGGCGTATACGCCGCCCTTTTCAAGAAGCTCGTCGTGCTTTCCTTCCTCGGCGATCTCGCCGTCCCGGATGACGAGGATGCGATCCATGTTCCGCACCGTGGACAGGCGGTGGGCGATCATCAGCACGGTCTTGCCCTTCATCAGCGCCTCGAAGGCCTTTTGTATCTTCGCCTCGTTCTCCGGGTCTGCAAAGGAGCTGGCCTCATCCAGCACCACAATGGGTGCGTCCTTTAAGATCGCCCGGGCCAGCGCGATGCGCTGCATCTCACCGCCGGAGAGGTACACGCCCTTGGCGCCGATCACAGCGTCCAGCCCGCCCGGTGTCTTTTCCAGAATGTCGCTGCACTGGGCAAGCTGCGCCGCGTGTAATATCTCCGCCTCGGTGGCGTCCGGCCGGGCGGCGCGGATGTTGTCTCGGATGCTCTTCTTAAACAGGCGCACCTCCTGAAAGACGAAGGAGATCTGCTCCATCAGCTCCGCGGTGGGGATGCTGCGCACATCCCGTCCGCCCAGGAGCACCGCCCCTGCCTGCACATCGAAAAAGCGCGGGATCAGCCGGGCGATGGTGGTCTTGCCGCCGCCGGAGGGGCCCACCAGCGCCCACGCCTCCCCCTGCGGCAGATGGAAGCTCACATTCGTCAGCGCGGGCCTGTCCGCGCCGTCATAGGAAAAGGTGACGTTTTCAAAGGAAATGCCGCTGTCTGCGGGCTTGCTTCCGCTGTCCGCCGCAGGCTCGGGAAGGGGCGACTCCCGGAGTATCGCCTCCAGCTTGTTCACTGCCTCGGCGGCCTCCATCTGTGCGTTGACCGCGTACATCAGCCGCTCCATCATAAAGGCAAGCTGGGGCGCGAAGAAGATGTAAAACACCAGATCGGCCAGCACCGCCCAGCCGTCTGCCGCGCCGCCGATGAGAACCATTCCCAAGGGCATGAGAAGCAGGAACATGGCGTTCAGCACCACCGTAAGCAGGGTGTAGGGCATACGGCACATCATGGCGTAGCCGCTGGCAAGGTCGCGGTAGCTGAGGATGGCGGCATGAAAGCTCTTGAAGGAGTAAACCGTCTGCTGGAATACCTTCACCACCGGGATGCCCCGGACATACTCCGTGGCCTCGGCGGAAATGCGCTCTCCTGCCCGCTGGTATTCCTCAAAGAACTTCATGCCCGTCCCGGTCATCATGCTCATCAGGCAGACAAGCCCGATGACCATGGGGATCAGGCAGGCAAGCCCCATGCGCCAGTCAAAGACGAAGAGCAGTCCCACCGCCAGTATCGGCGTTACGATCCCGCCCACCGCGTCGGGGATGGTATGGGCAAGGAGCGTTTCTGTCAGCGCCGCGTTGTCGTCGATCTGCTTGCGCAGCCGTCCCGTGAGGTTGGCGTTAAAGTACCCCAGCGGCAGGTCAACGAGATGGGCGACCGCCGCCTTTCGCATATTCGTCGCCACCCGGAAGGCCGCAAGGTGTGTACACATGAGCCCGGCGAAATAGATCGCCGCGCTCAGAAGCGCCGCCGCCAGCGCATACCAGCCGTAGCGGGCAAGCCCTGCCGGAACGCCGCCTCCCGGCGTTAAAATGCCACGGGCCGCGTACCAGACAAAGACAAACGGGAAAATGCCGACCGCCGCCGAAACGCCGGACAGCCCGCAGCCCAAGACGGACAGCCACTTATGCCCTCCGGCGTATTCCAGCAGCCTGCCCAGCACCGGCGGCTGCTTTTCTTTTTTCTGTTTGCTCATATTCCGTGTTCCTTTCTAAAAATATGTAAATTCTTGGAGGATGCGCCGCCTCGGTTAGAGGCGGCTAACTGGCGGGTATTTTTTAATGCATATCGCAGGCTTTCTTCTTATACAGCCAGCGCCCTGCCCAGGGCGCGGCAGGCCTCGAGGGCCGCATTGTCTGGAGTCTCCGTGCAGATCACACTCTCGCAAACGAGGTTCACCCCTGCGCTGTCGCAGTCACTCTCCCAAGTGCGCATCCACTCGCCGTCGCCCCAGCCGTAGGAGCCGAACAGCGCCACGCGTTTGCCGCCAAGGCTGCGCTTGCAGGCATCGAACATGGGCTGGAACTCCATTTCCTCCAGCACCTCAGCGCCCATGGCGGGGCAGCCGAAGGCGATGGCGGCGTAGGCGTTCAGATCGCCGGGTGCGACCTCGGCGGGCGTGAGCAGCACAGCCTCTGCGCCCGCGGCGGTCATGCCCTCGGCAACGGCACGCGCCATTGCCTCCGTATTGCCCGTACCGCTCCAATAAACAACAGCAGATTTCATGTTTGTTAGTTCCTTTCTTTTGATGAGTTTATATGATCAAACCGCGACGGCAAGCTGCTCCAGCTTCAAGCCGCTTTGCCAGAGTGCGCAGTAGATCTCCGTGCATTTTCTGTATTTCTCGAATAGTGAGCGCGCCTTTTCCTCGTCGCCGTAGACCTTCCAAAGCCCCGTGCATTTGAAGCCGCCCGCGCGGTGGTTGATGAAGCCCTTCACATCCTCCGGCGGATAGCTGAGAAACAGCCCTACCTCATGGGGGAACTCTTTGCCTTCGCGGAAGCGGCAGACAAGCCGCGCCACACAGCGCTCACAGCTCTCATCGCCATAGCCCGCCTGCCGCAGCAGCTCGGACGCCTGCGCGTCCCGCAGATCCCGCCGCAGCCCGGCGGGGCGGTATAGGTAAAGGAGCGCCCGCCCCGGCAGAAAGCGGAGCGGCAGCAGGCAAAGACCCTTGGGCGACAGCCGTCGGTTCAGCCGCCGGATATCCGTCATCAGCGCCTCGTGATCCTCGCAGGGACATGGAAACAAGCTCCCCGTCTTGATGCCCGCCAGTGTCGGCGCACCTTGACGGATCAGTATTTCTTCAGACATTCGCTCTCGCCTCCTTTGAACGTTTATTGGTTAGCATACTCTAACCATATAGCCCTTGAGAAGCCGCCCGAAGGCGGCTCTTCAAAGATCACCGACTGCCGCCGTGAACGGGCGTCATGGTTCTCTGCCAAGTAAGCCTCGGATGCAGACCGGCATTACTGATGTCGTCGATGCTTTACTTTATTCCCAGCAGCAATGTTGAGCCGCGAAGCATCAGACGTTTGGCCTCCTTCGGTGTCATGAAGCTGCCGTCGGTCGTGTCGATCAGCTCTACACGCTCATAGCCCATATCCCTGAGCTTTTGGACAAACGCCTGCATATCGCCGTATCTGCGAGGCGACATCAGGTCATGGCTGGCAAACGTTCCGCCCTTTTTCAGCACCCGCAGTGTTTCCAGCAGAAGTGCCTGCTTGTCTGCCCCTGTGATATTATGATAGACATAGTTGCTGGTCACCGCGTCAAAGCTCTCGTCGGGGAAATCCAGCTTCATGGCGTTCCCACGCCGGAACGAAGCGTTTTTCACGCCCTCCGCAGCAGCGTTTTTTTCGCACAGCGGCAGGCTGAAGGAGGCGTACTCCTTGCCCCAGCGGTCGATACCGACCATTTTTCCCTGCGGATTGCGCTTTGCGCAGGCAATGGTAAGCGCACCGCTGCCGCAGCCGATATCCAGTCCCACGCCGCCCTCCGGCAGCGTGATATGCTCCGCCGTGCCGTCAATGATCTGCTTTGAGAGCTTGCGTTCGCCGTCATAGGAAAAGCTCCGATAGGCATACACGCACCACTGGGTGTACTTTGCACAGACGACAAAGGCGACTCCGAATACCACGCCCAGCACGACGCGCAGCTTTCCGCTCACACCGATGCCGAATACGCCGAAAACGAGCAGCAGCGCAAGCGATAGTGCTGTTCCCGCGATGAGCGAAAACATCATTCCCTTGGGGATCCAGTTTTTGTAGTCAGGCTTCATTCTTGGGACTCCTTTCTTTTCTAACGGTCTTCATGCAAAAATTGCAGCGGTCGTCGCCGCGTCCCGGCGTTTTCGTCCGATGCCAGACGAGCTTCGGATGCAGACCGGCGTAGCTGATGTCATAGCTGTCGCAAAAGCAGCGGCACCTCCGCGCCTATCCCAGCGCCACATCCAGCGTCATCATGACGCTAAAGCCCACGGCAAAGAAAATCGTGCCGATGTTGGAGTGCTTTCCCTGAGACATCTCCGGGATCAGCTCCTCTACCACAACATAGAGCATGGCACCGGCCGCAAAGCTTAAAAGATATGGCAGCGCCGGGATCACAAGCTGCGCGGCGAGGATGGTCAGCACCGCGCCAATCGGCTCGACGGCACCGGAAAGCACACCGCCCCCAAATGCCTTGCCCTTACGCACGCCTTCCGCCCGGAGCGGCATGGAGATGATCGCCCCTTCGGGAAAGTTCTGAATGGCGATGCCGAGCGACAAAGCGAGTGCACTTGCCGCCGTGATCTGCGTGTTCCCCGCGAGAAACCCCGCGTACATGACGCCCACAGCCATGCCCTCCGGAATGTTGTGCAGTGTCACAGCCAGCACCATCATGGTCGTGCGGCCCAGTTTGCTCTTCGGCCCCTCGGCCTGATCGCTGCCCACATGGAGGTGGGGGATCAGCCGGTCGAGCAGGAGCAAAAACAGCACCCCGGCCCAAAAGCCGGCCAACGCGGGGAGAAAAGACAGCCTGCCCATGTGATCGGACTGTGCAATGGCGGGGATCAGCAGGCTCCATATCGACGCTGCCACCATCACTCCGGCGGCAAAGCCGGCAAGAGAGCGCTGAACCAGATCACCCAGCGACTTTTTCATAAAGAACACGGAGGCAGCACCCAGTGCTGTGCCGAGAAAGGGAATCAGTATTCCCAGAAAGACTTCCATTTGTTGCACCGCCTTTTCGTAGTATTTTATAGTTCACCTGATCTGACCGGGCTGAAATGCATCGTAGTTAGATTAGACTAACTGACGCGCCTTAAAATAGCTGCATTTCTGCAGCAATGCTATGACCCTGCGTTCATTATACTGTACTTTTTCGCGTTTTGCAAGCGGCGAGAGCGGATGGCGGCTGCGCTGCCGTGCGGGGGGCGTTATTACGGGGGTCCATTTTTACGGACAAGATGGGCTTTTCGTGTGCAGATCCGCATGATATAATCAAAGCAAACGCAGGATCGGTCGCGCCGGAATCTGCGGAAGAATGCATCGTTGGAGGTATGCAGGATGCCAAAAGCGAAGTGGAATCTGAACACCGTTTACATATCCGAGCGGCTGCAGGAGAGCCTGCGGCCCATCTCCCGCTGCGCCATGACCACGGTGGTGGCACCCATGGGCAGGTGAAGGACAACGGACAGATCAACATGGCGCTGTGCTGCGGTTTTTTGTCGCGGCGGCTCTCACTGTATACCGATGTGGAGCAGCGGTACACCTTCGAGGAGCGGTACGCGGACCTGCTGCACTATCACGACGCCTCGTGGATCAACCTCTGGAGCGCCGCCAGCGCCTACTACCATGCCCTGCGGGGCGAAACGGACAAAATTCCGGAGATCTTCTCCCAGCACCGCCTCTCTGATATCAATATGCTCGCGCCAGGCAAGCCCATGATGGAGATGATCGAAAATCAGGTCTATCTCGCCGAGGGCGCCTGCGCCCGGGTGATCGGG
>ERZ825670.2474-NODE-2474-length-17386-cov-3.618603_pt1 | contig 17386 bp, 12 predicted proteins | sample MGYA00519929_ERZ825670 | MGnify/ENA primary metagenome ERZ825670 (study PRJEB31778, sample SAMEA3449207) | human gut metagenome | biome: human gut; feature: human-associated habitat; material: faeces | place: United Kingdom | collected 2010/2012 ...
TATAGTCGGCGTCGTAGCCCATGGCCTCATCGGCGCCCATGTCCTTGGCCTCGACCTGCGCACGGAAGCGCTCGGCCTGGTCAACGGGGTCGTTCAGCTCGTTGAAGGCGTTCGCGTACTCGTGTCCGCAGATGAACAGCTCGAATCGCTCAGTGAGCTCGGGGTTGTCCGCCTTCTTCTTGGCGAGCGGGGAAATCTCGAGCGGGTGATCGCACACGAAGGTGGGCTGCACGAGCTTCTCCTCGGCCACGGCCTCGAAGATCTCGCTGATGAGCTTGCCCTTGCCCCATGCGTCTTCTGCATGTCCGCCGTTTTTCTCCAGGATGGCGACGAGCTCTTCGCGCGTGCGGTCGAAGGACACTTCCTCGCCCGCATGCTCGCTCGCAAGCTCCATCATAGTCGCACGGCGCCATTCGCCCGACAGGTCGATCTCGGTGCCCTGGTAGGTAACCTGTAACGTACCGCAAGCCTCCATGGCGGCGGCTTGGATGAAGCCTTGCGTGAGCTCCATCATACCGTCGAGGTCGGAGAACGCCTGATAGGCCTCCATCGTAGTGAACTCGGGGTTGTGGTACGGATCCATGCCCTCGTTGCGGAACTGGCGACCGATTTCGAAAACCTTCTCGAAACCGCCCACGAGCAGGCGCTTCAAGGGCAGCTCGGTCGCGATGCGCAGGAAGTAGTCACGGTCGAGCGCGTTGAAGTGCGTAACGAACGGCTTCGCGTTCGCGCCGCCCAGAATAGGATGCAGAAACGGCGTCTCCACCTCGTAGAAGCCCTGCTGCTCCATATAACGGCGTATGGCAGCCACGATCTTAAAGCGCTTTTCGAACGTGCTCTTGACCTCGGGATTCATAACAAGGTCGACATAGCGCTGGCGATAGCGCGTTTCCTTGTCGGCCAAGCCGTGAAACTTCTCCGGCAGCGGGCGCAGCGACTTGGACAGAAGCTCGTAGCCCGTGACGGCGACGGAGAGCTGACCGCGCTTCGTGCGCATCATGGTGCCGTGAACGCCGATCCAGTCGCCCACGTCGAGGTCTTTCATCGAGGCGAAGACTTCCTCGCCGAGTGCGTTGATGCGGCAGAACAGCTGGATGTCGCCCGTCGCGTCGCGCAACTCGAAGAACGCGATCTTGCCCTGGACGCGCTTGGCCATGATACGGCCCGCCACATCGACCTCGTCCTCGGTGGAGGCGCCGTCTTCGAGCGAGGCGTACTTCTTGTCGAGGTCGGTCAGGTGATGCGTGTAATGGAACGCGTGGCCGTAGGGATTCTCCCCAGCCTCGATAAGCGCCGCGCGCTTCGCCTTGCGAACCTCGATCGGGTCGTCTTCAATTACTTGCTTGGTAGTTTCTTCAGCCATGCTAATCCTAGTGCTCGATCTTTAGAATCGTCATCTTGATGACGCGGCCAGTGGGGCCTGTGGTCTCGATCTCGTCACCCTTCTTGTTGCCGAGAAGCGCCGCGCCAACAGGAGACTCGTTGGAGATCTTGCCGGCTGCCACGTCGGCCTCAGCGCCGCCCACGATGGTGAAGACACGCTCGCGGCCGCCCATGTCGACGGTGACAGTGGAGCCGATAGTCACCTTCGAGGAGCGCTTCGGCGCCTCGACGACAGTCGCTTCGGAGAGAATGCGGCCGATTTCGGCGATGCGCGCCTCCATCATGCCCTGCTCGTTCTTGGCGTCGTCGTACTCGGAGTTCTCGGAGATATCGCCGAACTCGCGGGCAACCTTGATGCGCTCGCCCACTTCAGCGCGCTTCTCGGTCTCGAGGTAGTGAAGCTCCTCTTCAAGCTTCTGGCGGCCCTCCGGCGTCAGGATGTAATTGCTGTCTGCCATGGTCAGTCCCTTCAAAAACACGAAGCGGCGCATCGCTTGATGCACCGTTTTCCCCGTTCAATCCCGATTACTTGGGAATAAACATACGAATGCGGCGCACGCCTTTACCGCTGCGCGCGCCGCAAATCCATCGATATGGATGAGTGTTACTCGCTCTTCTTCTTGACCGTCTTCTTCACGGTCTTCTTTGCGGGCGCTTCTTCCTCTTCGACTTCCTCGACTTCTTCCTCGTCTTCAGCCTCTTCGATTTCCTTCTTGTCCTTCTTGCCAGCGCCCATGCCGTCGCGCAGGTTCTTCACGGTCTTGCCGAGAGCGCTGCCGAGCTTCGGGAGATTCTTCGGCCCGAAGATAAGCAGGATGACCGCAAGGATGATGAGCAATTCCGGAGTGCCCATACCAAAGATCTTCATACATTCCTCCAAATACGTTCCTGTATGCGACGAAATCGCACATGAATGCAGTGCTTGCGCTGAGCAGAAAGGGTATCACAACTGGGGAAAAACGGCGTAGATGGACAGAATTAACATATGCAAATCGACCCGCAGAAAAGAAAACGGCGGCCTCCGAAGAGACCACCGTTTCGCATTCGATGGTCGGGATGACAGGATTTGAACCTGCGGCCTCTGCGTCCCGAACGCAGCGCTCTACCAAGCTGAGCCACATCCCGAAGTGCTGTTTGCGACAGCAAACGATATATTACCATAACGGCTTCGCTTGGCAAGCCCTTTTTTTATGAGAAGAGAAAGCTCCTTCGCCGCGATGCCGGCGCGCCGCAGGCGAAGATGCAAGTTCTGCTCGCAGGTGCACCGCGGGCGAAGATGCAAGTTCTGCACGCAAGCGCACCGCCGCGAGCTTATTGGCCTAGCGGGAAAGAGCCGGTGCGGTCGATAGATGCGGGTTGTCGATCGTCACGCGCTGCGGCACAACCACGCACAAGATGACGCCTTCCGATATGACGTCGCCCCCATCATCGCGCGCGCAGACGTTCCAGAACAGCTTGCGGTAGCCCTTAGAGCTCGTCTCCTCGCGATCGAACGCCGCCTCACCGTGCAACGTGCCGTCCACTCCGCTTTTGCGATGCGTGACGTTCACGTTCACCCCAAAGGGCAGCTCGCGCGATAAATCAGTATGGAACTCAGCACCGAGACTCGCCGCCGCTTCGAGCAGCGTGAGCGTAGCGCCTCCATGCACAAAGCCATACGGCTGGCGGATGGCGTCGGTGATGGGAAGCTCCGCCCGCACGAACGTGGCGCTCGCCTCGGGAAAGGTGATGCCCAGCAGCTTGTTGAAATCCACAGAAAGGCTCTCCTTAGACTCCTTGATAGTTGTCCCGCTATGCGCTGGCTATCTCCCCCGCGAGGGGCGATCGGCGCCGTTGCGGCGATTGCGAGGCTGTTCGCGCTCGGGCACAGGAGGGATGGCACCCGTGCCCGCCTGCACCATCGCGTCGATTTCCTTCGCCATCTTGTCGGCGCCTTCAAGGCGGTTCTTCTCGGTGCCCTCCATGGCCTTCTTGCCCTCGCCCTGGAAAGTCTTCGTGCGCTGGATGAGGATGGCGCCGATCAAGAACGGCATCCAGAACACGATGCCGCGATACACCAGGCCGATTGCCGTGCCCGCTGCAGCCGTCTCGCCGAACATCGTGAACGCCACGACCACCGCGGCCTCCACGACGCCGACGCCCTGCGGCGTAATCGAAATCATGGCGAACAGCGTCGCCACCACGTAACCGCAGATGAGAGCCTCAGGGCTCGTCACGCCGAACGACACGCCCACGAGCGCGAAGCAGCTCAGCTCGCACGTCGACGCGATAAGCGAGCACCCGTAGGCCTTGAGCGTGGGCTTCGGGCTGTGGCCGATCAAGCCCGCCGCCTCGGAAAACGTGGAGGCGATGTTCTCGACCCAGGGTTTTAGAGGCGGCTTCTTGAACACGCCGCGAACCCGATTCACCAGCCGCTCGATGGGGCGCAGGATCTTCAGCATGAGCGCCGGGCGCTTGCGACCCAAGACGAGCACGCCGATCATGCAGCCCACGAGCAACATCACTACCATGCCCAAAAGGAACCACACGGGGGAAAGACCCACCGTGACCAGCAGGATTAAAAACGCCAGGATCATGATGGTGCAGAAGGCGCCGTCGATCGTGATCTGCATGAGCAGCGCCGCCGACGTCGCCTTACCAGGCGAGATTCCGCGGCGACGCGCGTCATCGACCACGAGCGTGGTGCCCGCCAGGTTGAGCGACGGCGCAATCGTGTTCATGAAAAAGGTGCCGAACACAAGCGGCAGCGTGGCACGCGGGGCCATATGCTCCCCCACCGCGCGGAAGCAAGACGAATACGCAAAGCTCTGCGAGACGTACTTGCACAGCTGGGTGAGAATGGCAGCGACGAGCGGAATCGTCGAACCGCGCTGCATGGTCTCGACAAGCTCGGCCAACTGGTCGCCCCGCAAGAACACCACCGCCAACACGATGATGAGCACGAGGCCGACCAGCAGATTTCTGATGCTGAACTTCACAGTTGAGGTTCGTCCCTGTCCCTAGTGGCGGAAGTGGCGATGCCCGGTGAAGACCATGGCGATACCATGCTCGTTGGCGGCCTGGATGCATTCCTCGTCGCGGATCGAGCCGCCCGGCTGGATGATGGCGGTCACGCCCCACTCGGACAGCGTGTCCACATTGTCGCGGAAGGGGAAGAACGCGTCGGACGCGCACACCAAGCCCTCCGCGGGCACGCCCATGCGCTCGCACGCCTCATGGGCGCGCTTGCAGGCGATGAGCGCGGAATCGACGCGGTTCGGCTGGCCGGGGCCCATGCCGATGCCCGCATGGTCGCGCGACACGAGGATGGCGTTGCTCTTCACGCCCTTGCACACCTTCCACGCGAAGAGCAGCTCGTGCATCTCCTCGTCGGTCGGCTTGCGATCGGTGGGAACGGTGAAGGTTGCCGGATCCTCGGAGACGTGGTCGACGTCCTGGACCAGCACGCCGCCGTCAACGGAACGGACCTCGACGGCAGCCGGGGCGTCGATGCCGCCGGTGCGCAGCACGCGCAGGTTCTTCTTCTTCTGCAGAAGCTCGAGCGCGTCAGGCGCGAACGAGGGCGCGATGAGCACCTCCACGAACAGATGGTTCTCGTTGATGTGGTCGACCATGTCTTTCGTGACCTCGCGGTTTGCCGCAATGATTCCACCATAAGCGCTCTTCGGGTCGCATGCGAAAGCCTTGTCGAAGGCCGCAACCACGCTTGTGGCAGTGGCCGATCCGCACGGGTTCTGGTGCTTCAAGATGACCACGGCGGGCTCGTCGAACTCGCGCACGAGCGACCAGCAGGCGTCGGTGTCGAGGATGTTGTTGTAGGAAAGCTCCTTGCCGTTGAGTTGCTCGGCGTTCACGAGGCTGTGCTCGCTCTCGAAGTCGGGCAGACGGTAGAAGGCGGCTTCCTGATGCGGGTTCTCGCCGTAGCGCAGCCCCTGCTGCTTGACCATGTACAGGTCGTAGTAGTCGGGGAACTCGCCTTCGCCCTCTGCTTCGAGGGAGTCGTCCTCCTCGGCGAGCTGCTCGAACATCCAATCGGCGATGGCGCCGTCATAGGAGCTCGTGGTCTCGAACACGTTCAAGGCCAGGCGAGCGCGGGTCGAGCGCTTCGTGGCGCCGTCGTTTTCGCGCATCTCGGCCAGGATGTCGTCGTAGCTTTCAGGATCGGTGACCACGGCCACGCTCTCGAAGTTCTTCGCAGCGCTGCGCAGCATCGACGGGCCGCCGATGTCGATGTTCTCGATGCAGGTGCCGAAATCGGCGCCGGATTCCACCGTCTTCTCGAAGGCGTACAGGTTCACGACGACCATGTCGATCATCTGGATGCCGTGCTCGGCGGCTTCGGCCATGTGCTGGGGGTTGTCGCGCTTCGCCAGAAGCCCGCCGTGCACCATCGGGTGCAGGGTCTTCACACGACCGTCCATCATCTCGGGAAAATGAGTCACCTCGTCGATAGGGGTCACCGGGACGCCCGCCTCAGCGATGACCTTCGCGGTACCGCCCGTCGAGATGATTTCCGCGCCGAACTCGTCATGCAGCGCACGCGCGAAGTCGACGACGCCCGTCTTGTCGGTCACCGACATGAGGACGCGTTTGATCTTGGGATCAGCCATGTATGTTCTCCTCTCAAGGGATTGGAACTTCTTTAAGGGTGCGCGGCCCTGTGCTCGCCGCGCACCTGGCGCAAGTCAGGAAAGCAGTCGCTATCGACCAAGCGACTGCTCGTGCCTTTCGCGGGCCTCATCACTGTAGCGCTCCTTGTAGCGCACGTCGATGAGCTCGGCGACGATAGCGATCGCCAATTCGGCGGGCGTCTTCGCGCCGAACTTCAAACCGATGGGGCGCTTGATGGAATTCCACTGCTCCTCGGTGACGCCGCGCGAGGTCACGAGGTCGTGCACCGTGGTGTTCTTCCCCTTGCAGCCCATCATGCCCACATAATGTACGTTGTGGCGAACCGCCCACACGCATGACTCGGGATCGAACATGTGCCCACGCGTGAGCACGCAGACGTAATCGGCAGGGACGGCATGGTACTCGTCAAGACCGTCGAAGTTGTCGCCCGGAAGCTCGATACGTGCGGCGTCGGGGAAACGCTCCTCGGAGATGTAGGCAGGGTCGTAGTCGACGACCGTCACTTTGAAGCCGACGTGAGTCGCGAGCGCGGAAAGCTCGCTCGCGACGTCGGAGGCGCCCAGAAGCCACACGTGCACCTGGTCAAACAGCGCGACGGAGCGCCAGGTCAGGCCCTCGAACTGCTCGTTGTGCATCGAGGGGCCGCGCGTGACGTCCTTCATCTGGAACGTATCGCGCGGGCTCGGCGTGCGCGAGGAGACGATTTCCTTCGCGTCGTTGCAGAAGAAGACGAGCGGCTCGCCGTCGGCGGAACCCTGGTCGCCGTACTTCTTGGTCACCTCGTTGTCGGTGTTTCTCTGCGCCTCGGCAGCGTCGTAGATCACCTTGAAGCCAAGCCATGCCAGGTCGCCCTCGTCGACGGCGCGGATGGCGCGCTCGTAGTGGAGCAGAGCCTGCGGGATGAGAGTGGGCTTAGTGCAGAGCTGCGCGGCCAGCGCCAGCAGCTCGGGCACATTTTCGGGGTCATGGGCGGCGGCGCGGCAGCGCTCCAACAGGGTGCGGCTGACCACGGCGCAGCGGTTCTGCGCCTGCAGCGGCTGGCTCTGATAGAGGGCAGTCGCCCCGCCAAAGCCGAACACAGCGTTGCAGACGACGTAATCCGCCCCATCCTGCAGGGCTTTGGCAAAGTACATCAGGGCGGTGGACATCAGCTCCACGTCCTCGGCGGCCAGAAGCACGCCGTCCACGCTTGCGGTCAGTTCCCCGTCCAGCCGGTCCACCAACCGGAACTTGCGGTGGAGCTGGTCAGTCAGGGTGGCTTTCAGGGCCGTGCTGCGGGCCGATGCGCAGACCAGCAGATAGGTGCTCTGGGTGTTGCTGTACTCCTGCAGGGCCAGCTGACGCTGCTGCAGGGGGGTGTAATTGTTGTACATGGCTGTTCCTCCGTTCCGCTTCTCAGTTTCCACGGTGGAACAGGCGCATCAGGCTGCGGATGGGAGCAGTGAGCTTCCAGCTTTTACTGGAAAACACGCTTTCCAGCGAGGTCTCGTAGGCAGTGCTCCGGGCTTGCAGATCGGCGTTTTTCTGGTGCAGCTGTGCGATCTCCTGCTGCAGGGCGGCCACCATCTGCTGCTGGGCCGCGGCATTCTGCTCCAGCTGCTGGATATGCTGCTTTTCGCTGTCCTTGCGCAGCTGGAGCTGCTGCACGCCCTGCAGCACGGCGCAGAACAAAGGCTCGTCCGTCAGGGTCTCCAGCGGGAAGTAGCCGTAGCTCACCACCAGCTTCATCCCGGCGGGGTAGTGGGTGGTGCCCTCCAGCCGGTAGTTGGGGTCATCGCCCAGGAACAGGGTGCTTCCACCGGAAAGGTTCAGGCCATTGGTGGGCACGCAGATGATGCGGTCGTCTGAAAAGATCAGGTTGGTGATGCAGCAGGGCAGCTCACCCGGGTCGAACCGCAGGGCCTGCACGGCTACCGGCAGCTCAAAGGTCGCGGTCACAGCACCGGTCAGCTCGTCGGTGGTGCAGTCGGGCGCGGTCAGGGTGTCCTTTTCCGAAAAGCCGAAGCCTGCATCATAATAGAGCAGCGGCTGCAGCAGAGTGGGCGAGTCAGTGTGCATCTCGCGCTGGGGGTGTGCCGCAAGGTAGGACTGCACTTTCTGTTCCAGGGAAAGGCAGCGCTCTGCCAGATGGGAAGCACCTTCGTCCGAAAGCTTGAGCTGCTGTTCCAGCTCGGCGATCTTTTCCTGCAGAGCCGCAGTGTTCTCAGGAGCTGCGTTGTTCATAACCGGATTCTCCTCATAATATTATTTCACTTCAGCAGAGGGTGCACCCTCTGCAAAAAATCAGTGTTTTGCCGCAAAATGACGCTCAGGCGCTTCGGCGCGGGCGCTGCGCCGGCGGGGCGCTTCCGCCGCCTTCTGCTCCCGGCGGGAGGTGAGCCAGAACTTCAGGTCCCGGCGGCGCACCAGCAGTTCGCAGATGAGCAGGGTGGAGCCCAGCGAAAGGGTGAACTGCAGCACCATGCCCAGCACCGGGTGAGCCGCAAACTTCTGGGGCATCAGGTACCAGGGAATGGCCGTGAGCTCCACAGTGTGGACGCAGAAGATGAACAGCGAACGGCGGCCAATGGCCTGAATGGCGTGGGTGACAACGTTCTCCACCCTGCGCTGGAACCAGATGACGATGGAAAGGATGCCCAGGCCCGTCACGGCATCCAGCAGGATGCTCACGGGGCCGAGGGTCCACTCGGCCATCGAGACGCAGTCGGTGCTCTTGGTAAGAAGCACCAGTGCGGCCACAGCCAGCGCCGCCGCGATCATCCCGCCGCGCAGACGGGGCGAGAGGGGCTGTTCAAAGATCTTATACTTCTTGGCAAGGTAGCCCACATACAGAGCCGGAACGGTGACCATGCCCTGGCCGATGCAAAAAGGAGCCTCCCAGGTGATGCAGATGCCCCAGCCTAACAGCATGGTACCCAGCACCGCCCAGTTTATGTACTGCTCCGGGAAGATATTCAGGATGAGATCCAGCAGGATCCATGCGATCATCAACGAGAGCAGATACCACATGGGGCCGCAGGAGAAGAACAGCTGGCCGAAATAGGTAGCCGTGTGGGGCAGGCCCAGTGCAAAGCCGCCCAGCACCTTGTAGGTCTCGTAGGTGGCGTTGTGCAGGCTGCCGAACAGGCTGTAATGGATGATAAAATGGAACACGGTGGTGGCAATGCCGGTATAGATGTAAGGCTTGAACAGCGTTTTGAACTGCTGGTCGATGCACTTGCCGATGGAGCGCTTGCGGAAGCCGTAGCCGCTGGCAATGTAAAAGGCCGCCATCAGGGATTCGCGGTAGGCGAACATGCAAAAGGTCAGCGGGTTGATGTGGCTGGCATCGCCCATGGGGTAAAGCTCACCGGTGTGGGCAAAGACGATGGTCAGCATGCCGACACCCTTGAGCAGATCGAACATGCCCAGCGAATTTGCGGCACGGCGTTTGGTTCCCTCCATAAAAAGGTCCTCCTCTGCGCCGCACCCCGCCCCGGGATGGCAGAATTGCCGGATTTTTGGCGCATCATGTTAAAAATTAGAGATATTTATAATAAGTATAATGCTTTTTGCCCTTGCTGTCAATCAAACGCAGGGAGAAAGCACGGTAGGCGGATACCGGGAAAAGTGTACCACACTCACGGCCTGCCCGCAACAAAAGGCAGGATTTACATCCGGGTGCACAGATTGACTGCAAGTTTAAGTTGCATATTTGTGCAATTAAATCTTGCATTTAAGCCCTCTATGCGGTATACTCTAGGCTAGAGTGCCCAAAAGATTCCATTTGGCGGAAACAAAAGGGAATAATTTAGTAAAAATAAACAGGGAGTGTAAAATAATGGCAAACAAGGCTTGTAACGAAGTTGTGACCGTGGCAAATATGCCGATGACCGTTTTTGATATGATCTCTGCGATGCAGAATAAGTATGCTGACCGTGTGGCGTTCCGCTATGTGGAGGGCAAGGACACGGTGGTGGAAAAGACCTACGCTCAGTATGTGCAGGATATCCGCAAAGCGACCGGCTACCTGCAGCAGGAGCTGGGCGAGCCCAAGGGCAAGAAGATCGTCATCCTGAGCCGCACCAACTATGAGTACGGCGCGGTCGTTTTCGGCACCATGATGGCAGGCGCTGTCATCGTGACCCTGAACCAGGGCAAGACCTGGGCCGAGCTGGAGTATGAGCTGGGCATGGTGGAGCCGGACCTCATCTTCAATGACGGCATCGATTACGGCTACCGCGCCCAGCTGGAAGCACTCTACGGCGCTCGGCTCCGCCCCATGGATGCCTGGACCGCTGCCCCTGAGGCTGAGATGGTCAACCGCATCGATCACGAGGGTCTGCTGATGCTGATGTTCACTTCCGGCACCACCGGCCGCAGCAAGGGTGTGATGCTGAGCGAGAAGAACTACTTCACCGCCTGCCAGATGTACATCGATGGCCTGAAGTCCGTCCTTGACTATGAGGAGCGGCTGGTACCCCAGTACCTCGACCAGACCTTCAGCCACTTTACGCTGGTGCCCATGTTCCATCTGGCCGGTTTCATCTGCTACTTTGTCTATGGCGTGCAGGGCTGGACCCTGAATCTCTGCTGTGATGCCCGCGACCTGCGTCGGGATATGAGCCTGATGCACAGCGATGCCATGTCTACCCCGCCGGTGCTGGTGGAGATGATCTGCAACGAGGTCAAGCGCGGCCATGCCGACCGCCTGAACGGGCTGTGGAACCTGAGCTGCAGCTCTGCCATCCTTGACCCCGCCATTCTGAGCGATCTGGTGAAGAATGGCTTCTACATCAATCAGTGCTACTCCATGACCGAGCTGGCCGGCTATGGCCTGCTGAACGTGACCCAGGAGGGCGACCACCTGCGTGCCCTGGGCAAGCCGGACGGCTTCTGTGAGGTCAAGGTGGACGAGACCGGCGAGATCTGCGTCCGCGGCGGCTGCGTGATGCTGGGCTACTATAAGAACCCCGAGGCCACTGCCGAGACCATCGACAAGGACGGCTGGCTCCACACCGGCGACCTGGCCCGCGTGGACGAGGAAGGCTACTACTATATGACTGGCCGCAAGAAGAACCTCATCATTCTGGACAGCGGCGAGAACGTCAGCCCCGAGGAGCTGGAAAAGCTGCTGGGCAAGTGCGATGCCATCAAGGAGTGCATCGTCAAGGAGATGGGCAAGAAGATCGGCACCGTGGTCTGCTGTGAGGATGACAAGCAGCAGCAGGTGAAGGCTTTTGTCACCGAGCTGAACCGCACCCTGCCCATGTACAAGCGCATCTCCGTTGTAGAATGCAGCGCCGAGCCCCTGCCCCGCAACGCGCTGGGCAAGCTGCTGCGCAGGTAAAATCAAACGGGAGAAAAAGGAGCAGACCATGGTAAACAATGTCTATGATCTTGTCACCCGGACAATGGAGCAGGAATTCCCCGGGCAGGTGGCCTTCCGCTGGGTAGAGGATGCCACCGGCACCGTGAAGGAAAAGACCTATGCCGAGTATGTACAGGATATCCGCCGCGCCGCTGCCTGGTTTGCCCAGAACATCCCGGAGGTGGAGGGCAAGCGGGTGGTTCTGCTGAGCCGGAACTGCTATGAGTACGGCGTGAATACCTTTGGCGCTGTGCTGGCCGGGGCTGTTCTGGTAACGATGAACCAGAAAAAGACCTGGGACGAACTGAGCTGGGAGCTGGAGCTGGCAGAGCCTGCCCTCATCCTGAATGATGGGGTGGACTACGGCTGCCGTGACCAGCTGGAGGCTGCGTATGGGGAACGCCTGCGGCCGATGGATGTCTGGAAGGACACCGCGCCCGGCGGGCTGGAAAAGAAGATCGACCCCAATGCCCTGATGGTCATGCTGTTCACCTCCGGCACCACCGGCCGCAGCAAGGCCGTGATGCTGGCAGAGCGGAACTTCTTTACCGTGATGCAGATGCACGTTGCCATGGGCGACCACATGCTGGACTTCAAGCACCGGCAGCTGCCCGAGGACAAAAACGATATCCTGAGCAACTTTGCCATCCTGCCCTTGTTCCATCTGGGCACCTTTATCTGCCTGTTCTCCTGGCCCTTCAAGGGCTGGGCCCTGAACCTTTGCAGTGACCTGCGGAATTTCTACCGGGATCTGGGCCTGATGCACAGCGATTCCATTGCCGTGGCCCCGGTGCTGATGGAGAGCATCTACAAGGATGTCAAGCGCGGCCGCGCCGATAAGCTGAACGGCCTGTGGAACCCCTGCGGCAGCTCTGCCATGTTCGACAGCGAGATGCTGCTGGGTCTGGTGGAAAACGGCATGTACATCACCCAGTGCTACGGCATGACCGAGACCTGCGGCGATGGTCTGGTGAACTACGCCCAGGCAGAGCCCCATATCCGGGCGCTGGGCAAGCCGGACGGCCACTGTGAGTACAAGCTGGATGAGACCGGCGAGATCTGCATCCGGGGCGGCTGTGTGATGCTGGGCTACTATAAAGACCCCGAGGCCACCGCCGAGATCATCGACAAAGACGGCTGGCTCCACACCGGCGACCTGGCCCGTGAGGACGAGGACGGCTATTACTATATGGTGGGCCGGAAAAAGAACCTGATCATTCTGGGCACCGGCGAGAACGTCAGCCCCGAGGAGCTGGAAAGAAAGCTCAACGCCTGCCCTGAGGTGCAGGAGTGCGTGGTCAAGGAGATGGGCAAAAGGATCGGCGCGCAGATCTGCTGTGCCGAGGAAAAGCAGGCGGAGGTCCGGGCCTTTATCACCGGGTTGAACCGTACCCTGCCGCTGTACCAGCGGATCACGGCAGTGGAGTTCAGCACCGAGCCCCTGCCCCGCAACGCCATGGGCAAGCTGCTGCGCAGGTAAGCGCGGAAATTGTAAAAAAAGCGCAAAACCGGGCGGCCTGTGTGTTGCATTTCCTCCATAAAACAGGTATTATAAAACACAGGAATGCCCCGCCGGCTGGCTAAACCGGCCCGGCGCGTGGCATACTGAAACTGCGCCCTTGCAGGCGATAAAAAATCCCTCACGGAAAGGAAGATTTTTTGATGGAAAGAGCAGAAATCGTGTCTCAGATCCTGGCAATTCTGGAGGATGTGGCAGAGATCTCGCCCGAGGATGTCAACGAAAACAGCGTGATGATGGATGATCTGGATCTGTCCTCTATGGAGATCCTGACCATCGTGGCCGATCTGGAAGAGACCTTTGGTCTGCGCATCCCCGAAAAGGAGCTGCGCAACTTTGTGACCATCGGCGATCTGGCCGATTATCTGGCCGAGAACGCGGGGTAATTCCGGATGAATGCAGAGCAGCGTGCGGTGTTTCAGGGCATCGTCTACTACTACCGTGAAAATCAGGTCCTCTGCCGCTATCAGGCCACGCTGAAGGAGGCCGTTGACCCGGCCCTTCTGCAGCAGGCACTGGATGCGGCCCGCCCGCTGGCAGAGTATTATTTCTGCCATGTGGTGTGGGAAAAGCGGGAGGCCCGTCTGGAGCCCAACACTGCCCCCTGCCGTGTGCGGCAGGGCAGCGCCCAGCCAAAGATCCCCGAGGAGACGAACGATTATCTCTTCTCGCTGGGCTATGAGGGGAACACGGTCTATCTGGACTGGTTCCACTTCCTGGCCGATGGCCGGGGCAGTGCGCCCTTTTTCACCCTGCTGCTCAAGCTCTACTGCAACCTGCGCTCCAATGCCGGTTTTGTGTGCGAGGCCCTTGCCTCTGATCCACCCTATGATGTGGAACAGCTGCTGGCCCGCTACCCGGAGAGCCAGGTGGCCAACGACATGCAGAAGGACGTGCTGCAGATCCACGAGGGCACGCCCCATTTCCAGCGGCTGCGGCTGGACAGGAAAAGCCTTATGGATCTGGCGCAGAAGGAGGGCGTGAAGCCCTTCAGCGCCCTCATGGGGCTGACCTGCCAGGCAGCGCAGCGGTATCTGGAAAAGAACGACCTTGTGTACAGCTATGCCGCCGACACCCGTGCGGCGCTGGGGGTGCCGCACGCCCTGTACAACTGCATTGCGTCCTTTCAGCTGTCCCTGCGGCTGGAACCGCAGGCCCGGCTCCACAGCTTTGCAAAGCAGCTCGACCATGAGATCCGGGAAAGCCTGACCCCGGAGCGCCGCCTGTTCCGCATGGCCGAACAGATGGGCTGGGTGTATCAGGTGTTCCGGCAGAAGGCCGCGCTCAAGATCAAGAAGCGTGTGTTCCAGATGGGCGAGTACATCAGCGGCTTCCCGGCAGATTTCTGGGTCAGCTACATCGGCAGCCCGCTGCTGCCGCACAGCCCGGAGCTGGAAGCGTACCTGACCGATTTCCAGACCTGGGTGCTGCCGGATGGTGCGTCCCTTGCAATGGAGGTCACCAGCCTGCACGGCGTGCTGACCTGCTGCATTGAGAACAAGGTGGACAAGCCCGGCTACCTCGAGGCCCTGCGCGACGTGATGGAGCAGGAGGGCATCAGGGTGCTGGAAGCGGTACATATTTCCTGAAGCAACAATAACAGCGACCCCCCCAGTGCAGATCGCACCGGGGGGTTCGCTGTTTAGTTAGCATCCTCACCCTCTCCGTCATTGCTTGCGCAATGCCACCTCTCCCGAAGGGAGAGGCAAGACATCACAGAGGGCAGATGCTGCTAAATCTGGGATTGCCCTTGGCTCCCCCTTTGGGGGAGCTGGCAAAGCCGAAAGCTTTGACTGAGAGGGTTCGCCACTTACCCCTTCAGCTGATTCCAGCTCCGAATAACCTCCCAGCGGCTGACGGAATCCTCCGCAGACGCATCCGGGGCGAGGAGCTGGTTCTCGATGGCCCATGCAAGGGCCTGCTGGACCGGGGCAGCATCGGCAGGGAGAAGAGCAGCGGGGGCCGGGGTCCCGGCGGCTTCCCACAGCAGTAGGGCCAGCTCCCCGGCGTTGTTGGGGATGGCCGCACCGGCAGGCAGGACGGTGTTCAGGTACAGCTCGGTGCCGATCATGTAGCCGGTGTAGCCCAGCACGGCAGCGCCAGTACCGGCAACGCCGATCATGGCAGCCGTTTCCAGAATGCCGGGGCCATCATCTTCGATGCTGGCCTCCCGGTACTGGGCTTCCACGGTAACGGTCTTGCCGTTTTCCACCGCATTGGCCGGGATGGTAAAGCTTTCGGCGTTGTAGGCCACATTGGGGTTGCCCAGCAGGCTTTCCTCACTGATGGTCCACTGGTCGAACACCATGCCCTCCGGCACGGCATCCGGGTTCAGGGTCACTTTTGCTTCTGCATCCACCGGCACGGTGCCGCTGGTCAGCGCATCACTGCCGCCGGTCGTAAAGCTGCCGCCCACCACTTTCAGGGTGTAGGTCTCCGGTTCCGGTTCGGGTTTGGGTGCCGGGTCGTTCAATTGCAGCTCAAGGTCAGCCGTAAGGGGCAACTGTACTTCCCGTACCTTGCCGCTGCTCAGCGTCACATACAGGGTGCCGGTGGGCTGGCCGACCACATAAAGTTCATTGGCGGCGCTGTCCAGCGCAGTGGTATCACCGCTCATTTTCAGCGCAGTGATTTTTCCGTTATCAGAAACGGTAATTTTCTTGGCGCTGTTCTCGTAGCCATTGGGAACTTTCAGGAACACGCCGTTCAGGGCGCTGCCGGTAACTTCTTTCAGGAAAATGCCGTTGGTGATGGTGGCGTTGCTGTTCACCGCAACCGAGCAGTTCACCGCCACCCTATGGGGGTTCAGGTCGGGGCTGGTAAAGTCATAGCTTTTCTCGGCGGTAGGCTCCAAAATCAGGCTGTTGTTTTCAAACTTCCAACCATCGCCGGTATAATTCGCCCGGTTGCCGTTCCAATCCTGTGCCACGGCAGGGTAACCGCTTTTCTCAATCACCAGCCGGGTCAGCGGGCTGATGGTTACGGTTGAGCCGTTTGCAGGCGGTGCGGTGAAGGTGACTTCATAAACTCCGCGGATATCCTCGAACTCAATCTTGAGATCACTCACACACCAGTCGGAAAGAAGCATGTGCTGCGCACTATCAATGGTTACAACAAGTGGTGGGAGTGATGAACTACCACTAGTATGGTCAAAAACATAAACAATTCTGACAGAAGCATGATATGTTTGATTCGGGATGATATAGCATGAATTGCGATACCCATTGACCGAAACATCGATAAAATCGATGGGGTTTATTGCTGTGAGGGTATAACCCGGTTCTATGCCACTTCCGGTTAGCTCATCTTTGAAAGTGCCGCCGTTGATCGTGCCGCCATTGTTTGTAACGGTGTACGAAGAAGCCCAATCACCAAACTGACCATTTTCAATGATGCCATCCAATTCATTGGTGACCGAAGAGAAAAAACGGCCACCGATTATTGTGCCATGGTTTGTAACAGCATCCTTAAAAATGCCGCCTTTGATAGTGTCATTGTTCGTAACAGAGGCTATAAAATTTCCATCCGTAACGGTTGCATTTTTGCCAATTACCAGGTTACAGTCGGTTGTGATGGAGTGCCCTGTGTGTATGGCAAAAAAATCATAGTTTGTTGGCGCACTGGGGCACAGGGTCAGAATTTTACAATTTTCATCGGCATCGTAAGTCCAGCCATCACCAGTGTAGATATCATGCTCGTTGACTGTTTGGTGAGGGATATTATCCAGAACAGGATAACAGTTTTGTCCGATTTTAAGTTCGCCGTTGCTGCTATCCTCCGCTGCTGCTGCGGTCAGGGCCGACACGGGCAGGAACGTCAGCACCATACTGATTGCCACCAACAGGCTGAGTAGTCGTTTCTTCATAGGAGATTCCTCACTTTCCTTGCGCCGGTCTCCCGGCTGGGTGGTATGGGGGCTTATACTCTTCTACTTCCTATAATGCAAAAAATGAGGAATCCTTTCACCTGACTGGGAATTTTTTTCGTGTTCTTTGTTAGAAATTTTCCGGCCAGCATCAAATGCGGCTTTGACAACGGTGACCATCAACGTCAGCAAACCGATGATGACGGTCAGCAGTGCGCAAACTTCTGTTAAAGACATCCGATCGATAAAATACAATCGGAAAAATGACTCACCCTGTCCTTGTCGGCCGGATGCTGACCTCGCCGTGCTGCAGGGCAATCTGCCTGCCGCCCTCGCGCTCCACCACCAGACGGCCCGCATCGTCAATGGAAAGGGCCTTTGCGGCATAGGTCTCGGCCCCGGTGCAGACGGTGACCCAGTGGCCCGGCACAAAACAGCGGGCCCGGTACTCGTCCAGACAGTCGAAGGCCGGGCAGAGGGAGAGCAGCTCCCGGGCAATGGCCCCGGCCAGCACCGCCCGGCTCACGGGTGCGGGCCCGCCGGGGTAAAGGCTGCCTGCCGTGCGGGCCAGCTCCTCGGGCCAATCGGCAGGGGAGGTGGTCAGGTTGAGGCCGATGCCCACCACCAGCCATTCCAG
>ERZ825670.2481-NODE-2481-length-17346-cov-4.934937_pt1 | contig 17346 bp, 16 predicted proteins | sample MGYA00519929_ERZ825670 | MGnify/ENA primary metagenome ERZ825670 (study PRJEB31778, sample SAMEA3449207) | human gut metagenome | biome: human gut; feature: human-associated habitat; material: faeces | place: United Kingdom | collected 2010/2012 ...
TCGCTGAGGCGATCCAGCGTGTTTACGAGGAAATGTCCATCTCCAATCTGTTTGAATGATAAGACTTAGTGCAAGGGCTTTTGCCCTTGCACTGCGTATATAATTGTTAGAGGTAGACCCGTGTTTGATAGATTTCGCAGCGCACAGGGTGTAACATGGCTTGTCGTATTCCTCGGCAACCCGGGCACCAAATTTAACGGAACAAGGCACAACGCAGGCTTCATGGCCGCCGACGCAATGGCGAAGGAGCTTAATGTCAGCATAAACAAGCTGCGCTTCAAGGCGCTGACGGCGCAGGTCGAGATAGGCGGCGAAAAGGTTTTGCTCATGAAGCCGCAGACCTACATGAACCTCTCGGGCGAGGCTGTCATTCAGGCGGCAAAGTTTTACAAGATAAGCCCTGAGCACATCATCGTCGTGTCTGACGAGGTGGCGATGCCGATAGGTAAGCTGCGCATCCGCACAACGGGCTCAAAAATATCATTCAGCATCTCGGCACGCAGGACTTCCCCCGCATCCGCATGGGAGTCGGCGCTGCCCCGCATCCGGATTACGACATGGCCGATTGGGTGCTCAGCACCTTTAAGAATAAAGACGCCGAGGACATGCAGGCGCTTGCCGAGCGGGTGTCCAAGGCGGTGCAGTGCTACATCATTGAGGGGCCCGACAGGGCGATGAACAAATTTAATTGAGGTAGAAAGCATGAAGAAAAGCTGCATAGCAATGCTGCTTGCGGGCGGTCAGGGCTCACGCCTTTTCGCCTTGACGCAGAATGTTGCAAAACCGAATATGCCCTTTGGCGGCAAGTACAGGATCATTGATTTTCCGCTTTCCAACTGCGCAAACTCCGGCATAGACACCGTGGGCGTGCTGACGCAGTACCGCCCGCTGCGCCTGAACAGCTACATCGGCGGCGGTCAGCCGTGGGATCTTGACAGTACCGACGGCGGCGTGTTTATCCTCCCGCCGTACCAGACCGCAGGCGAGAACGGCTCGTGGTTTTCCGGCACGGCCAACGCCATTTATCAGAACATGGGCTTTATCGAAATGTATGACCCGGATAATGTCCTCATCCTCTCGGGCGACCACATCTATAAGATGGATTACGCCAAAATGCTCCGTGAGCATATCGAGCATGACGCCGCCTGCACCATCGCCGTTTTGCAGGTGTCCATGGAGGAGGCGACCCGCTTCGGCATCATGAACCTCGGCGATGACGGCTATGTCAGTCAGTTCGAGGAAAAGCCCAAGCAGCCCAAGAGCGACCTTGCGTCCATGGGCATATACATATTTAATTGGAAAAAGCTCCGCAAGTACCTCATCGAGGACGAAAACGATCCATCCTCGAGCAAGGACTTCGGCAAAAATATAATCCCGAACATGCTGGCGGCCGGCGAGAAGCTGTGGCCTTACCGCTTTGACGGCTACTGGCGTGATGTCGGCACGATAACGAGCCTGTGGGACGCAAACATGGATATGCTGTCCACAACGCTCATAAATCTATACGACCCCGAGTGGCCGATACGCTCCCGCCCCGTCGGCCTGCCGCCGCATTATGCGGGGGAGAGCGCCCGCATCGTGCACTCCATCGTCACCGAGGGCTGCGAGATATACGGACATGTTGAAAACTCCGTTCTGTCCTCCAACGTCAGGGTCGGCAAGGGCGCAAATGTCATTTACAGCGTCATTATGCCCGGCGCGGTCATCGAGGACGGCGCGTCGGTGGAATACGCCATCATCGGCGAGAACACGGTCATCCACAGCGCCGCGCACGTCGGCGCGCCGCCCGACGGGACGGACGCCTGGGGCGTCGCCACCTGCGGGCCTAACATAGAGATACGCGGCTCCGTCTCCGTTCCGGCGGGAGCCATGATATACACCGGGGAGGAGGTTTGAGCCATGTACGATCTTCACGGAATAATTTTCGCTTACAGCGCTTCCCCTGAGCTTGGCGAGCTTGTCCGCCGCCGTACTGCGGCATCGCTCCCGTTCTGCGGACGCTACCGTCTTATCGACTTTGCCCTCTCCTCCATGATGAACGCCGGTATACGCGACGTCGGCGTCATCATGCAGCGCGACTACCAGTCCCTGCTCGACCATATCGGCAGCGGCAAGAACTGGGACATGAGCCGCCGCTACGGCGGGCTGCGCATGCTGCCGCCCTTCGGTCTGCCGGAATATCACCGCGGCAACTACACCGGCACCATCGAGGCGCTCAACGCCGTCGCCCCCTACGTACGCAGCATTCCGCAGAAGCACATCGCGCTCCTGCTCGGCAGCGTGTGCGCAAACATCGACCTCACCGCCGCCATGCGCCAGCATGTGAAGACAGGTGCGGAGATAACTGCCATCTGCTCTGCCGGTGAGCTTACCGGCAGCAACCACCGCTATGTCATCGGCGACGACGGCATGGTAAAGCAGCTTCTGTTTGACCGCACCGATCCCGGCGAGGGCATCCCCTCCCTTGAGGGATACATCATCAACAAGGATACTCTTCTGCGCATAATGGACAAATGCAAGGCTCTGAATCTGTATCGTTTCCACAAGGACGCCGTGTCCTCCTTCCTCGCAGAGGGCGGCAGGATGGCGGCCTATGTGCACGAGGGCTATGCCGCGTCCATCAGAAGCGTGGCTGATTATTATCAGTGCAGCATGGATATGCTTAACGGTGAGCTGCGCCGCCAGCTTTTCCCGGCGGAGCGCCCCATAAGAACCCGCGCCCACGAGGAGGTCAGCACCTACTACGGCGAAAACGCCGGCTCCAAGAACAGCCTTGTCGCCGACAACTGCATTATCGAGGGCAGCGTGGAAAACTGCATCGTGTTCCCCGGCGTCCGCATCGCGCGCGGCGCGAAGCTCACCAACTGCATCGTTATGAAGGGCAGCACGATAGGCGAATGGGCGGAGCTTAACTGCGTCATTTCCGACAAGTATTGCAGCTACTCGCCCGGCATCACCCTCACCGGCAATCCCAGACTTCCCATCGTAGTCCCCAAGGACAGCAAAATCTAATTTTTTCACCCGGAGGTATAACCCATGATCGGAGAAATTTCCCGCGACGAAGTACGCAGCTCGATAGAAGATAAGCTCTGCGCCCATTTCAGCGTCACCAGTGCCAGCGCTACCGACGATCAGGTCTTTCAGGCCACGGCGATAGTCATAAACGAGATAATGAGCAGGCTTCTTGCCGCCGAAAGCCCCACGAAGCATGAAAAGGAAGTCCACTATATGTCGATGGAGTTCCTGATGGGGCGCAGTCTGATGAAGAACGCCTTCAACCTAGGCATATCCGAAGCCGTCACCGGCGCGCTTGAGGATCTTGGCCGCAATGCGTCCGACATCTTCGAGGCCGAGCCTGACGCTGGTCTCGGCAACGGCGGTCTTGGCCGTCTCGCCGCCTGCTATATGGACAGCATGGCCACTTGCGGCTACGAGGGTACGGGCTATTCCATCTGCTACGAGCTGGGAATTTTCCGCCAGAAGTTTGAAAACGGCCGCCAGACCGAGGTCGCCGACAACTGGCGTACCGCGGCCGAGAGCTGGCTCATCCCCCGTTGGGAGGACGCCGTCGAGGTCCGCTTCGGCGGGCACGTCGCCCCGCACTGGGACAACATGGGGCACTATCACGCCGAATACACCGGTTATACCGCCGTCATCGCCGTCCCGCGCGACATGCTCATCGCGGGTTACGGCGGACACGAGATAAACACCCTGCGCCTGTGGGATGCGAAAAGCCCCAACTCGCTCGACATGTACCTCTTCTCCGAGGGCGAATATGTCAAGAGCATGGAGCAGCGCACCATGGCCGAGGTCATAACCAAGGTCCTCTACCCGCCCGATGAGCACGTCGAGGGCAAAATCCTGCGTCTCAAGCAGCAGTACTTCTTCGTCTCCGCGACCGCGCAGGACGTTGTGCGCAAGCACATCCGCAAGTGGGGCGATATCAAGTCTTTCGCCGAGCACCACGCAATGCAAATAAACGACACCCACCCGACGCTGATAATCCCCGAGCTTATGCGCATATTCATGGACGAATACGGCCTCGGCTGGGACGAGGCGTGGGACATCGTCACTCATTCCGTCGCCTACACCAACCACACCGTTATGAGCGAGGCGCTCGAGAAGTGGCCGCAGGACATCGTGCAGCAGCTGCTGCCGCGCCTGTGGGAGATCATGTGCGAGATAAACCGCCGCTGGTGCGACTATCTGGTGCAGAACTTCGGCCAGGGCGAGCGCGTCGGTCGCAACCTCATCATCCGCGACAATCAGGTGCACATGGCAAACCTCTGCCTCGCCGCCTGCTACAAGGTCAACGGCGTTTCCCGCCTGCACGGCGAGATCCTGAAAAATGACCTGTTCCACGATATCTACACCATCCGTCCGGATCGCTTCACCTCCGTCACCAACGGCATCGACCATCGCCGCTGGCTCAGCCAGATAAATCCCGGCCTGCACGGTCTGATATGCGAGCTGCTCGGCGGCGACGCGTATCTGCTTGAGCCGGAGCGGCTCGAAGAGCTTGCGAAATTCACTTCCGACGGCGAAGTCCTCCGCCGCGTCAATGAGATAAAGCTTGAGAACAAATACCGCTTCGCGGAATTTGCGATGCGCAACGACGGCTTCACCCTCAACACCGACGCGATAATGGACGTGCAGATAAAGCGTCTGCACGAGTACAAGCGCCAGCTTCTCTGCGCGATGAGCATTGCGAGCCTCCAGCTCCAGCTGCACGACGACCCGAACATGGACTTCGTCCCGCGCACCTTTGTGTTCGGCGCGAAGGCCGCCGCGGGCTACAAGACCGCAAAGCGCATAATCGAGCTGCTGCTGTCCATGGCCGAGGATATCAACAACGACCCCGTCTGCCGCGGCAGGCTGCAGGTCTACTTTGTGGAGAACTACCGCGTCTCCGCGGCCGAGGCCATAGTCCCCGCCGCACAGGTGTCCGAGCAGATATCCACCGCGGGCAAGGAAGCCTCCGGCACCGGCTGCATGAAGCTGATGATGAACGGCGCCGTGACTATCGGCACGCTCGACGGCGCAAACGTTGAGATGTACGAACGTCTCGGCGACGAGAACATGTTCCTCTTCGGCCTGCATACCGACGAGATCGCCCGCGTCCGCGCGGAGGGCTACGACCCCGCCGCCATCGCCGGCGCCGATGCAGAGATACGCCGCGTGCTCGACCGCTTCAGCCAGGGCTTTGCCGACGGCAAGAGCTATTCCGATCTGGTATCCCAGCTCATCTACGGCGGCGACCAGTATATGCTCATCGCCGACTACCGCGCCTATGCCGACACGCAGCGCCGCCTGTACGACAGCATCCGCGACCCGCAGGAGCGCGGCAGACTTTCCATTATGAACACCGCCCGCAGCGGAGTTTTCGCCGCAGACAGGGCAATTCGTGAGTACGCGGAGAATATATGGAACCTCAAGTAAAAAAGCTTCACGCCGTCGTTGCCGGCGGCGTGAACATGGATATATGCGGCAAGCCTGCGCTGGCTCTCCGCATGCGTGACTCCAACCCGGGCTTTGTCTCCCTCAAGCCCGGCGGAGTCGGGCGCAACATCGCGCACAATCTCTGCCTACTCGGCATGGACGTCAGTCTTATCGCCGCCATCGGTGGGGACGTCTACGGCAGCAGCCTTATGGACGGCTGCCGCAGCCTCGGCATGGACATGTCGATGGCGCGCGTAGAGCCGCAGCGCCGCAGCTCTACATATCTGTACGTAACGGACGAGATGGGAGACATGTGCGTCGGCATCGCGGATATGGACATCGCCGAGTGCGTGACGCCGGAGCATCTGGCCTCCTGCATCGACAGGATAAACAGCGCCGACGCGCTGGTGCTGGACACGAACCTCAGCGCCGAGGCGATACGTTTCCTCGCCGCCGCATGCACCGTGCCGATCTACTCGGATCCGGTCTCCACTGCGAAGGCGATGAAGCTGCTTCCGGTGCTGGACAGGATATACGCGCTCAAGCCGAACGCGCTTGAGGCGCGGTATCTTACGGGCGAGGCGGAGCCGGAGAAGGCCGCGGAGCGTTTCCTCGAAATGGGCGTGAAGCGCGTGTTTATAAGTCTCGGCACCGAAGGCATGCTCTATGCCTCCGCCGACGGCATCGGCCGCGTCCCCTGCTGCCCTGCGAATATGATCGACGCCACCGGAGCGGGCGACGCCGCGATGGCCGCCATCGTCTGGGGCGGCACTCAGGGCTTCAGCGCGCAGAAGTGCGCCGCCGCCGCCGCGAAAGCGGGCGCGATCGCCGTCGAGTGCGAATTTACAAACAGCCCCGATCTCTGCCCACAGACTCTTATTTGACATCAAATATAAAATTCAGAAAGGGGATAGTTCATGTTCTGCGAAAACTATGATAAGCTCGTATCCAATCTTGAAGGCCGCGGCTTCACCGTTCACAGCGCCGCCGGCGGCGAGGAAGCAAAAAAGCTTGTACTGGATCTCATCGGCGACCGCGCCTCCGTCGGCTGCGGCGGCTCGATGACGATCAGCTCGCTCGGGCTTCCCGACGCTCTGCGCGCGCAGGGCAACCCCGTCTATTTCCACTGGGACGTCAAGCCTGAGGAGCGCGCGGAGATCTTCGAGAAAGCCAAGGCGGCGGACTGGTACCTATGTTCTACCAACGCCATCACAATGAACGCCAAGCTCATAAATATCGACGGCAACGGCAACCGCGTCGCCGCGATGTTCGGCGGGCCGAAAAAAGTCATGCTCGTGGTCGGCAAGAACAAGCTTGCCGCCAATCTTGAGAGCGGCATGGCGCGCGTCAAGGCTGTGGCATGTTCAAAGAACGCGCAGCGTTTCGGTCTCGACACGCCCTGCGCCATCACCGGCAAATGCGTGGACTGCCACCATGCACAGCGCATCTGTTCTGTCACGACGATAATAGAGCAGAGGCCCCGCCTCCTCGATGAGCTGCACATAGTCCTCGTCGACGAGGAACTCGGATATTGATATAAGCTTTGCCGCAGGGCAAAACAATATTGTAGGGATTCTTTATACTGCCCTATCTTTTCCCTAATGGCAGTATTCCAGCTCTGGCGACCCCTCAGTCGGCCGCAGGCCGACAGCTCCCCTAAGAGGGGCGCCTTTCACCAACTATAAACCCCCGAGGGTGGATGATGCATCTGCCCTCGGGGGTTGTTCTTTATTCACTTCACGAGAGATTGCCGGTTGCGTACATCACTGCAGTCAGCGCGACGACGGGAGCCGTCTCACAGCGGAGTATCCGCTCGCCCATTGAGCAGATATGCAGCCCCGCGATGCGCGCGAGATCGGCCTCGAACTGTGCAAATCCGCCCTCGGGGCCTGTGATTATCGCGGCGCTCGCAATGCCGGAATTCGCGCCCAGCACATCGTTGAGCGCCTCCCGCTCGCCCGTCTCATACATGAACAGGCCAAGCTCTTTCTTCACTGCAACGTCCAGCGCGCCTGCGAAATCGCCCGCCCAGCCGACCTGCGGGATAATCCCGCGTCCGGACTGCTTCGCGGCCTCTTCGGCGATGCGCTGCCAGCGCTCAAGCTTCTTTTCGGGCTTATCCGGCCTTGCGACGCAGCGGTCGGAATTGAAAAACAGAATCTCCTCCGCGCCGGCCTCAACGGATTTCTGAATGATATAATCCGTCTTGTCGCCCTTCGGCAGTCCGCACAGCACCGTCACCTTCACGCTCGGCTCCGCGGGGCAGCGGACGACCTCGATCACCTCGGCCTCGACCTGCTCCTTATCGGCCTTCACGAGACGGCATTTATAATCCGTCCCCTGTCCGTCGCAGATTATCATATCCTCGCCGGGGCGCAGCCTCAGCACGCGCACATGCTCCGCGTCGCGCCCTTTCATTATTGCCATGCCGCCCAGAATGTTTGTACCGGCCATAAAAAATCTCGGCATACGAAAATCCCCGTTTCACATTTTTTGTTAGTGTCAGTTAGCAAGAGCAGACACGGTTTTGTCAACTGATATTATTATCTCACACCTTCGGCCTTTTTGCAATACGGCGCGGCGCGCCGTCACTTTCTCCACGTCGTCGGCGCGAAGAATGCGAGTATCGGATATAGCTCCAGTCTTCCGAGGAGCACAATGACCGCGAGCACCATTTTCACCGGCGCCGAGAAGATGTTGAAGCAGCTCGCGGGGCCTATCTGCCCCATTCCGGGGCCGATATTCGATATGCAGGCCAGCGCCGCCGTGAAATTTGTCGTCATGTCATAGCCGTCCAGTGAGACGACCATCGTCCCCGCAACGATGATGAGGACATATATAAGAAAATATGTATACACCGCCTTGAGCGTGCCGGATTCGACGCGGCTGCCGTCAAGCTGGATGCGCGTGACGCGCCGAGGATGTATCATCCGGCGCACATCAGACGCGGCTGATTTGACCAGCATGATGAAGCGCGACGCTTTCAGTCCGCCGCCCGTGCCGCCGGCGCAGGCGCGACGAACATCAGCATCAGCAGCACCCACTGCGAGAACATGCGCCAGAACATACAGCTGCGGCTGAGGACTTCGACCTGCGGGAGTATCGTCGCGCCGGTGGTGGTGAAGCCGGAGACGGTCTCAAACGCGGCATCGAGATAATTCGGGATGTCCCCGCTGAGGACGAAGGGCAGCGTGCCGAGCAGCGACATGGATATTCACACCAGCCCGACCGTCACGAAGCCCTCGCGCACATAGAAATTCTGTAATTCATCCAAGCGTCTCCAGCTTATATATTTAGGTACGCAGACAGGCTGTCAGCTGCGTTTCCAGACCGACGGGAAAAACAGCACAAGTATCGGGTACAGCTCCAGCCGCCCCGCAAGCATCAGGAACGACATGAGAAGCTTTGAGAAATCGGAGAAAATCGAGAAATTGCCGGCCGGGCCGATAAGGCCAAGCCCCGGCCCCATATTTGACAGGCAGGTCAGCGCCGCGGTGAAGTTCGTCGTGGTGTCAAACCCGTCAAAGGAGATCAGCAGTGTTCCGGCCAGCAGCAGGAGCATATACAGCGTGGAATACGAGAACACCGCCCGTATCACCGTCTGCTCCACCCGCTGCCCTTCCATCTGCAGACGGCTGACGCGGCGCGGCCATATCACGCGCCGCATGTCGGAAAACGCGGCTTTCAGCAGCATCATCACGCGCGAGAGCTTGAGTCCGCCGCCGGTGCTGCCCGCGCAGGCGCCGACGAACATGATTATCACCAGCAGCCACTGCGAATACTGCGGCCACTGCGTGAAATCCGCTGTGCCGAAGCCGGTACTGCTGACGAGCGAGGCGACCGTGAACGACGAATAGCGCAGTGCCTCGGCGAAGCCGCCGTACTGTCCGGAAATGTTCCAGGCGACGGTGAGCATCGAGAAGGCCACGAACACGCCGAAGCAGCGCAGCTCCTGATTTTTTAACACGTCGCGCACGCGCCCCATGAGCAGCAGGAAATAGAGGTTGAAGTTCACGGCGAAGAGCAGCATGAACACGCTTATGACGACCTCGATATACAGGCTGTCAAACGCCGCGATGCCCGCGCCGCGCGTCGAGAAGCCGCCGGTACCGGCAGTCGCAAAGGCGTGCAGCAGGGCATCATAAAAGCTCATGCCTCCGCACAGCAACAGAATCATCTCAACCGCAGTCATGCTCATATATATGAGATAGAGTATTGCTGCGGTCTTTCTCGCGCGGGGGACGAGCTTGCCGACAACCGGTCCCGGTATCTCCGCGCGCATTATGTGCATCGAGTGCTCGCCGCTCATCGGCAGCACCGCCATGATGAACACCAGTACGCCCATACCGCCTATCCAGTGTGTGAACATGCGCCAGAACATGCAGCCGCGGCTCATCGCCTCGACGTCCGTGAGCAGCGTAGAGCCGGTGGTCGTGAAGCCGGAGACGGTCTCAAACAGCGCGTCCACATAGCTCGGGATATCGCCGCTGATGACAAAGGGCAGCGCGCCGATAAGCGACATCAGTATCCACGACAGGCCGACCGCCGTGAAGCCCTCGCGCGCGTAGATATCGCGGTTTTTCGGCTTGAACAGCATGAAGATACCGCCAAGCGCTGCGGCCGCCGCGATCGTGACCGCAAAATTGAGCACATTTTCGCCGTAGCACAGTCCGGCGATAAGCGGAAGCACCAGCAGCGCCGCAAGGATCAGCAGCACCATGCCGAGTATCCGCGCAATCATTCTGTAATTCATAGCGTTTATTTGTCAACGATACCGTCTATGGTCTTGAGTTTGCCTGCGCTGGACACGATTATCGCGTGATCACCGGCGCAGATGGTGGTTTCGCCGTCGGGGATTATGCTGCGGTCGCCGCGGATGACAGCGCAGACCAGCACGTTCGGCTTGAGCTTCAGCGACTTGAGCGGGATGCCGATGCAGGCCGCGCCCTCCGTCACTCGGAATTCCAGCGCCTCGACCTTGCCGTCGGCAAGGCGGTAGAGCGTCTCCATGCTGCTGCCCATCGAGTCGTGCATCGCGCGGACGTAGCGCGCGAGCTGCTGCGCGACCAGCTCCTTCGGCGTGACGATGCAGTCGAGATCGGAGCTTTCGAGTATCTCGGTGAAGTGCTCGCGGTTGACCTTGGTGACGATGCTGCCGACGGCGCGCTTCTTCGCGTAGAGCGATGTAATGATATTGTCGCCGTCGTCGCCGGTGAGCGCGACAAAAGCGTCCGTCGTGCGGATGCCCTCCTCCAGCAGGACTTCGCTGCGCGTCGCGTCGCCGCAGACGATGTTCGCGCCGGGCAGAATATCGCACAGATGCTCACATCGTTCGGGGCTGCGGTCGATGACGGACACGCCGATGCCGCTCTCCTGAAGCAGCCTTGTCAGGTACACCGCGATGCGGCTGCCGCCCATTATCATGACGTTGCGCACGGGCTTTTTATACTGCCCCATGGCCATGAAGAACTTGCGCAGCTCCTTTGTGGCGCCGGTGATGCTCAGGCGGTCGCCCGCGTGAAGGGTGAATTCGCCGTTCGGGATGACCGCCTCGCCGCCGCGCTCCACGACGCTGACCAGCACCTTCGCCCCGCAGACCGACGACAAGTCCTTCAGCTGCATGCCGTCAAGCTTCCCGTGCTCGCGCACGCGGTGCTCCACGATCTCGACGCTGCCCTTGGAGAAGGTATCGACTCTGGCGGCGCTCGGGAAGCGCAGTATGCGCGCGATCTCCTTGGCGCACTCGTATTCGGGGTTTATGGTTATCGACAGGCCGAGCACCTCGCGCAGAAACTCCGTCTGCCGCAGGTACTCCGTGTCTCTTATACGCGCGATGACGTGCTTCGTGCCGAGCTTGCGCGCGGTGATGCCGCAGACCATGTTGACCTCGTCCTGCTGAGTCGCGGCCATTAGGAGGTCGGCCTCCGCCGCGCCCGCGCCGAGCAGCGTCTCATGGTTCGTCGCACTGCCCTCCACGCATATGACGTCAAGCTCGTTGGAAAGGTGGGTTATGGTTTCGGGGTCGCGGTCGATGACCGTGATGTCGTGCCCCTCCTCGGAAAGTATTTTTGCAACAGAGTAGCCAACCTTGCCGGCTCCTACAACAATTATTTTCATCGCTTGCTCCTTTGCATAAAAAGTACGCAAAAACTTTTTTATATTATATCATTTTCCCGTATTAAGGCAAGGGCAATTTGCCCTTTTGCCGGTTGGGGACGCAATTCTCGCTGTGCGAGAGAGATTTTCGGTTTGAGGGCTGGTATTTTTTCTTGCAATTTTGTAGAATGAGACTGCACAAGGCCAAGTGACTTCATTATTGAGGAGAAAATAAATGGAAAAGAAAACCATCGGCAGCTTCATAGCCGCCCTGCGCAAGGCAAACGGGCTTACGCAAAAAGAGCTTGCCGAAAAGCTCAACGTCTCCGACAAGGCGGTCAGCCGCTGGGAGCGCGACGAGTGCTATCCCGACCTGACGATGATCCCCGCGCTGGCGGAGATCTTCGGTGTCAGCTGCGACGAGCTTTTAAACGGCGGGCGCATAAACAGTGAGGAGCGCCAGCCGCGCCAGGAGCAGAAGACCGCGAAGCAGATAGACTTCCTTATAAACCGCGTGCGCGCGAGCTTCGCCGTTCACTCGGCTGGGATATACGCGCTCAGCGCGCTCGGCCTGCTGGCCGCGCTCGTCTGCAACACGGTGTTCGACCGCGCGTATCTCGGCTTCTTCCTCGCATGCGTGTTCTATGTGGGCGGGCTTATGTGGCTTACGATGAAGCTCATCGCTTCGTTTTCCGCGCTGGTATACGAGACAGAGTCGCCGCTGCTCGACCGCATGAAGGAGAAGATCGTCCGCGGCGCGGCGGGGAACCTGACCGGCGTACTCATTATGTTCGCTGCCGCTCTGCCGCTGATAGTCGTGGTGAACAGCCCCTACTACGGGCTTGATATCAGCGACTGGGCGAGATACGGCCTCGTCTTTGCCGGCATCGCCGCCGTTATCGGCCTGATAATATGCGCGGCCGTGCCGCAGATATGCACGGCGCGCGGCGTGTACGTGCCGGAGGATATGACCGTGAAGGCCGACAAGCTGCGGCTGAAGAGCGCGCTGATCCTCGTGGCAGTGCTAGTCGTGACCGCAGCGGTGCAGATAGCGCTGAACTACGACACCAGGCTTTTTGCCGACTCCACCTCGTTTGACAACGTCGATGACTTCGTCACATTCATGGAGACGAAGCAGACCTCGGGCGGGTACAATGACGCTCCCGCAACTGCGGTGGAATACGACGCGCCGGCATATGATTCGAGACAGTGGCGCGAGCAGCACACCCATAGCATAGAAGCGCCGGACGGCAGCGTGGTATGCACATATATTCAGCGCAACGAAAACGTAGCCAGCATGAGCTTCACGTGGGTCGAAAACGAGCTTGTGAGCATAAAGGTTATAACCAGCGACCAACTGCGCGTGGCATGGCAGCGCCAGACGCTGATGAACGAAGCGTTCATCGCAGTATACATCGTCGAGGCCGCCGTCTGCCTGATCGTGTTCCTGTCCAAAAAGAAAAAGCTGGCGTAAGCAGATGATTCTGAAACAACCACGGTTTCTGTTGAAACCGTGGTTGTTTTTCAGCGCTTTTTCACCGCCAGAATGTAGTTCACGCCCTTCGGCGCGCGCATATCATCCCGACATGGCGCGAAATACCGCTTCGTCATCTCCTCGTCGTCGAGCTGTTCATAGATGAGAAAGCCGGAGTCGGCCAGCATTTTCTCTATCTCGGCGGCGGTGTATTTCGCCTTCATGCTCTCCCCCGCCGCGCCCGCGAGCTGTTCGTTCCAGCGCGTCTCGCCTGAGCCGTCCGGCGTCTGGTAGTCAAAGCACATCGCGGAGCCGTCCGACCACAGGTCGGAGATCGACCGGAGCAGGCCGCGGAAAGAGTCGCTGTCCAGATAGTAGCTGAGGCCGAGCAGGCTTCCGAAGGACTTGTCCTCCGCTTTAAAGCCCGCGCCGCGCAGAAGAGTTTTCCACTCCGCGTCGGCCAGGTCGCACGGGATATACTCTACCGCCGATTTTTCCTCGATGGCAACTCCGCTCTGATGCTGGTCTGCGCCCGGCTCCGCCATGTGGCGGGCACCCAGTGGGGCAACAAGAAATACATGAACATGAAGCACTTGGAGGCGGCTCTGTACGACGCCTCTATTGCCGGCTGACCTCATTCAGCCGGAGCCTGCAAACAATTTTGCGCATAAATCTTGACGGCACCCAGCTGAATGAGAAAAAATTAATATTTGAAGATAAAAACCCACAGTAGAACTGGAATTTTTAGCTTAGGTTTCATCTAAATATATTTCGACCCCGCTAAATACGTTTTCCTTACAGTAAGCAAATACCGGTGTTTTTCTAATATAGTCAAAAATATTTTCTTCAATATCTTCATTCCATGTAGTCTGTTCAAAAATCATGTTTTCCTTTGTCGGAATATATAACACATTTATATGGAGTTGATAATACTCATCCTCATCATTGGGAAACTGTCTAACCAAAGAAAATTCAAACATTGGCTCCCCGGTAAAAGAATAAGTACCTGTTTCAAAAAGAATCATATCTTCTTTAATAGGTATATTACACATATCCTCAAACGCATTTACAATATCTTCTAAACTTGACCCGTCGGAAATTCTACTTTGTAAATACTTTACTAGGCTTTCAGTTTTTGGCTCATTTGTTTTTCCTGAAAAATCTTTCATTTCAACATGTGTCATTTTACTTATTTTCATCTCCTTAGCTCTAAAATTTAGAAAATTCAAATTTTTCTCTTAGTCCAAAATAAGTATATCATAAAAGAAGTTGTTTTGCACCAAGAACTTAAGAATGCGGAGCATTACGCTCCGCATTCACACTGCACATATATCAGCTTTTTCACACGATTTTCTCTGCCGCGCTCCTTGCATTATTCAAATTCTATCGTTGCGGGGGGCTTGGAGGTGACGTCGTAGAGAATACGGTTTATGCCGCGAACCTTGTTGACGATGCGCACGGACACCTTATCCAGCACCTCGTACGGAATGCGCACCCAATCCGCGGTCATAAAGTCCGAGGTAGACACCGACCGCAGCGCCAGCGCGTAATCGTAGGTACGGCCGTCGCCCATGACTCCGACGGAGCGCATATTCGTGAGCGCCGCGAAATACTGGCTCATGGTGTTCTGCAAACCGGCCTTCGCTATCTCGTCGCGGAAAATGTAGTCCGCTTCTCTGAGAATGTCCAGCTTCTCTTTCGTGACCTCACCGATGACGCGGATGCCGAGGCCGGGGCCGGGGAACGGCTGGCGCTGGACAAGCGTTTCCGCCAGGCCAAGCTCGCGGCCGAGTACACGCACCTCATCCTTGAACAGCATACGGAGAGGCTCTATTATCTCCTTGAAATCCACATAGTCGGGTAGGCCGCCGACATTATGATGGCTCTTGATGACCGCCGCATCGCCCTTGCCGGACTCGATAACGTCGGGGTAAATGGTGCCCTGAACGAGATAATCGACACTGCCGATCTTCTTGCCCTCGATCTCGAACACGCGGATGAACTCCTCGCCGATGATCTTGCGCTTGGCTTCCGGCTCCACAACGCCCTTCAGTGCCGTCAGGAACCGCTCCTCCGCATCCACGCGGATGAAATTTATATCCCACTTCGCAAACGCGGCCTCAACCTCGTCGCCCTCGTCCTTACGCATCAGGCCATGGTCAACGAACACGCAGGTGAGCTGATTGCCGACGGCCTCGGCCAGCAGTGCGGCGGCCACGGAGGAATCGACGCCGCCGGAGAGTGCGAGCAGCACCTTGCCGTCGCCGACCTTCGCGCGTATCTCCTCAATAGCGCGGCGCTTGTAATCCGCCATCGTCCAGTCGCCGACCGCGCCGCAGATCTCGTAGAGGAAGTTATGCAGCATCTCGCTGCCATAGACGGTATGGTTGACCTCGGGATGAAACTGCACGCCGTAGAAGCCGCGCTCCTCGTCGCAGATGCCGACGGTCGGGCAGGCGGCGGAATGAGCGACAAGGCGGAAGCCCTGCGGAACCTGCGCCATATAGTCGCCGTGGCTCATCCACGTTATGCTCTCGGCGGGAATATTCTTGAAAAGCTTGCATGAGGTGTCAAAAAAGGTCTCCGTCTTGCCGTATTCGCGCGCGGAATCATCCTGCGCGGCAGTGACCTTGCCGCCCAGCTCATGCGCGAGTAGCTGACAGCCGTAGCATATGCCCAGAATGGGCACGCCGAGACTGTACACACCGGTATCCACATGGGGCGAACCGGCCTCATAGACGCTGTTAGGGCCGCCGGTGAAAATGATGCCGATCGGGGCAAAGGCTTTTATCTCTTCCAGGGACGTGCTGAAGGGCTTGACTTCGCAATAGACGTTGCACTCACGGACGCGGCGGGCGATAAGCTGGTTATACTGTCCGCCGAAGTCGAGAATAAGTATCTTCTGATTTTTCATGCAGAACCTCCGTAGCTTTTTGACGAATACATTATATATTCTAATCCGCCCCTTTGCAAGAGCAAACGAAAAAAGCGTGATTTTGTTGACTTAGCTCCCAAAAAAGTGTATTATTTTTGGGTAAAAAACATTTTATTTCAGGAGGCGTTTCATGTCCGGAGTTATTTCAAGAGGAGTACGTGCCCCCATCGTGCGTGAGGGCGACGATATAATTAAGATAGTCGCGGATTCCGTCGTGGCCGCGATGGCCGAGGACGGCTTCAAGCTGCGCGAGCGCGACGTCGTTTCCGTCACCGAATCCGTTGTTGCGCGCGCAGACGGCAACTACGCCAGCGTTGACGATATCGCGGCCGACGTCAAGGCCAAGCTCGGCGGCGGCACCGTCGGCGTTGTGTTCCCCATCCTTTCCCGCAACCGCTTTGCAATATGCCTGCGCGGCATCGCGCGCGGCTGCAAAAAGGTCGTACTCATGCTGTCCTACCCCTCCGACGAGGTCGGCAACCATCTCTTTGACGAGGACACGCTCGACGACAGCGGCGTGAACCCCTACACTGACGTCCTCAGCCTTGAAGATTACCGCCGTCTCTTCGGCTATATCAAACATCCCTTCACCGGCGTTGATTACGTGGAATACTACGAATCCGTGATCCGCGAGGAGGGCGCCGAGGCCGAGATTGTATTTGCAAACCACGCCGAAGCGATCGTCAAGTACACCGAAAATGTCATCTGCTGCGATATACACAGCCGCGAGCGCTCACGCCGCCGTATCAAGGCCGCGGGCGGCAAGACCGTTCTGACCCTGTGCGACATACTCAACGCCCCCGTGAACGGCAGCGGCTGGTGCCAGTACGGTCTGCTCGGCTCCAACAAGGCCACCGAGGGCAAGGTCAAGCTCTTCCCGAAGAATGCGCAGGAGGTCGCCGAGGGTATTCAGGCAGCGCTGCTTGAGCGCACGGGCGTCAAGGTCGAAGCCATGGTCTATGGCGACGGCGCGTTCAAGGACCCTATGGGCAAGATCTGGGAGCTTGCCGACCCTGTCGTCAGCCCCGGCTTCACCTCCGGCCTCGTCGGTCTGCCGAACGAGCTGAAGCTGAAGTATCTCGCCGACAACGACTTTGCCGGACTCTCCGGCAACGAGCTCAAAGCCGCGATCCAGGAGTCCATCCGCAAGAAGGACGCCGACCTCAAGGGCAATATGGCCTCCGAGGGCACGACGCCGCGCCGCCTGACCGATCTCATCGGTTCTCTCTGCGACTTGACCAGCGGCAGCGGAGACAAGGGCACGCCCATCATCGTCGTGCAGAACTACTTCTCCAACTACGCTGAATAATTTTGACAGATAACAAATACCCCGCCATCCTAATGGATTGAAGTAGTCAATAGTTAGTAGACACAAAATTTCTTATGCCACCAGTTCTGTTCT
>ERZ825670.2485-NODE-2485-length-17337-cov-3.843074_pt1 | contig 17337 bp, 11 predicted proteins | sample MGYA00519929_ERZ825670 | MGnify/ENA primary metagenome ERZ825670 (study PRJEB31778, sample SAMEA3449207) | human gut metagenome | biome: human gut; feature: human-associated habitat; material: faeces | place: United Kingdom | collected 2010/2012 ...
GCTCAAACCCGCGACCTCTGCCTTGGCAAGGCAGCGCTCTATCAACTGAGCTATTTCCGCATATGCTTTTTTTCAAAGCATACTTATAATAACAAAAATATTAGAAAAAGTCAATACATAGCCTAAAATTTAATTTTATTTTTCAAATAACTTGCTTTTTCTTTTTGCAAAATGCATTTAGATTTTAACTTAATGCTATTTTTCAAATATTTTTATGAAAATTTTATAGGAAAATGGCTACTATCAATTCTTTCAAATATGTAAGAGTGTTTTTCTTTTCTATCCTTTCTAAGCATACAATGTCTACGCTTTCTATTATTTCTTCATCTTTTTTTATTAATATATTTCCTATTTTACTTTGCTTTTCTAATGGAGCTTCGTATTCATATATTGCGTTTATTTCCACTTGTATGTTATTTTCTTCGCCTATTTTTACTGGAATTTCCTTTTTGGTAATTTCTTTTAATTCAAGGTTTACATCACTTTTTTCTCCTTTACTAATATATATGCGCTTACCATTTATTTGTTTCCATTTTTCAAATTCTATTTTTACTTTTTCTTCTATATTAACTCTTGTATAATTTTTAAAGGCATATTCTATCAATTTTATACTATCTGATGTTCTATATTTTTTTGCGTCACACCCTAGTACTACTGTTATTATTTGATTGCCATTTCTTGTACATGATGTTACTAAACATCTGCCTGCATTGTTTGTAAATCCTGTTTTTACGCCATTTACGCCATTTAGCGTTCCTAATAATTCATTTGTATTATATATATTCCTTGCCACTCCATTTATGCTTATTGTTGTATTTTTTGTGTTTACTATTTTACTAAACTTTTCATTTTGCATTGCATAGTCTGTTAATACAGCAAGCTCATATGCTGTTGTGTAATGTTCGATATTATCTAACCCATGTGGTGTAACAAAATGTGTATTTTTAAGACCTATTTCAATTGCTTTTTTATTCATAAGTTTTGCAAATCCTTCTATACTTCCTCCTACATATTCTGCCAATGCTACTGCTGCATCATTTCCAGACCTTAGCATTAAACCATACAACAAATCCAACACACTTATTTTATCATTTGTATTAATCTTTAGTCTTGAACCTCCTGTGTTTGCTGCTTTTTTTGAAATAGTAACCACATCTGATAAATTTCCTTTTTCTAACACTACTATTGCTGTCATTATTTTGGTTGTAGATGCCATCGCTTTTTTTTCATTTTCATTTTTCCCCCATATTATTTCTTTTGTTTTTCTATCATATATAACCGCTGCTCTTGCATTAAGTACAGGTTCTTTTTGCTCCTCTGCTATTGTTTCTACTGAAATTTCTTTTACTTCATTTTCTAGCAGCTCTTCTTCATCTGCATCGTCTGCAAACACGTATACAGTGCAATTTGCTAATATTAATATAATTATTGTACATATGTATATTATTCTTTTTTTCAATTTAAAATCACCTTTTAAATTATATTTAATAGGTGACTTTTTTATTCTTATTATCTTCTATCTCTTGAATTATTCATTTCTTCTTCTAAATCCTCTGTTACCATCTCTACTATTTCTTTTGTTTCTTTTTCTGGATTTTCTTTTCTTTTTTCTTCAAATAGTTTTTGAGCTTTTTCACCATTTGGTTCTCCACCTTTATAGTAGCCCCATTTTACCGCTAATTTTGAATAATCTATGTTATCATGTACATGTGATTTTGTATTTTTTTCGCCATCTATATCGTCTATTTTTAAATCTCCATCTTCTGCTTTTCCGTTTTTCTCATGTTTTGCTGCTTCTTGGTATCCTTCTTCTACGCTGCGATATCCGTCCCCAAATTCTTCTGCTAAATCTCTTTCATCTTTTTTTATTTCCCACACGTTGTTGGTTTCTAACTGCCTATCTAAGTCTTTATTTCCTTCTACTCCTTTTCCTCCTATGGTTTTTCGTGGTGAATGATATACTTGTAGCTCACCATATTCTCCATTTTTTACAGAAATAGTTCCTTCTCCAAGCTTATACCTAGACTTTACATCATCTTTTTGTACTTCGCCTTTTTGACTTACTTGGTAATTTTGCTTATTTGAATTTATTCCTGCTGTATTATCTAATTCTAAATCCAATGGCACTGCTTTTCCGTCATTTGTAATTGCTACAAAGGAATATCTTGTTCCACTTGTTTTTCCCTTTTGGCCGTCTAAGCCTACTAAATTTTCTTTATCTTTAGATTCTATTACTCCAATTTTAGTGAATTTAGCATCTTTCATTTCTGGAAATTTGCCTGATTTTTCAATAAGTTGCCCTAAGGTTTTCATGTCTGTTGCTTTGTCTTTTGTGTCCATTTCCTGTTTTATATTTACATCTTTTATTGAACTTTCTTTTTTGCCTAGTACATTTTTTTGCTTTTGAAGCTCATCTATCGTTTTCTCATCCTTTACTTTTTGTTTTAAATCTAATGTAACAATTTTAGTAATTTCATTTGTCTTTTCAATTCCTAAGGCTTTTTCAATTAACCCTTTTTGTTTTTCTTGCTCTTGTGCTAAAGACATTTCTTTTTTGTTTAAATCTGCTGATTGCACTATGTCTTTTATTTGTCCTGAAAGCTGATTTTCTATGGTGTTTTCTTTAAAAATTATGTTATTGCCCATCATTTTATTTACAATGGTACATATTTCAACTGTATCTAAATATATTTTTGAAATTTCTCCTTCATCTACTCTATACAATCCTAATATTTTCCCTTTAATTTTTAGCCTTTGTATTAAATATATATCTTTAATGCTTGAATATTCTTCGCTATTTCTTAGGTTATTGTTTATTTTGAACATGGTATTTACAAATTTGCGATTACTTAAAATAAAACCTACTAATACACTTTCTTTTTTATCTGTAATAATACATTTTTCTTGGTTACCTAATAGCTCTTCTTCTTCATAATCCCCTTCATCTTTTATATATACAAGTTGGTTTTGATTTTCTGAAAGTGTGCCTACAAACCAATTATCTATTTTTTTTATTATTTTTACCACTACTACTTTTCCTATTAATTCTTCCATAGCTTTTAGCCAAGTTTTACCTATGACTTAGCTTTCCTCCCCTTTTTTTCTTTTTTAGTATTATATCATAAGAAGGTGTATTTTTAAACTTTGCACAATTTTTTATATACTTTCTACGTTTTCCTAATTTCCGCTTTGATTAGTTTATTGTACTATTTCAAATGACATTACAAAATTTGTATTTTCTAATAATTTCATTATTATATTACAATTTACTTCTTTTTCGTTTTCTCCTGTACTATCATTTAACGTTATTCCATAAATAAGCAAATTACTAATTTGGTCTGAATATGTTTTGTAAGTTACATTATTATATTTGAACATATATGTTTTTACAAATGTTTCGAAGTCTGCTTGTGTTTTAAAATATGTTTCTCTAAAGTTTTTATCTAGTAAGTTGTAGGCTGATGAATAGTCTTGCATATTAAGCATTTCAAAGAACCTTCCTATATTTAGTATTCCCTTTTGTTGATTTTTTGCTTTTTTATATTTTTCTATATATTCATTGCTTTCAATTGTGTAGTCATCTAGTTGAACTGTATATTCCATAACTGCTGTTTCTGTAAATTTATATATATTCTCATATTGATCTTTACATACATATACATTTTTTTCATTTTCTTCTTCTAACGAATATGTCTCTAGCTTTAATGAACTATAATCTTTATTTGAAGTATTTATATAATTTTCAAATTTTTCATATGTGTCAAATCTTTTATTTCTATATTCTTCATTTAACGTATTATATGATTTTTGCAAGTTTTCTTTAATTTTCATTCCCCAATTATTAAGATATGCACTTGCTACCTCAAAATCAGTTACTTCTATTTTTTCCGCTATATTATTATCATTTAAATTTATATATTCAATTTTATCAATTTTAAATGCTTCATCAAAATTATTTTCATCTATTTTATTGTCTTCAAGATATTTTTCTATATATAAAGAATACGTTTCTGTATACTTATCCACTTTTACCACTAATTTAAATTTTTTATTATTGCTATCTATTCCTGCTATATAATATACATCCATATTTATATTTTCATTTGCATAATACATATCTTCTATTGTATAATTTTTCGCTTTATACTTTTTTAATTCATTCGCTAGTTCCTTATCATCTTCCCCCACATATTTTATACATTCTTTATCTATCATATTCTTAATTGTAGTTATAGACCAATCCGTGTAAGAATCCAATAATTTTTTTCTTTTTTCATTAGAAGATATATCTTCTCCATCCAAATCTCGTTCTTCTATGTCTTCTATATTTGGGTTAATATATTTAATTACCTCAAAGTAATTATCTACTATTTTTTTTACCATAAAATATTCGTTTTTATCTACAACTTTATTTATTCCCAAATCTATTTCTTCATTTACATTATAATTATCTGCCTTTATATCTGCTACTTTTTCTCTTTGTAATAAATAAACAAGCATTATTGATATAATAACAATAACTATTAGTACGGTAATTATTAGAAATAGTAATATATTTTTTTTCATCTTATCAACTCCCCAATTTTAAAAAGTAAAGTGACATTAATCTCACTTAATCTAAATACAATGTCACTCTACTTTTCATTATTTACCTGTATACGAAAAATGCATATAATCTTTTGAGCTACTAAAGTTTCCACCCCAGCCCCAACCTATAGAATTAAATGCCTTTACTAAAACTCCATCTTCTGGAATTGAATACTCGCTTTTTCCCGGGTTCCAGAAAGAACCTGCTGTCACTTTTCCATTTTTCATTTGGCAATTCTCTGTTACATTTATATCCACAGCCAAACCATAACTATGTTGTGACCTTGTTTTGCTTCCAGCAACATTACGCCAATTATAACCTTGTACTTCATATACTTTAAATCCTTTGTCTTGCGCTTCTTGTAATGCTTTTCTTACATCTTCTGCTATTGCAATATGAAGCTTTACTGTTTTTGTAGTTTTTACCCCACTTTTAGTTGTTATTGGAACTGATACGTTCACTAAATATTTTTCCATTTCTTCTTTAGTTTGTGGCAAACCATTTGGAAATATATCTTTTAATTTTCCTGTTGCTTCTTGCTTATTTCCATTACTGCTTGTTCCTTTTCCTAAAACTAATATATTATACCACTTTTTTGCCTTTTTATATCTTCTTGGAACTTCTTTACTATATCCTCCGCAAATTTCATATTTCCTACAAAATATATCTGTTGCATGGTACATATCTGTAGTTCCAATGATTTCTGCTTTTACCTTAGACATTTTTCCTTCTAACTCAGACCATAAAAAGTCTAATTGTACTTGAAGGTCTGTCCACTTTTTACTTCGGTCCGTTGCTAATTCACTTAATCCTGCAAACCTTTCTCCTCCCCATTGGCACAAACCAAAATGAGTCCCATTAGTTGCTGATGTATAAAATCCACTTTCTTGCTCTATATTTCCTAGTATTCCGCAAGCACTTTCAGGAGTAAATCCCTTTGATATTAAATACTCATATATCTCTCTTGCGCTTGCTACTGTGCCTTGGCTTACATTATAGTTAATATTCTCATCGTCTTCTGTAATTATTTCTTCTACTTCACTATCTTCTATTGTTTTTGGATCATATTCTTCATTTTCTGGAAATGTCATTAAATATTGTAAATGTTCTACAAGTCCTTGCATTTTTATTACATATGCATCTTTGTAATTTGCATTTGAAAGTGATTCTTCTTCCTTATCTACTTTTTCCTCTATAGAACTGTACATTTTATCTTTTTCATTATAACCTGTACTATTTGATTGTAATAGTGAATATAACATTTGCAAGCCACTTTCCAACTTATTTAATGGCGCTTCTTCTACTGTGCTATTTGGTAATTTATACTTTACATTTTTTCCAGTTTTATTAAATTCTGCTTCTTCTGCACATTTTAATGCTGTCGGATTGTATCTTTTAGATACCACATCATTTGCACAATCATACTCACATTCTCCAGTATCATTTCTTAATAGCCCTAAAAATTGTTTTGATTTTTCAATTGACTGACATATTTGCGCTTCATCGTATTTAATACTTGATGTGATTGTTTTTGTTTGTGATTTTTCTTCTACTTTTACATGTGCATAATATTTTTTTATTTCAATTCCATCTGGAAAATCAACACTTGGTTGTTTTGTCCCCGAATTATAGTCGAAATCAAACCTTGAATCATGGGAGTCGTTTATTGAAAAATCAAATTGATTTAAATCACTAACATTCGGCATTTCTTCTAGTGTAGCTGGGTATGAAAAAGGTACAGTAACTAGCTCCCCTGTTTCTACAGTTTTCTTTACTTTTTTTGTATATTCATACTCTTCATAAAAACTCCATGTATCCGCTGAATATTGCCTTAATGTAGGTACGTATGTCGTTGTTATTTTCATTTCTCTGATTCTTTTTGTTTCACTTCCTGATAAACTAGCACCTTCAAATTCAGGCTTACTATTTATCCAAGTTTCCCATTTCTCTTCTTTGTCTTTTACTTCTATAATTTTATCTACATTGTCTTGTATTGCTAAGCATATTTTTGTATTTCGTGCTAATAGTGCCACATGATATACAAACTCTGGATTTTGCGTTATTTCACAAAGATTTATTAAAAATTCGTAAGGCATAGAATATTTTGATACTAACTCTTTATAGTCAAATCCTTGAACCTTTATTTCATATTCCTCTTCCTTACTATTAAATATATTATTCCACCACTTAGCTATGTTCTCCAAAAATCCATATTTACACTGTTCATCTTCTTTAGTTACAATTGACTTTATTTCTAGTATAACTAATTTTTCTGTTTCTGGGTCTATTGTATATTTATACCTTAAATGCTCCCAGATTTTTGAACTATTAGTTGTTATTACCTCTCCTTTAAGCAACTCTTCAAGTGTTGTATCTGTTTTACCCAATTCTTCCAAAAAGTCTTCTGGTGATATATATTCCATTTGTTTATAATCTTTTTCTGCTACTTTTACTTTCGGATCATCTACTTCATCATCGCTTACATCTGATTCTTTTAACTCTGCTTCCTTTTTATTTCTATAAAAATAAATTCCTCCATCTACTTTGTTTTGGTCGTTTGGATTAACTAAATTAGCTGTCTTATTCCTATGTGGCTGTTGTGTAATAATATCTGCTCTTATAAATTCTGCTATGTACTTTTCTATTAATTCTTTGCTTTCTTCGTCTTCTAAAAGTTCTTCTACAGTTTTATCTCCATAATCACCATTTCCCAATAACCTTAAATCTTTTATTGAAATTCCTTTATTAGCTAACTCTCTTACGTACTGGTCTACCAATGTGTATTCTTTTGTAAGAGTTTCTCTTACTTTTCCATTTTGGTCTAGCATATTGCCATTTTCATCGTATTCATTTCCATTACTATCTACTGTTTTTCCGTTCTCATCTGTATATCTATTTTTTATTGTTTCTGGCGTTCCTAACGTTTCTCCAGTATTTAAATCTACTACATATTCAAATTTTTCGCCTAGATCTACCCAATTGTCATTTGTAATTGATTTCCATGCTTTTGATAAAAAACCTGTTGCTTTAGAATATGCTGCCCCTATTAAGTCTATCATTTTGTCTTTCATTTCATTAAATACACTAAAAAGAGCTGCCGCTAACACAAGCATTAAAATTATAGGTATACTTTTCATTATAATCATTTTTATTAGCTTTTTTCTAAATTTTTTATCTTTAAGCTTTCTAGCTGCCATTTTTATCCCGTCTACAGCTGCTTTAGCATAGTTTCCTGCTGCTGCATTTGCTCCTATTTTAGCTATCTCTTTTGCATCGTTCATACCTTCTTTTGCGTCATCAACTGGGTTGTTTTCTTCTTCATTTTCTTGATTTTCTTTTTCTTCCCCATCTTCTTCGTTATTTACTTCTTCATCTTTTAATTCTTCTTGTTTTGTTTCTTTTGACTGCATTGATTCTTTGTTATTGCTTTTTTTTGCACCATTTTCACTCATTTTTGCCACCACCTTTACATAGAAACGCTTATCTTCATTCTTGTTTTATACTCTTTTGTGTTTTGTTTGTATTCTTCATAATTTGGTACAATATTTGTAAAAGCTATACTTTCTGTTGTAACTCCTGAGCTATATGTTTTTCTGATAGTTATTTCATATGTTCTATAGAAGTTCGCTGGTATTTCACATAAGGCACTAGATATTTCTGAAATATTAGAGTTATACTTTACTCCATCACTTCCCACTGCATATGTTGTTTTGCTTTGTGTTCTTGTGTCTATTAAAATTCTATTATTTGTTGTATTTTCAAATTTAACTACAATTTTTTCATAATCTTTATATATTTGTTTAGAAAGAACTATTACTTTTACTCCGCCTACAGAATTTTCTTTATTTATATCTTTTGCATATATAAAACCATTAATATTAAGTTTTCCATCTGTTGTAGAATTTTCATCTATTGTAATATAATCTTGATATGAATTCACATTTTGTACGCTTCCTGTGGATAATAGGTCATTGTAAAACTTAACTCTGTATGTATATCTATTGCCTCCACTTATAAAGTTTTCTATATCTCCTGTTCTTTTACTAGAAAATATAATATCGTAATATCCTTTTTTAAAGTTTTCTAACTTGCTTGAAAATAAAACATTCTTACATTCATCTGTAAGCATGTTATACGCTCCTTCTATATCTCCACTATTACATTTTTTAATAAAAGACTCTATTTCATTTACATTGACTTCTGTTTTTTCTGTTGAAACAGTCTGTCCTCCTATAATTGATTCTGTTGGTAGTCCTTCTACTACATTTTCTTTTTTAGTATTATTCGCTTTGTTGTTATCTCTTGCAACTTGGTTTAATAATTGAATAACAATAATAAGGAAGGCAATTACAGCAACTACCAATATTATTTTCACCCTATTTTGGTTCCAGTAACGTATTAGTTTATTCATGTAATTTTCCTCCCTTATTATTTTTTGTATTACTTTATTTTGTCCTTCTTCCTACTTGTTTATCTAAATTATTCGCTACTCCTTTTTGAGCCTTTAACACTTCCATTGTATATGCTGCTTGTTTTGAAGCCTCTTTTGCAGAATATCCCTTATTTACAAAATCTTGTCTTAAGTTATTTTGTGCTGAAGTTGATTTCTTTTCATCATTTAACACATCTTTTGTAATTTCTTTTTCTTTTCCTATTGATGCAATAATTGCAGATTGTTTATCGCTAACGTTATATTTTTCAGCAACTTTTTGTGCTTTTGTAATTTCTTTAATATCTGTCATTCCTTCTCTTAAGTATGGTTCAAAAGAGTTCATTTTTTCTCTTACTTCTTTAGTCGTTGGTGCTTTACCATCATTTTGTGCCATTAACTGATCTCTTATGTATTGTTCCATCTCTTTACTTCGCTTGAAATCTCTTACAGCTCCAGCTCTAGCATATCTTGAATTTCCATGTGCTAAGTCTAGTTCTCTTCCTATTGCTGTGCCACCCCAAACGGCATCATTAAATGCTGCTCTTCTATGACCTTTTCCTGCCACAAATGCTGCTCCTCCTTGTGCTACTCTTCCTACTGCTCCAAAGGCCTTATCTTCTACATTTGCTGCGACATCTCCTATAGCGCCTCCTACTCTTGAACCTGCCATAAATGCTGCGGATGCGCCTGCTAGTCCTCCGCCACCTGCTAATGCAACTGCTCCTGCCAATGTTCCTACTCCTGCTTTAAAAGCTGTTTTCGTAGCAAATTTTGCTGCTCCTTTTATTGTTCTTCCTGCTCCTCTTACTCCAGCTTTTGCTATATTTCTTGGGCTTAATCCATGTGCTCTTCCCCAGTTCTTTATTGGATTTACTTTTTCATCTTTTGCTGCTTCTTCGTTTCCTCCTGCATCATTACTTCCTTCTGCTTTATCTTGAGGCATATATGCTGCATCTTTTGTTGGATCGTAATCAGGATCGTATTCATCTGTCCAAGGATTATAATACTCACCATTTGCATTTTGTCCAAATCCTTCTTGTTCATATTTATCTAAAGCTTCTTGTGTTTTATCTTCATTTTCTTCTGGTTCTGGGCTTTGACCTTCTGCACCATCCCCGACATTTCCTCCTTCAATTTCACTTACATCATGTCCTTTTTCAAACCTTGTTGGTTTTTGTCCTTCTGCTTTTCCTCCTAAAGCTTTTCCTACTCCTCCTGATTTTCCTTTTCCAATTTTATTCATTAATGATCCCGCTGCAAATCCTCCTAATGCTCCTAAAGTTCCTACTTTATCAAATCCGAAGAATTTTCTTAATATTTTCTCTGCTTCTTTAATAAATGCTAATGTAGCTACCATATATATAATATTTGTACTAGCTAAATCCATAGCACTAGTAACAAACACATAATAAATTATTAAGTGGAATGGCTGTATTAATGCATTAAATATATACTCTTTAAGCCATGAATTAAAAGCTTGTGTTTGCCCATCATTCATTTTGTCAATTGGATATGTAAGTGCTACCGCAGGTGCTATTAAAGTTAAAAAAGCCATCGTTAGTAACCTTTTCAAATAAACTATTGTAAATGTTACTGTATAAATTACTAACGCTAGATACATAATTAAATATGCCATTTTAGGTCCGAAATTTTTATACTGTGTTTTAAATCTAGCCAATCCTAATAAATTTGTATAAAATGTACCACCATTGCTTCCATCTATTACATTTACTTTTATACTAGAAGCTCCGTCACCCGCTATTGCAGTACAAACAGATTCAGTCAAAGTTATTATAAATGACATTAAATAATGCATAAAGAATAATATACATAATGCAATTACCCAATCTACTAGCATTTGCTTATATTTTGATTTATCTGCTGCTGTACTAGATACAATAATTCTTATTCCAATGTATGCTAATACAGATAATAAACCAACAACAGCTAAATTTCTTATTGCCACATACCATGTAGCAATAGTTGGATTTAATTTTGAAGCTGAACTTTTTACCTCTTCACCTGCACTATTAGTATATTTATTTGGATTTATAAAATTTATATCTAATCCTGGAACTGTTCCAGCAAATATTTGCTCTGGGCTATATGTAGCTACTGGAATATGATATTTATCTGAAACCCCAAACCATCCTTTTTCAAACTCATTTTCCACATCTATTGTTTCTTCTGGAGTTTTATCATCAGTATTAGTATTTTGGGGCGGATTTTTATATTCATTATATTTTCCATCAGTCCAAAATTCATCATCTTCTACCAAAAATGCACTCATACTAAAGTTTAAATCTGGACCTTCTCCTGTCAAACAAAACTGTAATATATTTATTACTGCATCACCTATAGAGCAAAGTAAATCTACTACTGGACTTAATAATATTCCACCAAATTCAGAAGCAGCACCTGCATGCGAGTAAGTTGGCACTATAAAATTAAAAAGTAACATTATGCTTAATATTGAAATGGTTATCTTTTGTAGTATGCTTTTTTTCGTAATCTTTTTCATACTATAATTCTCTCCTTTTAGTACTCCTCTTTCTTTTTGTTCATTTTAACCAACTTATTGATATTTGTTTCCACAAACTCAAATTCTTTGGCAGTTGGTTTTATTTGAATAATTGCTGTATCTGCTCCTACTTTTAGAAGACCTTCTCCCTTAAAACATGTTACTAAGAAATTTGCCTCTCCAGAGCTTAATTTAAATACTTCTTTTAAATATTGTATTTCAGATTTATCTTGTGCTAGAAACAATTTTGTATCAGATGAAGTTAAAACTGCTTGTGCTTCTGGTTTTTCATAGAAATCTTGGAATCTTTGAGAGATAATTGCCAAAGATACGTTTCTTTTTCTAGCACGACGTGCCATTGTGTTTAAAAAGTCTACGGCTTCTGGATATGGAAGTAACATCCAGGCTTCGTCAACTAGTACTCTTTTTTTAGAAGCTTTTGTTCTATCTTCACTATTTTTCTTAACATATTTTTCCCAAATCCAAGAAAGTAAAATTTGTTGTGCCAAAGGTCTTGCAAATCTTTCTTCTAGTTGAGAAATGTCTAAGTTTATAAATAATGTTCCATCTAATAAATCAAAAGTAGATTGTCCATCGAAATATGCCATTTGTCCGTTATATTCACGAATGTATTGTTTCATAACTTTAATTAAATAGCTATAATGGAATTGATAGTCTACATTTTTATTTTCTTCTGCTTTTCTTAATATTCTTTTGTACCATGAACCTATAGTTGGCATTTTTTTCTTTTGTTTTCCAAGTGCATCTCCTGTAATAATTGCATTTGATTCATATAAACTTGAAGGGTCACTTGTAATGTGACATGCTGCATATTCTTCTGCTACTGATTCTGATATAATTTGTTTTGTAAGCTCGTTTACTTCTGTACTTCTTGTACTACCTCTTGCCATTGTAAGTAACGCTTGTGTAACGTCTTCTACTTTGCTTTCTACGTTTACTACACTTCTTGATTTTCCTGTTATTTCATCTCTTATTATTTCTGGCTCTATATCAAATAAGTTAATAACTGTTTTTGAGGTTGGGCTTATAACTACGTTGATTCCTCCTAAGCTTTCGGCTACTATCGAATATTCGCCTTCGGCATCTAGTGCTAAACTTTGTATTCCCATTAATACTGCACTACGTGAAATTAAAGTTTTCATTGTTACAGATTTACCAGCACCAGACTTAGCAAATATAACCATATTGTAGTTTGCTAGTGATGAATGGAAGTTATCAAATAGTATTGGCACACCAGTTTGTTTATTAAAGCCAAGTGGTATTCCCGTAGGATGTCCAACTTCTGAGGTTGTAAATGGGAATACTGTTCCCATTGAACGTCTGTCAAAAGTATGTGTTTTTTTAATTTTATCTTGCATTAATGGTAAGTTACTTTGAAAAGCTTCTTCTTGCATTCCCCAAGCACTTTTTATGCCTACTAATGATTTTGACATTTCAGATGCTAATAATTTTGTATATCTATCTAGGTCTTCTAGGCTATATGCAAATAGTGTAGATACTACGGATGCTTCAAATAGCTTGTTGTAACCTGCTGCAATTTCATCTCTTAGTTGTTCTGCTTCCCATCTTTTTTGCCCTAATGTACTTTCTCTGTTTATGTTTCCTCTATCTGCTGCTACAATTCTTTCTGTTTCTAGTTCGTTAATAGTTCTATTTAATTCATTTTGTGACCTAGATTCTGCAATTGGATTTATGTATATAGAAGTGTTTATATCTCCGAATAAGTACATATCTCTAAATAATTCTGGGAAGGTTGCCATTCTTGGAAGTGTAGATACAAAGAAACTTCTTGCATATCTTGTAACATTTGAAATTATTTCTAAGTGGTCTATGTTACTTGCGTCTATTCCTGAAGGAGCAATTAATTCTTTTATTGTTTTCTTTTTTAATATTTGGTATTCATCTGGATTTGTATAGTCATTGTTAAGCTGTTTTTGTCTTTCTTGTTCTTTTTGTTTTTGGTTTTTCCACATTTTCTTTTGTTCCTCCTTCTTCTTTTTCCTTTTCTATTTTGTCTATTGCATCTTCTGCAATATCTGCACCAAGTATTTGAGTATTTTCTTCAATTATTAATTTTGCAAGTTCATCTATTAAATCTCTTTTGTTTTCTTGTTTTTCTTGTAATGCTTTTTGTTTATCTGACCTTGCTTCTGTAACTTTTTTCTTAGCTTTTTCTATTGCTTCTTCTTCTATTTCTTTATCTAGTGCTTTCATTTGTTTTTCTACTACATCTTGTGCTGTTGTATATAGTTCGTCATAGCCTGCTTTTAAGGCTTTATCTAATCCATATACTTCTGCCTCATCTCTGTTGTATGCAACATATAATAGTTCAACTAATTCGTTTGAGTTCATTACTTTTGCATTTATTCCACAAACTCCTAAAGTTCTTACTACAGATTGCGCTCTTGTGTATAATTCTGAAAATGCCATATTTCTTTGTTCTTCTTTATCAAAATTGTTATCTCCAAGTTCTTCTACAAAGTATGGAATTACTACATAATATTTTTTGTTTAATACGTTTTTGTTTAAACTCATTTTTTCTGTGTTGTATATAATATCTTTTCCATATTCATAAAGGTTTCTTTGTTTTGTAAGTTCAAAATATACTTTATTTAATTGTTCTTGTGTATATGCCTCTGAACGAACCATTTGGTTATATTGCATTTCTTGTTTTTCTAAAGCATATTGAATTTCTTTTACTTTTGCTTTGTATGTTTGAATACTGCTATCTAAGTTTATTGTTCTTGTTTGTGTGTATATTTGTACTGGATGACGTAAGGTATTTAAAAATTGTATAAATCCTTCTTCTACTGAATTTTTTTCTACATCTGACATTAGGTCATAGTTTATACCTTGGCACTCTACTACCATAATGTAACGCATTCCATCTTTTTGAGAAATCATATTATCTACAACAGTATCAAATTCCATAAAATCCATTATTGATTCTGTTCTATAGTCTTTGTATTTTCTCGTTTTTGTTTTTCCATCTTTAATGGTTATTTGCTCTTTGGTTTCTTTCTTCCTCATTTTTGAGTTTAAATATATAAATGCTAATACCAATAAGAGCATAAACATTATTCCTAAAACTACTGCTAATATTACTGTTAGTAATTTGATACTATCCATTCTTTTCTTCCTCCTTTGTATATAGGTATATTCTATTTCCTCTTTTCTTAAATTTAATAGCTCGTTTTATAATGTCATCTATATTTTCTCCACCAACTTTTTTGGTAAATTTAAGTGAGTTTATTTCTGGAAATTTGAAGGTTCCTATTATAAAACCTATTAATGCAAAAAATGCCATTATTCCTATTCCAACAATATTTAGTTTAAATGCTGCAAATATAAAATAAAAGGGTAATCCTACTACAGCTCCTATTGCAGAATAAATCATACTTTTGGTTGAAAATATAAATAAAATTCTTCCTTCCCCTTTAACATTTCTAGGTATATTATAAGTTCCCATATAGATTTATTTCCTTTCTTTTGTTTAAAATCTAGTTATACTCATATATATTATAACAGAAAGTCTTACAAAATGTAACAAAAAAGCAAAAAAAAATGCACTTTTGTGCATTTTTAATATTTTTGTAATATATTTGTAATATATTTAAAAAATATTTCTATTTTCTATTTTCTTCCACCTAGAAACATGATAAAATATTAGTGTATATTTTAGAAAAAGGAGGAATTACAAAAAAACATGTTATTATTACAAGATATTTCTTTTAATAGAGATAATAAACAAATATTAAGTCATATCAATCTTCGTATAGATACTGGCAAATTTGTCGCTATTACTGGTCCTAATGGTTCTGGAAAATCGACTCTTGCCAAAATTATTATGGGAATGGAAAAACCGGATTCTGGTGCCATCCTTTTTGATGGACAAGATATTACTTCTATGGACATTACACAAAGAGCTAAACTAGGAATTGGTTTTGCTTTTCAACAACCAGTTAAATTTAAGGGGCTTACCGTACAAGATTTAATTGAACTTGCTACCGGAAATAAAATCAAATTTTCCGAAGCCTGTGACTACTTGTCTGACGTAGGCCTTTGCGCAAAAGAATATATTCACCGTGAAATTAACGACAGCCTTTCTGGTGGAGAATTAAAGCGAATTGAAATTGCTATGTTAGAAGCTAAAAAATCCAAATTTACTATTTTTGACGAACCTGAAGCAGGAATTGATATTTGGAGCTTTAATAATTTAATTCAAGTATTTGAGAAAATGCATGATGAAATTAAGGGCTCTATTGTCGTTATTTCTCATCAAGAAAAACTACTTTCTATTGCAGATGAAATTGTATTATTAAATAGTGGAAAAGTAGTAAACCACGGAAAACGTGAGGAAATATTACCACTTCTTTTAACTACCAATCGTAGTTGTTCTCGTTTTCGTGAGCTAGAAGGAGGTGCTACAAAATGTCATTAGATTCTTTAGAAAAACATATGTTAAAACAAATTGCAGACATAGAAGAAGTGCCAATGGGAGCCTATAATATTCGTAAAGACGGAAAAGGAATTGCCAGAAACACCACAAGTAATATTGATATTGTTCCTAAAAAAGATAAACCAGGTATTGATATTATTATTAAAGAAAATACCAAAACCGGGTACAAAAAATGAAAGTGTGCATATTCCCGTTATTTTAACAGCAGAAGGTTTAAAAGATGTGGTTTATAACGACTTTTATATTGGTAAAAATGCAGATGTAGTCATTGTTGCTGGATGTGGTATTCATAATAACTATTGCGAAACATCAGAACATGATGGTATTCACACCTTCCATTTAGAGGAAAATTGTAAAGTACGTTACGTAGAAAAACATTATGGTGAAGGAGATGGCACTGGAAAGCGTATTTTAAATCCAGAAACCATTATTTTTCAGAAGAAAGGTTCTTCTTTTGAAATGGAAACCGTACAAATAAAAGGAGTAGATTCTACTGTTCGTAACACAGTTGCTCATTTAGAAGAGGATACCAATTTAGTCATTACAGAACGCTTAATGACACATGGAACGCAACATGCTAAAACAAGCTTTGAAGTAAACTTAAATGGCGAAAATTCTAGTACACATGTTACTTCTCGTTCTGTTGCCAAAGAAAATTCTACTCAAGAATTTATTTCCAAAGTAATTGGAAATACTAAGTCTTTTGGACATGTAGAATGTGATGCGATTATTATGGATAAAGCAAAAGTTATTTCTACACCAGAAATTGTTGCTAACCATTTAGATGCTAATCTTATTCACGAAGCTGCGATTGGAAAAATTGCAGGAGATCAAATTATTAAACTCATGACACTAGGTCTTACCGAACAAGAAGCAGAAGAACAAATTATTAATGGCTTTTTGAAATAGAAAACATAGAAAACAAAAGCAGAAGCTTTTAAGCCTTTATAGGCATAAACTTCTGCTTTTATTTTGCTTCTTCTGGCGGATTTAAAATGTTTTGTATTTCCTCATCTTGTTTTAATTCTTCTACCATAAACTCTGCTGATTTTTTGTTTTTGGTAATTGCCGCTATTACTATCTCTCTATCGGAACGCAATCTTTTACTTGCATATTTTAAAATAATTGGTTTATTTTTTACCGCTTCTAATACTACCTCTTTGTCATCTCTTAATCTCCTACTTGCATAATATAAAATTTGTCCATCGTTTTTTACTGCCTCTAAAATAACGTCTTTATCATCGCGAAGTCTATCACTTGCATAGCAACCAGTCCAACCCGCTTGTTTTACTGCCGTTATTAACACATCTTTATCA
>ERZ825670.2488-NODE-2488-length-17334-cov-3.411251_pt1 | contig 17334 bp, 12 predicted proteins | sample MGYA00519929_ERZ825670 | MGnify/ENA primary metagenome ERZ825670 (study PRJEB31778, sample SAMEA3449207) | human gut metagenome | biome: human gut; feature: human-associated habitat; material: faeces | place: United Kingdom | collected 2010/2012 ...
TCTGCAGTACAGATCCGGGATTCCACTTCTGAATAAATTTCGGCTGGCAGATAGTTTCGCAAAGGATAGATGATTTCCTGCATTGCACAGTATTCCAGTCCTTTTTCGTCCATGATCATAACATCATAAAAACCATTAAAGCAAAGCATTGGCAGCTCGGTATAGACGGAGGCACTGGAGTTTTGTGAATATTCTTCCAGGTAAGTATCCAGATGTACGGTTACGTCACTCTCTAACTGATAAGCACCGTTCAGATTGTAAAAGTCCAGATATTCATCAACGAAGGATGTGTCTACTGCGGAAGGCTCCGGTGAATTGACGATGCAGTAGGACAAAGCAACTGGACGGCTCTTCTTATAGATCGTAACCGGAATTGCAATACAGATGGCGAGTAAAACCAGACCAAGGATAATTCGCCCCTTATAATAAGATAGGATGTATCCGAATTTTTGACCTTTCGTCATACCTTCCATGTGTTCTTTGATCCGTGCACGTTTGGCACGCTGACGGTCGCGGAAACTCAAACTGTGTAATTCGAGGTTGTCCTCGGTATTGACAGTTGGCTTTGTGTCTTTGGATTTATTTTCAACATCTGTTTTTTCTGTACCTTCCGGTGCGGATTGATCTGACTGGGATTCGTTGATCTCTTCGACAACATCTGTGCTGACAGCTTCGGACTCATCGACTGTTGATTTTGACAGTTCCTGTTTGCTCATGTTTATGCTTGTTCCCTGTATAAAGGAAATTCCTCCTCGAAATAAAACTTTCTACTATATTAACATAGAAGCAGTGCAGGAGGAAGTGCAAAATTGTGAAATAAATATCACACACCTGAAAACTATTTACTTTTCAAATAATCTACATTATTATATAGGTATGTGAAATGCAACAAAATAAAGGAAAAGGGAATGGAAACGTGAAAAAAGAAGCAAATCCAAAGGAAAAAAAGAAGTTCAAAGAATTTCTTCATAAGTTTTTCAAAATCTTTATTATTATATTTGGGGCCGCAATTGCGATTAACATCCTTGTGATTGGTGTGTTGTTTTTGATCCACAAAAACAAGCTGGCGGATGAACGGGGGTATCTGAATCCACAGGGGCAGATGGTTGATGTCGGCGGACATTCTGTGCATGTGATCGTAGATGGCGATGAAAACGCAGATAAAACACTGGTTTTTATCCATAGCAATGGTATCACGGATGATTCGGTTGCCTTAGAACCGTTGTTTGGCAAGCTACAGGAGTATCGTCTAGTGTATGTTGACCGGAGTGGATTTGGTTACAGTGATACGACAAAGACGGATAAAGATATTGAGAGTATTGTCACAGAGCTTCGGACGGCATTGGAGAAAGTGAATGTCAAAGGACCATATGTACTTGTGCCAAATGGCATTGCGGGACTGGAAGCAACCTATTGGGCAGATAAATATCCAGATGAGGTGGAATCAATCATTGGAATCAATATTTCAGTGGCGGATGATTTTGACGGTGTGACCGAAGAGCAGTACTGCGGATTCTTCAATTATTTGATGGTTAAATTTGCTGCGATTGGCGGACAACGGTATGTTAAGAGCGTTTACCCGGATAATTTTGGTGCGGTATATACAGAAAAACAGATGATCGTGCGTAAGGCATTGATCTCAAAGAATTTCTATACCTCCGATATGTATGAGGAGGATCTGCAGGCGGTACACAATGCTGCTGTTGTGAAGGAACTGGGTTGGCCGGAGCAGACGCCGATGCTTGTGATTCTTGCTAATCCACTGATGGCACCGTATATCGAGGACGATTCGTCTGTACGGGAAGAGTATGAGGACGCTTTAAAGGAAGTCTATGGAACTGCAACGGATGCGAGTGCGGGTGATGCAGACGGCGTAGACTATGTCGGAGAATACAACGCGGACAAGAAAGCATATTACAGTCAGTATAAGAATGTCCAGATAGAGGAGATGTCTGGCCCGTCGAGATTATACACTTATGATCCGGACGGAGTAGCAAAATTAATCAAAGCATACCTGGACGATTAGGCGGATTTTGACACATTTATTCCAAATTATAGTAATAATGCACAAAATTGTGAAGAAAAAGTGAAAAAGTACTTGCATACTTGGTAAATATGTCCTATAATTACCTTAGTCATGACGGAGTATGTTATGATATTTCACAATTAACTAAGGAACCGACAGTCTTAGACTGGAATAATAACAGGTTCAAACAAGTCTTATTTGACCGATATGTCGTAGGCTTCGTTTAAATTGCACATAGATAATACGAATTTTAGAAGGATTTATCTGTGGAATGTTCGGAGGAAGATATGGTATGGAGGTTAAAATGACAAAAACACATTAAAGGAGGGTTTTTTTGTGAAGAAATTTAAAAAAGCAATGGCATTGTCATTGGCACTTGCAATGGGACTTTCTCTTGTAGCTTGTGGCGACAAGGAGAAAGAGACAACAACAGAGGCTACAACAACAGGGGCTACAACAACAGAGGCAGCCGCAACAGATGACGCTACAGCAGATGACGCATCAGCATCAAACGCAGAGGTGGCTCTTCCAATGCCTGCAGAAGACAGCGATCCAATCTATGTATACTCATGGAATACAGAGCTTGGTGACAGACTTCAGTATGTAAAGGATAAGTATCCTCAGTATGCTGACCTCATTCAGTATGAGAACCTTGGTCTTGGCGGAACATCTGATGAGTACAAGAGTGCTATTGAGAACGCTATCGCTAATGGCGGAGACAAGGTACCTTCAATCGTAGCATGTGATGATGATGTAGCTCTGTACTTCCTGAACTCAGAATCTATCGTTCCTGTTGAGGATCTTGGCATCACAGCTGATATGTACAGCAACGCTTACCAGTATACAGTTGACTACGCTACAATCGATGGCAAGCTCAAGGGTATGTGCTGGCAGGCAACACCTGGATGTTTCATCTACAGAACAGATATCGCTGAGGAAGTTCTTGGAACATCAGATCCAGCTAAGGTTCAGGAGTATGTAAAGGATTGGGATACATTCCTTGATACAGCTGAGACAATGAAGCAGGCTGGTTACAAGATGCTTTCAGGTCCTTCAGATGCTAAGAAGCCTATCATCGATCAGAGAACATCTGCATGGGTAGAGAACGACACAGTTAACATCGACCCAGTTATCACAGAGTATATTGAGTTCGCTAAGAAGCTTTATGATGGTGAGTATACAAACAACAATGCTCAGTGGTCAGATGGCTGGAACACAGACTTTACAGCTGATGTATTTGGCTACTTCGGATGTACATGGTTCACTTACTGGTCAATCAATGATGAGGAAGGTTCTGATACATACGGAAAGAGAAATATGTGCCAGGGTCCTGTAACATATCACTGGGGCGGTACATACCTTGGTGTAACAGATCAGTGTCCTAACAAGGAACTTGCTGCACTTGTTCTTTACACACTTTGCTGTGATACAGACACAATGTACAAGCTCTCAGATGAGACTCTTGACTTCGTAAACAACAAGGCTGCAGTTGCTAAGCTTATCGCTGATGGTAAGGGTGAGTCTCCAGTTCTTGGTGGCGCTAATCCACTTCAGACATGGGCTGACAATGCAGAGAAGATCAACCTTCAGTACGCTACAGAGTACGATTCAACATTCAATGGTTATCTTGACAATGCTTCAGAGGCATACAACTCAGGCGAGCTTAAGACTGTTGATGACGCTGTAGAGGCAATCAAGCAGTCTATCAGAGATGGTTACCAGAACCTTACAGTAGAGTAATTTACTGGAACCTATATTTGATATGAATTTATGGTTATGCACCGGGTACGCCCGGTGCATAATTTAAAAAAAACATACCGCTGTTAGGCATTTTACAGATAATACTCCAATCAGTATTACCTGTAAAATGTCTAACGGGGGACGCGAAAAAATATGTTTAAAAATTATGAAAAGGTTGGGGAAGTGAAATCATGAAGAAAAAGAAAGTTGAATATGGTAAGTATGGATACTTCTTCATACTTCCATTCTTCTTAGTATTTTTTGTATTCCAGCTGTATCCGTTGATTTATACTTTTTACCTCAGTTTTGTAGAATATTACCAGATTAAACTTGGAAAGTTCCAGGGTCCAAACTTTAACGGACTTAAGAACTATGTAATGGTACTTGCAACTACAAAGGGTTCTGGAAAGAATCTTGAGGTTGTATCATGGTTCGATACCATGACAGTTAAGACCATTGGCAACACATTGAAGATTTGGGTTTTGAACTTCATTCCACAGATCCTCTTAGCCTTGCTTTTGGCTTCTTGGTTTACAGATACAGTCGTAAAATTAAAGGGACAGGGCGCATTCAAGATCATGATGTTCATGCCGAACATCATTACAGCATCTTCCATCGCCGTATTGTTCTACAGTTTGTTTAATGCAAACGGACCTATTGCTATGATGCTTAGAAATGCACACATCATCGGACAGAAGTATGACTTCATGGAGAGCCCTGGTGGTACAATCGGACTGATTGCATTCATGCAGTTCTGGATGTGGTATGGTAACTCTATGATCGTCCTGATTGCAGGTATCTTAGGTATCAGTCCATCACTCTACGAAGCTGCCATGGTAGATGGTGCAAACAGCAAGCAGCAGTTCTTCAAGATTACATTGCCACTGTTGAAGCCGATTATCCAGTACAATCTGGTAACATCCGCTATCGGTGGTTTGCAGATGTATGATATTCCATCTCTGTTCAACGTTGACCAGTCCTTCAATGGTAAGCCAAACTATGCATCAGAGACAATTACAATGTGGATCAAGTCACTTGGATTCACATCTAAGGATTATGGTAAAGCAGCCGCTTCATCTATTATCCTGTTCCTTGTAACAATGGTAATCAGTATCGTCTTCTTCGCTGTAACAAAAGACAGACAGCCGAAGCAGAAGCATGCTGTAATTCGATAAGGGGGTGTACGAATAATGGCTAAAAACGCAGAAGTTGAAGCAAGCTACTCAGGACGTATTCGTGCAACGAAGATATTTAGAACAATTATTTGTGTCATATTGTGTATCATCAGTGTGTTCCCGTTCTATTTGATGATCGTGAACTCAACACTGGATTCAAACACAATCAAGACTGGTGTACATTTGCTTCCGGGTTCTTTCGCACAGTTTGGTAAGAACTTTTCAGGATTGATGGCAAAGGCACAGGGCGTTGGTACTTCACTTTGGGGCGCTATGCTTCACAGTGCAATTATCTCTGTACCGGCTACAATCCTTACAGTATATTGTTCTACATTGACAGCTTATGGTCTTACAGTATATAACTTTAAGCTGAAGAATGCGGCTCATACATTTATTATGGCTATCATGATGATTCCTGCACAGGTTTCTATCATCGGTTTCATGCAGTTCATGATGAAGGTTCATCTGTATGATTCTTACTGGCCATTGATTCTTCCTGCAGCAGCATCACCTGCTACATATTATTTCATGAAGCAGTATATGGCTACAGGCCTTTCGCTTGAAATTATCGAGGCAGCCAGAATTGATGGAGCCGGTCCGCTCACCGTTTTATTAAAGGTGTATCTGCCGATTTCACTTCCGGCACTGGCAACAGTTGGTCTGTTTGCAATTGTAAATCACTGGAATGATTATTTCTCAGGACTGATTTACATGAGCAAGGCATCCATGTATCCGCTGCAGACTTATATTCAGCAGCTGACTGTCGACTTGACGCAGATTACTGATGCAGATCAGTTAAAGCAATTATCTGCATTAAATAATCGTTCATTTAATGCAGCAAAGATTGTGGTTTCCACAATTCCGCTTTTGATTATTTACCCATTTTTGCAAAAATATTTTGTAACAGGTATGGTAATTGGCGCTGTAAAAGAGTAAAATAATAATACTACAACAATGCCGGAGTGCAGGAAGATTCTGTGGCTGTAAAAAGCCATGCAAGTGAAGCAATTTTCTGCTCGCTGGCATTGTGTGATGAGAGAGGAGAGAAACTATGGCAATTCAAATTAGCCCAAATGGTCGACTGATGACCATTCAGACAAATGATTCCAGTTATCAGATGCTTGCTGATAAAAATGGAGTGCTTCTTCATTTATATTATGGAAGCAGTATTGGTGCAGAGGATTTATCTGATCTTATTGTTAGAAGTGATGTTGGTTTTTCTGGAAATCCAGAGGAAGCAGGACTGGACCGCACATATTCACTTGATACACTGCCGCAGGAGATTGCTTCTAGTGGTGTAGGTGATTTTAGGGATGATTCTGTTCGTCTGGCACATCCAGATGGCAGCTGTGCAGCCGATTTTCGTTTTGAGAGCTGTGAGGTCGTATCCGGTGCATATTCGATTCCGGGTATGCCAGCACTGTATGACACAGATAAAAAGAACAGTGAAACGCTGATCATTAAGATGAAGGAAAAGGCGTCAGGAGCAATTCTTCATTTATATTATGGTGTTTGGGAAGAGGAAAATGTAATTACAAGAACGGCAAGTTTGACTAATGCAGGTAAGGAGCCGATCTATATTGAGAAGTTTTTGTCATGCAGTATGGATATGATGGATCGCGATTTGGACCTTATCAGCTTCACAGGCCGTCATGCGATGGAGCGCACAATGGAGCGCACACCAGTTACGCATATTAAGACAGAGTTTGGAAGTATTAGAGGAACATCCAGTCATCACTATAATCCGGCAATGATTCTTTGTGACCGTCATGCAACAGAGGATGCAGGAGACTGCTTCTGTATATGTCTTGCTTACAGCGGAAGTTTTACTGCAATGGCACAGAAGGATCAAAGAGATCAGATTCGTGTTCAGATGGGTATTAATCCGTACCAGTTTCGTTGGTGCTTAACAGAGGGAGAGACATTCTTTGCACCACAGGTGATTCTTTCATTCTCTAATCAGGGATTTAGCAAATTGTCACACCAGTATCATGATATATTACATGAGCATATGTGCAGAGGTCGTTATAAGCATGAGCGCCGTCCAGTTTTGATTAATAACTGGGAGGCAACATATTTTGATTTCAATGAAGAGAAGATTGAAAAGATTGCGGCGCAGGCTGGAGAGCTTGGCATTGAGATGATGGTGCTTGATGATGGTTGGTTTGGCAAGCGTGATGATGACAACAGTGGCCTTGGTGACTGGTTTGTCAATGAAAAAAAGATTCGCGGAGGTCTGCCAAAGCTTTCAGAGAAGATCCATGAAAAGGGTATGAAATTTGGTCTTTGGTTTGAGCCAGAGATGATCTCAGAGGACAGTGATCTTTACCGTGCTCATCCAGACTGGGCAATCACAATTCCAGGACGTGTGCCAAATCATTCCCGCAATCAGCTTGTGCTTGATATGACAAGAAGTGATGTGCGCGACTATCTGATGGCTCGTTTTGAAGAAATTCTTGGAAACACTAAGATCGAGTATGTAAAGTGGGATATGAACCGCAGTATCTGCGATATGTACAGCCATATTTACAAAGGTGAGCAGTCAGGCGAATGCTATCACCGCTATATACTTGGCGTTTATGATTTGCTGGAGCGTTTTGTACAGCGTTTCCCTGAGATTCTGCTTGAGGGCTGCAGCGGCGGTGGCGGACGTTTCGATGCCGGAATGCTGTACTATTCGCCACAGATTTGGTGCAGTGACAATACAGATGCTATGAACCGTCTTGATATCCAGTATGGAACATCATTCTTCTATCCGATCAGTTCAGTTGGTGCACATGTATCTGCATGCCCAAATCACCAGACAGGACGAAGCGTACCGCTTTCTACAAGAGCTGATGTGGCACTTGCCGGAAGTTTTGGTTATGAGCTTGATCTTCGTCTTCTTTCAGATGAGGAAAAGGCACAAGTAAAAGAGCAGATCAAAGAGTTCCACGACTACTATGATCTGACGCACGAGGGAGATTATTACCGTCTTACAGAGCGTGATAATACAAGCTTTACTGCGTGGGAATTTGTCGCAAAGAATAAAGAACGCGCACTTGTAGAGGTAGTAAAAAAAGATGCATGGGGCAATCCGCTTCCTGTTCATGTTGCAATCAAGGGACTCGAAGACAATTCAATGTATGTTTGCAGTTTAAATGGAATAAAGCGCAGCGGAAAGACCTGGAATCATGCAGGCATAACACTTCCGAAGTTTTTGAGTGCAGGCGAGAGTATGAAATTTACATTCATGAAGGTGGAGTAAACGAGCTATTGTTTTGTTCACGGGTCGTAACATAGATAAGCGGTGAGACGAGCTGCTTTTGCGAGACCGAACGTTGTAGCGGGACTTTCAAAACAAAGCATGATAATAGGTGGTGTAACAGGTACCCGCGGAAAAGAGAGGTCGACAAAACAATCGTCGAACAGCTTTCGTAAAACTTCCCCCGTGAACTTTAAAGTTACAGTTTAGGGTTTTCGTAACCTGGCTTTGTGAACTGTAAAAATAAAAAAAATGATATTTTTGAAAAAAAACACTTGACTAAATCGCAAAAGTATTCTATACTATAGAAGTCACGGCGATATAGCCAAGTGGTAAGGCACGGGTCTGCAACACCCTTATCGCCGGTTCAAATCCGGCTGTCGCCTGTCAAGAGCTCTGAGAGATTCTCAGAGCTCTTTTTTTGCGTGAAATAAAAAAACGTGTGTTTCAGAAAACACTTGACAGATCAACATGAACGGATGCTTATGATTCCAAAAACATGGCTGGACGTATCTAGGGATACGTTCAGCCATATTTTTTGTTAGTATTCTAAGCAGCGATAGTAGCGGCGAATCTCCATGGGATGGCAATTGATAGCTTCAAGATGTACATCAATTCTATTTGTGACGGCATGCGTTACAAGATGAGAAATAAAACCGCGATACTGCGGCTTAATTCCAATCAGCGGATAATCGGCTGCATCAATAATCGTGTAGTTTGCACAGATCTTCGGAAGGAAAGCAGCTACTCGAAGAGACAATGGACGGCTGGCATCTTCGCTGATAAAGAGTGTGACAGGAGTGTCTCGAGAAATGATTTCAAGTGTTCCATGGAAAAATTCACCGGAAGATACAGTCTTAGTTGCCATCCAGTGCATCTCCTCCCAATAGCACATGCCATAGGAATAGGTGGAACCCCACTGGTTTCCAGCACCGACAAAATAGTGGAGAGTATCGTTACAGTGCTTTTTTGCAAATTCTTGTGCAAAGGAATCCAAAGATTGCTCAACAGAGATCAAAGCATCTGCGAGATAACAGTCAAAATTTTCATAGCAGTCATCATAACAGTCAAATTCATGACGAAGAAAGAGAATACGGTCAGCAGCCATAAAGAGTTTTAACTGTTCATTTTGCGGATATGAGATGCATAGCTCACATAACTCGCGCAGATGAGGATTTGGATTGTCAAGGAAAGCAAGAATAGTGGCATGTGCTGCATGTGCTTTTTCAACGGCTTTAACTATTTCAGGTGTACTGCCAGTCACAGATGAATAAATAAGAAGTGTACCATCCATGATACGTCGATTGCCAGTTGTTATATATTCAGCTGCATTTTCGGCGAATACTTCCATTGACGTAAATTCTTTCATATGAGAAACTGTCTGCATGGCAGATGCGTATGTACCGCCAATTCCTAGAAAACATATGTTTGTAATACCTTTTTCAAAGATGGCATCCAGAAATGGATTGATTTGATGGCGCAGAGCGAGTGCACCGTTTACAGATTGACGTAACGATTCTTCTTGAAACTTCAGCATAAAATCCCTCCATAATACAATTATTTGATAAAAACATTATATAATGTAATATTATAACATATAATAATAAAAGGCAAGAAAAAATTGCAGTTTTCTGCAACTTTTTTCCTGCCTTGTAAATAAAATATTAATTATTTATATTAGAGATAAACTGTGTGTTTAAATTTTGTGTGCGTATGGTATAGGAGATTCGATCACCGCGCACAAGAGAGCGTGAATAATGGATCGGTGTGCCGTCAACTGCAAAACACGTTTTTTGTAAAAGAAAAAGAGGATCGCCAGCCTGACAATGAAGGATGGATGCCTGCTCAGCATTTGCAATGCGGACAGCAATCTCACATACAGATTCACCGCGAGATACGTTATAGTAGTTAGTGAGCAGTTCATAGAAAGAAATATCACCTGTTATGCGGTCAAGAAAATCTGGATAAGTTAAAGAAGAAATATAAATTTCATCTAAGGCAAGCGGTGAATCATCCTCAAAAATTAGACGCTGCACGTAACAAACTGGTTCATTAGGCTGAAGAGAAAGCGTTTCACATAAAAAATCATCAGAAGGCTGTAGCTCTTTTTTTAATAGAAGATGATGTGATTTATGTCCGATTGCAGACAAATAATTTGTAAAGCCAGACTGTTCCTTTAGATCAATGCTTCTTGAAGGGGTGGAAACAAACGTACCTTTTCCACGATGCTTTTCAAGGATATGCTGATCTGTTAGCTGTTGGATGGCCTTGCGGACAGTAATGCGGCTTACCTGATACTGTTCACACAATTTTTCTTCACTGGGAAGACGATCCCCTGGAAGATATTTTTTTTCTCTCAAAGCCTGACGTATCTCAGCTTCAAGCTGTATATAAAGTGGTTTAAGACTATTTGTGTCTAACATAAAAACCCCCTGATATTTATTATTAAGATAAAGACGTTATAAGATGTTATATTACATGTATCAAAATTGAGTATATTAAAAAAAGAGAGAAAAGTCAAGGTTGGTGCACTTAAAATCATGGCTCTGAAAAGGTATAAAAAAATTTATTACTTTAATGTGCTAATTGAAAAAAACTACTTGACAAATGGGTAAAATAGGTATAATATAATACAAAACGTTATATAACGTTATAATACAAATGGCTACCGTGTTATATGAAGCCAGAATACAAATATGGAGGGTTACACATGAAAGCAGAACATCTTTCCCAGATCCAGGCTGCAGTAGCAGCTGTTAAAGAGAGAAAAACAATCCGCAGATTTTATTTCGTTGCATGCGGAGGCTCTCAGGCATCCATGATGCCAATTCAGTACATGTTTGACCGCGAGACCAGCATTCCGTCCGCTATTTACACTTCTAACGAGTTCGTAAAGGCAACACCGAAGGTGCTGGACGATACCTGCGTTGTATTAACTATTTCCCATTCCGGAAATACACCAGAGACTGTCAGAGCAGCAGAGCTTGCAAAGGAGAAGGGAGCAGTTTCCATTTCTCTGACCAACCTTGTTGATTCTCCGCTGTGGAAGGCTTGTGAGTATCCGATCCATTATGAGCATGGTCCAGAGGCAGATCCAAATGATCTTAGCAAAGTAATTCTGTACACACTGGCATTTGATATGCTGAATGTAGTTGAGCCGTCTGAGAAGTGGGTAAAGGGCGCTGAGTCCTTAAATAATCTTGCAGAGGTAACAGAGCGCATCAAGGCAAAGTATGCAGATTTTGGTTCACAGTGGGGCAAGGATTACAAGCGTGAGACTGTAATTTACACAATGGGAAGCGGAGCAAACTATGGCGAGATGTATTCTCTTGCAATCTGCCTGTTTATGGAAATGCAGTGGATTCATTCTAATTGCATCCATTCAGGAGAGTATTTCCATGGACCATTTGAGGTAACAGACTTTGATGTACCGTTTGTACTTGTTAAGGGTATTGGAGCAACTAGAGAATTGGATGAAAGAGCTTACAATTTCTGCAGCAAGTTTTCACAGAAGCTGGCAGTAATTGATGAAGCAGAGTTTGATTTAACTGGAATTGAGCCAGGTGTACAGGAGTATGTAGCACCGCTGTTAGCTGGCACAGTTGTACGTGAGATGATTGATTCTCTTGCACATGAAAGAGGACATGCTCTTTCAGTCCGCAGATATATGTGGCAGATGGAGTATTAATAAGTAAGGTCTCCTGCTTTTACTGCATGAAGCAGGAAAGCAGGAGACTGTTTTTATTATAGTTCACGCAGTTTTGCAAAAGAGCGTCTCGTGAACAGCAATATTTTTAACAGACAGGAGGACGCATAAATGAAGCTGATTGCAGTTGGTGATAATGTAACAGACTGTTATCTTGATGAAGGCATTTATTATCCGGGAGGAAATGCAGTTAATGTTGCAGTGGATTGTAAAAGAGACGGCGCCGAGAAGGTAAATTATATTGGCGTGTTTGGAAATGACGATAGGGCAGATTATATTAGAGCATGCATGGAAGAGGAAGGTGTAACATGCGAGCGCTCAAGAAAGGTATTTGCACCGACCTGCCAGCCGGGTGTAAAGATAAATGAGGAAGGCGACCGAATCTTTGTCGGAGGAATACGCGATACCTGCCAGCATTTGTTTTCAATCAGACTTCAAAGAGAGGATCTGGAAGTGATCAAGGAGTATGATATTTGTCCTACGAGCTGCTATTCTAATTTGGAATATGAGCTTGAAACCTTAAGCCGCGTATGCAAGGTTTCATTTGACTTTTCAGATGAGCATGATGACGATTATATGAAGCGAGTTTGCCCATTTGTCACTTATGCATTTTTCTCTGGCTCCGATATGTCTGAGGAAGAAATCCATGCGCTTGCTAAAAAGGCAGCAGGATATGGAACAAAGATCATTGGCATCACACGTGGATCAAAAGGTTCTGTATTTTATGATGGAACAGAGTTTTACACACAGGGAATTTGCAAGGTAGATGTAGTAGATGCAATGGGCGCAGGCGATGCTTTTATCGCAGCATTTTTACGTCACTATGCAGACAATAAAGATATGAAGGAAGCGCTTAGCTATGCAGCAGAGCGCGCAGCGTATGCATGTACCTACGCGGGTGGATTTGGTCATCCGCACAAAGCATGAGAAGGAGGAAGACTATGAACAGACGAGTAATGGCAGTAACAGCAGCGGCAGTAATGAGTATGTCCGGTTTTGCAGTACCGGCAATGGCAGATGAGGAAGAAGCTGTTTCCATTCAGATTAGTGCTTCTATAATGTCAATGGATCCATTGATTGGCGGAGATTCAACTAATGTTGCAGTAATCTCCAATACAATGGAAGGATTGTTCGTGGTAGACGCAGATGGACAGATTCAGAATGGTCTGTGTGATTCCTATGAGGTATCTGATGATCAGAAGACATATACTTTCCATATTCGTGACAATGCAAAGTGGAGTGATGGTACACCAGTAACAGCACAGGATTTTGAGTATGCTTGGAAGAGAAATGCGACTGCTCAGGGGGATTACAGCAAATTTACATATCAGATTGAGATGGCTGCTATTAAAAACTATGAAGCAGTTACATCAGGTGAGGCAGATGCTGATGAGCTCGGAGTTACTGCAGTTGATGACAATACATTACAGGTCGAACTGGAATATCCAGTCCCATTTTTCTTAAATCTTTTGACCTTCTCTCCTTGGGCACCTGTAAAAGAGAGCAAGTTAACTGAAGAGGGCGACCAGTTTGGTGTAGATAAGGACAGTGTTTTATATTGTGGTGCTTATACACTTGATCAGTGGGACGTTGGTGGAAATACTATTGTACTTAAGAAGAATCCTGATTACTGGGATGCAGAAAATGTAGATGTAGATGAGATCGATCTTGTTGTTATTAGTGATACGCAGCAGGCTGTTATGGCTTACCAGAATGGAGATGTTGATAATGTGACATTGACAGGTGATATGGTCAGCATGTATCAGGATGATCCGGAATTTTCAAATGTGTTAGGATCCTTCAATTATTATCTGATGGTTAATACCACGAAGGATGGCTATGACAATAAGGATCTGCGTCAGGCAATTGCATATGCAATCGACAGAGAGAGCCTGTGTACAAATGTGTTAAATGACGGTTCTACTCCAGCTTATAACATGGTTATGAAAGGCCTGGTAAGCAATGCAGACGGCGAAGATTTTGTAGATGCAAGCGGTCAGTACTTCCAGTATGATACTGAAAAGGCAAAGGAGCTGTGGGCTAAGGCACAGGAAGAAACAGACTTAAGAGAGATCAATATCATTTATGATGAGGAGAAGGATTTTGCAGCCAATACAGCAGCCTTCATTCAGTCTCAGCTTGAGAGTACACTGGACGGTTTAACTGTGAACATCAGCAGCACACCAAAGAAAAACAGAATTCAGCTGGCACAGGATCATGATTATGATATCGAGCTGTGGGCTTGGGGTCCAGATTATGCAGATCCGACCGCAATCTTAGCAATGTTTGAATCTGATCATCCGTCAAACTATTCTCTGTGGTCAAGTGATGAGTTTGACAAGCTGTACAACGAAGCAAACACTACACTGGCAGGAGATGAGACTGCACGCTGGGATAACCTGATCAAGTGCAACGATATCTGCACCGAGAATGCAGGCTGCATTCCGCTGTTCCAGACTGGTTCTGCAACACTTACAAAGTCTAACGTAACTGGAATTACAGAGCATAATACTGGTGTTCCATGCTACTACAAGTTTGTAGAGAAGGATTGATATAAAATAAAAAAAGTGCAATCGTATCTGCACACAAAGAGGATGTGCCCGGGCGAAGCAGCTTTGGACATATCCTCTTTTTAAAAAGTTACTGTTTACAGACTTTGCAAACGGTAGCAAAAAGTCTTTGACAGGAGGAAAATCCGAATGAAAAAATTTGTATTAAAGCGAACCTGCATCGCATTGCTGACAGTCTTCCTGATCTTGCTGCTTTTGTTTCTGATGCTTGATTTTATGCCGGGTTCGCCGTTTAATAATGAAGAAAAAATGAGCGCAGAGCAGATCGCGGATCTGTATCACAAATATGGACTAGATCAGCCAATTATCAATAGATTTTTCTTGTATCTGAAAAATATGCTTCACGGTGATTTTGGTATTTCTTACAGCCTTCAGGTAAACATGAAGATCAGTGAAATGATTGGACCAAAGATTTTAGTTACAATTCGTCTTGGTCTTCAGGCAGCACTTGTAGGAACTGTGATTGGTGCACTGCTTGGAATCATCGCTGCGCTTCGTAAAAATACATGGGTCGATACCGTTACCACTATTATTTCAGTTCTTGGTGTCAGCCTTCCATCTTTTGTATTTGCGCTTTTACTTTCCTACTTCTTTGGATTTAAGTTTAAGCTGTTTCCGTTTATTTATAATACAAAAAATGAACTTCAGTCGTCGATTCTTCCTACTATTTCGCTTTCTATGTTTACTATTGCAAGTGTAGCGAGATATACAAGATCAGAAATGGTAGATATTTTAAATTCGGATTATTATCTTCTGTCAGATTCAAAGGGACTTCCGAAGGCAAAGCTGATATTTCATCATGCTATTCGAAATGCGATGATCAGTGTTATTACAGTATTGGCTCCATTGATTGTAAATTTAATGACGGGAAGTCTTGTAGTAGAGAAAGCATTTAGTATTCCGGGACTAGGAAGTCTTTATGTAAGTGCAATCCAGTCAAATGACTTTAATGTTGTGCTTGCGATCAGCTTTATTTACAGTTTAATGTTTATCTTCACTATGCTTCTGGTTGATATACTCTATGGTGTGATTGATCCTAGAATACGACTGGCGAAAGGAGAATGAGTATGAATCGATTTGAATTCAATACAGGAGACCATAAGGAGGAAGAAGAAAAGGTTCTTGTTGGTCGTTCCTATGGAAAAGAGGTTTTGTACCGCTTTCGTAAAAACAAGGGTGCATGGATCAGCTTTTTTATTATCATTCTTCTAATTGTGATTGCGCTTGCAGCACCGGCTGTCAGTTCGTACTCTTACAAAGAAGTGCATTCTGAATATAGCAATCTGCCGCCAAGGATTCCGGGACTGGAAAAGCTGGGAATTTTTGATGGTGTAAGCCATGGCCAGAACATGTATGAGGCAAAAAATTGTACTGATAAATATTTCTTTTTTGGAACAGATAACTTAGGAAGAGATATCTGGACAAGAGTATGGGAAGGTACCAGAATTTCTCTTCTCATTGCAGCACTGGCTGTTATCATTGATGTGTGCATTGGTGTGATTTATGGTCTTGTTTCTGGTTATTTTGGCGGAAAAGTAGATATGGTCATGCAGCGTATCACGGAGATCTTAAGCAGTCTTCCGACACTGGTTGTGGTAACGTTAATGCTTGTTGTTATGAAGCCGGATCTTGGAAGCATTATAATTGCGCTTATGCTTACAGGATGGATTAACATGAGCCGTATTGTGCGCCCACAGGTGCTTAAATTAAAGGATCAGGAATTTGTGCTTGCCGCAAGAACGCTTGGCGTTAGCAATCGTGATATTTTGTTTAAGGAGATTTTGCCAAATTCGCTTGGTCAGATTATTATTACTTTTATGTTTTCCATACCAAATGCAATTTTCCTGGAAGCATTTTTAGCATTTGTCGGTCTTGGTGTTCCGGCGCCGATGGCCTCTCTTGGTTCTCTGATAAATGATGGATATAAATCAGCAATGACTTACCCGCATATGGTAGCAGCGCCTGTCATTGTCTTGGGTGTTTTAATGCTTGGCTTTAATTTATTTGCAGATGGACTCAGGGATGCCATTGATCCGCAGCTTAAACAGATGTAACAGGAGGTAAACGAGATGGAAAAAAGAGAACCGGTATTAAGTATGAGAGATCTGGCAGTTTCCTTTCAGGCTTCCTTTGGCAAGATTCGTGCAGTGCGTGGTGTGAATATGGATGTATATCCTGGAGAAACCGTTGCCATTGTAGGAGAATCTGGAAGTGGAAAATCTGTTTCTGTAAAGACAATTATGGGAATTACAGCGCCAAATGCAGTCATTGAAAGCGGAACAATTAAGTTTCGCTTTAAGGAAAATGGAAAGGAGCAGGTTGTTGATCTGCTGAAGCTTTCAAAAAAAGAAATGCAACATAGAATCAAGGGAAAGCGTATTGCAATGGTTTTTCAGGATCCTATGACTTCACTTGACCCGACGATGACAATTGGCAGGCAGCTGACAGAGGGCATGCGTTATCACCTTCATTTATCACAGGCAGATGCAGATAAGCGTGCAGAAGAGCTGCTTGAAATGGTAGGAATTGAGTCACCAAAAGAGCGAATGAAGAATTATCCTCATCAGCTTTCAGGCGGAATGCGTCAGCGTGTTGTAATTGCAATTGCGCTGTCATGTAATCCAGATCTTTTAATCTGTGATGAGCCGACAACGGCACTTGATGTGACTATTCAGGCACAGATCCTTGACCTGATCCGCAGGCTTCAGCGCGAACTTGGCATGACCATCATCTACATTACTCACGATCTCGGCGTTGTTGCCAATGTCGCCGACCGTGTGGCGGTGATGTATGCGGGACAGATCGTTGAGATCGGTATGGCGGAGGAAATTTTCCACGATGCGTGGCATCCCTACACATGGGCGCTGCTGTCC
>ERZ825670.2489-NODE-2489-length-17331-cov-13.686270_pt1 | contig 17331 bp, 10 predicted proteins | sample MGYA00519929_ERZ825670 | MGnify/ENA primary metagenome ERZ825670 (study PRJEB31778, sample SAMEA3449207) | human gut metagenome | biome: human gut; feature: human-associated habitat; material: faeces | place: United Kingdom | collected 2010/2012 ...
CGATGGAAATCTGATGCAATCCGTAGTCGCGGGCGAAGTAGGAGAGAGCCGGATGATAAATCATGAAGGCTTTGGCTGCTTCGGGAGCGGAGAGTTGACGGCGAATCAGGCTGTCGGTGTGCTGGATACGCTGGCAGAGCGAATCGTAGCGGTTTCTATAGTATACCTCATTTGTCTTATCCAGTTGGCTAAGGGCTTTGTAGGTGTTTCCTGCAATGATTAAAGCATTACCGGTGGAATTCCATACGTGCGGCTCTACAGCATGGATATGCCCGTCGTGGCTGTTATGTCCGTGGTCGTGGTCATCATTGTTGAGTATGAGGTCGATTCCTTTGGAGGTGTCGAACACTTGAATATGGGGGGTATTGTTCATTAAGCGATCCATCCAGGTCTGTTCGAAGCCGATGTATCCGATGCGGAAATAGGCTTTGCTGTCTCCCAGAGACACGAGTTGTTGGGGGACAGGATCATAGGTTTCCGGGCTGGAACCTTTGGGGACCATGCTGACTACTTTAAATTTATCTCCGGCAATAGCTTCCGTGAAATAACGTTGCGGTTCCAGGGTGACGGTAATCACCGGTTTTGCTTCGTCATCGTTGCTTGCTTGGGAAGAGCGTCCTGTGCAGGCTGCCATTAGGAGGCAGGCACTAAGGAGGAAAAGGGTTCTCATATCTTTTAGTTGTTTTTTCATGACTTCTTCTATTTCGGGGGTTCTTTTTTATCTTGTTTCTATTCTTATTTTCGGGCCCGTAATATTTCCCGTTTACCACCCGGAGGTCCGGGCAGACGTTCTACTGTGAATCCGGCTGTCTGTAACATCCGGCGGACGACACCTTTGGCGCAGTAAGTGGTCAGGATGCCGTCTCTATCTAATAAAACGTAGAGGCGGTTGAATAGTTCTTGCGACCACATTTCCGGTTGCTTTTCCGGTGCAAAGGCATCGAAGTAAATGAGGTTAAATGAAAGATTCAGGGCAGGTGATTCGGCGTTGGTTACGCTATCATTGATATTGCTCATTGTTCGTTCTCTGTTCTCAACCCATTTGTTTACGTCTGTCTCTACTTTCCGTAGGGTGAAGTGTGGAGTGAGTTGCACGTCTTTCTCCCAAGGTGATGTATGAAGTTGCTTAAACAATTCGATAGCCGGTTGCTGCCGGACGGTCGTCGTTAATTGTTCATCATTGGAGATATATCCTAATTGCTCTATCGTCTGCCATTCCAGTGGATAGAGTTCCAATCCTGTATAGAGTATATTCCGTCTGCTTCTTTCTGCTTCTTCAAGGGTGAGCCAGGCGTTTAGCCCTGTCCCGAAGCCGATCTCAAGAATACGCGGAATAGTGGCGGAAGAGGCTTTAAGTCCCATATCGATGAAAATATGTTGAGACTCCGTGCGTGCCCCTTTCGTTGAATGATAATGTTCATTCAATTCCGGAACAAACAGGGTAGCGCTCCCGTCGTCGGTTTTCTCAATAATCCTTTCCATCATACAATCTTTAATGCTTACTGCCTAACGTCTAATACTTTATACCTGATATTTAAAATCCTTATCCTGCTATAGCGTCCCAGGCACTTTCGAGTGCATACAGGAGAAGAATATAACGTATCAGTTTGCCGACAAACATGGAAACTATGGTGAGCCATGTGTTGCTTCGCATAAATCCCAGTGCAATGGCTATCACTTCCCCAATGGCGGGAAGAAAGGTGAAGAAGGCCATCAATGCTCCTTTCCCTTGCAGGAATTTCACCATTTTGTCTACTTTCTCTTTCTTTACCTTGAAATATTTCTCGATCCAACTGATTTTGCCCAGACGTCCCATGTAGTAGCAAGTCATTCCGCCTACTGTGTTGCCCAGAGTGGCGGAGATCAGACAGGCTATCGGGGGCAGACCGAGTTTCACCAGTGCCACCAGTACCAGTTCGGAACTGAAAGGCACGATGCTCCCAGCCAGTAAAGCCGAGATGAATAATCCCGGGAGTCCCCATTCTATGAGGAGTTGTATCGTTGAATCTATAAAAGCGTCCATATATTAAAAGCGAATAAGAGGATGAGACCGACCAATGAAATGATGAAAAACACATTCGAACTTTTACTATTGGTCAGTACAAAGAAATGTCCGATCAGGATGCTGTTGCTTATGATAAGCAAAGGCAATAGGGCACTGCAATATATCGGTTGCAGGGCAATCAGCAGGAACAGGAAAATCGTCAGGTCTATCAGGAATTGGAGATAGGCGCGTGTGCGTATCTTATCCTCAAATCCGGCGGCGATGCAATGGACGGCACTGACGATGAACATCACCAACAGATAGCCGAGTATTGCCAGTTCCCAAGGCTGGAGGATTTGCAGGTTGAAGAATTCCCCGATAGTCAGTAGCTGATTGAAAGGGCGATAGAACAACTCCATCTCATTGTAGAAGAAGGCGTGTCCGAACAGCATCCAGTATGGCAGCATCCATCCGAGCAGCGCACCGCAGAAACTACGCGGAGTGAGCGACTGGAAACGGTAGGCTTCGAGCAACCAAAGCACCGAGAGGATGGTGAACTGTGGGAACAGAATACTTCCCGCTCCGATAAAGAAGAAGGAGTAGAATAAATAACCCGCAGCTTGTGTTTGCTGATAGCTTTTAAACAGAAAATAAATGGAAATGAGAAAGCCCAGGGCAACAATATCTCCTGTATATAGGTAATGCATTTTCGGGCAGACGGTGACCAGCAGGAAATAGATAGCCGTCTGCATGGAAGCCCTCATACGGATAATGCTGAACTGATTGTTCAGCTCTATCAGAAAGTAACCGATGGTTGCATAAATCAGGAAGCTGACAATCCGGTCTGCCCACCCCGGAAGCAGAAAATCGCGGGCGGGTTGCCAGGCAGAAGGGCTGCCTTCGAGTACGGTTGAGGCTATGGAACCGGGAAATAAAAAGTAAGTCAACACCCAGCATAGGGCGCAGATAAAGATAACGGCAGGCAGGGTCCACCGTCCTGCCGTCACTTGACTTTGTAGTCTTTTATTTCTCATGAGTTTATTACTTGTTATCTCTTGATACTATAGGTACATTCGGTTGATATTCCGGATATTAATATCCTGCATGCTTGATGTTAACAACCATCCTGTCAGCTGTTAATACCTGATTCCTTAAGTATTAACAATTGTCGTCTAAACTATTAATACTTGATAACTCAACTATTAATGCTTGACAAGTCAATGATGTTCAACGCTATGCGGAATAGGGCTACTTGCGTGCGAAACTTGAATTACAAATCGAATCCGATATCGCGGCGGAAATACTTCTTGTCGAAGTCGATCATGTCTGCCACTTTGTAGCTCTGTGCCAGTGCCTCTTCTTTCGTTGCACCGTAAGAGCAAACGGCAATCACACGTCCTCCGTTCGTCACTACTTGTCCGTCTTTCATGGCTGTTCCGGCATGGAAAATGATACTGTCGGTAGCGGCAGCCTGTTCCAGTCCGCTGATAGGGAATCCTTTTTCGTAGGCTTCGGGATAACCGCCGCTGACAAGGATGACACAGCCGGCTGAACGTGGGTCCATCACCAGTGTTTTTTCGTTCAGGTTGCCTGCGGCAGTGCCTTCAAGCAGTTCTACGAAGTCGCTCTGGATACGGAGCATCACGCTTTCTGTTTCCGGGTCGCCCATGCGGACGTTGTATTCGATCACCATCGGTTCACCTTTCACCTTGATAAGGCCGAGGAAGATGAAGCCTTTGTAAGTGATGTTTTCTTCTTTCAGGCCGTTGATGGTCGGTTCGATGATGCGTGTGCGTACTTTCTCCATAAATACTTCATCGGCAAACGGAACGGGGGTTACGCTACCCATACCGCCTGTATTTAGTCCTTTATCGCCTTCACCGATGCGTTTGTAGTCTTTGGCTACGGGGAGGACTTTATAGTGTTCTCCGTCTGTCAGTACGAATACAGAGCACTCGATACCGCTTAGGAACTCTTCGATTACAACGGTTGCCGATGCAGAGCCGAACATGCCACCCAGCATTTCTTTCAGTTCTACTTTAGCTTCGTCCAGTGTAGGGAGGATAAGTACTCCTTTTCCGGCACAAAGACCATCAGCCTTCAATACATAGGGAGCTTCCAGCGTTTCGAGGAAAGCGAGACCTTCTTCGAGGTTTGCGGAAGTGATGCTTTTGTAGCGGGCTGTCGGGATGTTGTGGCGCATCATGAAGCCTTTGGCAAACTCCTTGCTTCCTTCCAGTTCTGCTCCTTGAGCCGAAGGACCGATAACGGCAATATGCTTTAGCTCCGGACGGTTCTGGAAGTAGTCGTAAATTCCTTCTACCAACGGGTCTTCGGGGCCTACTACTACCATTTGAATGTTCTCTTTCAGAGCGAAAGCGCTGATGGCTTCAAAATCGGTTGCTTTGATGTTGACATTCTCGCCTACGGCAGTTGTTCCGGCATTTCCCGGAGCAATGTACAGTTTTTCAACTTTCGGACTTTGGGCAATTTTCCATGCCAGTGCATGTTCGCGGCCGCCCGAGCCAAGTAATAATATCTTCATCTTTGTGCTATTATAAGTTATACTGTTATATATGATTCGTATAGATGCGGTGGACTTCACAGGTTTTATAAGTTCTGCTCAAAGTACCGGGTGATTTTCTCGTGCAGATGTACACGGTCACGGCCTGCTACGTTGTGCTTGTGGCACGGGTAGATAAACAGGTCGGGATAAGTGCGGGCATCTACACAGGCTTTCATAAACGACAGGGTGTGCTGTGGCACGCAGGTATCGTCATGATCGTCGTGAATAATCAACAGGTGACCTTCCAGTTGACCGGCAAGATTCTTCAGGTTACATTCTTTGTAGCCTTCCGGATTGCTTTCCGGTGTGTCCATATAGCGTTCGCCGTACATCACTTCATAATAACCCCAGTCGATTACCGGACCTCCGGCAACGCCTACTTTGAATATCTCCGGGTAACGGAGCATCAGGGCGGTAGTCATGTGACCTCCAAAGCTCCATCCATGTACGCCGATGCGCTCGCTGTCTACGTAGGGGAGGGATTTCAGGAATTCAACGCCTTTCACCTGATCTTTGCCTTCTTCGATACCGAGACGGCGGAAGGTGGCATTTTCAAATGTTAGTCCGCGGTTGCTGCTACCGCGATTGTCGATGGTGAACATGATATAGCCTTTGCTTGCCATGTATGTGTCCCATCCGCGTGCGCCGTTCTGCCATCCTCCGGTGACGCATTGCGCGTGAGGGCCTCCGTAGACATATACGATTACGGGATATTTCTTAGCCGGATCGAAGTTTGCCGGCTCCATCAGGCGGTAATGCAGGTCGGTAGTGCCGTCTGCCGCTTTGATTGTTCCGGTTTCGATGCTTGGCATCTGGTATCCGTCGTAAGGATTTTCGGCTGTCAGCAAGTTGGCTGTTTCTTTGAAGTTTTTGGTGTCTACCAGGTTGATGACGCGGGGTTGGTCTTTGGTGGAATAACGGTCGATAAGGTATGTACCAGAGGCGCTAAGTGTTCCGCTATGTTCGCTTTCCTTGCAGTTCTCAAACGGCTCGCTTATCTTTCCATTACTTACGTTTACTGCAAAATGGCCGCTTCTCAAGCCTTCTACGGCAGTGAAGATGACCTCTTTACGCTTTGTGTTGAATCCTAGGATTTCGCTGACCAGCCAGTTGCCTTTGGTTAGCTGTTTTACTTTACCGGCCTGGAAATAACTACCGCCGTTGGCACTATTATAGGTTTCACCTTTCATGTTTGCTGCATTTGTCTCAAAGAGATAAAGGTGATTGTAGCCGTCACGCTGACTTTGATAGATGAACTTGGTAGGGTCCCACGGCAAAAATACGATGGGGTTTTGCGGTTCAACGTATTTAGGGTGCATTTCTTCATAGAGAACTCCCATGGGTTCTCCTGTCTCTGCGTTGTACTGGCAGAGTTTGGCATGATTCTGGTCGCGGTTTACTTCGATCAGGTAGAGGCTCTTTTCATCCGGTGCCCAGCTGATGTTAGTGAAATAACGGTCTGTCGGATCGCCTGCATTCAGATAAATGCTTTTACCGGTAGCAGGGTTGTAAATGCCTACTTTTACCTGATGGCTCGTCATTCCTGCCATCGGATAGCGTACGTTATTTACTTCGCCTACACGTGCAGTGATGTCTACAAGCGGGTATTGTGTCACCATGCTTTCATCCATACGGTAGAAAGCGAGCAGGTTGCCTTTCGGACTCCAGAAAGTTCCTTTGTTGATACCGAATTCATTGCGGTGCACTGTTTGTCCGCAAACGATGCCTTCGGGTTCATTGGTTACTGCTTTCTCATTCACATATAGATTGTTATCTATCGTGTAAGCCACATTTCCACTGGCTGCGCAATAGTCTTCATTATTTGCCCCGTCCTTTGGTTTGAAAGTGCTGACAACCTGATTGTTCTTGAAATCATATACAATGAACTTTCCTGCTATCGTGAATAGCATTTGTGCCTTGTCTGTCCATGGAAAACGGACGGAATACAGGTGTGATAATTTTCCTGCCTTGTTTTCTTCAAGCACTTTGTTGATTTGCTCGCGAGTGATAACCATTGTTTCTTTCCCGGTTTTGGGTTGAATTGAATAAAGGGTATCTACTCCTGGCTTGATACATTCGTCGCCCCACCATTGCAGCCCGTACAGGTTTTCTGCATAGAGGTAACTCTCGCCGCCCGGAATCAGTTCTTCCAGCGTCGGTTTTTTGGTTTCTTGTGCCATAACATTGAATCCGATTGGTAGTGCCAACAATAAGAGAATGGCTCTTTTTCCAATTTTACTCATTGCTCTTTTCTTTATTATTTGTTTTTAAATCCTTCTATTTTTACTCTGTCCAAAGGAGTCTGTCTTGATTGGATAATTGCACTTATTTTAGCAAAGGCATTAAATAGGTCGTCAAATTGTTTTTCGTAACTTTCCCTATCAGAAGTAATATCTTCTTCGAGATATTCGATGCGTTGTTTTAATTCTTCCAACTCCTTTTTAGGTATATTGGATAGAAGATATTGGCGCATACGTACAAAAGCACGGATAATATTGATATTTACTTCCACAGCGGTCTTGGACTTGAGGACGCTGGATAACATAACTATACCATATTCAGTAAATGCAAACGGAAGATATTTGATGTTATATCCTTGTCCTGTTTTCAAGGTCGCAATTTGCGACCTTGAAATTGCAACTTCTTCTTTTGTTAGCTCGAACATGAATTCAGCAGGAAAGCGTTCAATATTACGACGTACTTGTTCCTTGAGGCGTTTAGTTTCAACTCCATACATTTCTGCCAAATCAAAGTCAAGCATAACTTTTTGCCCTCTGATTTCGTATATTTTGTTTTCTATAATAGCTATATCATCCATTTTTTGTTTAGACAGGTTCCAATTTGTGACTGAACATTAGAACTATGATGTAAACTTGAAGTTCCAATTTGGAACTTCAAGTTTTTAATTAATTATTAACTAGTGAATTACAGGGTGAATAAGTTGTTGGGATTATAACCGTTTATTCCTCTTCCTTCTTCGGAATCCTCGGCTCCCGGTTTCCCCTAAATTCTCTTGGTCCTCTTGAATCTCTTCCTCCGCGGAATTCTCCCCGTGGTTTTCTATCTCTTTCATCGCCACCTTTGAAGTCGCCACCTTCTCTGCGTGGCTTGTATTCTCCCTCTCTGCGAGGTCTGGATTCGCCGTCCCGACGCGGCTTGAACTCACCTTCGCGGCGTGGCTTAAATTCTTTTCTTTCTCTGAATCTTGGAGCTTGTTCTCCTTCACCCTCTTTCTTCTCTTCGCCCTCTTCCTGGCTCTTGAACTCTTTATATTTTCCGTCAAAAATCTCATATTTGCGGAATTCACACTCCAACGGTCCATTGAACAAAGGAACCTTCTGGCTTGCCTTCAAGCCAATCTGGTCGAAACACTCTTCCCGATAAGAAAGCACCCATGCTTCGTTTCCTACAAATGCATGTTTCAGACGTTCGCCGATCATCTGGTAAAGACCGAGCAAATCATTCGTAGAGATACGTTCCCCATAAGGAGGATTGGTGATGATGATTGATTTCTCTTTCGGCTGTTCGAACTGCTGGAACGGTTGCAATTTTAGCACGATATCTTTCGATACACCGGCAGCTTTTATATTGTGAGTTGCAATCTCATTCGCTTTCGGATTGTTGTCATACCCATAAATCTTATGAGTAAACTCACGCTCCTGACTGTCGTCATTGTAAATCTCATCAAACATATCCGCATCGAAATCCACCCATTTCTCGAAAGCAAACCCTTTACGGAATACTCCCGGAGCGATATTCTTAGCAATCAGTGCGGCTTCTACAGGGATAGTACCCGAACCACACATCGGATCGATCAGATCACATTCTCCACGCCATCCGGTCATTAAAATCATGCCGGCAGCCAATACCTCATTCAACGGAGCTTCTACCGCTTCCTGGCGATAACCGCGACGGTGAAGTGATTCTCCGGACGAGTCCAACGACAAGGTACAGGTAGTCTGTGCAATATGAATGTTCAGAAGTACATCCGGGTTGTTGATGCGTACCGACGGACGTTTACCCGTTTTCTCGCGGAAGTAGTCCACAATCGCATCTTTCACCTTGTACGAAACGAATTTCGAATGGCGGAACTCCTCACTGAATACTACTGCATCGATAGCAAATGTTTTGTTCACATCGAGATATTCTTCCCATGGAATAGCCTGTATTTGATTGTAAACCTCGTCAGCATCTTTGGCCGTAAAGTTTTTGATGGGTTTCAGGATACGGATGGCGGTACGTAGACAGAAATTAGCCTTGTACATCATACGTTTATCTCCTGTAAATGAAACCATACGACGTCCTATTTGAATGTCGTTGGCTCCTAATGCTGTCAGTTCTTCTGCAAGTATCTCTTCCAGTCCCTGGAAAGTCTTGGCTATCATCTCGAATTGTTCGCTCATATAGATTCTTTTGATTTTATTTTTTTGCTTTAGTTTGTACGATTCTTGCTCCTGCGGGCACGTTTTCCGTTACCCAGATATTACCGCCTACGGTTGCATCACGCCCGATGGTGATTCTTCCCAGAATAGTGGCGTTGGAATAAACAATTACATTGTCTTCCAGGATCGGATGGCGGGGGATTCCCTTGATAGGTTTTCCGTCGGCATCCAGCGGGAAACTCTTGGCTCCCAGCGTGACACCCTGATATAGTTTGACGTTGTTTCCGATGATACTCGTGGCGCCGATTACGACACCCGTACCATGGTCGATGGTGAAGTGAGTGCCAATCTTTGCGGCCGGATGGATATCAATTCCCGTTTCGCTATGCGCCATCTCCGTGATGATACGGGGAATCAGAGGAACACCCAGTTCCAGCAATTCATGCGCGATACGGTAATTGCTGATCGCTTTAATGGCCGGATAACAGAATATGACCTCTCCATAGCTTTCGGCAGCCGGGTCACCGTTGTAGGCGGCTTCCACATCCGTTGCCAGTATCCTCCTCATGGCGGGTAACTTACTGATGAATTTAGCAGCAAGACGTGCAGCTTCTTCTCGTTTGGAGTCGGAGCAGACGTTGCATTTCCCCTCTATGGAAGTGCTAAAACATAATCCGGCCAAGATTTGCTCACAAAGTAAATCAAACAATTTTTCAATGTTTACACCGATGTGATAATTGATAGTCCGGCTGTTAATAGTAGAATTTCCGTAATATCCGGGGAAAAGAATGGAGCGTGAAAGCTCAATAATTTCATACAAGACTTTTGCAGAGGGCAGTGGTTCGCCATCTTTGTGCTGATGAAACAGTCCTTTATAAGATTCGCTTTCCGATAGCTCATCGACTGCCTGTGTCAAAATGTGGGTGAAGTTCAGTGGACTCATTAGGTCAGTTGCTCATATTTATATGGGCACAAAGGTATTAAAAAAATAATAAAATTCGCTGGGATTCAGGATAAATAATGTATTTTTGTCACATTCAAAACATGACATGAATAAGGGGACTGATGAATCAGAAGACTGCTATGAAACTATTTGGACTGTTGGGGCTGTTGATGTTGTTGAGTTGCGGATATGCTGATAGACACCGCAATAGCTCTTCATGCGAACAGGCGTTGGTTGATTCTCTGGAAGTTCGTGTACAGGATTCTTTGTTTTCCAATGTGCATTATTCCCGCTCACAACTGCTTGAGGCACTGACGCAGACGCAAGATTCCCTGGTTTATTATCGTCTGCTCGCCCTTTACGGGAAAACATTTTTTGTCTCTTCCGATTTTGATTCTATACTCTATTACAACCGCCGGGTAAAAGAATTTTCCCGCAATGCTTCCCAATCTTCTGAATCTCTCCAGTCTCCACGATGGAATGATGTATTGTCCGATGTCTATAATATCGAAGGCAACGTATGGATGCAACTGAACCGCCCTGATTCTGCAATTATCGACTATAAGAAAGCCTATGGATATCGCCTGAAAGGAAAAAAAATACACCTGCTTCCGGATATTTGTATCAATATAGCTGATGCCTATCTGCATCGCAGTGACTTGGCGCACACTGCTTCGTATTACCGGCGCGCCCTGTTTCTCTGTGATTCTTTGAACTTGTCCGAGCACACGAAATTTCCTGTCTACTACGGATTGGGGCAGACTTACATGGAACTGCGCGATTTCGATTTATCCAATCATTACTATGAATTGGCCGGGCAGTTCTTCGATGTAATGAACGTGAGCGAGCAATGGACCTATCTCAACAATCGCGGCAACCATTATTATTACCGGAAAAACTATCAGGAGGCTTTGAAATATATGCGCAGGGCCAATGCACTCGTATCTTCTTATCCGCAGATGGTGTTTGAACAGAACTTTATCAAAGTAAACCTGGGAGAATTGTACTTGCTGACTGACAAACTGGACTCCGCACAGATCTGCCTGGACGAAAGTTATCGTTTCTTCTCCGATATACAGCATAACTCGGCTGTTCATTACATTGAAACCCAGATGATTGAACTGGCATTGAAGAAAGGTAATATAGCCCAAGCGAAGACTATGATCGCCCGGACTGCTCCTGTGGGGCATCTTGACGCCAATATGTTGACTATACGCAATCAGTATCTGCAACATTATTTTGAGCATACCGGTGATTACCGCCGTGCCTATGAATACCTGAAACGTGATTGCCATCTGGACGATTCCATCCGGAGCGAACGGATACAGATGCGTGTTGCCGAATTGGATATGCGTTACCGGCAGGATACGATAGTGCTTCGTAAGGAAATGAAGATTCAGCGACAGGCGGCAGAGATGAGAGTACTCAAGTTGAGCGTATCTATCTGGGTACTTGTCTGCGTGTTGCTTGTGGCAGGGGTAGTGGTAGTGGTAGTTGTCTGGTATATGCGTAAAAAGAGGGAGTTTCTTCGCCAGCGTTTCTTCCAGCAAATCAACCGTGTCCGCATGGAGAATTTGAGAAGCCGGATTTCTCCTCATTTTACTTTTAATGTACTGGGACGTGAGATCAATCAGTTTAACGGCTCGGAAGAGGTGAAACATAATCTGATGGAACTGGTGAAATATCTCCGTCGTAGCCTCGAACTTACCGAGAAATTGAGCGTATCTTTGCAAGACGAACTGGATTTCGTCCGTACATACATCGAACTGGAACGTGGACGTGTCGGAGAAGATTTTGTCGCAACAATCACGGTGGAGGACGGTTTAGATGCAACCCGCATCATGATTCCATCTATGATTGTGCAAATTCCGGTGGAGAATGCTATTAAACATGGACTGGCGGGAAAGGACGGAAAAAAGGAGCTAATGGTATATGTTTCCCGTGAAACAAATGGGATTCGCATAACGGTTACCGACAACGGACGCGGGTATCTCCCGCAGGTAGTTTCCGCCACACGGGGTACTGGTACAGGATTGAAAGTGTTGTATCAGACCATTCAATTACTGAATACAAAGAACAAGAGTGATAAAATACGTTTTAATATAACCAACAGAAGCGATGGACAAACCGGTACGGAAGTGTCGGTATATATCCCGTTTCGTTTTTCTTATGATTTATGATGGAGACAGAAGAAAAGTATAAGGTAGTCATCGTTGACGATGAACGTACAGCGATTGATGCTTTGCGCCGAGAGTTGGAGCCCTATCGTGAATTTGAAGTAAAAGGAATCGCAGGGAATGGTGCAAAAGGTAAAAAGATGATTATGGAGTTGCATCCGGACTTATTGTTTCTTGATGTGGAACTTCCGGATACGTTGGGACTCAATCTATTAAGTGAAATCAGGGAGGATATTTTGTGGGATATGAAGGTTGTGTTTTACACCTCTTATGACAAATACTTGCTTCAGGCGTTGCGTGAGTCGGCTTTCGACTTCCTGCTGAAGCCTTTTGAAGCAGAAGACCTGAAAGTAATTATGGACCGTTACCGGAAGGCTATGACCTCTACTTCGCTTCCTCTTTTGCCTTCTTTTGCTTCTTCTATTAGTGCATTGATGCCCCAGCAAGGCATGTTTATGATTAGTACAGTGACAGGCTTCAAACTCTTGCGACTGGAAGAAATCGGCTTTTTTGAATATCTGAAAGATAAACGTCAATGGCAGGTGGTCTTGTTTAATCAAACTTGTCTGAATTTGAAGCGAAATACAAAAGCAGAAGATATTATCAGTTATTCACAAGCTTTTGTACAGATTAGCCAATCTGCTATTGTAAATGTTAATTATCTGGCAATGATTGATGGTAAATGCTGTCAACTTTATCCGCCTTTTCACGATAAGAACGATTTGATTATTTCCCGAAGTTATCTAAAAGAACTGCAAGAGCGTTTCTTTGTTTTGTAATGTAGACCTCATATTATGAAATACGCCACTTCTTCAGCAGAAGCGGCGTATCCTTTTGTTAGAATATTAGAATGAGAGAGAGTTTATGTTACATATTTGTATTATCCATCGTAACGGTCATTTCGGGTACCAGTACGTAGGCTTGTTTTTTAGCGTTCCATTTATAATAATTCGTAGTAACGGTCTTGCCTTCATAAGTGTAATTGATGCGTAGGTCTTTTTCCCATGCGTCTTTGCTATTGTTCCATTTCAAGGCCTCGCTTTCAATCATACGTTTGTTGTCATCGTACTTGTAGTTGTACTTCATGTAGTTGGCAAGTGTATTTCCGTCCATTTTGTAAACGGTTTGTCCCACTGTCATGCCATTCTCTTCGATTGGATTATAAATCAATTGATTATCGTAGCTACGTGCAGAAGTAGCAAGCGATACAACAAGAAGAGCTGCAGATAAAACGAACATTTTTAAAGATACTTTTGCTTTCATGGCTATTTAAGTTTTTGGGTTATACTTTCATTTGTCTGCCAAATACATTGGTTTTATGCTGCAAATCTACATATTAATTTGGTATTTATGCATTTTTGAAGATAAAAGATTGTCAAAATGTCAAGAGTGAAGGTGGGTGATAACTAGCTTTTTGCCAATATTGGTGACAAAAAAATATCCGGCAGTCAATCTGCCGGATATAGAATGAATCACTTCGTCGAAAAAGGAATCTTTTTTCTAGCTTTCTGGATACAGAGTTAAATAATGTTATTACCCAGACTTGCCTCCATTTTGTAAGCGGAGGTCCCTGATAAGGTGGAGTCTCCTTGTGTAATTAGTGTCTAAAAGATAGCAATTCCTTATTGAGGTAGTCTTTATTCACTTGATGGTTTAATGTGCCTCAAGCCAGTTTCTGCCCCATCCGCAATCTGCTTTCAAGGGGACGTGCATGCGGTATGCTTTCTCCATTTCTTCGATGACGATTTCTTCTACACGCTCTTTTTCATTGACAGGAACGCTGAAATTTAATTCGTCATGTACTTGCAGGATCATTTTGGCTTGTATTCCTTCGGCCTGAAACCGTTGATAGATACGTGCCATTGCTACTTTTATAATATCTGCCGCACTTCCCTGGATAGGGGCGTTGATGGCATTTCGTTCGGCATATCCGCGTACAACGGCATTCCGGGAATTGATGTCCGGCAAGAAGCGTTTCCGGTGGAAGATTGTTTCCACATAGCCTTTTTCCTGGGCCACCTGGATACTTTTATCCATATATGCTTTTACTCCCGGATAAGTTTCAAAGTAACCGTCGATTAACTCTTTGGCTTCTTTGCGGTCTACATTCATTCGTTCGGCAAGACCAAATACGGATATGCCATAGATGATACCGAAATTGGCAGTCTTAGCTTTACGGCGCATGTCGGAACCTACGTCTTTCAGGTCGGTCTTATAAATTTTGGCAGCAGTGGCCGCATGAATATCGTGATTGCTAAGGAAAGCATCAATCATATTCTTATCCTCGCTAAGGTGTGCCATGATGCGCAACTCAATTTGCGAATAGTCGGCAGAGAAGAAGAGGCAGCCTTCATCGGGGATGAAAGCCTTGCGGATTTCTTTTCCGTTCTCGTCGCGGATAGGGATATTTTGTAAATTCGGATTGCTTGAACTAAGGCGTCCTGTAGCGGTTACAGTCTGGTTGAAAGAGGTGTGTACCCTTCCTGTACGTGGATTGATGAGCTGGGGGAGTGCGTCGATATACGTGCCCAATAGCTTTTTCAGTCCGCGATGTTCCAGAATCTTTTCTACTACCGGATGTTTGTGTCGGAGGCTTTCGAGCACTTCTTCCGAGGTGACGTACTGGCCGGTCTTAGTCTTTTTTGCCTTCTCTACGATTTTCAGTTTGTCAAATAGTACCTCACCGACTTGCTTGGGCGAAGCGATGTTGAAAGTTTCACCGGCTAATTCGTAAATCTCTTTTTCGATTTGCTCCATCTGGGCGGTGAAATGGGCGGACGATTGCTTCAATGCTTCCGTATCCAGCAATACTCCGTTTCGTTCTATATTAACTAATACGGGAACTAGCGGCATTTCTATATCATAGAACAAGCGTTCTGCATCATTTTCTTTCAGTTCTTTCTCCAATACATTTTTCAGTTTCAGAGTTACGTCTGCATCTTCGCAGGCATATAGATATACATCTTTCGGGTCGAGATCGCGCATGTTCTTCTGATTCTTTCCTTTGGGACCTATCAGTTCGTCAATGTGGATAGTCTGATAGTGCAAGTAAATTTCCGCAAGATAATCCATGCCATGACGAAGTTCCGGTTGAAGAACATAATGAGCGATCATCGTATCGAAAAGTGGACCTTTTACTGTTGCGCCATAATTTTGAAGAACAATCATGTCGTACTTGATATTTTGTCCGACTTTTAACGAATTCTCATTTTCGAAGACCGGACGGAACTCATTTACGATTTTTAACGCTTCGTCTTGGTCCGATGGTACGGGAACATAAAAAGCTTCATTCTCTGCAATCGAAAAGCTCATTCCGACTAATTCGGCATCCATTGGTTCGGTTCCGGTGGTTTCCGTATCTAACGAGAGAATTTTCGATGTAAGTAACTTTTGAATAATTTCCTGCCTTTTCTCCTCTGTATCAATAAGTTGGTAGCTATAAGTGAGCGATTCTAACGTCTCTAGGTTCGATTTTTTTGCTTCACCCGGTTCATCGGGCGTGAAATTCGCAAATAAATCGCCTTGCATTCCGCCTCCTTCTTCGGGAAAAAGTGGAAGAGGAGAGGGGGCGCTTTTCCCAGTGGCAACTTTGCTTCCGGTGGCAGAGGTTATTCCGTTTCCGGAAATATCTTTTTTGAGCACCCGGTCGATGAGTGTTCTAAATTCCAATTCCTCGAAAATGCTGCGGAGTGAATTCTCGTCTGCTTCTTCGCGGACAAGAGCATCCATCTCAAGTTGGATAGGGACATCGATTTTAATGGTGGCGAGAAATTTCGAGAACGTAATCATTTCCCGATTGGTTTCCACTTTTGTTTTCAATGCTCCTTTCAGTTGGTCGGTATGTTCCAATAGGTTCTCGATGCTTCCGAATTCAGAGACCAGTTTTTGAGCAGTCTTTTCTCCTACTCCCGGACATCCGGGAATGTTATCTGAAGAGTCGCCCATCAGTCCGAGCATATCGATCACCTGTGCCGGAGACTGAATGTCAAACTTGGCTTTCACTTCCTCCACGCCCATCACTTCGAAACCTCCTGTGTGTTTGGGGCGATACATAAATACTTTGTCACTTACCAGCTGCCCGTAATCTTTGTCGGGAGTCATCATATAGGTAGTGATACCCTGGCGACCGGCTTCGGTAGCGAGTGTACCTATCACATCATCGGCTTCGTAGCCTGCCACTTCCAGAATGGGGATGCGGTAGGCGCGTATAATATCCTTTATAATAGGTACGGAAAGACGGATTGCTTCCGGAGTTTCTTCGCGTTGCGCTTTATATTGTTCAAAAGCCTCGTGGCGGAAGGTGGGACCTGCGGGGTCGAAGGCTACTCCTATATGAGTGGGATTCTCTTTTTTCAGTACTTCTTCGAGGGTGTTCACAAAACCCAGTATGGCTGAAGTGTTGAATCCTTTGGAATTGATTCTTGGGTTCTTAATAAAGGCGTAATACGCCCGATATATCAATGCATAAGCGTCTAAAAGAAATAATTTATTACCTGAATCCATAGATTTAATTAATTTTTCATGGTAAAAGTACAAAAAAATACGGTATTAAGCGTTTTATTATTACTTTTGTGCTCAAATTGTGTAATAAATGGACAGTATCTCACTTATCAGAACTCCGATTGAAGCGGAACTGGGCGACTTCAAAGAACTTTTTGATAGTTCTCTCTCCAGTTCAAATGCATTGCTCGATAGCGTCGTATCTCACATACGGCAGAGGAATGGTAAGATGATGCGGCCTATTCTTGTTTTACTCGTGGCACGTCTTTATGGAGCTATATGTCCTTCCACTCTTCATGCGGCTGTTTCACTGGAACTCCTTCATACGGCCAGCCTGGTACATGATGACGTAGTGGATGAAAGTTCCGAACGTCGTGGACAGCTCTCGGTAAATGCTATCTTTAATAATAAAGTAGCGGTGCTGACGGGTGACTATTTATTGGCAACCAGCCTCGTACACGCCGAACTGACAAACAGTCATCGTATTATTCAGCTGGTGTCCACTCTTGGACAGGATCTTGCTGACGGTGAGTTGCTTCAGCTTTCAAATGTAAGTAATCACAGTTTTTCCGAGGAAGTCTATTTTGATGTAATCCGCAAGAAAACTGCTGCTCTTTTTGCTGCCTGCACAAAGGCTGCCGCTTTCTCGGTAGGTGTGGGTGAGGGGGAAGCTGAACTTGCCCGTTTGCTGGGCGAATATATTGGTATCTGTTTCCAGATAAAAGATGATATTTTCGATTACTTTGATAATAAGGAGATTGGTAAACCTACGGGTAATG
>ERZ825670.2497-NODE-2497-length-17300-cov-3.792404_pt1 | contig 17300 bp, 13 predicted proteins | sample MGYA00519929_ERZ825670 | MGnify/ENA primary metagenome ERZ825670 (study PRJEB31778, sample SAMEA3449207) | human gut metagenome | biome: human gut; feature: human-associated habitat; material: faeces | place: United Kingdom | collected 2010/2012 ...
GGGAAACAGCATCTGAAGACCCTTGAAAAATATTATGTGGTCGATATCGGACTTCGTCTTATGCTGATCGGCTCCAGGCAGCCGGACGCGGGTCATATTCTGGAAAATATCGTGTATCTGGAGCTGCTTCGGCGGGGATATGATGTCTATGTGGGAAAAGTTGATGAATTCGAGGTGGATTTTGTCGCGCAGAACAGTAAGGGAACAAAATACTTTCAGGTTGCCTTATCGGTACGCGATGAAAAGACGCTGGCCAGAGAGCTCATCGCAAGCGTAAGAGCCAAAGCCTTAGACAAATGTTTCCTCATGGTAAGAACCTCCTTTTTATTGTTCACCCTCGTTCCTGCGGAGGGGGAATCGCGTGTTAACCCAGTTTCGCGACGGTTTTGCCGGCGATCAGGCGGCAGGGGACGGAGATGATTTCCGGCAGCGTGGTGCGCGGCTGCTCAATCAGATGAACGAGCTTGCGCGCGGCCTCGCGGCCGATCCGGGAGACATCCTGCTCCACGGTGGTGAGCTGCGGCTGGCACATCTGAATCAAGGCCACGCCGTCGTATCCGGTGATGGAAATATCCTCCGGAATCCTCAGACCCGCCGCGCGAATGGCGTCCATGCCGCCCAGCGCGGAGTAGTCATCCGGCATCAGGATGCAGGTCGGGCGATCCGCCAGCGCAAGGAGCTGCGCCGTCGCCTCTCTCGTGGAGGCGGGATCGTGATACGGAGAGGCGACGAGGTAATCATCCGAAACGGAGAGCCCCGCCTCGTTCATCGTCCGCAGGAAGGTGGTCAGGCGGATGTCGCTGACCGTGTCCTCCGCGCCGTAGACGAACGCGATTTTCTTGTGCCCCATCGAGAGAACGTGCCGGGTGAGCGCCTCGACGCCCTGCCTGTTTTCGGATTGGATGCACGCCCTGTTGTTGAAAACGTGGTCGATGGTGACCAGCGGAAGCGAGCTGGAGACGAGCTGGAGCACTTCGCCGTCGTCGAAGTGGGAACAGACGATGCAAACGCCGTCCACATTGCGATAGCGGCAATGCTCGAGGTAGGTCATCTTGGAGTGCCCCATGTTGTGGGTGATGAAGGTGATATCGTAGCCCCGGCGCTCGGCCTCCTGCTTGAAGGATTGCAGCACGGGGGAGAAATAGCTGTGGGTGAAGCCGCTCTCGGTGTCGTCCGAGTAGAGCACGCCGAGGTTGAACGTGCGCCCGATCTTGAGGCTCCGCGCGATGGCGTTGGGGCGGTAGCCCATTTCGTCGGCCACGGCGCGAACCTGCTGGCGGGTTTCCTCGCTGACGTCAGGATAATCGTTTAAGGCTTTACTGACGGTCGAGACGGACAGGCCGCACCGAGCGGACAGCTCTTTGATTGTTACGGCCATGTTTCCATCCTCCTGTTTGTTGAATTTGGTGGATTCGAAATATTCTAAATCGTTTTCGCAGTTTCATTATAAAACGGGTTCTCCAAAATTGCAAGCACTTTTTTGAAAAAATAGAAATTTTTTCTGAAAGAAAGCGGCTTGAATGGTCAAAATGCTCAAATCCGTTGACATTTTCACAAGGAGATATATAGGAAGCAAGCAAATTCGTTTTCAAAAAAAGGCGGGCGCGCCGAAGGCGGCTCAAAAATCAAAAGACGAAAAATCATTGAAAATACTTGATTTTTCGGCATAAATGGGATATAGTTGTCATAGAATCCATCGGAAAGAAATGAAACGTTACGAAACCGATTTCGCATCGGCGGAGCTCATGCCGTTTCGATGCATCCATAAAAAAGGAGGAAACCTCATGCAGTACGGCTATTTTGACGACGCGGCGCGGGAATACGTCATCACCGAGCCGCAAACGCCGTCGCCCTGGATCAACTATCTGGGCAGCGAAGCGTTCTTCACCCTGATGAGCAACACGAGCGGCGGCTACAGCTTCTACAAGGACGCGCGCATGCTGCGCCTGACCCGCTACCGCTACAACAATGTGCCGACTGACGCGGGCGGGCAGTATTTCTACATCAACGACGGCGGTGTGGTCTGGACGCCGGGGTTCATGCCGGTCAAAACGCCGCTGGATCGCTACGAGTGCCGCCACGGCCTCGGCTATACCCGCATCACGGGCGAAAAGAACGGCCTTGAGGCGGTGGAAACCGCGATGGTGCCGCGCGGCGTGAATGCGCTGGTCACCAAGGTCGAGCTGACCAACTGCTCCGACGCGGCGAAGGAGGTTTCGCTGTTCAGCGTCGTCGAGTTCTGCCTGTGGAACGCGCAGGACGACGCGACCAACTTCCAGCGCAACTTCTCCACCGGCGAGGTCGAGATCGAGGGCAGCGCGATCTATCACAAGACGGAATACCGCGAGCGCCGCAACCATTTTGCCGTGTACGCGGTCAACGCGCCGGTGGACGGCTTCGACACCGACCGCGAGCGCTTCCTCGGCGCGTACAACGGCTTTGGCGAGCCGCGCGCCGTGTTTGAAAACAGGAGCGGCAACAGCGTCGCCAGCGGCTGGGCGCCCGTCGGCAGCCACCACCTGCGCGTCGCGCTGAAACCGGGCGAGCGCGCGAGCTTCATCTTTGTGCTGGGCTATTGCGAAAACCCGGAGACGGAAAAGTTTTCCGCGCCGAACGTCGTCAACAAAGTGCCCGCCTATACGCTGCTGAAAGCGTTTGAAAGCGAAGCGCAGTTTGACGCGGCGTTTGACGCGCTGGCGAAATATTGGGACGAGCTGCTCTCCATCTACCGGGTGGACAGCGGCGAGGCGCGGCTCAACCGCATGGTCAACCTTTGGAACCAGTATCAGTGCATGGTGACCTTCAACCTGTCCCGTTCCGCATCCTACTTTGAGAGCGGCATCGGCAGAGGCATGGGCTTCCGTGACTCCAACCAGGATATTCTGGGCTTTGTACACCAGATTCCGGATCGTGCAAGACAGAGAATCATTGACATCGCTTCCACCCAACTGCCCGACGGCGGCTGCTACCACCAGTATCAGCCCCTGACCAAGAAGGGCAACTCCGACATCGGCGGCGACTTCTCCGACGATCCCCTGTGGATGATCCTGTCCGTTTCCGCATACATCAAGGAAACCGGCGACTGGGGCATTCTGGACGAAATGGTGCCCTACGACAATGACGACTCCCAGGCAAAGCCCATGCTGGATCACCTGAAGGTTTCCTTCTACAAGGTAGTCAACAACCTGGGCCCCCACGGTCTGCCTCTGGCAATGCGTGCGGACTGGAACGACTGCATCAACCTGTCCTGCTATTCCGACACACCGGGCGAGAGCTTCCAGACCTACACCAACCCCAAGTTCGTAGCAGAGGGCGGCTACTCCAAGGTGGCTGAGTCCGTGATGGTTGCCACCCTGTTCACCTACACCGGCCCCAACTACGTTGCCATTCTGAAGCATCTGGGCAAGGAGGACGAGGCTGCCGCTGCACAGGCTGAGATCGACAAGATGAAGCAGAACGTCATGGCGCATGCCTTTGATGGGGACTGGTTCCTGCGTGCATACGACTCCACCGGCGCCAAGATGGGCTCCAAGGAGTGCGAGGAGGGCAAGATCTTCATCGAGCCCCAGGGCTTCGCAGTCATGTCCGAGATCGGCAAGGATCAGGGCGCTGACATCAAGACCCTGGACGCCATCGACAAGTATCTGAACACCGACTTTGGTCTGGTGCTGAACAATCCGGCATACACCAGGTACTACATCCAGTACGGTGAGATTTCCACCTATCCGGGTGGCTACAAGGAGAACGCCGGCATCTTCACCCACAACAATGCATGGATCATCTGCGCAGAGGCTTACGCCGGCAGAGGGGACAAGGCATTTGAGTACTACAGCAAGATCGCTCCTGCATTCACCGAGGAGACCTCCGACATCCATAAGACCGAGCCCTACGTTTACGGTCAGATGATTGGCGGCAAGGATGCCGGTGCAGACATCGGCAAGCCCGGCAACCACTTCGGTCAGGGCAAGAACTCCTGGCTCACCGGTACTGCTGCATGGAACATGGTTGCCATCTCCCAGTACATCCTGGGTATCAGCCCGGATTGGGACGGTCTGAAGATCGATCCTTCCGTTCCCCATGCATGGGACGGCATGACCGCAACCCGTCAGTTCCGGGGCGCTACCTATGACATCACCGTCAAGAACCCGGATCATGTTTGCAAGGGCGTGAAGTCCGTTACCGTAGACGGCAATGCCATCGAAGGCAACGTGCTGCCCGCATTCGGCGACGGCAAGCACCACGCAGTAGAAGTCATCATGGGCTGATCCTGCGCAGCGATAACATAGAAAAACGGTATCCGGTGTTCCGGATACCGTCTTTTGTTAGGGGTTTGTGATCATGTCCTTGGCGTCCTTGACCGCATCCCCGGCGCCGGTAACAATGTCCTTTCCGGTGCTTTCCAGATCGTCCACCACGCTGTCAAAGCCGTCCCCGGTGGAGGTGGCAGCAGGCTGGGTCTCGGTGGCGGTGGTGGCAGCTTCTGTGGCAGCCTCCGTGGTGACCGTCTGGGTGGTTGCGGGCTGGGTTGTGCCCTCGGTGGCAGCGCCGGAGGACGACTTGTTGTCATTGCCGCAGCCGGTAAAGCCCACAGCAGTCAGAACCAGCGCCGCTGAAAGTGCAGCGATTTTTTTCATGGGTTCTCTCTCCTCATACAAGGGCAACACCGCACAAGGTCATGCGCCGCCGCCAGCCATGGCGCTGTGCGGTGTTGCCCGGACTCTATTGCAGAAGCTTCTACAATATGAGTTATTGTTGCACGGAGTGCGTGGAATATGTATGCATTGCAAAAAAAGCGTCCGCATATTGCATGCGGACGCAAATTTTTATTCTGTTTTTTGGGGAAGCTCCGTGGTTTCCGGCACCTCCGACAGGGGCATTTCCACCACCGCCTGTTCCTCGTCAAACTCATCCGGATCGAAAAAGCTGGGTGCATTGGGATCCAGCTCCGGCTTGATGCCCAGCTTGTCCAGGGTCTCCGGCGGCAGCTTGCTGAACCGGAGCCGCTCGTCGATCAGCTCCTTGCATAGGTTATACAGCACTGCAAAGGTGGGAACGCCCAGCAGCAATCCTACCAGACCGAACAGTCCCCCTCCCAGCAGGCAGGCGAACAGGGACCAGAAGGCAGGCAGCCCGATGGAGCCTCCCACGATCTTGGGATCCAGGATATTGCAGTCAAACTGCTGCAAAACCACGATGAAAATTACGAAATACAGTGCCTTGACCGGATCGTGCATCAGCACCAGCAGAGTGCTGGGAATGGCGCCGATGAAGGGCCCGAAGAAGGGGATCACGTTGGTGACACCTACGATCACGGCGATCAGGGCAGGGTAGGGGGTATGCAGGATCACCACGCCGATGAAGCATAACATGCCGATGATGATGGAGTCCAGGATCTTTCCCAGAATGGCACTGCTGAAGGTGCGGTTTGCGCCGTTGAGCCGGTGGAGGATCCAATCCGCCCGGTTGGGCTTCAGCAGCACATACAGTATTTTGCCCCCCTGGCGCATGAACCGCTCCTTGCCGATGAGCAGGTAAAAGCAGATAATCAGACCCACGCACAGGTTGTACACCAGGTTGAACGCCCCCATGATGCCGGAGGCAAGGTAGCCCACCCAGACGCTGGCGTTGTTGAGAATGCCGCTGTTTGCCCAGCTTTCCAGCGGCTCTGCCAGGTAGTTGGATACCAGGCTGTACAGGGCGCTGAGCCGGCTGTTGTTCTGTACCTTCTGGTTGACGGTATCGGTGAACTCCCCCAGATCGTTGGGAAGCTCCCCGGCGATGGCGGTGATACTGCCGGCAACCTCCGGCACCACCAGCACGAACAGCAGCACGATCAGGCATACCACGGCGATCACGGTCACAAAGGTGCTGATGATCCGGGCGGTTTTTTTCCCCTTGGAGGAATTTTTGAAGCGGCGGTTCAAGGGCTTTGCCAGATGCTTTTCCAGCATCACCACCGCCGGATTCAGCAGATAGGCGAAGAGCAGCCCGGTGAACACCGGGGCGATGGCTCTGAACACATCCTCAAAAAAACTCTGCACCTGGTCGTAATTCAACAGCAGGAAGTAAAAGATAATGGCGCATGCCAGCACCAGAAAGGCTGCCAGTCCCCGGGGAAACAGGTCATAGCGAAGGGATGGCGTATTGGAACTGCGCCGCTTTTTCGTTGTTTTCATAATGCCCCCCAAAACAGCAATGCCGCACAAAACAGGGGCAATACCGTACAAAGATTGTGCAGTAGATGCTGTGCAAAGCCACCAGGTTGGCTTTGTGCGGTGTTGCCCAGGGTATGTCTTGTGCGGTATTGGATCAATCGTCGTTTGAATTCTTCTCCAGGATGCTCTGATAGTTGGGATCGGTCTCCTGAGGCTCCGGCTGTGCTGTCTCCGGTGCGTCAGCCGTCTGTGCTGCGGCAAGCTGCTTTTTCTTGCGGATTCCAAGAATCATCAGCACCAGGGCGATCAGCAGAATGCCCCCGATGACGCAGCTAACCAGTACCCAGTTTACTACAAAGTCCGTGGTAGCCGCCTTGATGTCGTTTTCCGAGGCATAGGTGTACGCCGCAGACTTGGAGGAACAGGTTAGGGTGTAGCCGTTGAGCAGGATTTCGTTGCCCTGCTCGTCCGCCGTATAGCCAAAGGCCTTGTCGCCGATCTGTACCACCGTATCCGGCACGAACATGCCTGTCAGCTTATCGCAGCAGAAAAAGGCGTACTCCCCCACGGTGGTAACGGTTTTGGGGATCTCAAAGCTGGTCAGGGAGGTGCAGTCGGAGAACATGCTGGCTGGGATGGAGGAGATCCGTTTTGGCAGTTGGATACTGTTGAGGGAGGAGCAGCCGGAGAATGCGCCGTCCTGGATCTCCAGCACCGAGTCCGGGATCTCCACAGAGGTCAGATAGCCGTTGCCGGAAAAGGCGTAATAGCAGATGGTGGTGATGGTATCCGGCACCGTAAAGGTATTTGCCTGGTTGGTCGTCAAATACAAATACAACTGGGTCTTGGTGGAGGACAGGAGCATACCGTCCCGGAAGATGAATGCAGGGTTGTCCGCTGCGATCTCGATGTTCTCCAGGCTGCTGCATCCCACAAAGGACAGGTGCCCGATGGACATGGTAGCCGCCGGGATCCGCAGGGTTTTCAGATCGCTGCATGCCACAAATGCCAGGTTTCCGATCTCCTTGGTCTGTGCCGGAATGGTCAGCTCCGTCAGCCGCATGCAGTACTGGAAGGCATAGCTGCCGATGTAGGTGATCCCGTCCGGCAGATCCAGGCTGGCTAGATCCGTGCAATAAGCAAAGGCGAAGTCCCCCACATCGGTGACGGTCTCCGGAATGCGCACCTGTTCCAGCTTGGAGCAGTTGCAGAACAGGGCGGTGGGCAGTGCCTTCAGCTCGGAGGGCAGAAGCACACTGGTCAGACTGGAGCAGTTGTAGAATGCCGCCTCCCCGATGGTTTCGATGGAATCCGGCAGCACGATCTCTGTCAGGGCGGTGCAGTTGCTGAACGCCTCGTTCCCGATTTCCGTTACCGCAAAGCCATTGATCTCCGCCGGTACATGCAGGGTGGCGGTATTGATGTCGCAGGCGGTGACGGAAACCTTGCCGTCCCCCAGCTTGGTATAGGTCAGCACCTCGTCGCTAAAGCTGTCCTCTGCGGCATCCTCTGCCCAGGAACCCAGACCCGGCAGTGCACACAGGGTCAGCATTCCGGCGCAGGCAGCGGCAAGCAGTCGTTTGAATCGATTCATCTGTTACTCCTTCTCCGGTGCGTCCGGCGTTTCCTGTTCCTTGGGGGTATCCGTTGCGGCTTCCGGGGCATCGTTTTGTTTGTCGCCCCGCAGCCGGATCGCCAGGATCACAGCCCCTGCCAGTAGTAGCACGCCGCCGGCGATCACCAGAGCCAAGCCGGTTTTTGCGCCCTGCTTTTCATAGTGGATGTCGTTTTCCTTGGCATAGCTTGCAGCGGCGGTACCCACCCGGGTGTGGATGGTGAAGCCGTCAACCTTGGCAGTGGTTTTGGTTTCCGTATCCAGGGTAATGCCCAGTGCGTAGTTCCCGATGGTGGATACAGAGCCGGGAATGGTAATATCCTTCAGCTCCGGGCAGTTCACAAAGCAGTAATCTCCCAGCTCCGTCAGAGAATCCGGCAACTGAACCTGTTTGAGGGCGGTGCAGCCTCCGAAGGTGGTTCCGGGCAGGGCGGTGACCCCCTCCGGGATGGTGATCTGCTCCAGGGCGGTGCAGATGTAGAAGGCATCCTTGCCAATTTCCGTCGCTTTGTTCAGATCCAGGCTTACCAGATTCTTGGCACCCGTAAACGCCCAATTGGCAATGGCAGTGGTGCTGTCCGGCAGGGTGTAGCTGTCTCCGGCGTGCTGATCCGGATATTTGATGAGCCGGGTCATATCCTCATTGAACAGGACGCCCTCCAGGTCGCAGTAGATCTGGTTTTCCGGATCCACCCGGATCTCCGTCAGCCCCTCACAGCCCTCAAACGCATACTCTCCCAGAGAGGTCAGAGAGGCAGGCAGGGTCACGGTGGTGAGCTTGAGACAGGCGAGAAACGCCTGGTCCCCGATGCTCTGCATGGATTCCGGCAGATTGATGGACTCCAGATCGGCACAGTAGTAGAATGCCTGGTAGCCGATCTTGGTCAGGCTCTTGGGCAGGGCAATGCTTTTCAGAGTGGTACAGCCGAAAAATGCCCCGTCCCCGATGAGGGTCACAGAATCCGGTAGGGTCACGGTTTCAATGGCGCCGCAGCTATTGAATGCGCTCTCCTCCACGGAAGTGACCGGCTTGCCCCCTAAGGTATCGGGCACAGTCACGTTCACCGCATCCGAGGAGCATCCCACAACGGCGGCTCCTGCATCCTCCAGCTGGTAGGACAGGGTAAAACCGTCCCCCTCGTAGGTTTCGGCGGTGTGCGTTTCATCCGCACTGCACGGTACAGCCAGTGCAGCCAGCAGCATGCCGGACAGGGCGGCACAGATCAGCTTTGTTCCTTTCATGCCTGCTCCTCCTTGTCGTCGTCCTTTTCCGGTTCAGCCGGTGCAGATGCCCCGGGCAGGGAAGCATCCGAAGCGGCATGCTTTCTCTTGGAGAGCACCACGCCCACCACGGTCAGCGCCACGATGGCAACGCCGATGAGCGCCAGGATCACTGCCTTGATGACGGTGAAGACCCGGGCATCCTCCTGGCTGATGGTGTGATTGTTCACGGGCACCCCCTCGATATTGGGGCGGGTGGTGGCATCTCCAGTGGTCTGCTCCTTGGAGATCTGTACAAAGGTGAAATGGTTGTCATTTTCAGAGTCGATGCTGTACCGGGCAGCGGCGGAGCCTGCGGTGGAATAAATGGTGAAGTCCGGGTTGGCAACGAACTGGTTGTTTTCGTCCAGGTCATATCCAAGGGCGGAGAAGCCGATCTCCGTAACGGTTTCCGGTACGGTGATGCTCTCCAGGGAGGTGCCGGCGAACGCCGCCTGCTCGATGGTGGTGCATGCGGTGGGGATCTTGAAGGCGGTCATGCCCTTGCAGCCGGCAAAGGCACCGGCACAGATGGTCTGGATGGTGTCGGGAATGTTGAACTCTGTAATGGCAGTGTCATAGGCAAAGCAGAAGTCCTCGATCTTGGTCATGGTGCTGGGCAGGGTCACGGAGGTCAGAGCGGTACAGCCTGCAAACGCCCACACGCCGATCTGCTTGACACTGTCGGGAATGGTGACGGTTTTCAGGGACTTGCACTCGGCAAAGGCGCTGTTGCCAATGTCGTATACCTTGTCCGGCACGGTGAATTCCGTGGGATTTTTGCCGATGGGATACTGAACCAGATAGGTCTGATCCTCCGCATAGAGGATCCCGTCCACTGCTTCGTAGTATTCATTGTCCGGATCTACGATATATTCGGTGACGCCGGTGCAGCCGAAGAAGGTGTACAGACCGGTGCCGATGACGGTGCTGGGAATGGTGATGGTTTTGGCGGTGGTGTTGTCCATGAAGGTATTGTCCCCCAGTGCCACCACCTCATAGCCGTCAATGGTTTCCGGGATCACCAGGTTCTCCTCCGTGGAGGTGCAGCTTTCCAGGCAGGCGGCCTGCTGGCTGGCATCCTCCTTCCCGGTCAGCAGACTGTAGGTATAGTCGCCGCTGGTGAAGGTTTCCACCTGACCGGAGGCATCCGAGCCGGTGTAAAAGGCGTCCGTCTCTGCAAAGGCGGTGTATGTGTATGCGCTCATGGGCATGGCAGCCAGCAGCGCTGCGCCTGCCAGGGCGGCAATGGTTTGTTTGAGTTTCATAGTCCGTTCCTTTCCTTCGGCAGCACATGCAGCGCCGCCTTTTATACAGCCACAGACAGGTAAACCGGCGGTTTTTCCTGCTGTACAGCCAAATTTTCGTCCGAGCGGTATTGCCTATAGTATAGCACAAATTCCCGTTGAATGCAACAGCTTTTGTGTGCAGGGTGTGAAAGTTGCGGAAAAAACGGGCAAAAAAATGAGGACAGAAAATCTGTCCTCGAGCCGTATAAAAATGGAGTGTTATGATTGCCGCAGGCTTTGCCCGATCTGATCCCCTCTCAAAAAATCAAATCATCTCAAGCTCCGGCGCAACGAACAGGCGGCTGTTTCCGATGCAGCGCCTTATTGACAGCTTGCTGTGGTACGCATAGCCTCGGGTCGCAGGATCAGAAAAATGCGCTTCAGTTCAAATATTACAGGCTTTTCATATTTGTCCGCATTTTTCGGGGAGTAATCCTGACGGTTCAGGCTCCACAGTCATTGCACTATGCAACACAAGCATGTAGAAAAACGTGATGTTGCGAAAACAATCGGGTTGTACTTCCGGGTACGGAAGACAGCACAATGAATACTGTACATTCTGCTGTTCGTCATTTGCAGAATACAATTAGTATTATAACGGAATAATAGTACAATTTCAATTGAGGATATTGCATTGTTTTGGTAGTTTATTGCCCTGCTAAGAGGACTGAAATTTGCAAAAAAATACCGTGCAGAGCGCCCCCCGCACGGTATTTTGGGATTGTATTAAAGTCCCCAGATTTCCTTTGCGTATTCGTTGACCGCCCGGTCTGCGGAGAATACGCCGGCGTTGGCGATATTCGCCAGGGACATCTGGGTCCACTTCCGGGTATCCTGGTACAACTGGGAGGAACGCTGCTGTGCGGCACGGTAGCTGTCGAAGTCTGCCAGTACCATATACGGATCCGAGTTTTTCAGGGAATCCGTCACGTCGTTGAATACGCAGCCGTTGATGCCCTTGTACATCCGGTTGATGCAGGCACGGATCACTTCATTGTTGTTGTAGTAATCCTCCGGCCGGTAGCCGGCTGCCTTCAGCGCATTGACCTCCTCGGTCTTCATGCCGAAGATGATGATGTTCTCGTCGCCCACCACATCCCGGATCTCCACGTTTGCTCCGTCCAGGGTGCCCATGGTAATGGCGCCGTTGAGCATCAGCTTCATGTTGCCGGTGCCGGATGCCTCCGTGCCTGCCAGGGAGATCTGCTCGGAAATATCGCTGGCGGGCATCAGCAGCTCGGACAGGGTCACCCGGTAATCCTCCAGGAAGTACACGGACAGCTTCTTGGAGATCTTGGGGTTCTTGCGGATCTCCTCGGAAATGGCCCAGATCATTTTGATGATCTGCTTTGCCAGGTAGTAGCCCGGTGCAGCCTTTGCCGCAAAGATATAGGTCTTGGGGGTAAAGTCTATATCCGGATTTTCCAGCAGCATATTGTAGTCCGCCAGAATGTTCATTACGTTCAGGTGCTGCCGCTTGTATTCGTGGAGCCGCTTTACCTGTACGTCAAAGATGGTGTCCGGATCGATGGCGAACTTGCTGTTCTGCATCACATACTTGCAGAACCGCTCCTTGTTCTCCCGCTTGATCTTCCGCAACTGCTCCAGAACAGCGTCATCGTTGGCGAACACGCTGAGCTTTTTCAGCTCGCTGCCGTCCTTCAGGAAGCCGGAGCCGATCTTTTCACGCAGCAGGGCGGTGAGTCCCGGGTTGGACTGGTACAGCCACCGGCGGTATGCGATGCCGTTGGTCACATTCTTGAACTTCATGGGAGAGTCAGCGTACTCATCCTTGAATACGGACTGCTTGATGATCTCGGAGTGGAGCTTGGAAACCCCGTTGACGCTGTGGGATGCTACCACGCACAGGGTCGCCATATGGATCTGATTGTCCTTGATGATGGACATGCTGGTGGTCTTGGCGCTGTCGCCGCCGTTCCGCTCCATCAACTGTGCGCAGTACCGGTTGTTGATCTCCACGATGATGGAGAAGATCCGGGGAATGATGCGGCGCACCAGGTTCACGTCCCACTTTTCCAGGGCTTCCGCCATGACGGTGTGGTTGGTGTAGGCGAAGGTGTTGGTAACAATGTGCCATGCCTTTTCCCAGGTATAGCCGCAGTCGTCCAGCAGGATCCGCATCAGCTCCGGGATCGCCAGGGTGGGGTGGGTGTCGTTGATGTGGATGGCAACCTTTTCGTGGAAGTTATCCAGGGTGCCGTATACGCTCATGTGGTTGTTGACGATATCCCCCACGGATGCAGCGCACAGGAAGTACTGCTGCCGCAGACGCAGGGACTTGCCCTCCAGATGGTTGTCGTTGGGGTACAGCACCTTGGAGATGGCGTTGGCAACGGAGTTGCCGGCAAGCGCCTTTTCGTAATCCCCCTTGTTGAAGCTTGCCATATCAAAGTTGGGCGCCTTTGCCGTCCAGAGCCGCAGCACGGAAACGCCCTCGCTGCCGTAGCCGGATACATACATATCATAGGGGATGGCACAGACGGTGCTGTAGTTCACATGGGAAATGTAGTGGTACTGCTTATCCCAGTATTCCTGTAAATCCCCCTCGAAGTGTACATCGATGGAAAGCTCCGGCCGGGGATCCAGCCATACGGAGCCGCCGGGCAGCCAGTTGTCCGGCAGCTCGGTCTGCCAGCCGTTTTCCAGGTGCTGCTTGAAGATGCCGTACTCGTAGCAGATGGAGTAGCCCATTGCCGGGTACGCCTGGGTTGCCAGAGCGTCCATGTAGCAGGCAGCCAGTCTGCCCAGACCGCCGTTGCCAAGCCCTGCGTCCGGCTCGTATTCATAGATCTTGTCCAGGTTGATGTCGTACTCGCCCAGGATCTTGCTGATATCCTCCACCAGCTCCAGGTTGTACAGACTGGTCTTTAAGGATCTGCCCATCAGAAACTCCATGGACAGGTAGTAGATCTGCTTGCGGCCGTTGGAGTGACATTTATTAATAAAGGACTGGCGCTTTTCCCGCAGGATCTCCACGATCATGGCGGACAGCGCCTGATATACCTGCTTGTCGGATGCTTCGCTGGGTGTAACGTTGAACTGTGTCCGGAGCCGGCTCAGCAGCTCCTGCTTGAGATAGTTCGGGTCTTTGTAGTTGGTCATGTGTTGCTCCGTTCTCCGGCGCCTGAAATCAGATCGTTGTGGGCAGCACACCCCCTGCGCCGGCAGTCGGGGCGGCTGTGGAATCCACGCTGTTCTTATTATACGCTTATCAGCATGGCTTTGCAATAGGATATTTATACAAAATTTGCAGCGTTAAAATGTGCGCACGAGCGTTTTCGACAGAAAATTATGTACATAATGCACAAACGAGGCAAAATTCAAACGATTCAGCTGTCTATTTCGACGGAGTTACTTTGGTGGGATTGACAAAAGCCCGGAAATCCGGTATACTGTGTAAAGGAAAACAGCTTTACACCCATGTCACAGAAAGGGGGCGGCGCTGCACATGGCAAAGGATCTGCGGTTTGCGCTGCTGCTGGACTGCTACGGCTCCCTGCTGACGGAACGGCAGGCGGCATACATGGAGCTTTACTACTGTGAGGATCTTTCCCTGGGGGAGATCGCAGAGGACGCCGGGGTTTCCCGGCAGGCAGTGCGGGACGCTGTGAAGCGTGGCGAGGCGCTGCTGACGGAGTATGAAGCAAAGCTGGGCTTTGCCGCACAGCATACCGCCTGTGTGGAAAAGCTGGAGGAATTACAGCACCGGATCGGTACCCTGGGTGGACGCATCCCCCCGGAGCAGCTTTTGGCGCTTGCAGATTGTGCGGCACAGTGCCGGGCACTGATCGAATAAACGAATCAATACACTTAGAAAGAAATGAGGCGGGACTATGGCATTTGAAGGTCTGTCCGAAAAGCTCAACCACGTCTTTAAAAAGCTCAAATCCCGCGGCAAGCTGTCGGAGAGCGACGTCAAGGACGCCATGCGGGAGGTTCGGATGGCGCTGCTGGAGGCGGATGTCAGCTATAAGGTCGTCAAGGATTTTGTGGCCAAGGTATCCCAGCGCTGCGTGGGGGAGGAGGTTCTCTCCAGTCTGACCCCGGCACAGCAGGTGGTCAAGATCGTCAACGATGAGCTGATCGCTCTGATGGGCAACGACAACGCCCGGATCAATATGCCCTCCAAGCCTCCCTGCGTCATTATGATGTGCGGCTTGCAGGGCTCCGGTAAAACCACCCACGCTGCAAAGCTTGCAAAATATTTAAAGCGGGAAGGGCATCGCCCCCTGCTGGTTGCCTGCGATATCTACCGTCCGGCGGCGATCAACCAGCTGATGGTAGTGGGAGAAAAGGCTGGGGTCAAGGTCTTTGAAATGGGACAGATCGACCCGGTGGTGATCTCCACCCAGGCCATGCGCTATGCCAAGGATTACGGTCACGATGTGGTCATTCTCGATACCGCCGGCCGGCTCCACATTGACGAAAAGCTCATGGATGAGCTGAAGCAGATCAAGGCAAAGGCGGAACCCAACGAGATCATGCTCGTGGTGGACGCTATGACCGGTCAGGATGCAGTCAACGTGGCAAAGGCATTCGACGAGGCGCTGGGCATCGACAGCGTGCTCATGTCCAAGCTGGATTCCGATACAAGAGGCGGTGCGGCGCTGTCCGTGCTGGCTGTGACCGGCAAGCCCATCAAATTCGTGGGTATGGGCGAAAAGCTGGACGAGTTCGAGCGTTTCCATCCGGAGCGTATGGCTTCCCGGATCCTGGGCATGGGGGATGTGCTGACCCTGGTGGAAAAAGCGGAAGCGGTAATGAGCAAGAGCGATGCCGAGAAGCTGACCAAAAAGCTCCAGGAGCATTCCTTTGATATGAACGACCTGCTGGATCAGCTCAAGCAGATCCGGAAGATGGGCTCTCTCAAGAGCATTATTTCCATGCTCCCCGGCGTGGGGGATAAGGTCAAGGATATGGATGTGGACGAAAAGCAGTTCAGCCGCATCGAAGCCATGATCACCTCCATGACTAAGAAGGAGCGTGCAAAGCCCTCCATCATCAACCCCCAGCGCAAGCGGCGGATCGCCGCCGGCAGCGGCACCAAGGTGGAGGATGTGAACCGGCTGCTCAAGCAATTTGAGCAGATGCAGCAGTTTATGAAGCAAATGGGGGGCGGCGGCAAGACCAAGATGTTCGCCCGCCGGGCAAGAAAGCAGCTTGCCGGTATGAATTTCGACAAGATGGGCAATCCGGGCGGAAAGCTGCCCTTTTAAGAACAGCTTCAAATGCGGTTCCCCGCTTTGATAGATAGTTCACGCAGACGGAGGTGAAATGAACATGGCAGTAAAGATCAGACTGAGAAGAATGGGCGCAAAGAAGGCTCCCTTCTACCGTGTGGTTGTTGCAGATTCCAGATACCCCAGAGACGGCAGATTCATCGAAGAGCTGGGCTATTATGATCCCACCAAGGAGCCGTCCGTTGTAAAGATCGACGGCGACAAGGCAAAGGAATGGATGGCAAACGGCGCACAGCCCACCGACACTGTAAAGGCACTCCTGAAGAAGGAAGGCATCCTCTAATTCCCGCTGGCAGCACGGGCAAGGGCTCTGGCTCTTGCTTGGGGTGTGCCGGTAATTGCTTTGAGTTAGGAGAGGGGGCGGCGTACCGCGCCCGATTATGTATATGAAAGAATTGCTTTACACGGTTGCAGCAGGACTGGTAGCAGATCCTGCTTCCATTTCCATTACCCAGGACGAGCCGGATGCAGAGGGCGTGATCGTACTGCACCTGCATGTGGCTGCGGAGGATATGGGCAGAGTCATCGGCAAGCAGGGCAGGATCGCCAAGGCGATCCGCACCATCATGCGTGCCGGTGCCGCAAGAGAAAACCTGAAGGTTGCGGTGGAAATCGACTGAGCAGATCAAATGCGGCGGCTTTGTGCCGCCGTTTGTATTATGGCAACGCCCGGCAGCGTGCTGCCGGTGTGGGGAGGAACCTATGCAGAAGAATTTATTGGAAATCGGCAAGGTGGTGAATATCCACGGACTCCGGGGGGATGTGAAGATCCAGCCCTGGTGCGACAGCGCCGGATTTCTGTGCGAATTTGATACCCTGTACCGGGCAGACGGCACCCCCATGTCCGTGGCATCCGCCCGGGCGCATAAGGGAGTGGCGGTGGTGCGCTTTGCAGGCATCGATACCCCGGAGCAGGCGGAGGCTCTGCGGAATACGGTGCTGTATATGAATCGCGCGGACGTGGAGCTGGATGCGGACACCTACTTCATCCGGGATCTGATCGGCTTGCAGGTGCTGGATGCGGACACCGGGGCTGTGTACGGAAGGCTGGAGGAGGTGCTGGAGACCGGCGCCAACGATGTGTATACCATTCGCACCCCGGAGGGAAAGCAGCTGCTGTTCCCTGCCATCGGGGACGTGGTGGTGGAAACGGATCTGGAGCAGGGGATCATGCGGATCCGGCCGCTGGAGGGGCTGTTTGACGATGCGGATTGATATTGCCACCCTGTTCCCGGAGCTGTGCGAGGCGGTGCTGTCCGAAAGCATCCTGGGCAGAGCCAGAGCATCCGGCGCCATTGAGATCCACTGTCACCAGATCCGGGACTTTGCCGGCAATAAGCACAACCGGGTGGACGATGTGCCCTACGGCGGCGGCATGGGCATGGTGATGCAGGCAAAGCCCATCTACGATTGCTACCAGGCAGTGTGCGCACAGCTACCCCGGAAGCCGCATACCATATATATGTCCCCCAAGGGTACAGTGTTCAGCCAGCAAAAAGCCATCTCTCTTTGCGAATATCCGTATATTTTCCTGCTGTGCGGGCATTATGAGGGTGTGGATCAGCGAGTGCTGGACAAGATCGTGGACGAGGAGATCTCCATCGGGGACTATGTGCTCACCGGTGGAGAGCTGCCTGCATTGGTGGTGGCGGACGCCATTGCCCGGATGTGTCCCGGCGTGCTGCCCAGCGAGGAGTGCTTCCAGGAAGAGAGCCACTAC
>ERZ825670.2498-NODE-2498-length-17297-cov-4.839520_pt1 | contig 17297 bp, 18 predicted proteins | sample MGYA00519929_ERZ825670 | MGnify/ENA primary metagenome ERZ825670 (study PRJEB31778, sample SAMEA3449207) | human gut metagenome | biome: human gut; feature: human-associated habitat; material: faeces | place: United Kingdom | collected 2010/2012 ...
AGAAAAAGAAAGTTGAGAAGAAGAAATTAAATTATCTCAATAAAATTTAATTTTTGCTTCGCAAACAAGGAGGATTATTATGAAGAAAGCAGTGAGTATGTTTTTAGCAGCTGCATTGGCAGTTGGCACATTCGCAGGATGTGGATCATCCGCAGATACAGGAAGCACAGGCAGCGCAGCATCAACGGAGAGCGGTTCCACAGACAGCGCAGCAGCAGATGGAAGCGTATTTAAGATCGGTGGTATCGGACCTACAACAGGTGCAGCAGCAATTTATGGTTCCGCAGTTATGAATGCCGCACAGATCGCAGTAGATGAGATCAATGAAGCAGGCGGTATCAATGGATATCAGGTAGAATTCAAAGCAGAAGATGACCAGAGCGATGCAGAGAAATCTGTCAATGCTTATAACTCTTTAAAAGACTGGGGTATGCAGGTTCTGATGGGAACTGTTACAACAACTCCATGTATTGCAGTTGCAGATAAGACAGCAGAAGATGGTATGTTTGAGATCACACCATCCGCTTCTTCCACAGATGTCATTGAAAACGACAATGTATTTCAGGCATGCTTTACAGACCCGAATCAGGGAACAGCTTCCGCACAGTACATTGGCGAGAACAATCTTGCAACAAAAGTAGCAGTTATCTATGACAGCTCTGATGTATATTCATCCGGTATTGAAGCTACATTCGTAAAAGAAGCAGCAAATCAGGGATTTGAGGTTGTCGCAGAGGAAGCTTTCACAGCAGATTCCAAGACAGACTTCTCCACACAGTTACAGAAAGCACAGAGTGAAGGTGCTGATCTGGTATTCCTTCCAATCTACTACACAGAGGCTTCCATCATTTTAAATCAGGCAAACGGAATGGGTTATGAACCGACATTCTTCGGATGTGATGGTATGGACGGTATCCTTGATGTGAAAAACTTTGATACATCTTTAGCAGAAGGTTTAATGTTATTAACACCATTCGTTGCAGATGCAGATGATGAGAAGACACAGGCATTTGTATCCAAATACAAAGAGCTTTACGGTGATACACCAAACCAGTTCGGTGCAGATGCATATGATGCAATTTATGCGATCAAAGCTGCAATCGAGGAAGCTGGCGTAACACCGGATATGAGCGTATCTGATATCGGAACAGCTCTGACAGAGGCTATGACAAAGATTTCTGTAGATGGTCTGACAGGTGATGGCATGACATGGGAAGCTACCGGAGAAGTAAGTAAAGCTCCAAAGGCTATGGTGATCAAAGATGGTGCTTATACAGCAATGTAATCTGCGATAATGATACAACGAAAATAAGGGCGATCCAGTTTCCCCAGAGGGTGTCAACGGTGGCTTGGGCTGCCGTATGACACCTTCTTTTTAACAGAAAGATTGTATACAGGTATTTTATATGTTATAATCCTTGATGTGAAAAAGTAATGTTTTAACGTAGTAAATTAACAGAAAGACAGAGGTGTAGTTATGAATTTTTTATCCTACCTGATCAACGGTATCAGCCTCGGTAGTGTCTATGCAATTATCGCATTGGGATACACCATGGTTTATGGTATCGCAAAAATGTTAAACTTTGCACACGGTGATGTTATTATGGTAGGCTGCTATATTGTCTTTATGACAATGAGCGGACAGGGCTGGGGAGCGGTCCCGGCAGTGGTACTTTCTATTATCGTGTGTACCGTACTCGGCATTGTGATTGAAAAGATCGCATACAAACCACTCAGAAAGGCAACGCCTCTGGCAGTTCTTATCACTGCCATCGGTGTCAGCTATTTCCTCCAGAACTCCGCGCTGCTCATCTGGAAGGCCGCCGCGCGCTCCTATCCCCCCGTGGTCACGGGCGCTGTGAAGATCTTCGGCGGCAAGCTGACCGTTTCCTATGTGTCGCTTCTCACGATCGCGGCCTGCGTCGTCATCATGATCGGCCTCACCACGTTCGTCAACAAGAGCAAGATGGGCAAGGCCATGCGTGCCTGCTCGGAGGATAAGGCGGCGGCGCAGCTCATGGGCATCAACGTCAACGCGACCATCTCCGCGACCTTCGCCATCGGCTCCGCGCTCGCGGCCATCGCCGGCGTGCTGCTCTGCTCGTTCAATACGTCGCTCATGCCGACCACCGGCTCCATGCCCGGCATCAAGGCGTTCACCGCCGCCGTGTTCGGCGGCATCGGCTCCATCCCCGGCGCGTTCCTCGGCGGACTGCTCCTCGGCATCATCGAGGCGCTGGCCAAGGCGTACATCTCCACGACGCTCGCCAACGCCATCGTGTTCGCGGTGCTGATCGTGGTGCTGCTCGTCAAGCCCGCGGGACTCCTCGGCAAGTATGTGCCGGAGAAAGTGTGAGGTGGCAACTATGGCAAAGCTGACAACGAAATTCAAGTCCTTGAAAAAGACCACCAAGGTCGACTTCGCGACCTACCTCGGCGTGATCGCCGTCTTCATCGTCGTGACCGTTTTGCAGAACGGCGGGATGCTCAACCGCAAGACGATCGGTCTGCTCGTACCCATCTGCTGCTATATGTCCATGGCGGTCTCGCTGAACCTGACCGTCGGCATCCTCGGTGAGCTGAGCCTCGGCCACGCGGGCTTTATGAGCGTAGGCGCGTTCAGCGGCGTCATCGTCTCGCAGAGCCTGCTCACGGCGGTCCCCAACGCGTCGGTGCGCCTTGCCATCGCCATGGTCGTCGGCGCGATCTTCGCCGCCATCGTGGGCCTGCTCGTCGGTACGCCGGTGCTGCGGCTCCAGGGCGACTACCTCGCCATCGTGACGCTCGCCTTCGGCGAGATCATCGCGGACCTGATCAACTGCCTGCTCGTCGGCTATGACGCTTCGGGCCTGCACATCCTCTTCAACGTTTCCGGCACCAAGACGATCGACGACCTCGGTCTCGACGCCACGGGCTACGCCATCATCAAGGGCGCACAGGGCGCGACCGGCACCAAGACCATCGCGGGTCTTACCGCGGGCTTCATCCTTGTGATGGTGACGCTCATCATCGTGCTCAATCTCACGCGCTCCCGCGCGGGCCGCGCCATCATGGCCATCCGCGACAACCCCATCGCCGCGCAGTCCGTCGGATTGAACCTCACGAAGTATAAGCTCATGGCCTTCGTCACCTCTGCCGCCCTCGCCGGCGCGGCCGGCGCGCTCTACGGTCTGAATTATTCCTCGCTCCAGTCGGTCAAGTTCAACTTCAACACCTCCATCCTTGTGCTGGTGTTCGTGGTGCTCGGCGGGCTTGGCAACATCTGGGGCAGCCTCCTCTCCGCCGCCGCGCTGACCATCCTGCCCGAGGCACTGCGCCAGTTCGCAGATTACCGTATGCTGGTCTACGCCATCGTGCTCATCTTCGTGATGCTCGCGACCAACAATCCCCGGTTCAAGGCATTTTTCGCAAAGCTGCTTCCGCGCCGGCACAGCGCCGAAGAAAAGGAGGTTTGACTATGATGCAGAAAACAAAGCTCGTTCCCGTTACCCGTGAGCCGGCGCTGCTGCCGGAGCGCGACGCGGACAAGTCTCCCGTCCTCGAGTGCATCGACCTCGGCATCACCTTCGGCGGCCTGAAGGCGGTCGACAGCTTCAACATCACCATCGGCCGCACGGAGATCGCGGGCCTCATCGGCCCCAACGGCGCGGGCAAGACGACCATCTTCAACCTGCTCACGAAGGTCTATCAGCCTACGCACGGCACCATTCTCTTAAACGGCAAGGATATTCAGGGGCTTAACACCGCGCAGATCAACCGCGCGGGCATCGCGCGTACTTTCCAGAACATCCGCCTGTTCCAGAACCTCTCGGTGGAGGAGAACATCACCACCGCCATGGACACCCAGATGCACTACAACATGGCCGAGGGCATCCTCCGCCTGCCGCGCTTCTGGCGCGAGGAGCGCGTGGTCCACGAGCGCGCGATGGAGCTGCTCTCCATCTTCCACATGGAGGAGCTCGCCGACGCCAAGGCCGGAAGCCTGCCCTACGGCGCGCAGCGCCGTTTGGAGATCCTCCGCGCGCTGGCGACGAATCCCTGCCTGCTGCTGCTCGACGAGCCGGCGGCGGGCATGAACCCCAGCGAGACGGCGGAGCTGATGGAGAACATCCGCTCCATCCGCGATACCTTCAAGATCGCGGTGCTGCTCATCGAGCACGATATGAACCTCGTCATGAACATCTGCGAGGGCATCGCCGTGCTGAACTTCGGGCGCATCATCGCCAAGGGCTCGCCCGACGATATCCAGAACAATCCCGAGGTCATCGAAGCATACCTCGGCAAGAAGAAGGAGGCGTAACGATGGCGCAGATCTTAAAAGTTGATGATATCCATGTGTACTACGGCAGCATCCACGCCGTCAAGGGCGTTTCCTTTGAGGTCAACGAGGGCGAGGTCGTCACGCTCATCGGCGCGAACGGCGCGGGCAAATCCACCATTCTGAACACGATCTCCGGCCTGCTGCACCCCAAGATGGGCAGCGTCCTCTTTGAGGGCCATGACCTCAAGGGCGTCGCGCCGCACAAGATCGTTGAGCACGGTCTGGCGCAGGTCCCCGAGGGACGCCACATCTTCCAACAGATGACCGTGGAGGAGAATCTGCAGATGGGTGCGTACACGCAGCCCAATTCCACCATCGAGCCGGGCATCGCGGACGTTTACGAGCGCTTCCCGCGTTTGAAGGAGCGCCGCCGTCAGATCGCCGGCACGCTCTCCGGCGGCGAGCAGCAGATGCTCGCGATGGGCCGCGCGCTCATGAGCAAGCCCAAGCTCCTCATGCTCGACGAGCCGTCCATGGGCCTCGCGCCCATTCTGGTCGAGCAGATCTTCGACATCATCCGCGAGCTGCACGCCGCGGGCACGACCATCCTGCTTGTGGAGCAGAACGCGCAGGCGGCGCTCTCCGTCGCCGACCGCGCCTATGTGCTCGAGACCGGCAAGATCTCGCTCACCGGCACCGGTGCGGAGCTGATGGCCAGCGACGCGGTGCGTAAGGCGTACCTCGGCGGCTGAGTCCTTCAAAACCGAATCTCTTGACGCGGCGACGCGGCCCTGCTATCATAGGCATAAGATAGGGGGGCCACGTTATGCAGTTTTACGAATTTGGCGACGCGCTTCGTCCGCTGGGCGAAAAAGCGCCGGAGAAATGGGAAAATGTACTGGCTCTGCTCGAGCCGTCGGAGCTTTCCGCGGTCACGCTGCCCGATACGCTCACGCCGCCGCTCACGTCGGACAGCGTGTACGGCTCGCAGTTGTGCGCGCTCTTGACCGATCAGAACGGCATCACCGGCCATATCCGCATCCCGGCGCGGGGCAGTCAGGCCGCCCGCCGCTTCACGTTTTCGTGGTCGCAGGGAAATGTGCTCATCGTCGATCACGACCGTGTGGTCGCGAACTGCCTCGACGCCATCCGCGCCATGCGTCCGCATAATGCCGACGGGGCGGACAATTTTCTTGCCGATCTGCTGCTCACGCTGGTGCGGGACGATCTTGCGGCGCTCGAGCAGCTTGAGGAGCGCATCACGAATCTGGAGCAGGAGGTTCTGGCCGACAACACGGACCGCTTCATCCACCGCATGAGCGCCATCCGCAAGGAGGTCAGCCGCGCGGACCGCTTCTACGCTCAGCTCGCCGATTTTGGTGCGTCGTTGCTGGAGGAGGCAGACGACCTCTTTGACAAGCGCTCTACCCGACGCATGAATTATTTTCTGCGCCGCGTGGAGGCGCTGAAAAATGAGACGGAGCGCCTGCGCGAATACGCCATGCAGGTGAGCGGCGAGTACCAGTCGCAGGTGGACATCGCGCAGAACCGCGTCATGCAGCTTTTGACCATCGTGACGACGATCTTCCTGCCGCTCTCGCTCATCGTCGGCTGGTACGGCATGAACTTCGATATGCCGGAGCTGAGCTGGGAGTACGGCTATCCTGTGGTCATCGTGCTGGCGGTGGTCATCGTCGCCGTGCTGATCCGTTACTTCAAGCGCAAGAAATGGTTTTAAGTTTTAAGGAAATAAGAAGGAAGTCCGCCGCGGCGGACTTCCTTCTTTGCCATAAGAGGAGCTTACAGGCTCTTCTCGTAGCTCTCGATCATCTTCTTGACCATCTGGCCGCCGACGGAACCGGCCTCGCGGGAGGTCAGGTCGCCGTTGTAGCCCTGCTTGAGGTTGACGCCGACCTCGTTGGCGGCTTCCATCTTGAACTTGTTCATGGCCGCGCGGGCCTCGGGAACGTTGAGCTTGTTGGTATTCTTGCTGGACATAATGATTTTCTCCTTTTGTTTGAATGTTTGGTTGGGTTTGTTGCTTTTGGGTATCGCAAACATAGCTTTGCCGGATTTTTTGCCGGTATGCAAAGCGAAAGAAGGTAAGTTTTGTTAAAAAACGAGAAAAGGGTATTTCCCGGCGGCGCGAGTTATGCTATCATAAAAAACAACGGACCGACATCGGAGGGGAAACGAGAGGAGAAGCGGATATGGAAAAGATCAAAAAGAATCTTGGCTTTGGCTTTATGCGCCTGCCGATGCAGGGCGAAGAGGTTGACCTCGCGCAGACGCAGCAGATGGTGGACGCCTTTCTGGCAGCCGGCTTCAACTATTTTGACACCGCCCACGGCTATCTGGACGGGAGGAGCGAAACGGCGCTGAAGGCCTGCCTGACGAGCCGCTATCCGCGTGAGGACTATGTTCTGACCAACAAGCTGACGGCGAACTTTTTCAAAACGGAGGCGGACATCCGCCCCTTTTTTGAAAGCCAGCTCGCCGCCTGCGGCGTGGACGATTTCGACTTCTATCTGATGCACGCGCAGAGCATGAAAAATTTTGAGCATTTCAAGGCCTGCCGCGCCTATGAAACGGCGTTCGCGCTCAAGGCCGAGGGCAAGGTGCGCCACGTCGGCATCTCGTTCCACGACAGCGCGGAGATGCTCGACCGCATCCTGACCGAATACCCGCAGCTCGAGGCCGTGCAGCTGCAATTCAACTATGTGGACTACGACGATCCCGCCGTGCAGAGCCGCAGGTGCTACGAGGTCTGCCGGAAGCACGGCAAGCCGGTCATCGTGATGGAGCCGGTCAAGGGTGGCAATCTCGCCGATCTGCCGGAGGACGCCGCAGCGGTGCTGGACGCTCTGCACGGCGGCAGCAGCGCGAGCTACGCCATCCGCTTTGCGGCGGGCTTCCCGGGCATTAGGATGGTGCTCTCCGGCATGAGCGACCTGCGGCAGGTGGAGGATAACATTGCCTTCATGCGCGACTTTAAGCCGCTCGACGAGACGGAGCTTGCCGCGGTCAAAAGGGTGCAGGAGATCTTCCGCAGTAAGAGCCTCATCCCCTGCACGGCCTGCCGATACTGCACGGCCGGCTGCCCGCAGCACATCTCGATCCCCGACCTTTTCGCGGTGATGAACGCCAAGCAGATCCACCGCGACTGGAACGCGGACTACTATTATAGCGAGACCTACACCAAGAGCGGCGGCAGGGCCTCCGACTGCATCCGCTGCGGCAAATGCGAAAGGGTCTGCCCGCAGCACCTACATATCCGCGACCTGCTGGCGGACGTCGCCGCGGAATTTGAAAAAAAGGGCTGAGCGCATCGCGCTCAGCCCAGCTTTTCGTATTTCAGAGCCTCCACAAGCTCGGCAAGGAACATCCCGTTGGCGGGCTTTCCGCCGTCTGCGCACAGGTGACCGAAATACCAATCCCAGGCGTCGCGGCTGCCGCGCTCCCAGGTGATCTCAATGGCATGACGAATGGCGCGCTCCACGCAGAAGGCGGTCGTGCCGTTCCGACGCGCGACACAGGGATAGATGACCTTGGTGACGGCGTGCAGCAGAGAGGGATCGTCCAGCGCAAGCAGCGCGGCGTCGTGAATATAGCTGTAGCCCTTGAGACCGGGCGACATCCCGAGCTCATGCAGGATGGAGGTCACAAGCAGGGAAGGCGGGTGCAGAGCGCTGCGCGCGCTCTGCGCCGCTGCGCCGCGCATTCGGTCAAACAGCGCCTCGAAGGCAAAGGGCTTGGGCAGAAAATAATCGACCCGCAGCTCCGTCGCCTCCGCCAGTATGTGATCGGACACGAAGGCGGAGATGAGAAATATCTCGCTCGCGCAGCCCTCGCGCCGCAGCTGCCGCAGGACGCGGATGCCGTCCGTGCCCGGCAGCGCCGGGTCCAGAACAAGCAGCTCCGGCTCGTGCGCGTGTATCCTTTCCAAAACCTCATGCCCATTGCAGGCAAGCTCGACTGTGAATAAGCCTGTCTCTTCCATTGCGTCCCGCAGCATCGTGCGGAACTCCTCGTTGGCGTCTGCCAACAAAACCGATCTTCGCCGCTCCATGCAGTTTTGATTGCCTCCCCCGATGTGTTTTTGAACACGATTTTCTCTGTTGTCTAAAATAGCACAAAATCTTTCGGATTTCAACAAAAATGTGGACGAACTGACGAAAAAGTGCTCGACAAATTTCGCGCTCCTCCGAGGAAAAGCGTGGCAAAGAAAACGGCGTCCCTGCCGCAGACAGGGACGCCGCTTCGGTCATTGATCATCGGCAGGTGAAGGCTCCGCGCCGGTACGCAGCGCCTCCGCCTCGGCCTTGGCCTCGGCGAGCAGCTTGCGCTCGCCCTTGGTTTTGCATACGCTCTCGTCGAATTGCGCCCAAAGGTCGGGACGGCGCAGCATCGTGCGGATGTAGCTCTGCTTGCGCCGCCACTTCTCCACGTTGCCGTGGTGACCGGAGAGCAGCACGTCCGGCACCCTGCGCCCATGCCACTCGTCGGGGCGGGAATACTGGGGATACTCCAAAAGGCCGTTCCAGTGCGATTCCTCCGTGAAGCACTCCTCGTCCGGCAATACGCCCGGCACCATGCGGCACACGGCGTCCGCGAGCGCCATCGCGGGGATCTCGCCGCCGGTAACGACGAAATCGCCCATGCTGATCTCCTCGTCCACGCACTCGTCGATGAAGCGCTGGTCGATGCCCTCGTAGTGTCCGCAGACGAGGATGAGGTGGTCATAGGTCTCCTTCAGCTCGCGCGCGACGCTCTGCGTGAAGGTGCGCCCGCAGGGAGAGAGATAGATGGTATGGCCTCTTGAGCCGGCCTCCTCGCAGACGTGCGCCCAGCAGCGGTAGAGGGGATCGGCCTGCATCACCGCGCCGCGTCCGCCGCCGTAGGGATAATCGTCCACCTGCATCTGCTTATTCGTGGTGAAGCTGCGGATCTGGTGGGTCCTGATGGTGATATAGCCCCGCTCCTGCGCGCGGCCGAGGATGCTTGCGTGCATCATCGCGTCCACCGCGTCGGGAAAGAGGGTGAGAATGTCAATCCGCATTGGTTTCCAACCCCTCGATCATCTTGACATATATTTCGCGCTTTTCCGCGTCGATGTCCACAATGAAAATATCCTGCACGGCGGGGATCAGGTAGCACTTCTCCGGCCCGCGGACCTTGTAGAGCTTGTGCGCGGGGTAGGTGAGGACCTCCTCGACGGTGCCGACATAGCGGTGGATGAAGTCCTCATAGACCTGCATCCCGATGAGCTCGGCATCGAGAAATTCGCCCTTTTTGAGCTGCACCTCGCTGCGCTTGATGGAGAGGATCTTAGTTTTCAGCGTTTCCGCGGCAGTCATATCGTCCCAGCCGGGGAAGTGCATGAGCACCATGTCGCCCTGTATGCGGCGGTCGATGGGGCGAAACTGCGTGCCGTCCATATAGAGGGCCTTGAAGCCGGCGAGCTGCGCGGGCGTCACGTCCCACGGCTGCACCTTCACATCGCCCTTCACGCCGTGCGTGTTGACGATCTGACCGACCTCGATGAATTCGGGCGCCTCGGACTTGACGGGCTTACCCATGGAAAAGATACCCATGGCGGGGACCTCCTTGCGTTTGACATATTTTTTTCAGTATAACCGAAAAACGCCGCAAGGGCAAGTGCGGATTTTATCCCGCGCTTGACGCGGCGGCGGCATTTGTGCTATAACGGTAGCAAAGAAACCGCGAGAGGAAAGGAAGTCTTGCTATGCTCATTTCCACCAAGGGCCGCTACGCGCTGCGCGTCATGCTGGAGCTGGCGCAGGGCGAGCCGGGAGAGTGTATGCCGCTGCCGGTGATCGCGCAGCGGCAGGGCATTTCCGAAAAATATTTAGAGAGCATCATCGCCGTGCTCGCGCGCGCGGGACTGGTCGAGGGGCAGCGCGGCAAGGGCGGCGGCTACCGCCTTAGCCGGGAGCTGAAGGATTATTCGGTCGGCGAGATCGTCCGGCTGACGGAGGGCTCGCTTGCGCCCGTTTCCTGTCTGGAGGGGGAGAACACCTGCCCGCGCGCGGACAAGTGCCTCTCGCTGCCCGTCTGGGAGAAGCTCGACACGCTCATCAACGACTATCTCGACAGCGTTTCGCTCGCCGACCTGCTGGCCGAGGGCGGCGGGAACGGCTGCGGCATCTGAGCCGCGGCGAAGCCTGCCGGAGAGTAATACGGTAAATAAAAGGAGCGCCGCTCGAATGAGCGGCGCTCCTGCTCTGTTTGGCTGTGCGCTCAGCGGACGCTGCCGTCGGCCTTGAAGGTCGGCAGCGGCGCGAGGAACTTGATGTCGTCGCGGTTCTTGGCGTCGCCCTCGGCGAGGACGGCCATGCGTCCGGCGACCGTGCCGCCCGCCTTGGCGACCAGCGTCTCCATCGCGTGCAGGCTGCCGCCGGTGGAGATGACGTCGTCTACGATCAGAATTTTCTTACCCTTGATGAGGTCGGCGTCGTCGCGGCCGAGGAAGAGCTGCTGCACGCCGAGCGTGGTGATGGAGCGATCCTCCACGGAGATGGGGTCGGGCATATAGACCTTGGGGCCCTTACGCGCGATGAAATACTTCTCCGCGCCGCTCTGACGCGCCATCTCGTGAATGAGGGGAATGGACTTGGCCTCAGCGGTGAGCAGATAGTCGTAGTCCAGCTCCTCCGCCAGCTTGAGGAGGTCGCGGGCGCAGGCGACGGTCAGCTCGGCGTCGCCGAACATGATGAAGGCGCCGATGTAGAAGTCCTCCGTCACCTTGCAGATGGGGAGATCGCGGACGAGGCCCGCAACGTGCATGGGATAGGTCATCATAGTGGTTCTTCCTTCCTGTTTCTTCCTGTAATAGCCGCCTCAGCGGCCGGTATTTTGAGGCGTCCCGTTCAGTCGATCTCGGGACCCTTGTATTTTTCCTTCTTCTCGCTCGGCTCGCGGACCTCGCTGTCCACGTCGATCACGCCGCCGCCGGCCGGCTGCTCCGGCACGACAAGAGCCATGATGACATAGAGCAGGATGCTCGTGCCGTAAAAGAACGCCAGCAGCGCCCAGATCACGCGCACGATGGTGGGGTCGATGCCGAAATAATCCGCCACGCCGGCGCAGACGCCGCAGAGCTTTTTATCCGTTTTGGAACGGTAGAGCCGCTTTTTCACGAAAAAAGTCTCCTTTCTTCTTTCTTGCAGGGTAAAGTATAGCACGTCTTACTTCGGCTGTAAATCACTTTTTTCGACCCATCAGGCTGAACCAGCCGAAGGTCATCGGCCAGAGCGTGCCCGCCATGAGCACCACGGCGAAATAACGGATGCCGTCGCCGACGCTGTTCGCGCCAAAGGCCGCCGTCAGCGGCGCCTTGAGGGCCACGCGCACGGCCAGCGTCAGCGCAAGGCCGAGCACGACCTTGAGGGTCTGCGCCCACCACACGGCCTGCGTTTCAAAGCGCGTGTAGTGCCGGTCGGCGAACACCGAGACGATCGCGCCGAGCACAAGGCCGAGCATCGACCACGCCGTTTTGACCGCGTGGTCAAAGTTGGCCGCGTCGCCGCTCGCGCCCGCGCGGACACGAAGCGCATAAAGCAGGAACAGCGCCGCCGGTACGAGCAGGATGAGCCAGATGTGCTCAAGCACCTCGCCGCGGTGGCCGATCTCCTCGAGCAGAGGATAGAACGCCAGCACCAGCAGCCAGCCGATCAGGAACGATACGCCGACGTCGAGCGGCGTGTGGACGCCGAGATACAGCCGCGAAAAGGGAATGAGCAGCGCCAGCGCCATGCACACCACGCGCACCCAAAGCTTTTTCGTGATGCAGAACATCCCGCCGTAGGCGGCGACGGCGTTCTGCGTGTGGCCCGAGGGGAAGGAGAAGCCCGTCGCGCCCGCGCGGGCGGACTCGACGATCTCGAACGAGGGGTCGAGTACCCAGGGCCGCGGGATGCAGAACGTGATCTTCAGCATCTGGTTGACCGCCGTGCCGGTGAAGCACAGGAGCATGAGAAAATAGCCCTTGTTTTTGTCCACGCACCAGAAGATCACCAGCATAAAGAGCATGAACAGCGTCTCGCCGCCGAGCTCCGTCACGCCCTGCATGAGCGTGTCGAGCAGCGGAGTGCGCAGCTCGGCGATGGCGCGCAGGCAGTTCAGATTCCATTCCATAAAGGGAGTCATTCTTTTCTTTCCACCTTCTTCCGAAAAAATGAGGTAAAGCATGGTGCATTATAAGCCATTTCGCGCGGGAATGCAAACATTTCGGACAAAGCTGTGAAGAAAAAGTGCGAAAGCACTTGAAACTTTGCGCGTCGTGTGCTATAAATAACTGTCAGAGAAACGCAGAGAACGGGAAAATAGCGAGCTTGCTTCGCGCAGAGAGGACCGGTCGGCGGCTGGAAGCCGGTCTGTGGAGTGTCGCTTGGTTCGCCCGGGAGCGGCCGCGAGGAAAGGCGCGGACGGCTGACCGCCGTTAAAGGGTCGCGAGTGCGCGCAGACCGTCTGCGCGAATTTGGGTGGTACCACGGAAGAGCTCTTTCGTCCCATGCGGACGAGGGGGCGCTCTTTTTTTGCCTCCCGCCATCGTTCGGAACTTTCGACAGAGAAGGAGAAATGATATGAAACAGGAATTGGAAGCCATCCGCGCCAAAGCCCTTGAGGCCATCGGCGGCGCGGAGAAGGCGGAGGATCTTGAGGCGCTGCGCGTGCAGTACCTCGGCAAGAAGGGCGAGCTGACCGCTGTCCTCAAGCAGATGGGCTCTCTCAGCGCGGAGGAGCGCCCCGTGATCGGTCAACTTGCCAACGAGGTGCGCGCCAAGCTCGAGGAGAGCGTGGAGACGCGCGCGAAGGAGCTGGCCGCAAAAGCGCTGGAGATGAAGCTCAAGGCCGAGGCGGTGGACGTCACCATCCCCGGCAAGGCCGTGAAGATCGGCAAGAAGCACCCGATGTATCAGGTGCTCGACGAGATCAAGGATATCTTCGTCGGCATGGGCTTTGAAATTCTCGAGGACCGCGAGGTCGAGACCGCCGACTACAACTTCACCAAGCTCAACTGCCTCGAGGGACACCCCGCCCGCGAGTGGACGGACACGTTCTACTTCACCGAGGACAGCTCCATCCTGCTGCGCACGCAGACCTCTCCCATGCAGATCCACGCGATGGAGACGCGCTCTCTGCCCATCCGCATCCTTGCTCCGGGCCGCGTGTACCGCAAGGACGAGGTGGACGCCACCCATTCGCCCGTTTTCCACCAGCTTGAGGGTCTTGTGGTTGATAAGGGCATTACCATGTGCGACCTTAAGGGCGTCCTTGAGCAGTTTGCAAGGGAAATTTACGGCAAGGATACAAAGGTGCGTTTCCGCCCCTCCTTCTTCCCGTTTACAGAGCCGAGCGTTGAAGTGGACGTTTCGTGCAGCGAGTGCGGCGGAAAAGGTTGCCGCGTTTGCAAGGGTGCAGGCTGGATAGAAATTTTGGGCGCGGGTATGGTGCACCCGAACGTTCTGCGCTCCTGCGGAATCGACCCCGACGTTTACACGGGCTTTGCATTCGGCATAGGCATTGACCGAATTACCACAACACGCTATAAAATAAGCGACATCCGCCTGCTTTTCGAGAACGATAAGCGTTTCTTAGAGCAGTTTTAAAGGGGGGTAAAAACAAATGAAAATTTCACTTGAAGCTTTAAAAAGATATGTTGATATAAACGTTCCGGTCGAGGAGCTTTGCGACCGTATGGTAATGGCGGGCTTTGAAATTGAGGAAATGGAGAAGCAGGGCGAAAACATTAAAAACGTTGTTGCCGCTAAAATTTTAAAAATAACTCCGCACGAAAACAGCGACCATTTACAAATATGCCAAATGGACGTGGGTAAGAATGAGCCTGTTCAAATTGTTACGGGCGCACAGAATATACACGAGGGCGATTACGTTCCCGCCGCGCTTGATGACAGCTATCTGCCGAACGGCGCGCACATTGTTGCGGGCAAGCTGCGCGGCGTAGAGTCAAACGGAATGCTCTGCTCGGGCGGTGAGCTGTGCCTTACCGAGGCTGATTACGAGGGCGCCGCGGTTAACGGCATACTTATTTTAAAGGGCGAGCCGAAGCCGGGCACCGATATGCGCGAGGTTTTGGGGCTTAACGATTATATAATAGACTTTAAAATTACCGCCAACCGCCCCGATTGCAACTGCTTTTTGGGCGTTGCAAAGGAAATTTCGGTAGTGCTGGGCACCGAATTTAAAGCGCCCAAGCCGGAATATAAAACGGTGGGGCAGAATATATCCGATTATATAAGCATTGAGGTGCGCAATTTCGATTTATGCCCACGCTATATAGGCAGGGTAGTTAAAAACCTGCGCATAAAAGAGTCGCCCGAGTGGATGAAAAAAGCCATAACCGCCTCGGGTATGCGCCCCATTAACAATATTGTTGATATTACAAACTTTGTAATGCTTGAAACGGGTCAGCCAATGCACGCCTTTAACTACAACGATATAGGCGGGCATAAAATAATCGTTCGCAACGCCGAAGATGGCGAGACCATAACCACGCTTGACGGCACTGACCACAATTTGACCCCCGATATGCTGGTTATTGCAGACGGCGAAAAACCCTCATGCCTTGCGGGTATAATGGGCGGTAAGGAAAGCGAGATTGAAAGCGATACCACCGACCTGTTCTTAGAGTCGGCAAAGTTCCGCCGCGATAACATTCGCCACACGGGCAGAGCGCTCGGTATTCGCACCGAAGCCAGCGGCAGATACGAGCGCGGCGTTGATATTATGAATGTTTCCTACGCTATGGAGCGCGCTTTACAGCTTATTTCAGAGCTTGACGCGGGCGATATTATAGACGGCGAAATTGACCTTAACAACGGTCTGCCCGAGGAAAGAATTATAAATGTTACAACCGATAAAATTATGGAGCTTATCGGCGTGGACGTGCCCGATGAAAAAATAGTTTCCATTTTAAACAGTCTGCATTTGCCCACCACCGCAAACGGCAAGGAGCTTACCGTGCGCGTGCCCTCCATACGCGACGACATTGAGGGCAGAGCCGATTTAGCCGAAGAGGTTATGCGGATTTACGGCTACGACCACATTATAGGCAAACCCATGCGCGGCGACGTGGTGCGCGGCAAAAAGCTTCCCGAGCGAATAAAGTGCGATAAAATAAAGGACTTTATGACCGCCGCGGGCGCCCGTGAAATTGCGACCTATTCGTTTATAAGCTCCGCCGCTATTGATACCCTGATGTTGGATGAAAACGACGAGCGCCGCAAACAAATCAAGATTATAAACCCGCTCGGCGACGAATATTCAACAATGCGCACCCAGCTTACAACAAGTATGCTGTCGGTTTTGGCAACCAACATCAACCGCAAGATAACAGACGGCAGATTTTACGAAATTTCAAAGCGTTTTATTGCAAAGCAGCTGCCCATAACCGAGCAGCCCGACGAGATACCCACAATGTCGGTGGGAATTTACGGCAAGGATGAGGATTTCTTCACCTTAAAGGGTATAATAGAGGGTGTAATGCGGCTTTGCGGCGCTCACACGCAGTATGAAGTGAGTGCAGAGCCTTATCTCCACCCGGGCAGACAGGCGCTTGTAAAGGCAAACAACACTGTTGCAGCCGTTTTCGGCGAGATACACCCGACAGTTGCCGCCGAGTACGGTATTGACTGCCGCGTATATGTTGCGGAAATCAAGCTTGATGTATTGCTTAACATAAACAAGCGCAAAACCGTTTACAAGCCGCTGCCGAAATTCCCTGCGGTTGAGCGCGATTTTGCAATGCTCTGCGATAAGGATTTGCCCGTGGGAGCGCTTGAAAAGGCTATAGCCAAGGGCGCGGGCAGACTGCTTGAAAGGCTGGAGCTTTTCGACGTATACTCAGGCTCGCAAATACCCGAGGGCAAAAAGAGCGTGGCTTACAGCGTGTGGCTGAGGTCTGCCGACGCAACGCTTTCCGATAAAGAGATTGATACGGTAAACGCCGCAATAATTAAAAATCTTGAAAACGCGGGCGCAGAGCTCAGAAAATAGTGCTTGAACTTTTTTGAAAAAAGGTATAAAATAATTATAAACAGTTGTGAGAGGTGTAATTTATGAATGACAGAACAATGACCTTTTCAATAGGCGACCAAACAGAGCAGGAAATAAGAAATATTTTGACCCTGGTTTATGACGCGCTGAAGGAAAAAGGCTATAACCCGATAAATCAGATAGTAGGCTATATTTTGTCCGAAGACCCCACTTATATTACAACCCACAACAATGCACGCAACCTTATAAGAAAGATTGACCGCGATACGCTCTTGCAGTCGCTTGTAAAATATTATTTAAGCGCGTAAGGGGGATATTTGTATGAAAAAGCTGCTTTACATTCTCCTTTTTCTGCAAATCATCAGCGGTGTATTCATCTTTTTTATGCTTATCGGCAGCGATGCCTTTATGGCTGTTCTTGCTGGGTTTATCTGTATTCTTCAAATAGCCCTTACCATTTCGGTAATACGCAATACCGAGGATATAGAGCAGTTAAACGAGGAAACCACTTGGCTCAGAACAAAGCTCAAAGGGCTTGAGAATATAGTAAACCCCTATAATTCGCCGGAGTCTGCCGTACCTGCGGCATACCATGGCGAAGCCGCCCGCGGCACTTGGGAATGTGTAAAATGCGGCACGGTAAACAAGGCGGGAACGGACGCCTGCCAAAACTGCGGCGCCGCTTATTCGGCTGAAATTAACCCCACAAGCAACCCATTTGCCAAAAAGAAACCGCGTATCAGCCGATTTGTGAAATAATTATTTATCCGAAACCGCCGGGCATTTTGCTTCGGCGGTTTCGCTTTGCCGAAAAAGCGAATGAAACACCGCCGAAGCGGGAAAAATAACAGCGGTGATTCTATGAATTTTTTTAAAAAAGAAAGTCTTTTAACCGCGGGAGCGGGTCTCGCGGTGGGACTTGTGAACGGACTTTTGGGAGCGGGCGGCGGAATGATTGCCGTTCCGCTTCTGCAAAGGCTGGGACTTGAGCGCAAGC
>ERZ825670.2514-NODE-2514-length-17243-cov-2.955434_pt1 | contig 17243 bp, 15 predicted proteins | sample MGYA00519929_ERZ825670 | MGnify/ENA primary metagenome ERZ825670 (study PRJEB31778, sample SAMEA3449207) | human gut metagenome | biome: human gut; feature: human-associated habitat; material: faeces | place: United Kingdom | collected 2010/2012 ...
TTACAGTTTTTGTAATATATTCGATTGTTAAGTCAAGACATGGACGTGCTATTATTTCTATTCGTGAAGATGAAACTGCGAGTGAACTAAGTGGAATACCTACTACTTATTATAAAATATTAGCTTTTGCAATTTCTGCATTCACTGCATTTAGTTCAGCCTGGTCTTGATTTCTGTATTCACTGTATGTCTGCTGTTCATCTTCAAGCTGTTTAAGCAGTTCATCACTTTCAGCCTTTTGGCTTTTATACGCACTTTGCTTTTGCGTGTAATCCTGCTGCTGATTTTCAAGCGTAGAAATTGAAGTGGTAAGGTTTTGCCGAGTTGTTTGAAGCACAACTTGGTCATTTTTAAGAGTTTCCTGCTTTTTTTGCATTTCAAGCTTTGTTTTTGTAAGCTCATCTGCCTGCGATTTAACCGATTGCAAAAGATCCTTATCGTTTTTTGAAACGCGTTTAATCATTTCATATCTTGTAAGAAGAGTTGAAAGGTCAGGGCAGGTTAAAAGCATTGCAATTGTGCTTGTTTCGCCACTCACATAAATAGCACGGATACGCTGATAATAAAGGCTTAAATTTTGGTTAAAGCTTTGCTCAAGCTGTGCATTTTTACTTTCAAGATTTGTTACATCAAGCGAAAGCTGTGCAATTTGCTCTTCATTATCCTTATATTGCTGTTTTAAATCCTCAATCTTTTTCTTGGAGTAATCTATCTTGTTTTCGGAATAATCAAGTTGCTTTTTAAGATATGAAATCTTTTCATCAAGTGCATCTATATATTCTTTTGTTTCCTTTGATTCCTTTCCGAGTGATGAAAGCTTGGAATCAAGTTCTTTTATCTTTTCCCGAATTGCAGCCTGCTTTTCTTCGGCAGTCATTCCTGCATATTCGTCACTTTGCGATGAATCATCGTTTGCATAGCAAATAACATTTGCCGGATAAGCCAACAAAAAGGCAGTAGCCAACAAAACAGCTAAAATTTTAGTTAAAAAACTTTTCTGTTTCATTGGCTACACCCCTTTAAATATTTGTATTTTATAAGTAGTTATTTGGATTAACTCTGCTTCCGTTTACACGAACTTCAAAATGGCAATGCGGGCCTGTTGAATTACCGGTTGAACCGCTGTGGGCTATAACCTGCCCTCTTGATACCTTATCGCCAACGCTGACCGAAATGCTTGAATTATGTGCATATAATGTTGACAATCCGTCACCGTGGTCAATAATTATGTATCTGCCGTAACTATAATTAAGATATTTAACAAGAATAACCGTACCCGATGCGGCTGCATATACATTTGAGCCTGTCCTTACCGGGAAGTCGATACCGCCGTGATAACCGCCGGAAGAATAATTAGGATAACCGGCTGAAATAGAACGCGAATCGGTTGGATAACCAAGCTGGCCGGAGCCGCCGCCTGTTGAACCCGAAATTGAACCGCTGCCCCTTGAAGCTGAGGCAATTGCTGCACGGATTTCACTTTCAACCTGCTCAAGCTGTGCCTGATTTGTTTCAATAAGTTCCATATACTCGCTTGACTGACTTGAAAGTTCCTTCATAATAGAGTTACATTCTGCAACTTCCGAATCAAGCTCACTTTTTGATTTGTTAATTTCATCAATGCTTGATTGAAGCTCTTTCTTGTTAGATTCAAGCTGCTTTTTATCATTTGTTAATTCTGTTCTTTTTTCTTCAAGCTTCTTCTTTTCTTTCTCGATTTCCTCCATTTTCTTCATAAGGTCATCAAGAATTGCGTTATCCTGCTGTGAAACGGATTTAACCATTTGCGCACGGGTAAGCATTGAACTTACATCCTTACAGGTAAGAAGCACTTCAAGGGTAGAAGCCGAACCCGAAATATACATAGCGCGAAGTCTTTGGCAATAAATCTGATATGTTTGGTCAAATTCTGCTTGCTTTTGGTCAATCTTCGCCTGAGCTTCTGCAATATTTTGCTCTGTCTTTGCAATCTTAACACCGATTGCATCAATTTCTGCCTGCAAAGCAGATTTATCCTCTTCAAGAGAATCTATCTTGTCCTGCAATAAATTTATTTTTGACCTGAGAGCTTCAAGATATTCCTGATTTTTCTTTTTTTCTGCAGAAAGCTTATTCAGTTTGCTTTGAGCGCTGTCAATCTGCTGTTGAATTTTTTGCTTTTCGCTTCTGAGTTGTGATGTTGATTTGGCTTCAGCCGAAATAACACCGCTGAAAGTGCCGACAAAAAATGCAAAGCTTAAAATCAATGACAGTGTTCTTTTCATACTAAATGCCACTTATTTCACTGCCTTCCTTATTCAAATATTTTCTCATAGTGATGAGCGAACCGCCAACACCTGTTAAAACACCGATAGCAACAAATATGCCAAGCATCGGAAGGGCATAATCAGCAAATTTAAGGAAGCTTAATCCGTTGAAGGAATTAAGAAGATCTGAAAATTCTTTAACCGCAAGTTCATAAAGCCCCCAAACAAATCCCAAGCTGATAACACCCGATGTTATGCCCAAAATCATACCCTCTACCACAAACGGCAGGCGGACAAACGAGTTTGTAGCACCAACCGATTTCATAATGCTGATTTCTAATCGGCGGCTGTATACTGTAAGCTTGATTGTGTTTGAAATAATAAACACGGAAATAAGGAACAAGACTGCAATAATTACAATTGCAACAACTGTGATTCCCTGCCTTAATGCTACAAGCTTTTTAGCGAGATTTTTATTTTCCCTGATTGTATCAACATGCTGAAGCTGCTTAAGTTTAGATACGGTTTCATCAAATTGGTCAAGGTTTTCAACAGTTACTTTATATGCATTTGGAAGCGGAATATCAGAACTGATTTGAGTAAAGAACTCTGCCTGTGCTTCTTCCATAGTGTTAAGCTGTTCCTGCCAAGCTGATTCCTTTGATACAAATTCAACACTTTTGATATTTCCGCAAGCGTTAATTTCATTTTGCATATTTGCAATATCATCCGGTGTTGAATCATCGGAAATATAAACCATAATAACATTTTCTTCTTCAATCTTGCCGAGAAGTGAATCAATGTTAAGGAATATCATAGATGCCGAGCCGATAAGAACAAGGCAGCTCATAAGTACACAAATTGAAGCGATAGACATCATCCTGTTTGTCCAAGTGTTTCTAAAGCCTTCTTTAATTAAATATTTTAAGCTTGCGCCTGTCATTACTGCTTACCTCCCTGATTTTCCTCTTCGCTTACAACATTTTCAAGGTTGTCAAATACATCTTCTTCGTCATCTTTCGGCAAAACATTTACATCGTCGATTTCAACATCTTCATCAAAGAAGAACATATCTGTATCTGCCTTAGGGTTCTCCCCTGTAAATTGAGCGTGAGTAGGGTCAGGAGTATCTGATACAACCTCACCGTTTTTAATAACAATAACTCGCCTTTGGAAAGAGCGAACCAAATCATGCTCATGCGTTACCATAATAACGGTAGTGCCGGCATTATTGATTTTGGTTAAAAGGCCTACGATTTCATGGCTCATTTCAGGGTCAACATTACCCGTAGGTTCGTCCGCAATAATTACTTTAGGGTTATTAACGAGTGCCCTTGCAAGCGAAACTCTCTGCTGCTCACCGCCTGAAAGTTCATTCGGCATTGAACGCGCCTTTTGTGAAAGACCTACAAGCTGAAGAATATAAGGAACTCTTTTACGGATTTCCTTTTCCTTCGCGCCGATAACACGCATTGCAAATGCAACATTATCGTAAACCGACATTTTAGGAATAAGGCGGAAATCCTGGAATACGATTCCCATTTCTCTTCTGTAATAAGGAACTTGCTTTTTCTTAAGAGTGGCAGATGAATAATCGTTAAAGATTATTTCGCCCTCAGTCGGCTTCTCCTCATGCATAATAAGTTTTAAGAATGTACTTTTACCTGCACCCGAAGAACCTACAACGAAAACAAATTCTCCATCTTCAATCTTAATATTTACATTTGAAAGGGCATGAGTACCGTTACTGTCGTATACCTTTGATACATTTCTGAATTCTATCACGATTTTTTCCCCTTGTTATATAATTTGTGCTTATACGCACTTTTTCACTTTAATATTTATATAATATATCAACTTATAAGATAAATCAAGATGTTTTTGTTACTCTTTTGTAAACAAGAGTTACAATTTTTAAAAAATCAGCCTGATTAGGTCGTTTCGGCGGATAAAAAAACATCAAATTTTTTTGAAAACAATTATTTTTTGACGAATATGCCGATAACAAAACCATAAATCAAAATATACGATGCTTTTTGTTTAATCAAATCGTTTTATATCCATTTTTTCTTTTTAAAAATATAAATCAAAGTCAAAACAACTGCTATATTGAGCAAAATCACATAAACATAACCGTAGCGAAACGATATTTCAGGCATATATTTAAAATTCATTCCGTACCAACCGACTATTACAGTCATAGGCAGAAAAACAGATGTAACAACGGTGAACAGCTTCATTATTTCGTTTTGCCCCCGGTCAATGCTTGTTTGATAAGCGTCCCAAAGGTGCGTTACGCTGTCACGCTGTATATCGGTATTTTCTTTATATCTAACTGCTTTATCGCGAAAAAGTTTAAAAAGTTTTAATGATTTTTCATCCAATATTTCATTTTCGTTTTCTATAAAAACCTCGGTTACATCAATAAGTTCTTCATAAAAAGCACGAAGCATTAAAAGCTCCTGCTTTTTTTCAATCAATAATTTGCCGAAATCGTCGCTTACATTTTTATCAATAACCGCTTTTTCAAGAGCCGAAATATCTTCCTCCTCATTATAATTTGCAGAGCACTGCTTTGCAATAATTTCAAGAAACGAGCATATCAATTTTTCTGCTGTCACACTTTCGCAGGCGCAATTTGAAAGTGCGTTTAAAAAGCATTTTTGGTTAAACGAAAATTCATCATAAATATCAACAGCCATAATCATATTTTTCATTACGATAAGTGCTATTTCATTATTTTTATTATTGTTACACATTATATTTAAGCGCAAAAAAGTCAAATCATCATTTAAAAATTTGGTTAAAAAATTTTTATCACTGTCTTTTTTGCAAAGTTCTACAATATTTTTAGGCAAAGAAAAAACGGTGGCGAGCCGTTCAAACTCGCCAACCGTCATAAATCCTGCGCAAAGCATATTTTTGCTTATTTCTTCTATTTCAATACTCTTAAGTTCATCATCAAAAACATAAAACACATTATCACCGATAATAGTTTCTGCCTTTATTTACAAAATATTATTTTTTCTTAACCTTATTGAGCATTGCGTTTATTTCAAGAATTTGCTCTTTTGTAAACTTACCGCCAAGCATCATAAGCCCTCTTTTTACGGTAAATCCTTTCAACATATCAATCATAGTTTTGTTGATGTCGGTAAGCTTAAAGCCCATAATTTCAGCACCCTGCTTTTTCTTGCCTTTTTCTTTAGGACCTTTTGGTGTGAGTGCCTTTTTCATTTTCAGCAGAAGCTTTACTGCACAAATCTTACCTCTGAATGTTGAAAGAATATCACCCAAAGTATCGTTTACACTGTAATATCCTGCCGGAGTTTCAATTTCAAACCAATTGATTACCGCGCCCTCTTCTTTAAGCCTGTAATCTTCATTAAATTTATCAACTTTTTTGATTTTGGATTCATCGGTCAATTCGCCTGCTTTAGCAACAAGTGTTGTTTCACCCTCATTTTTAACTTCAAAGTAGAAAAACGGGAATTCGCCCTTTTTCTGCTTTCCTACACTTTCACCGTTTGCGAAAAGTTCAACTTCATCAAGATTTGTATAAACAGTGATTTTAGTTACATCCTCAACCCTGTCAACATATCTTTTACCGCAAATATGAAGCATAGGCTTTTTTGAAAGCCAAGCCTGATATGCATAAAAGCTGTCTTTTTTATACTTTCTGTCAAATGTAACAAGGCCTTTATGGTTCATACCGTTTTCGCCGCCTTCTGCGCGGGCATCGGCAGCAAAGTCAAACATATTCCAAACATGAGTCGCCCACATATACGGCCTTTTTGCTATTTGCTTAATTACTTCTTCGTGATAATATGCTTGGTATTCCTCTGTATAATCGCCCTGTTCGGGATTGCTTGTGTGCCAATTAAGAGCCTCGCATCCGTACTCGCTCATACCAATTGCTTTATTAGGATATTTCTTATGGAAATTATCAAACCAATCGCCATACATTGAAACATCACCGCCGTACCAGCCAAAATAATGGTTATACGAAAGCACATCGGAAATATGCACATATTCCTCATTGATATTGCACGCTGTTAGAACCGCTTCGGTGGTAGGCCTTGTTTTATCAATTGAATGAACAAGGTCATTAAGCATTTTATGATTTTGCACGATGGCAGGTGTTGCCCCGCCCATTGATATTTCGTTTGAAAGCCCCCAAACCACAATTGACGGATGATTGTAATTTTGAAAAATAAGTTCTTTCATTTGTGATATTGTGTTTTCAACACCTTTTTCAAGATGCTTTGAAATATACGGAATTTCAGCCCATACGATTATGCCTCTTTCATCACACAAATCATAAAAATACTGTGCGTGCTGATAATGCGCAAGGCGGATTGTATTTGCGCCCATTTCGCAAATTAAATCCATATCTTCCTTATGATGTTCAGGTAAAAGGGCATTGCCTATATGTGGCCTGTCCTGATGCCTTGAAACACCTCTTAACGGATATGGCCTTCCGTTTAAAATAAAGCCTTTTTGTGCGTCAATTTCAAATGTGCGGCAGCCGAAACGGGTTTTAACTTCATCTGCAACCTGCCCGTCTACTATAAGCTTTGCACTTGCATTGTAAAGAAATGGGTCATCAACACCATCCCAAAGGTGAACATCTTTAATTTCAAGCACAGCACTCGGGTTTTTGCCGCTCACCTTTGCTTTTGCAACAACTTCGTTTCCGTCATCAATTTCAAATTCAACTTCACCGTTGCAATATGCATCAAGTGTGATTTTTGCATCATTTCCACTGATGACAGGGGTTACAGCAAAGCTTGTTGAGCCAAAAAAGTCAAGGTCAAAATGATTTTTTGAAACGCCTATAAGCTTAACATCCCTATAAATGCCACCGTAAAAAGTAAAATCGGCAACTTGCGGATACACATAATCATTCGGTGAATTATCTGCTGTAACAACAAGCAAATTTTCATCCTTAATATCATCAAGCTTGACTCTGAAAGCGGAATATCCGCCGTTATGCTCACAAAGTTTTTTACCGTTAAAATATACTTCGGCTGTTGAATTAACACCGTCAAGCTGAATATAAATTTCTTCACCCTGCGGCATTTTATCTTTAGTTAAAATCTTGGCAAAATACCCTTTGCCGCGATAATAATCATTTCCGCCGTCTTGCCCGTCATCACCGTTCCAAGTATACGGCAAATCAACATCTTGCCAATCATCAGGCAGTTTACTCGGCACACTGCTTACATCTTTAGAAAATTTCCAGCCTTTATTTATGTTTAAAATCTCACGCATAAGATACCCCTTCCATTCTAAAATTATATGTATATTATAAACTATTATTAAAGTTTATTCAATTAACATAATGTAAAAAGAGCTTGGAAAAATTTCCAAGCTCTTTGATTAGTTAAATTATTACTTTCTAACTACGCCCTTTGTTTCCTTAAGATATTCATCGGAAGCAGGGAATGTGTTTTTATAAGTGATTGAAAGAGATGCACTCTTATCTTTAATAACTGTAACAGTAGCGTGGTTAACAGCTACTTCTGCAACCATATTGTACTCAGCCTTGGTGATTTCCTTAGTCTTTGTATCAATTGTGCAAGTTACAGTACCGCCCTTATAAGTAACCTTAATGTTATCTTCAGCAGTACCCTGTGCAAATGAAATTACAGAAATTTGAGCAACAGTGCTTGAAATATCACCGAGAACTTCAAAGAAGTTACCCTGTGAGTCCTCACCTCTCATACTCATTTCTGCAGCCTTTGGCTGAATTACCATTGTGATAGTACCGTCACCGTTATCTGTGATGTTAGCATCAAGAATATCATCCTTGGTTACATATGACTTTGTGAAGTCCTTTTCGCCAGGATTTGCTTCATCTGTATTTGAATTATCAAGCTTAGGGTTACGGTTGTTACAAGGTACAAGACCGTAAATATTCGGCTTAAATAAACCATCAACGATACCAGGAACAAGCTTGTTAATAACTGCATTTTCCTTGCCGTCAATCATTACAGAACCAACATTGATTTTTTCGTTACCGAGAAGTTTGTAGAATGTTTCTGTTCCGCCTTCTTGGTTAGTGTACTCAGCAGTAAGGCTCTTAGTATAATCATATGCTTCCTTATAATAGTTAGCAACATCTTCAAGTGACTTGAAGTCAACTCCGCCGTATGTACCGGCTTCAAATGGCTTTTCAAGAACAGAAGTATCGTCTGAAGAGCCTGCCTCTTCACCTTCTGTTTGGTTTTGCCAACTACCGTCTTTAATTTGATGGATAGCTTTAATAGCTCCATTAGTTACATAATTTACTTTTGCACATCCTGCAAATGAGCTTGCAATCAAACCGGTAGCAAGCACAAGGCATAAGCCTTTCTTCACATATTTGTTCATTTTCAGGGGTCCCCTTTCAGAATTATACGAATCCGTTTTATAAAACGCTACATACTAAATTTATATTAAATCTCACAAAAAGTCAATAGAAATTTTAAAAATAAGTCATAATTTTTAAAAAATTTATTTTTACATTGAGATTTATACAACATTATGATATACTATTTTCGATAAATAACGAGTATTAGGTTGTATTTAAAACTAAGGAGTGACGAAAATGAGATGTAAAAACTGCGGTGCAGATAATGATGATAACAGATACATATGTGAAGTATGCGGTTCTCCGCTTTATGATGAAGATGATTTTGACAATGCCGCCAACGATGATAACGATAAAACCCAAACTTTCAAAGCTGTAAACGGCGAAAATTATCAGCCACAAAACAATAACAATAATGATTATAATGATAATCAATACGACAAACAGCAAAACAATAACGGCAACAACAAAAATTCCGAAAAAAAGAGCCTGATAATTATTGCTATACTTGCTGTTCTTCTTATCGCAATCGTTTCAAGCATTGCTGTAATTGCGCATAATAAAAATAAGGATACCTCAACCACAACACCGCTTACCAAGGTTTCCGATAGGGACGAGCTTTCAAGCAGCAACACCACAAAAGAAAGAACTACTGAAAAAACCACCGAATCCACCACTGAAAAAACCACAAAGGAAACCACAAAATCCCTTTGGATAATAAACACAAGTTCAAGCGGCGGTGGCCAAACTCAGGGTGACGGTAAGTATGAAAACGGTAAAACAGTAACTCTTGTTGCAACTGCTGATGAAGGCTATCAATTTGACGGTTGGTATTCTAACGGAATAAAAGTAAGCAGCAGTGAAAAATATTCATTCACAGCAAATCAAAACGCAAGCTTTTCGGCGGTATTTGCCCCTGTTGAAACCCAAGCTCCTGATACTACCACAACCGAAAGTACAAGCAGTGACATCGTTTTCGGCGAATAATATTAAGGAAGTGTTTACCGTGACAAAAGGAAAAATTGCCAGAGAAAACTTTATGAACGGACTTAACTGTTCGCAAGCAGTTGCTGTGGCATTTGCAGATGAAATGAATATGCCAAAAGAACTTGTGGCAAAGCTTACAATCGGCTTTGGCGGCGGAATTGGCAGAATGAGAGAAGTATGCGGTGCTGTTTCGGGAATGACTTTCGTGATTTCAGCTCTTTATGATGATGAAAAATCCGATATTTACAAGAGAGTTCAGGCAGTAGCAAATGAATATAAGGAAGAAAACGGTTCAATTATATGCCGTGAACTTCTTGGCATTTCAAAGCCGGGGCCGGATTCACCGATTGCCGAAAAACGCACAAAAGAGTATTACAAAAAGCGCCCTTGCCCTGAACTTGTAGAACTCGCCGGTGATATACTCGAAAAATATATTTCAAATAATCCTTACAAAAAATAAAAAAAGTGTTGCATTTCTATTTTATTTGTGTTATATTATTGAAGCACAAAAAGTGCAACACATATATGCGCTGGTAGCTCAGCTGGATAGAGTGACTGGCTACGAACCAGTAGGTCGGGGGTTCGAGTCCCTTCCAGCGTACCAAAAACGAGGAATGTTCTTTAGAATGTTCCTCGTTTTTATTATGTTGTGAACGTGTGCGAGAATACTCTTTATTTCGGGGTCCCCACAAAGTCAAAGACTTTGTGGGGAGAGGAGAAACATACGAAGTGTTTGTTACGATTTTGCTCTGCAAAATTGTTTAAACACGGAGTGTGTTTCGACGAAGTCCCTTCCAGCGTACCAAAAAAGCCATTAGGTATTTATACCTGATGGCTTTTTTATTATTTTTAGGGTTGTAGGGACTCGAACCCCATAATACAAAAACTGACGCACCACCGTACGGCAGTTTTTGAGAGGAGAAACATATGGAGTATTCGTTACAAATTGACTTGGCAATTTGTTTGAATACGGAATATGTTTGGACGAAGCGTACCAAAAAGTCCAAGGTGGATTTGTCCGCTTTGGGCTTTTTATTATGTTATGATGGTGTGCGCAGCACACCGTATACAAAAACTGACGCACCGCCAAGATTCAGCCACAGCTTTTCTTTAACGCTTTCATCAACTTTTTCAAGCAGTTTGTTTTTATCTGAATTGCTCCTGATAACAGATGTAATTTCATCTGTTATCTTTGGAATTTTTAATAATTTCTCAAACAGGTCCTTGTGATTTTGATTTTATTTTCCTTACCGAAAGTGGAACTTCGTTTTTCTCATATGTTTCCCACACATTTATTCTGTCATCTTCATCAATTTGGCGGATAACTTTTGCCGGCACGCCTGCCACAATGCTGTTTGGCGGAACATCTCTGTTTACTACCGCACCGGCGGCCACAATGCTGTTTTCACCTATGGTTACACCGCCGCAAATCGTGGCGCTTGAACATATCCAGCAGTTATCCTCAATTACTATCGGTGAAGCGTATTCAAGGTCGTGCTTACCGTCGGGATAATCGGCAGGCAAACGCTCCTCGGCAATAAAAGGATGATTAGGTGTTGCAAGCGTTACATTTGCGCCAAGCCAAACATTGTTGCCCAAAGTAATCGGTGCGACATCAAGGAAAGTGCAGTTATAATTTACAAAGCAACCTTTACCGACATTTATGTTAACACCATATTCGCAGTAAAACGGTGAAAAAACTGCAAACTCTTTACCCTTTGCAGACGGAATAAGTTTTTCAAGCGCACGCTGTTTAGTTTTAAATCTCCACAAAGCAATTTTGTTGAAACGGTCACACCTTGTAAGTCCTAATGCGTGCCGTTTAAAAATATCCTTGTTTACAGAATTATAAAGCTTACCGGCAACCATTCTGTCCCAATCGCTGATATTATTATACATAAATCTTACCTCACATTGACATAATTATTCATCTTTATAATTATATCGTGAATATTGCCTAAATTCAATCAATATTTTCAATCTATAACCGTTGACTTTATGTGTATAATCAAAAAATATTTAATTAAAACGCTTATAGTTATTATCGCTTCAATCATATAAATCTTTTACACTTGAAATATAAAGTAAAGGAATATATAATTATTCCATAAAGCATAATGAAAGGCTATGAAATAATATGACTTTACAGCAGCTTAAATATTTTGTAACTGTTGCCGAGTGTAAAAATATAACATCAGCGGCAGAAAAACTGTTTATATCCCAGCCAAGCTTGAGTGCGGCGATACACAATTTTGAAAAAGAAATGGGCGTTACCGCATTTGCACGCACAAACAAGGGAATTAAAATTACCCGTGAGGGTGAAGAATTACTTTCATATGCACGCAATTTACTTGAGCAGGCTGATATTATGAAAGACAGATTTTGCAAGGATACAAACAGAAAACCGAAGCTCAGCGTATCGTGCCAGCATTATTCCTTTGCTGTAAATGCATTTGTAGATGTTGTAAACAAATATGATGCAGACGAATATAATTTCATTTTGCGTGAAACTCAAACAGGCGAAATCATTGATGATGTGGCAAACAACAACAGTGAAATCGGCGTATTGTTTTTATCAAGCCAAAATGAAGAAGTGCTTACAAAACTTTTTAAGAAAAACGATTTAGTATTTGAGGAAATATTTGAAGCTTCGCCGCATATATTTATCAGCAAAAACCACCCGCTTGCAAGCAAAGATGCGGTTGAACTTGATGAACTCAAGCCATATCCGTATTTAGTATATGAGCAAGGCGAGCGCAATTCGTTCTATTTCAGCGAGGAGTTTTTAAGTGTGCTTGATATGCCGAAAAACATACAGGTGCGTGACCGTGCGACTCTGTTTAACCTTGCAATAGGGCTAAACGGATTTACCGTAAGCTCCGGTGTTATTGATAAAGAGCTGAACGGTGAAGATATTATTGCAAAGCCTTTAAACATAGATGCAAATATGCGTATCGGACTTATTAAAAAGAAAAACATTATGCTTTCAAGATATGCGCTTGCATATATTGAAGCGATAAAGAAATGCGTAGCCATAGATTAAGACTATGACAATCCGTGTGTTATATGTATTATACAAAACATAAATGATGTGTTAAACTGTACTCAACAAATAACAAGGAGGCAACTCAAATGAGTACATTAAAAACACCGTTTAAATATGATTTTGTAGGCAGTTTTTTAAGGCCACAGGCATTAAAAGACGCAAAGAGCAAATACAAAAACAACGAAATTTCACAAGAAGAATACGATAAAATCGTAAATGATGAAATCACCAAGCTTGTAGCAAAGCAAAAGGAACTTGGCTACCACGCAATTACCGACGGTGAATTCAGAAGAACATTTTGGCACCTTGATTTTATGTGGGGATTTGGCGGAGTTGAACATAAGGATACCGGAAACGGAGTTCCTTTTAACGCCGAACTTGCAGTGCTTGATGATACATATTTGGTAGGAAAAATCAAAGCAAAGCCACATCCTTTTGTAGAATATTTTAAATTTATAAAGCAATTTGAGGATGAAAATACGGTTGCAAAATACACAATTCCTGCACCTGCACAAACATACTTGCAATTTATTGTACCTTCAAATATTGAAAGCACACGCAAATATTACCCTACAAATGAAGAATTGATAGCTGACATTGCAGCAGCATATAAAGATGTAATCAAGCAATTTTATGATGCCGGATGCCGCAATTTGCAGCTTGATGACTGCTCCTGGGGTTCTGTAATCGGCGAAAATGCAAATGCCGATGTATTCGGATTAAGTGCAGATGAATTTAAAGAGCAATTGTTGACCGTTAACAACCTTGCGCTTGAAGGTAAGGCAGACGATATGGTAATCACATCACACATTTGCCGCGGAAACTACCATTCCACTTTCTTTTCAAGCGGCGGTTATGCACCGGTTGCGGATTATGTATTTGCACTGGAAAATGTTGATGCACTGTTTCTTGAATATGATGATGAACGCAGCGGCGATTTTGCTCCGCTTGCAAAAGTTTCAAGTGACAAGCAGGTAGTTTTGGGGCTTATCACCACAAAATCGCCGAAACTTGAAAGCAAAGAAGCTGTTATTGCAAGAATAAACGAAGCTGCAAAGTACATCCCTATTGAAAGACTTTGCTTAAGCCCGCAATGCGGCTTCGCATCATGCGAAATTGGTAACAAGCTTACTGAAGATGAGCAATGGGCAAAGCTTAAGCTTGTTAAAGAAATTGCAGAAGAGGTTTGGAAATAAATATAAAGTTATATAAAAACAGCTTGGACATTGAGTCCAAGCTGTTTTTTTACATCATACCGCTGTTTTTGAAATGAAGTTCACGCATACCCTCCACCTCATCACATATAGGTTTCAAATTGCAGGCAGAGCAATCAAAATTTATACCCTGCATAATATGATTAAGTGTTTTTGTGATTTCACTGTTTTTTTCTGCAACCGAAGTTAAGAGTGAATAATCAAAATCTTCAGCTGTTACAAACACGGTTTTCACATTTTTTACGCTTTTATTTTCAAGGAATTTTGAATTCAAAAGATTGCCTATTTTTTCAAACGATATTCCCTTTTTTATTGCACTTTTAGAAACTCTTACTATTTCTTTTTGCTCTTCGGATGAAGTGCGTATCATATAGCCAAGCGGAAAATAGTGATATTTAACATATTCAATTTTACGAATAAGATTATATGCCTTTTGCTCATCATCAACATCATCAATTTGAATTATTGACACTCGGCAAAATTTCCTGTTGTTTTTAATTTCTTTTAATTCATTGCCGATAACTGCCGTTTCACTGTTTTCTATCGGCTTTGAAGTTACAAGATTAAAGCCTATTCCGTTAAGCTCAAAGGCTGTATCCCTTTGCAAAACTATGTGGCTTATGCCGGTATCCTCCCACTGCTTTGCGGGGCTAAAATGATAGGAATTTTTATTATGCCGTGAAAAAGCATCTTCGCATTTTGATATAAGTTCATCAAAAAAGTTCATAACAATTATAAAATTCCGATTTTTTCAAGTGCTTCGGTAGTGCCTTTTACTATATTTGAATCATCAGGAAGCTTTGTGATATTTTTACCCTCAATATCATACACTGCAAGATTTGAATCAACGGGAATGTATGACAACACTTCAATACCGTTTGTATCAATAAGTTTAATTACACTTTCATCAGGAATACGGTTAATGATTGCGCCGATTTCATCATACATCACAAGCTTATCGGCAACATCTTTAATGGTGTTAATAACCTGCGTACCTTTTTTACTTGCATCAGATACAAGAAGAAGGTGTGTAACTTTTTCCATAACTCTGCGGTTAATCTGTTCAATTCCGGCTTCGCCGTCAATTACAACATAATCAAAATCACCGCTGATAAGATTGATTACTTCCTTAAGATAAGTATTGATTTTACAGTAGCAACCTGCACTTTCAGGCCTGCCGACTGCGATAAATGCAAAACCATCTGTTTCAACTATTGCGTCAAAAATTTTATATCTTGCGTCACCCAAAAGTTCAATAGCGGTTTTTGTTTGCCCGTCTTCAACAGTTTCAACAATTTCTTTACGAATATCATCAATAGTAGTTTTAACATCAATGCCGAGAGCGGTTGAAAGGCCGACTGCCGGGTCTGCATCAATTGCAAGAATTTTTTTATCAGGAAATTTTTCCACAAGGATTTTAACAATAGTTGCGCTGATTGAAGTTTTACCTACTCCGCCTTTGCCTGCAACTGCAATTATTTTAGGTGAATTTGCCATTTTTTATCTCCGATTATTATAATAGATTTGTATGTTAAATAATTAACAAACATAGTATATCAAATTATATTTGACATTTCAATATTTATACAAAAACTTTTACTTGCTCAAAGAAAAAACAGATATTTTTTATATGTTTCATAAATAGCATTTCTTATCCTTTCGATAAATCATTAACCATATAAAAGAAATCAAATCCAAATAAACCTGTAATAAGTACATAATTCAAAATAATACTTAACTTGTTTACTTTTTTTAATAAGAATTCAAGCAGAATGACTATTGCTATCACAATCGGATATACACAAGGGTATAAAAATTCTAAAGGTTCTTTAAAAAACAAAGTATAATATCTTTTAATGTAATCAAAAAAATTTATTCCATTCCAAATAAACCATATATCAAATATAAAATACGCAATGCTGAGTAAATACCAAAAGATTTTGCTAAATCCCAATTCTTTATAATATTCAATAAATTCCTTTATTCGTTTTTTCATAAAACCTCACACCTTAATAATTGATTTTTTGCAAAGTATTTCAAATATATTATATAAAAGTCAATCGAGTCCGCCGTCTACTACATCAATTCCGTTTGGCTTTTCTTCTTCATTTCCTACTGTTTCAGCCGTTGCCGGAATTATATCATATTCTGCATTGCTGTAGCTCATAATGATTTCATTATTATTTTTGCAAAGCAAGAAATTTTTCCCAATTTTCCAATCATCATCGTCAACAATACCGTCTTTGTTAATATCAAAATATTTATTATCTATTGTTGACTCATAACCGTTAATATGTTTTTTTAACACAGCAAAATCCTTAGCGTTAATATAACCGTCCTTGTTAAAATCACAACATATCATAGTGATAGGTGTAGAAATGACTACTGATGAATCACAAATTTTAACTTTAAGGTGCAAATTATATCCGTATTTGTAATCAAGTGCGAAATCATAATTGCCGTTTTTAAGCGAATATACTACAAAATATCCATATTTATCACTTTTCGATATAATGCCGGCTTCATTTGATATATTGACATCTTCAACTGGATAATAATGCTCATATATATTATTTGGACTTTCCATTGCAACAATATTACCGCACAAGAAACTACCAGATTTGAAATTGATGCCTTTTTTGTTGGCAAACGCTTCGGCAAAACTGCCCGTGTTTGCGCAAATTGTAACTTTGGACGAATTTGCAAATGCATCATCGGAAATATCTGCAATGCTGTCAGGTATATATATCGCCTGAAGTGCGGGACAGTTCATAAATGCACCACTTGAAATGGTTGTACCGCCTTGTAAAATAACTGCTTCCAATTTTGAACAATTATAGAATTCGCCTTCATTGATATTTCTTACCGGAAGAGTAACGGTTCTAATATTGTTACTTGCAAAGTCAATATTATCAATTTTTGTACAACCCGACAAATCAATATTACCATCAAGCTTTAGGCAATTAAAATTACAATCGTAAAGTCTGTATTTTTCTGATACTGAGTCATAAATCCAATCTGTTTCTGCCCATTCACCCGGTTTTTTTAAGTTCCAATTAAGAATGCTCATATTATTTTTTTGCTTTGCAAAATCGCAAAGAATCTGATAGTCGTTTTCATTAAAAACAGATATTTCTTTGTTTATAATTTGATGACGATATTTTAATGAATAATTACTTTTCTTTTTTATATTTGATATTATTTTCTCAGAAAATATATTTATATCAATGTGATTGTTTTCACATTCGAGAACGAATAAATTAGAATCACTTGATGTAATATTATTTGGGAGTGTCAAATTTTCAATTTGCGAATTTGAACAATATAATTCTTGAAGTTTATTGCAATTATTCAAATTCAATTTAGAAATAGCAGTGTCTTCACAATTTATTATT
>ERZ825670.2518-NODE-2518-length-17232-cov-3.317401_pt1 | contig 17232 bp, 11 predicted proteins | sample MGYA00519929_ERZ825670 | MGnify/ENA primary metagenome ERZ825670 (study PRJEB31778, sample SAMEA3449207) | human gut metagenome | biome: human gut; feature: human-associated habitat; material: faeces | place: United Kingdom | collected 2010/2012 ...
GTCAGGTCCGTGGTCAGCATGGCCGCCTGATAGGAAGCGGAGTCCATCTCGTTGATGGTGACGGTGATGCCAAGCTCGGCCAGCTCGGCCTGCATCGTGTCCCAGTTTCCGGCCCCGTCGGTCAGCCGCACGTTCAGCCGGCCAAACAGCGCCTTGCGCACGTTGCCCCACTGCCGCCCGTTTTTGCCGTCGCCGTAGGCGTTCATCAGCTCGGCAAACTCCGCGCTGCCCTGGCGCACCTCCAGCGTCATAGCGCGCAGGGTTTCGCGCAGCGGTTTATAGTATTCCCGCAGCTCGGTGTTTTTCTGCTCGCTCTCGTTCAGCACCCCGCGCATCACGTCGGTCAGGGCGTCCATCGCGTCGGCGTTCAGCGTCGGCTCGCCGTTGCCTTCCACGTTAAACACCCGCCACAAATCGCCGCTCAGCCTGTCCACGCCGTACTTGCTGCCCGTCAGCTTCAAAATGCGCTGGGCAATGCCCCGCGCGCTCGCCCGGCTTACGCTGTGCCCGCCCGATGCCTTAAACTCCTGCCGCAGCACCTCCATCTGCTGTTCCATGTACAGGTTTTTCTGCGCCAGCTCCCGGTTCTGCGCCCGCAGGTCGTCATAGTCCGCCTCCGTCGGGGCGCTGTACCGCAGTCCTTCGCCAAAGCCAGCCGTTGTTTCCGTGTCCATGCCAAAGGCATATTTTACATTCGCAGATAAATTTTCGCCCAGTTCCTCCTTGACGCTGCCCAAAAAATCTTCTATACTGATGTTGGAACCGTACAGAGCAACGGCATTCGTGCTGACCTCTCGCCCCTTGAGGGATTCGGTTCCATTTTTAATTTGTCTGCCTGTATGGGCGTACAGGCTTCCCCGCAAGGGTTCCATGCTGTCGGCATCCAGCACCTTCTGGCCGTCCTCGTACATATTTACAACAAAGCGGACCCCCATCAGGCTGCCGTCGCTCATGCGTGCCGCCCCAAGGTACAAATCACTTCGCACCTCCTTGCCGCGCGCTTCCAGCTCGTTCACCTTTACGGCGTTCTCCAAAATCGGCCCGATCTGCCCCACATACGGGGCATTTTTTTGTATCTGGGCCGCGTTCAAAAGCCCGTGCCGCAGCCCAGCCCTCGTCACAACAATGGTATCTCCCGTGTATCGGTTTACCACGCTCCCGCTGTTTTTGCCCGGTATGCGCTGCGTGCTCGCCAGGCCCGCATCCAAAATTTCCTTTACGGGCTTGTCGGCCAGGTCGTTTTCCTCCACCTCGGTGATCTCCATATCCGGCAGTTCCCGCAGGGTTTCAAAGCTCACCTGTTCTTCGCCCGTTTTCCTTCTCTGCGGGTGTTTCTCGGCGTCTACCTTCTTGCTGTACCGGAACCGGTTCAGTTCGCTTTGCTCCGGCAGGCTGCCTGTGCGGTAATATGTTTCCAGGTCGCGCACCACTTCGCTGCCGCGCACCCGGCCTTCGTACCAGCGCGTTGCGGCAGTGCTGCCGTCTTTGCGGCTGATGTCCAGGTTAAACCCATGCTTTGCCGCGCCCAGCGTGTCGGCCATCTCGGCAATGGCCGCCTTCTGCGCGTCGCTCACCTCGGTTTCGGCGCTCACGTCCACGCCGGGGCTTTCCGCCATCACCCGCACATTGCCTTCGGCAATAAAGGCATTCAGGTAATCCGTCTGTTCTGCCCCGCGCGCAAGCTCCGCCGGGCCGTAAACGCTTTGGATGTCGCGGTGGTCAAGGTCGCGTACGCTCTTGTCGCTCCCTCCGCTGAAATCCAGCATTCGCCCGTCCGGCAAAATGTACCCGGCGCTCTCAAACCACTTTGTGGTGCCGTAGGTGTCCGCTGCCTGTTCCCGGTGGTAATCCTCCCGGCTCATGCCGCTTTCCCGCACCTCGGCGTCGTACTCGGCCTGCTGGGCCTGCTTTTTCTGCCATGCCTTGTCCTGCTCCTGCTCGCGGGCCTGTTTGATCACTTCCTGTGCCAGGTCGCGCTGTTCCAGCAGCGCGTCCTGCTCGGCCTTAAACCGGTTTTCCGCCGCCTTGTATTCCAGGTATTCCTGGCTCTGTTTCCACTGCACCGCGTCCCCGGCGCGCTTGTGCTGCATCAGGCGGGCCAAAAACCGCCCATGTTCGGCCTCGTCCTGCTGCCGCCACGCTTTTTCCCTCGCCCAGCTGTCCTTCAGGGCGCGTTCCGCTTCGCGGTACTCCGCCCGCGCTTTTTCCAGTTCTTCCTGTGTCACCGCGCCGCTGATCTTCTCACTGTACTTGACATCCGCGTCCCCAAGCTGTATACTGCGAATAAGACCAAAACTGGTTCCGTCCAAAGGCACGCGGTTGCCGCGGACTTGGAACCACTCTTTGGTCTTATTTTCATTCCCAAAAATTTCCGTAAACGGTACGCCCTTAATCTTGACGTCCCCGTTCTCGTATGTTATACTGCCAATAACACCGGTACTGCCGGGCGCTGACGTGGCCAATTTGAAGCCGAAGGCGCTCAAGGCAGCACCGGTTTTTTCCATGTCCGGCTCCGCGTACAGCACATTGCTCTTTTCCAAAAAGCCGCGCGGGTTCACGTCCTTCGGGTAAGCGCTGCTCACCTTGTTAAAGTCCTGCAAGCCCAGCTTTCGGTCTGTGCCGGTTCCCGGCGCAAGGTCCATCACGCACAGCACGGGCGCTCCGTTTGCATCTGTCACATTCCCCACAACCACAATGCGGCTGTTCTTCCTGGTGCCGGGCCGCATACTCTGGCCCTGGCTTTCCAGTACCAGCACCGGGTTTTCCAGCATGGCGGGTATCTGCTTCACCATATCCAGCGTCATGTTGGGGTGGTCGCGCAGTATTTTCCGTATCTTTCCGCTAAGCATCACAATGCTTCTGTCGGCCACGCCAATGCTTTTCAGCGCTTCGCCGGTGGTGCCCAGCGTAAAAGTTTTTCTTTCCTCCCTTCCTCCGTCGTTCCACTCGTCAAGCTCCCGTGCAAATTCCGGGTTAATGCTGTACTTCACGCCCTCGCTTGCCGCGGGGGCGTTTTTTGTATCGCTGTCCGCCTGTCCGGCGGCCTCCAGGCGCGCGCGGGCGTTCCGGCGCGCGGTTTCCAGCTCGGCCAGGGCCTCGTCGCACACGGCGCGCGCTTTCTCGGCGTTCTCGGCGCGCTCGGCAAGCCGCCGCCCGTCTGCGGCGCCCAGCGTCGCGTCGCCGCCGCGCAAAAGGCTGCGGATGCTGCCCACGATCTTGTCCAGCATCTCGCGCAAAGCCTGCAAAACGCTGCGCTTCTCCTCCCGCGTCGTTTCGCTGTCCTCGCTCACATATTCCACAAACGCGCGGGTGTTCTCCTCGCTGCTCATAATGCCGGCAAACAGGTCGCGGGCATACTCGTCCGCCGCCTGCGTCCTGTCGCCGTAGCTGCTCTCGTACCGGCCAATGTGCTGCTGCACGCCGCCCAGCCCGTATTCGCTTGCCGCAAACGCCATCGTCCGCGCGCGCAGCCTGGCCCAGCCCTCCGGGTTCTCGCCCTCCATCCAGTGGGTCAGCTCGTGCTGCACCGTCTGGTAGGCGTTGGCGCTGTTTTCGCCCACGGTCAGGGCTGCCGCACCGGCGGCCCAGTACCCGTTCACCTCCCCGCCGTTGTCGGCGGTCAGCTGGCGTACCACGTCCACATTCATGCCAAACTTTTCCGCCACGCCCTGCAAAACGGCATCCGGCACCTGCGCGCTGCCGGCCGGCACGCCGTCATAGCGCACCTCCGGTTCCGTCACGGCGGCGGCAGGCTGCTGCACCGTCAGGGCGCTGGCGGCGTTGCGCCCCAGGCTGTACGCGGTGTACAGCGCCGCGTCGTCCTGCACCACGGCGGCGCGCGCTGCGCTGGCGCTTTTCGCCTGCTCAAAGCTCAAAACGCCCTCGCGCCCGGCGTTATACATGCTGTGCATCTCCTGCACATACACCGCCGGGCTTTGCCCCTTGTACCGCTCCACCAGCGCCTTTTTCATGTAAGGGGTATAGCTTTCCTCCGCGTCGGCAAACGCCTGTATTCCTTCCACGGTTTCCCGGCGCACCGTGCCCCGCTCCAGTGCCACCGTGTCCGCCTGCGGCGCGCTTTCCTGCGCGTACCGCTCGGCGGCGGCCTGCGCAAGCGCCGCCTCGCTCACCGCCTGCGCATCGGCGCGCTGTGCCGCTTCCTCCCCGGTCAGGGTGTCGGCGTCCTGTGCCGCTTTCTCCTGCGCCAGCGCGTCAGCGGCGGCCTGTGCGGCGTTTTCCGCCTGCCGGGCGGCAAGTTCCCCGTCAGCGTTTTGCGCGCTCTCCTGCGCGCTCTGGGCCGCCTGCGGGGCATACTTTTCCTCTGCCGCCGTGCTGCCGGGGCGGGTTTCCTCCTCCAGCCGCGCGGCGGCTCCCAGCGGGTCGGCGACGGCCTGCTGCATATCCTGCGCCTGCGTCAGCGCCGCCTCCCGCACAGCCTGCGCCGTGCGGGTGTTCGCCTGCTGCACTTGGTTCTCGCCGCCTGCCAGGTTCTCCGCCATTCGGGTGTTGGCGCGGTTCAAAGCAAGGTTCAGCCCTGTGCCTGCCGCACCGTAGAACCCGCCGCTGATGGCCCCCATCCCGGCATTCTGCGCAAGCTCCGCCCAGCTGAACTCGGCGTTCGGGTCTTTGGCGGCCACGTCGGCCAGGTAGTTCACCACATACCCCACGGCTTCCTCGGTGCCTTCCTCGCCCATCTGCTGCAGCAGGTTGCGCACCAGGCCCTTGCCGCCGCGGTTCACAATCTCCACCCAGCTGCCCACCGGCAAAACCTCGGTGCCCACCTCAATGCCGCCGCTCACCAGGCCGCGCCACAGCGCTTCGTCCGCGCCGGTGTCCTCGTCGTACAGCTCGGCCATGCGCCCGCCGGCCGCCTGCGCCCCCAGCGCGCCCAGGCTCACCGCCGGCCCCACGCCGGGGATCAGCGCCAGTGCCATGTTGGGCAAATTGCCTGCAATGGCGTTGGCTGTGTCCGCTCCAAACGGCGCCGCGCTGCCAAGGCCTGCCTGCGCTTTGGCCAGGTTCTCGCCGCCCTCGTGGTACAGCCGCATCCCGGCGCTGTTCTCATCGGTCAAAACGGTTTTCTGGTTGTCCTGCGGCCCGGCCTCCTTCGCCGCGTTGTAGCGCGCCAGCGCCGCCTCGTACTCGTCGCTGGTGCGGATCTGCCCGTTCTCGTCGGTTTCAAACACTTTGCCCTCGTCGGTCAGGCGTCGCAGTTCGGCCAGCGCATGCCGCTCGGCGCTGTTGTTGGCTGCCTCGTCGCGGGTGGCGGGGGCAATGCTTTCCGCCAGCGTCGCCCAGCTGCCCGCCGCCTGCTGTGCCAGGCCCTTCACGTCGCTGCCCAGCCGGTGCGCCGCGCTCCACGCGCTGCCGTAACTGTCGTACAGCTCCCCGGCCTGCTCGTAGGCGCGCTCCTCCTCCTCGCTCATCCCGGCGCGTATCCTCTGCGCCGCGCGCTGTGCCGCCGGGTTGCCGCGCCCCGCGCCGCGCTCGGCGTCCCACAGCGTCTTGGCTTCCGGGTTTTCGTCCAGCCAGGCGTTCACCTGGTCAAAAGCGCGGGCCTTGTCCGCCTGCGTCTGCCCGCCCGCCTGCGCCTGCCGCACCATGGCATCGATCACGGTGTCCCGCGCCGCCTGTTCCAGCGTGTCGGTGCGCGCCGTGTCGCTCATCACGCGGCTGCCAAGCGCCTGTTCGGCATCCTGCCGCCGGTTCAGGTTCAAAATGTCCTGCCCCAGCTGTTCCCGCCCGCTCACATACCGCTGTGTGCGGCCCGCCGGGGCGCTCAGGGCGGCGGCGTAGGCGCTGCCGCCCGTGCTGCCGCCGCCCTGCAAATAGCTGCTTGCCGTGCCGCGCGCGCTGCCCGTGCTCCGGCTCCCCAGCCCCGCGGCCCCCGCTGCCAACATGGTGATCACCTTCTGCCTGGCGGTTTCTTCCTGCCGGGCTTCCGTGCTTTGCCGGTTCGCCGTCTGGCTCTGTGCCTGCCAGATATTGCCCGTGCGCGCCTTTTGCTCCCGGCTTCTCGCGTCAATTCGCTCCTGCAAAGCCTGGCTTCCGGCATTGCTCGTTCCCTCATGGCTCAGGCCGTAGCTTTTTCCGCCGTAGCTTACGGTTCCTCTTTTCAGGTTCAGGCGTACCTGCCGCTCGTAATCGGCGCTTGTCTGTGCCGCCGTTTCCTGCGCCGCCGGGGCCGCTGTCTGTACAATGTCCTCCTCGTCGTCTGTCCTGATTTTTCCGTTCCGCAGGTTCAAATGTACGCTCATTGCTTTCTCCTTAATCAATCGAAATTCCGTAGTGCGCGGCAATCGCCTTTGCCTGTGTTTTGGTCAGGTTCCCTTTCTTGTAGCCGTTGTTTATCATGTTGGCAATGCCAACCTTGCCTGCGCGGGTGCTGGAATCATAGCTCTGTCCGCTGCCCGACATCGGGTCAATCTTGCTGATCCAATACTGCACGGTATCGTCGCTGCTGCTCTTGCTGCTCCCGCTGCTTCTCGAACTGCTCCTGCCCGCAGAACTCCCGCTGCCGCCCGCGCTCGCCGCCAGGCTGTCCGCGTACTGCTGCTTGTCAAACGCCAGCTGCTCGTTAAACTGCCTCTGGCTCTCCGCAAACTCCTGCTGCCACTGCTCGTCGCTCACCATGTCGCGGTAATCGCCGTAATAGTAGTCCAGCATCTGCTGCCAGCGGGTGTAATTGTCGCTGTACTCGCCGTAATCCTGGTTGTAGGCGGTGTCCTCGCGCTCCGTCAGGTAGTCCAGGTAATCCTGCCAGCGGTTGTAGTTGTCGCTGTATTCGCCGTAGTCCTGGCTGTACGCCGTGTCGGCGCGGTCGGTCAGGTAATCCAGGTAGTCGGCCCAGTTGCTGTACTTGTCCTGGTATCGCCCGTACTCGGCCTGGTATTCGCTGTCCGCGCGGTTCGTCAGGTAGTCCAGGTAATCCGCCCAGTTCGCGTACCGGTCCTGCCAGCGCCCGTACTGCATCTCATCCTGGTTTTGCAAAGCGCTCAGCTGGTTGTACAGGTCGTTCCCCTCGCCTTGGTACCGTTCATAGGCCGCCTGGTACAAATCGGGGATCACATTGTTCAGCTGCGTCAGGTACTGCTGGTTGGCCTGCGCGGCAGCGCTGGCCGCGTAGCTGCCGCCGTAGCCGCCCGTCAGGGCTGCCGCGTCCGCCGCCGCGTTGGCCGCCGCGTCGCTGCCCAGCTTGGTGTACTGGTTCTTGTACTGCTGGTACAAGGGGTCGGCGTTAAAATCATAGGCAAACGCCTTCCGGTTCTGTATCTGCTCCAGCAGGCTGTCGATCTGCGCGCCGTACTGGCTCTCATAGTCACCGGGCCTCTGTGCCTGGTAATTTTTGATCGCCGCCTCGGCATCCAGCACCGCCTGGCTCTTGGTGTAATCGCCGGGCCGCTGCGCCTGGTAATCCTTCAGCGCCGCCTCAGCGTCCAGCACCGCCTGGCTTTTGGTGTATTCACTGGGCCGCGTGGTCTGGTAGTTCTTGCGCTCCGCCTCGGCGCTTGTCACCCGGTCGCTTCGGGTGTATGCGCCGGGGCGCTCCCGTTCGATCTGGTCAACTTTGCTTCGGTTTGCCATTTTCAGCCTCCTCCGGGTCACTGTCCCGTTCCATCTGCGCCCGCACCGTGCTCAGCAGGCCCTCCAGCACCAGTTCGTCAATGCTCAGGGGCAGGCCGTAGGTGTTCAGCACGCCCTCCACCGCCCTGCGCAGCTCCCGCACGCGCTTGTCAATGCTCTTCATCTCAGCCCTCCAAATGCGCCGCCGCGTCGGTGCGGATGGCGGCGATCGCCGTCAGCACGTCCTCGTCCAGTGCAACGTAGTTCTTGCGGTTGTTGGTGCTCACGATGTTGCCGTCTGCGTCCAGCACGCTGTAAGAGAGCGTCACCCGCTCCCCCTCGCCGGTCGTCAGCACGCTAAAGCCTGTGATTTTGTTCATGGTCAAATCTCCTTTCAACTCGCTTCTTCTATCGTCAGTGGCAAACTCACCGCCGCTTCTGTTTCCGCCGCGTCCAGCAGGGCCGCGCCCCGGTTCTCCTCCTCCGGGTACTTGGCATCGCTCACGTCGGCGTACACGCCCTCAAAGCCGCGCTGTACGCCCCAGCACACCCAGTCAAAGCACTGTCCCGCCGGGCCGTGAACGATTGCGCCAAAGGCCGTTTTTTCTGCCCACAGCGCGGCGCTTGCGCCCGTCGGGGTCAGCGCCCAGCGCAAATCCTGCGTTTCGCTCACGGTCTCGCGGTAGCGCGGTTCGGTTGCGATGTAACAAAGGCCGGTTTCATCACACTCGCCGCTGCCCGCATCGCAGAACATCGGCTCCGGGCTTTCCACCGCGTTGATGGCCAGGTTTCCAAAATCGGTGCGCACAATGCGGTTCTTGGCGTCCCACGCGCTCAGGGAACGGCACTGGATGCCCTGGTTCACCTCCAGTTTTCCGCTGCACCCCACGCTGTTGTCCACCTGCTCGATCGTGATGCCCTGAAAGCTGTTGTCGTGCCACCATCCGTATTTCTGGTAGCGGGTGTCCGCGCAGAAAATGGTGGTGTCGCCCTCCGTCGTGGTTTTCAGCCCGTTCTGGATCACCCCCTGCGACATCCCGCTGCTGGTGGCGGTGCCCCCGTACCACTGGATCCCGCTCTTGTCGATGTACACCCGGTTCCCGTCCGACGCGCCCATCCGTATCCACGCGCTGTCCAGGTCGTACACCGTCGAATAATCGCTGTTGTGTATCTGCCCCGTGGTAATGTTGCCGCCGTTGATGATGGTCTTGTCCTGCTGCCAGGTCGATAGGTCGCTGAACGTCACCACGCCGGTAAACCCAATGCTCCCGCTGGAAATCTCGGTGCTGCCCGCCATCAGGCGTATGGTGCTGCTGCTGTCCCCGTTCGCCACACTCAGCGTCAGGCTGTCCGCCCACTGCTTGATGGTGGTAACATCGCCCTCCGCGCTCTCCACGCGGGTGGTCAGGCCATTCGCCGTTGCCGTCAGGGTGGTAATGTTGCCCTCCGCGTCCGTCACACGGGTTTTCAGCCCCTCCGCCGTCGCCGTCAGGGTGGTAATGTCGCCCTCCGCGCTCTCCACACGGGTTTTCAGGCTGTCCGCCGTCTGCGTCAGGCTGGTAATGTTGCCCTCGGCGCTCTCCACACGGGTGCTCAGGCCGTTGGCCGTTGCCGTCAGGGTGGTAATATCGCCCTCCGCGCTCTCAATGCGCCCCGTCAGGCTCCCCGCTGTCTGCTGCAATTCGGTCACATCACCTTCGGCGGTTTCTATGCGGCTCGTCAGGCCGCTGGCCGTCTGCTGCAAACTGCTGATGTCGCCCTCCGCCGTTTCAATGCGGGTGCCAAACCCTTCCGCCGTCTGCGTCAGGCTGGTAATGTTGCCCTCCGCGCTCTCCACACGGGTGCTCAGGCCGTCCGCCGTCGCCGTCAGGGTGGTAATACTGCCCTCGGCGCTCTCAATGCGCCCTTCCAGTCCGGTCGCCGTCGCCGTCAGGGTGTTAATGTCGCCCTCGGCGCTCTCAATGCGCCCCGTCAGGCTGGTGGCCGTCTGCTCCAGGGTGGTAATATCGCCCTCGGCGGTTTCCACCCGCGCCGTAATGCTTGTGGCCGTCTGTTCCAGCGTGCTGATCCGCCCGCCCTGTGCCTCCACTTGGCTCGTCAGCCCTTCCGCCGTCAGCTTCAGCTCGGCCTGGGCATCGTCCAGCCCCGTCACCCGCAGGGTAATGGCATCCAGCGCCTGGCTGATTTCGCTGCTCAGGCCCCCGCTCTCAATTTTGCTGCGCAGCTCCTCGCTTAAATTGTCCTCGTCAATGTCGTTCAGGGCATACCGCAGCATTTCCTGTATCTGGAACAGGTAGCTTTTTATCTTTTTGCCGTCCTTGCCGCTCAGCTGCCCCGTGTCAATGCTCGGCATCTGCAACTGGCTCAGGTTTGCCATTGCCCGCACCTCCTCATCCGTTCAGGCTGTCCCGCTCGCGCCGTTCGCTGCCCGTCGCTGTCACCCGGCTCATGGCGTACACCTTGCACGGCCCCACACCGCACAGCCGCAGCCGCACATGGTCGCACCGGCGCAAGATCACCGGCAAAAACACACTCCGGCTCCGCCTGCCCGCAAAATCCGCCGCGCGCTGCCAGTCCCCGTCGTCATACTGCGCCCACACCGCAAACCGGCTTCCCTCCGGCAGCCACAGCCGGATTTGCAGCCGGTTGGTGTAGTGCGCATCCAGCACATACGGGTCCAGCATCCCGGTTTCGGCCATCCAGCGCACCGGCCCCTCGGTCGCTTCCCCTTCCGCCGGGGTCAGCTTCCAAACACACCCGTCCGCGTCCAGCATGTAGGCGTTCCCGTTCAGCGTCGCAAATGCCGCCGCGTGGGCCGCGTCCTCGCGGCACCAAATGCCGGTTTCCGTGTCGTACACAAACAGGTGCCAGCTTTCCGCCGCGTCCTGCATGCTCAGGTACAGCCGCCCGCGCTCGGTGCCCGCCACGGCGTTTTGGTAATACACGCCGCCCAGCGCCGCGCTCACGCTTTCCGGCACACTGCCGTCATAGGCCATCACGCCGTGGTCGGCCTTGTAATACAGGGTGCTGCCCACCATGCACAGGCTTTTGGCGCTGCCCGGCTGCACCCCCTCGCAGGCCGTCATGCTCACCTGGAAGTTGCTCGGCTTGCTGCCGTATACCTTGTGCAGGCAGTTCTCCTTAAAAAACAGCACATACCCCAGCTGCACTGCCGCGCCGGTAAACGGCCCGTCGCTGCCCACGCTCACGGTGTAGCTGTCGGTCGCCAGCCCAGCAAAGCAGTTCCAGTTGGTCGCGTCGCCCAGCTTGCAGGCGTAAATCTCGTTTTCCTCGCTGCTGCACCCCCACAGCCGGTTGTTGCACTCCACCACATAATCCAGCTTCGGGGCCTTTCGCTCCAGCGTCACCGCGTTGGTCTGGCTTGCCGTTTCGTCCAAAAAGCCCACCACCACAACCGCGTCGTCCGCCGCCTGCTGCAGCAGCATCTCGCCGTTCAGGTCGGCCCCCACGCTGTCCAGCACCCCGCTCACCGTCACGGTGTCACCTTCCGCCAGGTTCCTGCCAATGCCGGCCGCGCTTATCATCACATAGGTGGTCGGTACCGTGTTCCACAGCTTGGTGGCGGCGCTGTACTTTTTCAGGCAGTGCGGGTCGCTGCCGGTACACAGCCAGTATTTTGTCGTGTCCTCCGGTTCGGTTTCGCTCACGGTATAATCGCTGTACGCCGTGCCGTCCGCTTCGCACAGGGTAAAGTTCACAGTCCCGTCCGTCACATTCTTCTGCCCAATGGCATCCACCGTGCCGTCCGCCGTGTTGTACCGCACCCCGTCCGGGAACACGATCAGCCATGCCCCCATGCTCACAAAGGTTTTTTCGCCATCGCTCACATCGGCCACGGCCTCGCCGCCGTAATACAGCTTCCCGTTCTCCGTCCACGCCAGCGCCGTCTTGGCGCACAGCCCGCCGGGGCTTTGCAGGGCGTACAGCCTGGCGCGCGGGCTGCGTGGGGCCATCAGGGGGTAGCGTTCGCTTGTCACGTTTTCCATCTCGTAAAACGCGCCCTCGTCCGGCGCGTCCACATGGCGGTATCCCAAAAAGCGCCGGTTCAGCTCAGTGCTTCCCGTCTTGCCCTCCAGCTTCGGCAGCTGCATCACCTCACCCCCCAGGCGTTAAACCTTGCCCCGCTCACCGGCATGATCTTCCGGTTGTAATAGCTCGCATAGTCGCTGTATGCCTTGTTGTACAGGGCGGCGTTGTTCTGGTACAGGTCAAACTCCTGGTTCTGCATGTCAATCTGCGCGCACAGGTAATACACATACAGCTGGCTGTACGGCTCCGGCGCCAGCAGCACAACACTGTCCGCGCCGCTCGCGTCCGTGCGGTCGTACCCGCCAAACACAAGCTCTGTGCCGTACTCGTGTGTTTTCACCAGCTCCTTAAAAATCGTCTGGTCCACCTCATTCAGCCACTGCACCAGCACCTCGTCCGGCACGGCGTTCGGCTTTACCTGCTCCACCTGTGTCAAAGCCTGCCGTATCGTCATGTCCTTCACCTCTCTGGTAAAAAATCAGGGGCGGCGGGCTTTTCTCCCCGTCGCCCCTGTGTAGGGTGTTGTTCTCTTGCGGCATCAGCCCTGGTGCTGTTTGCCGTCCCGGATCGCTTCGATCATTTCCAGCGTCGCGGCGTCCTGTTCCTCGCTCTGCTGCAAAATCAGCGCCACGGCCTTCGGCATCTCCACCGTCACGCCGCGCCTGATCTTGTAAAAGCGCCCGTTCAGCCCCACAACAACCTCGTTGTCGCCGGGGTTCTCCCGGTTCACCGGCAGGCGCATCGTCACCTTCTCGGTCATGTTGGGGTCGCCCTCCTCCGCCACGCGGGCGGGGGCCATGGCCTCGCGCTGTGCCTCGCGCACGGCGTCCTCGCCGGTTCCGGCTCCGGCCGCCTGTGCGCTTTCTGCCGTTTCAATGCTTTTTTTCACGCTGCTCATCGCTGTTTGTCCTTTCTGTTATCAGTTCACCGCCGCCTGGCTGCTCCAGGTGCTTCCGCTCTCCACGCGCACCATGTACTCCTCGCTCAGGCGCGCGGCGCACTTGATTGCCTTCCAGCCCACGCTGGAACGCTGGTTCAGCGGGTCGGCGCTGCCGCTGCTGCCCTTCTGCTTCACAATCACTTCCAGGCCGCTGCCCTCCACCTTGGTCTTGCCGTAGGCGTCCGCGCCCAAAAACAGGGTGCAGAAAATGTTGATGGGGCTGGGCGCTTTGTTCGACACGATCTTCGCCTCGGTGGTTTCCACAAAGCGCACGCCGCCCAGCTTGCCGATCTCGCCGTTGTAGATGTTCTCCGGGCTGGCATACTTGTGTACGTCCATCCAGGCGTCGCCCGCGGCCATCATCAGGTCATAGGCCACATACGGGTGAATGATCGCTACATAGTCGCCGTTGATCTTGGGCGCGTTGGCGGCCTTCAAGATCGCCGCCGCGCGGAACACCTGCTTCACGGTCAAAAGGCAGGTCGCGTCCAGGCTGGCGCGGGCCGTCACGGCGGTTTCGGTGCCGTCCGTGGCAATCTTGGGGCAGTACAGCACATTGGTCCCGCCGGCCAGCACCTCGCGGGTCACGGTGTCCAGGGTGCGGCCCGCCTGGTCGCCCAAAAGCCTCGTCGCCTCCACAATGGTGTTGTCAATGGCGGTCAGCTCCAGCATATCGCTCTGCACAATGTAGTCGCCGTACTGCGCCACCGTGGCGGTCTTGCTGGTCACGGTCAGGCTCTTGCCGTCCGGGGTCACACCTTCGGTCAGGGCGGTCGTGGCCTTCGCCAGGCTCGAAAATTTGCGGAACTCGATCGTCTTGCCGCCGTGCGCCGGGATGTTGCGCTCCTGCCCAAACTGGTCGTGTACCAGCTGGGGTTCGGCATTGTCCAGCAGGGTTTTGTCGTAAAAGGTTTTCATTTCGGCGCTCAGGGTGCTGGTGCCCGTCGTCTGGGTGCCCGCAGCCGCAAAGCGCTGGATGTCAAAATGCTGTTTCCAGTTGCAGATCATGGGTTTCCTCCTTCCAGCCCGCCTTTCAGGCAGGCCTTAAAACTCGATTCGTTCTCCGTTCGCCGCGCGCCGGATCAGCGCCATGCGCTGCTCCTTTGTCGAATGTTCCACATCAAACCTTGCCCCGCTGGCGCCGCTGGCCGCCGCGCCGTTTTCCGCCGGGCGGCCCCTGTTGGCGCTCACGCCGGCGGCCACCTTGGCGGCCACCTTCTGCGCGGTGTACTGCATTGCGCCGCCCAAAATCTCGTCCTGGTGGCGCACCTCGTAAATGGTTTTCAGCGGCACCTGCGCGCGCAAAAGCCGCACAAAGTCCGGGTCCTGCATCTCGGCGTTCAGGTCAAACGCCGGGTACTGCGCCTTCACGCCGTCGGCCTCCTGCATCAGGCGCTGGTACGCCTGGTCCATCTGCCGGCGCTGGGCAAGCTCGGCCTGCTGGCGCTGGTAACGGGCGTTCTCCCGCTCCAGCTGCTGCACCCGCATGAACTGCTTCACGTCCATGCCTGCCTCGCCCGCGGCCTCCTCGTACAGCTTCTGGTCGTCGTTCAGCGCCGCCGCAATGCCGTCGTAATCGTCGGCCTTCAGGCTGTATCGCTGGGCCAGCACGTCCATGGCGGCCTGCATCTTGCCGTTGGCTTCCTCGGCGGCCTTTGCCTTGGCAAACCTCTGGTTGATGATCTTCTGCACCCGCGCGTCAAACTCGCCCTTGTATTCGCCCTTCACCAGGGCGTCAAACTCGGCTTTCAGGTCGCGCGGCGTTTCCCCGGCAGTGGCGTCCTGCCCCGTCTGGGCCGCGTTTGGCGCGCTCTGTGCGCCCGCACCGGCCCCTTCGCCCGGCTGCCCGGCGTCGGCAGCGCTTCCGGCGGCCGCAGCCGCCCCGCCCGCAGCGCCGCCCTCGGCAAAGCGCTGGATGTCAAACTGCTGTTTCCAGTTGCAAATCATGCAAAGCCCTCGTCTTTCCGATGTGTCATTGTATCCGGCCGGGCACACGGCCCGCGTCTGCCTTTATCCTACCGCGCCGCGCGCCCCTTCCGCGCCCCCACTTGCCCCAAAACTTTCCCGCTCTAACATCTCATTCAAACGCCGTTTCCTCCACCCGCGGGCCCTCCGGCCACTGCTCCGCCAGCCCCTGCAGTATCTCCGCCGCGCGCGCCACGCTTTTTGTCCCGCGCTCCCCGCGCGCCGCAATGCGGGTGCTGCCCTCGCCCTGCGCAAACGCTTCCAGCTCCCCGTTCGCGTCCAGCAGCCCCGCCAGGGTGTACAAAACACTGCTCACCGCCGCGCACACAATGTCCTGCCCCGCCGGGGCATACCCCGCGTGCCCCTGTGCCGTCAGCTCCGCGCCGCCGGGGCCACAGCGCACCCTAACGCGGATCACTTGTTCGGGTCAGCCGCGTTCTGCGCGCGGCGGCGCGCCTGCACGGCCAGGCTGTCGCCCGCCAGGGTGCCGCCCACCGCGTCGGTCGTGGTCGTTTTCGCCTCGGCCTTGTTGGGGCTGTCCTGGTTGGCGGTCGCCTCTGTCCTGGCCGCCATGTTGCCCGTCAGGTTCGTGCTGCCGCCCGTCAGCCCGTCGATCACCGCCGCCATCTGCGCCATCTGCGCCTGCGCCGCCATCAGCTGGGTGTACAGCGTCTGGTTCTGGCTGATCTTCTCCACCACCTTGTCCTTGCCGTCAAAGTCCATCATGTCCAGCACCGCAAGGCTCTGGTCGGCCAGCTGCGGGTTAAACAGCCCCAGCCCGTACAGCTCTTTCGCCAGCTCGTTCTGGCTCAACCGGCTGTACGTGCTCTTTTTGGCGGGCACCACCGTAATGTCAAACACCGGCAGCCGGTCGCCCAGCGCCACGCCAAACTCCACGCCCTGCGGCTGCGGCATCAGGCCCCGGTTGTCAAATTCCACAAACCCTGCCTGCGCGCCGCTTTCCCCCGTGATCCTAAAGCACCGCGGCGCGGTGTAAAACTGCCGCATCAGGTCAATGCACAAATAGCACTCCTGCACAAAGGCACGGTAGGCGCTTTTCAGCATATCGCGGCTCAGCTTGCTGCCCGCTTCCTGCAGGGCCGCAATGGCGCTGGCCGCCGTCACGCCGCTGGTCGTCGCACCCTGGCTGTAATCCCGGTTCCCGCTGGTTTCCTTCAGCTCGCTGATCTTGTTGTTCAAAATCGTCGCGTAAATATCGTCCAGCGGGTGCACCACAATCTGCCGCAGGCTGTCCTCGCCCACGTCGCCGGCGCAGTGTACAAAGTCCTTGTCCAGGTCGGCAAATTCCGTTTCGTTCACGCTGCCGGTGTCGCGGGTAAAGTACCGCACCCGGCTGGCAATGTCGGCATTGCGCACAATGGCCTTGTCCAGCCGGTCAATGGCCGCCTGCGCGCTCTGCATCACGTCGATCATGCCAAACCCCGCCGGGCTGCCCGCCATGGGGAACAGCACGTCAAACACAAACGGGTACTTGCCGTGGTCGTAATAGCCCCGCTCGGCATACTGCGCGTCGTTCTCGCTGGCATACAAAACACACTCGCCCACATACTTGCAGTAATGCAGCACGCCCCGCCGCTTGTAATACCAGTCCACAACAAGGCTTTTGTCGCTCGTGTCAATGCTCTCATCATACTGGTATCGCTGCGCCGTCAGCCCCTGCCCCAGGTGGTTTTTGGCAAACGGCCACTGCTCCAAAATCACCTCGTTGTCCACCAGCTCCACATGGAACACGTTCCGGCTCGCCTGTATGTCGGTAATGCCGGGCTCCCAGTACAGGTTCAGCAGGTCCACCAGCCGCAGGTCAATGTCGCCCAGGCCCCCGTCCTTGGCCCCGTTCCAGAACACACCCTTCACCGCCGTGCCGTGCTTCAGCTTGTACCACCAAGCGTCGCTGTACACCTGCTCGTAATCGTTCTGGTCCAGCGCCACCGGCAATATGCTCGAAAGCTCCTTGGCCGTGTCGGCATCATCCCGCGCGCGGGGCAGCACGTTGGGCTCCGGGTAGTTGTCCATCGCGTCGGCGTGCTTGTTCGCCAGGCTGTTGAACATCCACCCGCTGTCCGCAAAGTTGCCGTCCTCCGTGTCGCGGTGCAGGCGGTACCAGTGCTCGTTCTCCACAATGCGCCGGTCCAGCGCCGCCTTGCCGCTCTTGTACTTCAGCAGCACCTGCGTCGCCTCGCTCAGCTGTTTGGGGCCAATGGGCTGCGCCGCCTGTTCCTCCCGCGGGGCCTGCCTGCCCTGCACATCCTGCGCGGCGGGCACCTGCCCGCTGCGCCCCGCAAAGGGGTTCCCGGTTCCCGGCTGTCCAGCAGCCATGCCGTTCGTTGGGTTCATCGCCATGCTTTGCTCCTCCCGTACTTCTCACGCCGCAAATCCCGCTCCATGTTCAGCGGGTCGTCGCCAACGGGCGGCAGCGGCTCGTCCTGCCGCGGGCTGATGGGGTTTTCCATCAGCACATACCGGCATTCGTCGTAAATGTGGTCCTCCATTGCGGTGTCAATGTCCTCCGGGTGCTTTGCGTCATACAGCAACGCCGGTATCGTCCGCCGGAACTCCCGGCACCCCTTGAACACCTGCATCATGCAGTCGCCGTCGGCGTCAAATTTCAGCCGGTAATGCCACTGCATCTTGCCCGCCAGCCGGCTGTTGTCGCCGCCCGTCCAGGTCACAAAATTGGGCGCGTCGGCCATCAT
>ERZ825670.2530-NODE-2530-length-17149-cov-3.681643_pt1 | contig 17149 bp, 11 predicted proteins | sample MGYA00519929_ERZ825670 | MGnify/ENA primary metagenome ERZ825670 (study PRJEB31778, sample SAMEA3449207) | human gut metagenome | biome: human gut; feature: human-associated habitat; material: faeces | place: United Kingdom | collected 2010/2012 ...
GGCGCCCTTGGTGGTGTAGCCCTCGATGGCGTGGGTCAGTGCGTCCATGCCAGTGGAAGCGGTCAGGCCGGCGGGCATGGAGGCCATCATGTCGGGATCGACGACGGCGACCTCGGGGGCGTCGTTGGTGTCGACGCACACGAACTTGCGGACCTTCTCGGGGTCGGTGATGACGTAGTTGATGGTCACCTCGGCGGCGGTACCGGCAGTCGTCGGCACAGCGATGGTGAACACGGCGTGGTTCTTAGTGGGAGCAACGCCCTCGAGGCTCCGGACATCGGCGAACTCGGGGTTGTTGATGATGATGCCGATAGCCTTGGCGGTGTCCATGGAGGAGCCGCCACCGATGGTCACGATAGCGTCAGCCTCGGCGGCCTTAAAGGCCTCGACGCCGTCCTTGACGTTCTGGATAGTGGGGTTGGGCTTGATCTCGGAGTAGAGGCTCCAAGCAATGCCGGCAGCGTCGAGCTCGTCGGTCACCTTAGCGGTAACGCCAAACTTGACCAGATCGGGGTCGGAGCAGACGAAGATCTTCTTGTAGCCACGACGCTGGAGCTCGCCGGGGATCTCCTTGATGGCGCCGGAACCATGGTAAGAAATGGTGTTGAGAACGAAACGATTAGCCATTGATAGCCTCCTATCGTGCGCGGGGCACCCGTTACGCCCCGCACTATAAGTCCCATCCTAACGCTTTTGAAACAAAAAACACGCGAGAACATCAAAAGTGTTAAAGCGTTTCAACAGATGACGAAAAATATTGCGGCAAAGGGACAGCCCCTTTGCCGCATTCGGTTACTTTCGGCAGCCCTCTTTCCAAGCCTCGGCCGCAACCTTCCAGCGTAAGCGCAAGTCGCGCTCGCGGTCGATGAACATGATGGCAAACGCGACAAACAGCAGCAAGCTCGCCACGACGATGGCGTGCAGGCCCATGCGCTCAATACACCAGTTGCCCAACACGGCGCCAAACACAAAGGTAAAGATCACGCCAAAGTACAGCAGGCCGTTTTCCAAAAAGCCGCGCCTGTGGGTGATGATGTAATCGTCCACGTTTTGCAGCGCGTTGCGCAAGTTGCCGATGCACATGGTCGTAGCGATGCCGTGACCGTGGATCTTGCGGAAGCTCTCGACCTGCATGCCGCAGGCAAACGAGGTGAGGCAGTTGGCGAGCAGGTTGAAATTGCCGCCCGGGATAAAGCTCACGCCCAGTAAGATGACGGCTTCAAAGAACACCGTCACCTGACGCCAGTGGATCACGCTGCCAAACCGCTCGTGTACCAGATCGGCAAGCATAATACCCACGGCAAACGACACCACAGGGAAGAAGTAGCGCTCCGCAAGTGCCCAGTTGCCCTCCGAGATGCTCACGCCCACGAGCAGGATGTTGCCTGTCTGCGCGTTGGCGAAAACATGGTCGCGCCCAATGTACGAATACACGTCCATAAAGCCACCGGCGAGCGCCAAGATGATGCCCAGCTCAATAGACTCCGATATCTGTTTGGCACGCTGCATCGTCGTGCATCCTCCTTGTTGACGACTCTCTCGTGCGTTGGCGGAAACATAGCCGCCGTTCATACTGTAACCCATTGACAACATGGCGTGCGCGCGAGACGGGCTCCCCAACGCGCAGATACACAGTCTGGAAACAAACGGCGGGTACAGCACCTGCATCGACACGCCGGTCCGCCAGCCCATGTACTCCACCAGTCTTTTTAGCCCCGTCCCAAAAAGACTGGTTACAATTACGTGCAGCATACAAACACCGGGAGGGATCGTGGCAAAAAAGCCTCAGCACGCTCAGAACAACCAGCGCAGTCAGCAGGGCAAACAGGGCCAGCTGCAAAAGCGCGGCGGTAAGGCGCAGGCCACGGTCGCCCGCACCAAGCATTCCCAAGCGACGCCCGTCCGCCCCTGGCGTCCGAGCCGCGATAAATTCCTCCCCGTCAGTCGAGCCGACATGGATGCACGCGGCTGGGACCAGTGCGACTTTGTCTACATCTGCGGCGACGCCTACGTGGACCATCCCAGCTTTGGCATGGCCATCATCAGCCGCGTCCTCGACGCGCACGGCTACAAAGTGGGCATCATCTGCCAACCCGACTGGACCGACCCCGCCAGCATCACCGTGCTCGGCGAGCCGCGCCTGGGCTTTCTCGTCAGTGCCGGCAACATGGACTCCATGGTCAACCACTATTCGGTGACCAAACACCGCCGCCACACCGACGCCTATACCCCTGGTGGCGAGGAGGGTCGTCGCCCCAACCGAGCCGTCACGGTCTACGGCAACCTCATCCGTCAGACGTTTAAGGACGCCCCCATCATTATCGGCGGCATCGAGGCAAGCCTGCGCCGCCTGGCCCACTACGACTACTGGCAGGACAAGCTCAAGCGCTCGGTGCTGCTCGACTCGGGCGCCGACATCCTCATCTACGGCATGGGCGAGCACGCGATCGTCGAGATCGCCGACGCGCTCGACGCGGGACTACCCGTCGATCAGATTACCTATATCGACGGCACCGTCTACCGCACGGGTTCGCTCGACGAGGTCTACGACTACGACCTACTGCCCAGCTGGGACGACCTTACCACCGACAAGCTCAACTACGCACGCAGCTTTAACGTGCAGCAGCAGAATATGGACCCCATCACCGGGCATCGCCTGGTAGAGCCATATCCCAACAGCGTGTACGTGGTGCAGAACCCGCCGTCGGCGACGCTCACCACCGACGAGATGGACGAGGTGGCCGAACTCCCCTATGCACGTGACTGGCATCCCGACTACGACGCGGCGGGCGGCGTGCCGGCCTTTGCCGAGATCAAGTTTTCCATTAGCTCCAACCGCGGCTGTTTTGGCGAGTGCTCGTTTTGCGCGCTCACCTTCCACCAGGGCCGCGTGCTGCAGATGCGCAGCCACGACTCGATCATGCGCGAGGCCGAGCTGCTCACGCGCGATCCCGAGTTTAAGGGCTACATCAACGACGTGGGCGGACCGACGGCAAACTTTAGCCGCCCTGCCTGCGACAAGCAGCTCAAACACGGCGTGTGCAAGAACAAGCGCTGCCTGTGGCCGAGCGTGTGCAAGAACATGGTGGTCGACGAGAGCGGCTACACACAGCTGCTGCGCGACCTGCGCCAGCTGCCGGGCGTCAAAAAGGTCTTCGTCCGCAGCGGCATCCGCTTTGACTACACCATGGCCGACGCCTCGGACGAGTTTTTGCGTGAGCTGCTGGAGCATCATGTTTCGGGCCAGCTCCGCGTAGCGCCCGAGCACGTGAGCGACGCGGTGCTCTCTGTGATGGGCAAGCCGAGCCGCGCCGTCTACGACGCGTTCTGTCGCAAATTTGAGCGCTTGAACCGCGAATACGGACTCAAGCAGTACGTAGTGCCGTATCTGATCTCGAGCCATCCTGGCTCGACGATGAAGGAAGCCGTGGACCTTGCCGAGGCCGTGCGCGACATGGGCTATATGCCCGAGCAGGTGCAGGACTTCTACCCCACCCCGTCCACCATGTCGACCTGCATGTACTACACCGGCGTGGACCCGCGCACCATGAAGCCAATCTACGTGGCGCGCGACCCGCATGAGAAGGCCATGCAGCGCGCGCTCATCCAGTATCGCAAGCCCGAGAACTACAAGCTGGTACGCGAGGCGCTGGAAAAGGCTGGCCGTCGCGACCTGATCGGCTACACCAAGCATTGCCTGATCCGTCCCGTGCCGCCGCGCCCGGGCGAGACGTCTGCTGGCGGTGGGCATGGCGCAGGCAAGAAAGGCGGCAAGGCCCACGGTGGCGCCGCTGGCAAGGGGCCTAAGGGCAGCAAGGGGCACAGCGGCATGTCGCGCGCGCAGAACACTGCCGGGCGCAACCGTGCAGCTCAGGGGCGTCAGGGTGCCAACGGAGGCGGACGCCGCAATTAGTGCGGGAATGCGGTAGATGTGCTCACAGCGCTCTGCTGGCACGCTTGGCGCAGCGAGCGCATTGCCTCCACCAGGATCACGCCGGCGATCGCGACCGTAATTGCCACGTCGAACGGCGTGTTCACAAACCACAGCAGCCCCATGAGATACGACCCGGCATTAAAGGCAAAGTGCAGCAGGATCGTGTAGCGGAGCTTTCCGGTGGTCACGAACACCCAACCAAAAATGAGGCCGGCAGCGCCCGCATAGCAGCCCTGCACCCAGTTCATATGCATAAAGCCAAAGATGGCCGCCTGCAGCACGATTGCCGCGGCGATACCCCACGTGCTTGGGGCCGCCCAGGGCACCATGGCGCCGTCTTGCGCGTTCGCGCGGCGCCGGCGCTTCCAGAGCGAACGGCACTGTGGATTAAACGCACGCAGCGAAAACTCAAAGATGATGCCGCGCACCAGCAGTTCCTCGCAAAACGGAGCGCCGAGCACCGTGGTCAGGACGGCAAGAAGGCTGGTATCGCCCATGCCCGTTTCCTCGACGAGCTCGCTATAGTCTGCCGCGACCTCGGGCAGCAGCGACAGCACGCCGTCGCATAGGTAGCTAATGACCACCTGCATGGATAGGCCGATCACGACAACGCAGGCAATGCGCTTCCATGCCGCGCTTGCTCCCCCACCGAGCGGGCGCTCGCCTTGCCGGCGTGCCATGAAGGAGCGGGGCCACAGATAACGCCACCACAGCAGCGCCATCAAAAATGACGCCGTCTGAGCGGCAGCCTGGAACCATTGAATATCGAGGTTGTCGATCGGGAAACCCGTCAGCACCGACACGGCATCGAGAACTGAAAACAGAACCACGCTCAGGGCTATATCGGCAGCGACAACGCCAAAACAGGCAAGCGCCCACGCCATCGCATTGAGCATGCCAACCTCCTCAAAACCCGGCACTTAGGGACGTTCCTTAACTGCCGGCTGAAAAGGAACGTCCCCAAGTGCCGGCAGTTTGGGACAGTCATTGTTGATGAGAATCGGGCGCAGCGCCAAAAGCCCCGCTCGGCGAGATGTCGAACGGGAAGGTGCCGCAGCGATTGAAAGCGGCGATGAACATGCGGATGGCGTTGGACGGTGTGGTGCCCACGAGCTGGGTTGCCGCCGCGAAGGCCGCCTTTTCCTCGGGCAAAACCTTCGCGACAACCGGGGTCATGTGTTCTGCCATGGCGCTTCCTTCTTGAAACGACGGTGGTGCGGATGGATGCGGGCCACGCGGCTGGGCGACGGGCTGTGAAGGCAACCCGATTGGCCCGCATCTGGAGTTTGTTCTACGGCGTTGGTATTACTTGGTAATCCTAAGTATTACCCCGTAGATAGAATACCATACCCGACCCCATGGAGACAGAAGAAAACGAATCATTTTATTGTTGAGTTAGCGCCTGAAATGGCTTTTAGAGCGTGATGATATCCGAGATATCGAGGGCCCGAGCGTCAGCGGCATCGTGCGTGGCAAGCAACAGCATGCGGCCGTCGAGCAAGTCGAGCACGCCCTCGGCGCATGCGTCGCGCGCAGCGATGTCTAGACCGGTAAAGGGCTCGTCAAGAATCACCGCGTCGCCCGGACACAGCAGGGCTCGGGCGATTTCGACGCGACGGCGCTGCCCACCCGAAAGCTCGGCCACGCACGCATTCGCATCGATTCCCGGCACCAGCAGGCGCAACAAGGCAGCGGCACTCGAGGCGTCCACGTGTGCATCGGCGCATACCAGCACGTTATCCAGCGCCGAGGCGGATTCGACCAAGCGTGCATCCTGAAACACCATCGAGCACGGCGCGCACTCCCCCGCTGCCAGGGCAAGCAGCGTCGACTTGCCCACACCCGAGGCCCCCATCACGCAGGCACGCCCACCGGCGGGCACGCGAAGCACCAGTCCGTCGAGTGCCGGCGCCCAGGGCGCGCGATCGCCCACGGCAAGCGCAAGCTCCGCTGCAGTGCCACCGTTCGCAGCCCCCGCACACCCGCGCAGTCCATGCCCATGCGCCCGCACGGCCGCGCGCCACGCCACGGGTCCCGAAACCCGCAGCAGCCACACCAGCACGCGCTCACACGCCCACGAGGCGGCAACGACCAGCACGGTCCACGCCAGCAGGTCAGCCGTCTCAATCAAAAGCTTTGCCTGATAGATGCGCTCGCCCACGGTGCCCGCCGCCATGCCGATCAGCTCGGCCGCCACGCCGGCCTTCCAGCTCATGCCAATCACGGCGCGGGCGCACGAAAGCACAAACGGCAGGACTTCGCGCCAGGTGTGAGCGCAAAACAGTCGCCAGCCCCGCGCGCCATGCAGGCGAAACATCTGCTCCAGCGTTTTATTCACCTGAGCCAGCCCCTCGGCCAGCGAAAAATACACGCCCGGCAGCGCCATCAAAAAGACCGCCGCGATGCTCACGCGCGCCGACCCCAGCCAAATAAGTAGCAGGACCACTACGCAGGCGACCGGCGTCGCCTTTACAAACGACAGCGCCGGAGCCACCAGGCGCGCAAACGCCCGCGAACGTGACGAAATCCCGGCAAGTACGCCACCACACACCGCGGCAAGCGCCAGCCCACCCAGTATCCGCGCGCCCGAGCCCGCCAAAATCGCCCAGGCACCGCCATCGCACACCAGGCGCAGCAGCGCCAAGGCAACAGCACCCGGCCCCGGCAAGATCAGCGGCTGCGCCACCAGCGCCGCCACCAGCATCCACACGGCAAGCCAAAAGGCGGCAACGGCACCTGCTGCCGCCACCGCCTTCATACGCTCTGTCATTTGTTGAGCAAACGCACGCACGAGCTACTCCATGTAGTAGAAATCGTCAGCCGGGAGCTTGCCGCCCACGGCACTCGCGTCCGCATCGGCCAGCACCTGCAGGTACCCACCGAGCGCCGCCTTCATATCCTTCCCCGTCTGGCACACAAGCATGCACCCGGGAATCTCCTTTTCGGCAATCGTGGCGTTATCCACGATGCCTGCATCGACCACGGCCTGCACCCAGTCCGCCGGCGCCGCGTTCACGGCCTTCACGCTCGCCGCATGGCAGCTCAAGAATTCCGCCACGGCCTCGGGATGCTCCTCGGCAAAGGCACGGCGCACCACGGTCACGCCCGTCAGCAAACGGGAGCCCGTGTCACCCGCCAGTTCGTCCCACACATCAGTCAGGCTCACCGGTGCCGACAGCTTGCCCTCGCTCTTGGCGATGGCAGCGGTCTTGAACGGCTCCGGCAGCACGCCCACGGCGGACGGGTCGGCAAGCAGGGCCGACAGCACCTCGGTGGGCTCGCTCTTAAACTCGAGCGTCACCTGACCGGTCAGGCCCGCGCGCTCCAGCAGGTAGTTCATGACGTACTCCGGCGTGGTGCCCTTGCCCGTCATATAGACGGTGTGGCCCGCCAGATCGCCAAACGAGGCCACACTTGCGTCGCCCGTCACAACGTCCAGCACGCCCAGCGTGTTGATGTCGATGACCTGCACCGCGCCCTCGGTCTTGTTGTAGAGCACGCTCGCCACGTTGGCGGGCACTAGGGCAATATCGATATCGCCCTGAATCACCTTGGGCACGATCTCGTCGGCGGCAGCGTTGATCGCAAAGTCGAACTCATTGTCCGTCTCGCCATCGGCCGCCCGGTCCATAAACTGCACCAGACCAATCGAGGTCGGCCCCTTGAGCGAGGCGACGTGCACCTCGACCGGCTCTGCAGCAGCACCGGCGCCGTCTGTGGCAGCCGAGCCCGCGGCGGACCCGGCACCGGCAGCCCCGCCGCCACAGCCCGCGAGCGCAAGCGACAGGGCGCCCGCAGCGAGCGCCGAGGCAAACCCCCGGCGCGACATCTCAACATTAAACGCGCGCATCGCTAGCACGTCCCCTCGTTAGGCATCGTCCATGCGTGATGGTCGGTATGCAGCAGCTCCTCGGCCAGCGGCGAGAGCGGCTCGCCCAAGAACTCGCGGTAGCATGCCTGGACATCGGGATTCTCGTGCGAGAAGCGAATATCCGCAGCAGCATCCAAGCCCCACAGCACCTGGCCGCGCTCGGCTGCCAGCTCACAGCCGTCATGGATGGGCTGACCGCCGCCACCGACACAGCCGCCCGGGCACGCCATGACCTCAACGAAGTCATAGCTCACGCGGCCGTCGCGAATCGCGTCGAGCAGGCGGGCGGCGTTGCCCAGCCCGTGCGCCACGGCGACGCGTACCTTGGTGCCATCGATATCGGCCACGGCTTCCTTCCAGCCGTCCAGGCCGCGCACATCGGTAAAGAAGTCGGCGTCGGGGTTCTTGCCCGTCACCAGGTAATAGGCCGAGCGCACGGCGGCCTCCATCACGCCGCCCGTGGCGCCAAAGATCACACCTGCGCCCGTGCCAAAGCCCAGCGGCGTGTCGAGCGGCTCCTCAACCAGCGTATCCACGCTCACGTGGCTCGCGCGGACCATGCGCACCATCTCGCGCACCGTCAGTGCAACGTCCACATCGGGCGTGCCGTCCTCGCCCACCATGCTCGGCAGCGCGCACTCGGCCTTCTTGGCCGTGCACGGCATCACGGACACCACAAACAGGCGCTCGGGCTCCACGCCCAGCACCTTGGCGTAGTAGGTCTTGGCGATGGCGCCGAACATCTGCTGCGGCGACTTTGACGTGGACAGGCTGTCGACAAACTCGGGGTAACGCGCCTTCACAAAGCGTACCCAGCCCGGGCAGCAGCTCGTGAACATGGGCCAGCTGCGGCTGTCGCCCTCGCCCTTGGCGGCCTTACCCAGGCGCTCGAGCAGCTCGGAGCCCTCCTCCATAATGGTGAGGTCGGCCGAGAAATCGGTGTCGAACACGTACTCAAAGCCCACGCGGCGCAGCGCACAGGCCAGGCGCTCGACGGTGGCCTCATCGCGCGGAATGCCGAGCTCCTCGCCCCAGGCGCTACGCACGGCCGGCGCAATCTGCGCCAGCACGATCTTGTCGGGATCGGCGATGGCGTCGAACACGGTCTCGGTATCGTCACGCTCGCGCAGGGCGCCCGTCGGACAATGCGTGATGCACTGACCACACGCGACGCAATCGGTCTTGCCGATCGGCGCACGCCCGCGGGTGCCCACGGCGGTATGCGTGGCGCGGTTGGTCAGGTCCCAAATCCCTAAGCCCTGCACGCTCTCGCACACCTTGATGCAGCGCATGCATTTAATGCACTTGTCGTTATCGCGGATGATGGGGAAATCGAAGTCCCAGCCCTCGCGCGCCAGGTGCTGCTCGTACGGCAGATAGAAGATGCCCAGGTCGTTGGCGATGGTCTGCAGGTTGCAGTTACCACTGCGCACGCAGCTCGTACAGCGCGAGTCGTGTTGGGACAGTAGCAGCTGCACGTTGGTGCGACGCGCCTCGCGGGCCTTGGGGCTGTTGGTGTGGACCACCATGCCGTCGAGCACGTAGTTGTTGCAGGCGGCAACCAGCTGGTCGCAGCCCTCAACCTCGACCACGCACACGCGGCAACCACCGATCTCGTTTAGATCGCGCAGGTAGCACAGGGTGGGAATCTGGATACCGACGGACTTGGCCGCGTCCAGGATCGTGGTGTGCTCGGGCACCACGACCTCGCAATTATCGATAGTGAGCTTGACCATGTTGAGTGCTCCGCTTTCGGTGTTGTCGCTGACAGTGGGGTTGTTGGGCTCTACCATTCCAGGTTCCTCCCTCCGCGGAACGCGCCAAAGCCAAAGTGGTCGCAACGCAGGCAGCGGCTTGCCTCCTGGCGTGCCTCCTCCTCGGTAAGGCCCTGCTCGACCAGATTCCAATCGTGGATGCGCTCGCCGGCCTCGCGCTCGCCCAGCTCGCAGCGGCCGCACTCGTGCTTGCCCTTAAACTGCACGGTCGGCAGCTCGACGTCGAGCTTGATCTTGTTGTCAAAACCCAGATAGCGGTCGATATTTGCCGAAGCAACGCGGCCGGCGTTGATGGCCCGGATGACGGTGGCGGGACCGGTCTGGCAGTCGCCGCCACTAAAGAGGCCATCGAAGTTAGGCACGGCGCCATCCGAATCGGTGACGATGCAGCCCCACTTGCAGGCAACGCCCATCTCCTCAAACGGCTTGGAATCGATGTCCTGGCCAATGGCCACAAACACGCGCTCGCAGGGAATGACGCGCTCGGGCGTGGCGGCGGCACGCGGGGCCGGACGCCCACGACGGGGCTCGCCGATAATCTGCGGCTGCACGCGCAGGCCACTCACGCGACCTTCCTCGCCCGTCTCAATAGCGAGCGGTGCGGTGAGCTCAAGAACCTCGCAGCCCTCGGCCTGGGCGCCGGCAATCTCGGCATCCTGGGCCGTCATGTCGCAGATGCGACGGCGGTAGACGATGCTCACCTTTTCGGCACCGCAGCGCACGGCAGAGCGCGCCACGTCCATGGCCACGTTGCCGCCGCCGATGACGCACACGCGCTGACCGCTCAGGTCGGGCAGCTCGTCGTCGCCGATGGCGCGCAGCATCTTGACGGCCGACTCCACGCCGGGCGCCTCTTCGCCCGGAAGGCCGAGCTTCTTATCGCTATGGGCACCAATGGCCAGGTAGACGGCATCGAACTCGTCGCGCAGGCGGGCAAGCTCCTCGCCATTGACGGAGTGGTCGAGTTCCACGTCGATGCCGGCGCTCAAAATCCAGTCGATCTCGGCCTGCAGGCGCTCGCGCGGCAGACGGTAGCTGGGAATGCCGTAGCGCAGCATGCCGCCCAGGTGGTGGCGCTGCTCAAAGATGATCACCTTATGGCCCATCACGGCCAGGTAGAAGGCGCAGGAAAGGCCGGCCGGGCCGCCGCCAATCACGGCGATGCGCTTGCCGGTGTTGTCAGCCACGTTGGGCTTGTAATCGTTGAGGTCGCTGTGCTCAACGGCAAAACGCTTGAGGGCGAGGATGTTCATGGGATCGTCGACCATGCCGCGACGGCAGTGCATCTCGCAGGGATGCTCGCACACCAGGCCGCAAACGAGCGGCAGCGGGTTGTTCTTGCGGATGACCTTGACGGCATCGGCATAGCGGCCGGCCTCGACCAGCGAAATGTAACCGGGAATGTCGACGTGCGCCGGGCAGCCCGAGACGCACGGGACGCGGGCCTCGCGGTCAAAGCCACAGGAGTGCTCGTGGATGTGGTGCTCAAAATCGTCACGGAAACCGCGGATAGCCGTAAGCGCCATGGCGCCGGCCTCGTAACCGATGGCGCAATCGCTCGAAAGATAGATGGTGCGGGCGGTGCGCTCGATCAGATTGAGCGTGGACTCGTCGGCGCGGCCCTCGAGCACATCGGCGAGCAGATCGCTCAGCGCGCTCAGGCCCACGCGGCAGGGCGTGCACTTGCCGCAGCTCTGGGTGGAGCACAGGTTGACGAGCGCTGCCGTAAACTCAACGGGACACGGAGCGAGCGAACTCACCGCCAGACGACGTCCGAGCGCATCGTGCAGGTCGTCCATGACGGCCTGAGCGTGGCTGCGTTCCATTACGTGCAGTCGAGCCATAAGATCCCCTCTCACATGGCAGCCCGGAGGCAAGGCCGGGCGAAATTGCTACACGCACAACGCTGACCTAAAAAGTTGTGAGGTCTCCATACGGTTCGGCAGGCGGTATAAAATGTCACCCTCAGCGGTGAAATAGAACATTACCGCAGATAAATGCCATATTTGATAAAACGCGTTACCAAATTGCAATATTCAATGTGAAAAAGAGCGCCTTACTATTTTTTCCTTTTTGATCCGTTTTCCTCCGTCCCCTTCGGATCGCATGATCCCTTGGGAATGGAGGAAAACGGATCGTTTTTGGTGCAAAAGGGCCAGGTTTGTTTACACCAATCTCACTTGCGCTAGATGAAGAGCTCGCATTCCTTCCGCACGACGCAAACCTTGCTCAGCATCTGGGAAACAGCGGATAGTTTGTTGGGATCAAGCTTACGAGCGCCTCGCGGACATACGGCAATGCAGCGCATGCAGGAGATGCACGCCTCGCCAGCTGCTCGTTTGGGGTCACCCTTGTCGATAGCACAAACGGGGCACGCCGCGGCGCATGCACCGCAGGAGACGCAATCCTCTGTTGCCTCGGGTGCCATGCGGTGACCTCCGGCTTGTTTATAAGGACGATTGCCGGGAATAGAGGGCTCGGATGTATCCTCAGCCAACAGCTTTTGCTGAATTTGCTGCGCAAACTCTGCGAGCTGCGCCGCATCCTGCGCATCCGGACGACCGGCAGCAAACTGTCGCGCAATGGAATGTTCTGCAATGGCCGCAACTGCCGCGATCACCCGGAATCCCGCATGCTTCGCAACGTCCTCCAGCTCTACGAGCGTGTCCTCAAACGCGCGGTTTCCGTATACACAAACCAAAACTGCCCGAGCCCCGTTGCCGCGCACCATACCCAACCGGTCAGCCACCACAGCCGGGATTCTACCGGCATACGCCGGCACAGAGATTACGGCCACGTCGTCCTCAGTCATCGAGACAGCGCTGAAATCTAGCCCGCTATCGGTCAGATCGACGGTAACGGTATTCTTGCCCAGTGCTCCGGCCACAAGGCCAGACACCTTCTGCGTTCCACCCGTCGGACTAAACACAATTTCGAATACGCTCATCGAGGCACCCTCCCCTACGCCTGGCAACGCGTCAAGCCGCTTTCACATCCAGCCAGAGTATACGGCACGTGGGGTCCCCGTTTTGATGCACCAAGCACCCCAATGCACCCACCCTACGCTGTCTGCCTCTTCGTTTTGTATAAATTACGGTACAGATTGTATATATTTACGGGATACCGCTGTGTTCTCCCGAGGTACCCCATCCTGGCCTGTGCAAAAAACGGAGTATTCTGCAACGTGACCGCGCCAGCACCGCCGCGGGTGGGTAAAACTGTAGGGCGCCGTATCATTTTAAGTCCCGACATGGCGAGAATAACGCGCCCTGCTCCGGAAAACGGCGAAATTTAACTCAAAACGCTCATAAGGGATATCTGAAGGCCACCGTTGGCAATACCGAATCGTATGCAGCCAACTAGAGCTGCTGAATACTCCAAAAAATGCACGGAGCACCCCATGGGACCCATTGCCGCATGGCAGGAAACAGGCCCACGGCATCCTCTAGATGCATTCCCGAGGAAATCACATTTGAACTAGCGATCGGATACGGCAAACAAAAAGGGCCCCGAGCGTAGTTGCTCGGGGCCCTTGGTTCACCTCACGCTAGCGTGCGATGCGTATGTTACTTGCGCTTGCCGCCGCCGTCACCGGGACGGCGGGAGCTACTGCCGCGCTTGCCACCACGACTATTGCCATAGCTGCCACGATTATCGCGACCGCCGGCACGGCCGCCACGGGAGTCGGCCTGGTTGCCGCCACGCCCGCCACGATAGCCGCCACGACGCTCCTCGCGGGTATCGTCGTAGTTGCGCCAATCATCGCGACGATCGCGGCTGGCACGCGGGTCGCGACGATCGCGCGACTCATTCGAACGACCGGCGCCACTGCGGCCACCGTTGCCGCGGGTACCGCGCTCTTCAAAGCGCTTGCCGCCACGGGACTCACCGCCACGGGCAGCACGCTCACCACGACCCTCGCCGCCGCGACGCTCATCACGGCCGCCGCGCTCGTCATCGCGACCGGAACGACGACGGTCGCCCGCACCACGCTTGCCGCCACGCGAGCCACGGCCCTCGTCCTCGCGCTCAACACGGCGACGACCGCCGCGGTCCTCGTCCTCGCGGCGACGGCGATGCGCCTCGCCCTGGAACTGCTTGGCACGACGCTCGGCACGGTTGCCGCGCGGGGCCTGCTCGACGGCAGCAGCACCAGCGCGCTCCTCGGCAGCCACCTCGCGGGCCACGCTCTCCACAGCCTCGTCCACGCGAGCCTGAACGCCCTCGCGCACGCGGGTCTTACCGCCGCGCTTGGGACGGCTCGGACGCTCGCCGTCGCCGCGACGCTCGTCGCGACCGCGGTTGGAACGACCAGCCACATCGCCGTAATCGTCGCCGTTGCGCTTGCCGTCGCGACGCGCCTGCTCAAGCTTCTTCTTGCTCTTGGACTTGCCGCGCTTAGTCTTCTTCTTCACCTTAAAGGCCGCAGGGTCGCGCTCGGGGTCAACCGCGGGCGGGTTGGGACCCACGTGCAGGTCGCCGGCCTCGTAGATGTCGGCGGTCTTGTCCATGAGCTTCTCGATCTCGTAGAACTCGTCCACGTCCTGCTCGGTCACAAACGTGATAGCCCAGCCCAGCTCGCCGGCGCGGCCCGTACGGCCAATACGGTGGATGTAGTCGGTCGGCTCGGCCGGCACGTCAAAGTTCACGACGTAGCGCACGTCGCTAATATCGATGCCGCGGGCAAGCACGTCGGTTGCCACCAGCACGTCGACGGTACCGTCGCGGAAGGCCGAAAGGGCACGCTCGCGCTGAGCCTGGCTGCGGTTGCCGTGAATTGCGGCGGCCTTGATGCCCTTGCGCTCCAGACGACGGCAGCAGCTGTCGGCACGGTGCTTGGTGCGCATAAAGACGATGGTGCGCTCCGGGCCCTCCTTCTTGAGGAACTCGGGCAGCAGGTTGTTCTTGGCCTCGATGGACACCGGGAACACAAACTGGTCGACGGTGTCGGCAGTCGACGTAGCGGGCGCGATCTCCACGCGGGCCGGGTCGCTCACCAGGTCGGTGATCTCGCCCACGGCCTCCTCGTCGAGGGTCGCCGAGAACAGCAGCGTCTGGCGCTCGGCCGGCGTGTGCTCCACGATCTTGGTGACGTCGGGCAGGAAGCCCATGTCAAGCATGCGGTCAGCCTCGTCAAGCACGAGCGTCTGCACGCCGGAGAGGTCGACAACCTCGCGCTTCATGAGGTCGTTCAGACGGCCGGGCGTGGCGATGAGCACATCGGTACCGCGGCGAATCTCCTTGATTTGCGGGCCGTAGGGCGCACCACCGAAGACAGTCGTCACGAACTGCCCGGTGCAGCGCGCGATCTTCATGGCCGTGAAAGCGATCTGCTGTGCAAGCTCGCGCGTAGGCGAAACCACAAGCAGGCGCGGCGGACGGTTGTGGCTGCGGTCGCGCGGCATGTGGGAAAGGACGGGAAGCAGGAAGGCTGCCGTCTTGCCGGTGCCCGTGCTCGCGGCGGCAATGAGGTCGCGGCCGGTCAAAACGATGGGAATAGCCTGCTCCTGAACGGGCGTGGGCTCATCGTAGCCCAGGCGCACAACCGCATCGAGGGCGTTATCGGACAGGCCAAGGCTGGCAAAGTTTTCCATGTAAGACTCTTTTCTTCAGTTGCCACGCTCCATCGCCCCTTGCGATGCGAATCCGTGGGCGCACCCGCTCCCAGCGGCGTGCATTTGCGCTTGAGGCGAGCCGCTTTCCAATTCATAGGCGGTAAAAACGCGCAGCTCAAAGCCGTCGCGGATATGCGCAAATAAGAAAAGAGAAAGATTTTCGCTTGAAGCGACTGTCCATTATGCCGCTTCATTCCGCCGTCCGCGCGCATCGGCACGGGAAATCCACACCGCGGGGGCTATTTCCTGCGCCAGATGCTGAAGATGAGCCAGATCGACAAAACGAGCGAACCGAAATACCCGAAGAACGACAGCATCGGCACGCCGAGGAAGCGCGGCTCCATCGCGGTTCCCGCCATCAGGCTCGAGCCCACGAACAGACCCGCGATCACCATCGCAATCGCCACGCGGTTGATCATGCGCGAAAGATGCGCAAGCGGCGCCTCGGAGCCGAGCACTTCCATGTTCATTTTCAGCTGGCCGCGCGTGAGCATCTTGAGCGCCTCGCCGGAATACGACGCTGCGTCGAGCGTGCCGCGGCCCGACGAGTATATCGCGCGCGCAAGGTCCTCAAGCGCGTCGCGAATCTCTTCGCGCGTGCCTTTCTTGCCCTTGATGTGGGCATTTATGATTGCGACGATATTCTGGTTGGGAATATATGGCGCCACTGTGCCCTCGATGGTCACAATGCCGCGCGACACGCTCGTAACCGACGCGGGCAACATCACGTTGCATGATCGCGTGAGCTGCATGATGTCGCTCAAGAACTGACCCACGTCGATTTCGGCCACATCGCACGAGCCGTAATCTTCGAGCAGCAGGTCGAGGTCGGCGAGAAAGCGCGCATGATCGATGGCCGCGTTGTCCTTTTTCGCCGCGAACCGCATGAGCGCATCCTTGAGCGCGCCCGGGTCCTTAAGCCCCACGGCCTCGATGATGTCGCCAAACCCGGCGCGGTCGCGTGCCGACAGGCGGCCCATGTTCCCCAAATCGATGTAGACGATCCGCCCATCGCGAATAATCACGTTGCCCGGATGCGGGTCGGCGTGGAAGAACCCGTGGTCGAGAATCTGCGTCGCATAGTTGTCGAGCATTTTCGACCCGATTTCCTCCAGGTCGTACCCGTTGGCCACCAACCGGTCCGCGTCGCCGACGGGAATGCCGTCAACGTATTCCATGACCAGGACGAATTCGCTGCACAGGTTGGTATAGACTTTCGGGCACGCAACGAAGACGCAGTCGCTGTTGAGCTCGGCGAACTCGGCGAGGTTCGCCGCCTCGCGCCGGAAGTCGGTCTCCTCCAAAAACGTCGCCCACATCTCCTCGACCACAGCACGTAAGTCGAGCATCTGCTCACCCTTCATGTACCTCGAGGCGCGACGGGCGAGCGTGCGCATGATGTCGATGTCGAGCGCCATCGTGGCTTTCACGCCGGGACGTTGAATCTTGATGGCGACCGACTCTCCCGAGGTCAGGACTGCGCGGTGTACCTGGGCAAGCGATGCGCTGCCAAGCGGTTTCGAGTCGATTTCGGCGAAGATTTCCTTGCGGCGACCACCGAATTCCTTGTCGAGCGCCGCGAGCATCTCATCGAACGGCAGCGGATCGCATTCCGTTTGGAGCTTGGTGAGCTCCTCGCAAAACACTTTGGGAAGGATTTCCGATCGCGTCGAAAGCGTTTGCCCGATCTTCACGAAGCTCGGGCCCAAGTCCTCAAGCATCGCGCGAAACTCTTCGGGCGTGAAGCCCTCGAGAGCGCGATGCTTGCCGACGATGCCGATAATCTCGCGCATGCGGCGGCGACGGGACTTGGAGTTGAGCCCGAAACGACCCTCGGGGTCGGCGTCGGCCCCGGGAGCGAAAAAGTGCCTGAGCAGTGTGTTGTTTTCGGCCATGAGGAAACCGCGGCGGCGCGGCGCTAGGCCGTGGGGGCGCCTTCACCCTCGGGGGCCTC
>ERZ825670.2533-NODE-2533-length-17135-cov-3.776581_pt1 | contig 17135 bp, 16 predicted proteins | sample MGYA00519929_ERZ825670 | MGnify/ENA primary metagenome ERZ825670 (study PRJEB31778, sample SAMEA3449207) | human gut metagenome | biome: human gut; feature: human-associated habitat; material: faeces | place: United Kingdom | collected 2010/2012 ...
GAGGCCTTTACCGCCGTGCTGAAGCTTGACAGCACGGATGACTAAGGGGTTTGCCACTTGCATTTTCAACAGGATTATGATAATTTAGAATCAGAAACAGCCGCACACCTTATAAAGAGAGGTATCCTGCCATGAAGGACCAGTATCAGCATTATCTCGAGCTCCTGAAAGGACTGCGGCTGATGGACGATGATTTCTTTTCAGAAGCATTGGATGAAAAAATCGAGCCGGTGGAATATATCCTGCGCACGATTCTTGAGCGCAACGACATCAAGGTTCAGTGCACCGAGGCTCAGGTGGAATACAAAAGCGCAACCAAGCGCTCCATCAAATTGGACATCCGGGCTGTAGATACCGAGGGCCGCGTACTGGACATCGAGGTCCAGCGGGCAGACAAGGGTGCCAGCGTCCGCCGGGCGCGCTTCCACAGCAGTGTCATCGACCGGACGTTACTGGAAAAAGGTGAAGATTTTGACGCATTGGTGGACACCTATGTCATCTTCATCACTGAGCATGACAAATATGGTGCAGGCCTGCCGTTATATCATGTAGAGAGAACAGTCACAGAGCTGCAGCACACCACGTTCGATGATGGAGCTCATATCATTTATGTGAATGGCGCATTCCGTGATTTGGAGCATCCCGTTGGACGTTTGATGCATGACATGAACTGTACCGACCCGAACAAAATGTTGAACCCGCTTCTTGCCAAAGAGGTACGCTATCTGAAAGAAACCGAAGGAGGGAGATCACAGATGTGCAGAGCATTTGAAGAGGTTGCGCGAGAATCCGCAAGAGATGCCGAGTATCAAAAGGCTGTACGGACAGCAAAGAAGATGCTGGCTTTGGGGCAGCTGAATCTGGAAACGATTGCTGAGTGTACAGAGCTTTCTCTCGACGAAGTAAAAGCGCTTGTAGATAAGAAACCTGCCTGACAGCGATACAAACAAACGTCCCCCTGCGCCGTTCAAACCACGAATGGCGCAGGGGGACGTTTCATATCCCGATATTTTCAGTTCAGGCCCTTGAACCAGTTCAGGCTGTCCTTGATGCCGTGCATGGAGTCCTGAATGATCCGGCCATAGATGTAGATGTTGTATGCCGCCGCAATGACCTGCACAAAGGCCTTGCCGCACTCGATGCCAAAAGCCAGATAGGGCTTTGCCTTCTGCCAGTAGGGGCGGATCTGATCCTTCAGCTCCCCCACCCAGGCAGGAGCGCCGCCGGAGATCTGCTCCAGCTCCTCAGCGGGAATGACGGTGCACTGCGCCGGAAATTTTAAGTTCTGCTGCATGTCCGCTCCTCTCAAAGTGCCAGGCTTGCCAGCAGCACCAGAACCACGCTTCCGGCCGCCAGCCCCATCGTTGTAAGAAGGGTGTCCGGGTCTACCTCTTTTTCCTCCACCACTTCCGCGCTGCCGCCGTTGGCAGACCAATGGGCGTAAATGGTGGTATCCGCACCAAACGCCGTATCGTTGGCTTTGACCTGCACATCAATGGGAAAACCGGTAACATCATCCGTACCGGTGGTGTACCAGCCATCGAAGGTATAGCCCTCCATGGTGGCGGTGGGCAGGCTCGTCAGCTGGCCGTCGGCATTGGTGCGCTCCGCAGCAGAGGTACAGATACCGCCGTTGGCATCAAAATAGACGATGACCTTTGCCGCAAAAGCGGTGGGGGTACACAGGCAGACCGCCAGCGCACAGGCCAGCCCCGCCAGCATCCGTTTGAACTTCTTCATCCTGCGCTCTCTTTCCGGCTCAGCGTCAGACGCTGTAGCCCTGTGCCTTGATGACATCCACCACCTGAGAAACGTACTTCTGGCAGGTGTCGTGGTCGGGGGCCTCCACCATCACACGGACCACCGGCTCGGTGCCGGATTCCCGGACAAGGATGCGGCCGGTATCGCCCAGTGCCTCGGCCACCGCCTTGACAGCAGCCTGCACGGCAGCATCGTCTTGCGCAGCCTTCTTATCGGTCACACGGACATTTTCCAGCACCTGCGGGTAGATCTTCAGCGGGGCGGCCAACGCACTCAGAGGCTTCTTCTTGGCCAGCATGACCTCCATCATCTTCAGGCTGGTCAGGATGCCGTCACCGGTGCTGGCGTACTTGGAGAAGATGATGTGGCCGCTCTGCTCACCGCCGATGCGGCAGCCGTTCTTGGCCATATACTCGTAGACATACTTGTCGCCCACGGCAGTCTTGGCGTAGCCGATGCCCTGCTCGTCAAAGGCCTTGTACAGGCCAAAGTTGGACATGACTGTGGTGACAACGGTGTTGGTCAGCAGCTTGCCGCGCTCCTTCATGTAGCAGCCATAGATGTACAGGATGTGGTCACCGGTGATCACATTGCCCTTTTCATCCACGCAGAGGCAGCGGTCTGCATCGCCATCATAGGCAAAGCCCACATCCAGACCCTTTTCCACCACGAACTTCTGCAGACCCTCGATGTGGGTGGACCCTGCGTTCAGGTTGATGTTCAGGCCGTTGGGCTGGTTGTTGATGACATAGGTGTCTGCGCCCAGTGCATCGAACACGCTCTTGGCAATGTTCCAGCTGGCACCGTTGGCACAGTCCAGACCCACCTTGATGCCCTTGAAGGAGTAGATGCCCAGGCTGATCAGGTAGCCCATGTAGCGGTTGCGGCCCGCCACATAGTCCACGGTGCAGCCGATATGCTCCCGGTGGGCAAAGGGCAGCTCCGGCCAATCCTGATCAAAGACATGGAGCTTGCCGTCGATGTAGTCCTCCACCAGCAGCAGGGTCTCCTCGGGCATCTTTTCGCCGTAGCAGTCGATCAGCTTGATGCCGTTGTCGTAGAACGGGTTATGGCTGGCGGAGATCATAATGCCGCAGTCAAAATCATCCACGCGGGCAATGTAGGCCACGCTGGGGGTGGTGGTGACGTGGAGCAGGTAGGCATCTGCGCCGGAAGCGGTCAGGCCCGCCACCAGGCTGTACTCGAACATGTACGAGCTGCGGCGGGTGTCCTTGCCAATGACGATGCGGGCAGGCTCGTTGTTGCCGCTGCGCTCCCGCAGTGCATTATAATACCAGCCCAGAAAACGGCCCACCTTGTAGGCGTGGTCGGCGGTCAGGTTCACACCGGCCTCACCACGGAAGCCATCGGTTCCAAAATATTTTCCCATTACATTTTACCTATTCTAAGAGTGAATTGACGATTATGTGTTTTAGCCGGAATAAAATTCCGTTGCCTGCTGCTCACCACGGAGAGGTAGCATATTGGGACGGCATGCCATGCTTTAGCATGGCCAAATTTGTTGTTTGAAATCGCCAACATTCACCAGATTTTTTAGACATTTGTGCACATATCCTAAATAGACAGAGTTGCTATACGTTATCTTCCTAGAGATGGAGTGAGAAATCACCCCTTCAAAAATCGTTTCAGCGTTCTTTTCAGTGGCATAGGAATCAGCTGCTTTATGTATGAACACAGCGATGGCTTCTTCAGGTATCCTTGTGCCAACTGCGGAATCATGAGAGAATCCATCTGCATCATGAATGCATCCCTCTGCTCCGGTTTTTTGCAGGACTTCACCAGCGATGGATTTCCGTACAGTGCCTTCTCCAAGGAGACTGGTTCCATCACAATTTTTCCCTCTATCGCCTTGAAAACTGTTCTTCCCATAATGGAATGACACAGTACAAGAGATAAGCCCTTATCATCATCCAATTCTGGACACACACTGTCGCAGCCCCAGAAATCTGCAAGGGTAATATCGCTGACACGATTCTTCTTTTTAAATGCACAAGCGTAACAAGATGGCCTTAAGCAGAGGTTCTGCAAGAACATCTGCATGAACAAGTCCTTGGATAGGACTTGTTCGTACGCTGTATTGTTTGCAAATTCAAACAATACAGCGAACGTTTTCCAGCCATATTTTTTATGTCTGAAAAACGTTCGCTGCGCAGCAGCGCCTGCGCAATTTTCTCGATAGGAAACATACTTCTCCCATAATTTGGCACTTGGTACACCGTGGCAGATCAAATCCACACACAGCAGGTTTTCGTATTCCCTTCGGAGATATCTGTGCAGTCCTTCGATTTCACAAGGCGTTCCAGAAAACAATACTCTACGCCCCTGTTTCAATGCATTTTCCGCCTGCCGGTATGTGCTTCCAATCTCGCTCTGTAGGTACTTACTTCCACGCAGCTTCCATAAATCCTCTTGTCGCTCCACTGCAATATGCTGCGCTTTGCGGCAGTCCTCACTCATTGCAGCACCGAATACAACTCCACTATTTTGCAGAATCTCTTCTGCCAGCAGTGAAAAAACACCCCCTGAGGAGCTCTCCAAGCGTTGCTCCGTGTTTTTGCTGTATGCCGCATAGGCATCTGGTTCTCCTGTCGGTTCCGGCGAAGTATTTTTTATCGGACAGACATGCTCACATGCGCCACACGCAATACACGTATTTTCGTCAATTACGGGATATAAAAATCCTTCACCATCTGCCTGCATGGTAATGCACCCTTTGGGGCATGCCTGAGCACAAGCTGAACAGCCGCAACACGTACTCCATTCTTCCAAATCAATATGTTTACGCAAGATGTCCCTTCACTTTCTCTTCTAGTTTTTCCCACAAGATACAAAGTGGTTTTTCTCCCAATTCACGCAGTTTTTTTCCATACTGAACAATGAGCTTTTGTTTCCCACCTCGTACTGCTGCAATAAACATACTTCTTGTGCATTTTATCTGAATTCTTTCTTTCCATGAGCACTTTTCATCCTCCGGCATTTGCCTAATTGCATCGACAGTTTCTGTCAGCAGAATTTGAAAGTTTTTTTGTCGGTTGATCAGCTGTTCACACGTTCTCTTGGTTCTGGAATGGCTATCAAAATGTTCCACACACTTAAACAATGGTTTCTCGATATAACCTGCTTTAAAGTTATAGGCAAGCGGAAGCATCAGTTGCCAATTCTGTCCTTCTCTGCTTTCAAAAATCTGTCCGGTTGGAATTGCCTCACGAAGTGCGCTCATTCGTGTCATAATTGTGCCCGGGCCAAAAACGACATTATTTTCATAGATCAAATCACTGAAGAGATCATCTTTTTCTGCCGGTTTTTCACTTTTCATGATTCCCTTCACATGGTCTAGTTGCCCTGCCTCTACGATTTCCCCTTGTGCCAAAACAAATCCGCATTCCGGATGTTGTTCCAGAAATTGCACTTTTTCTTCCGTATTCGTGGGAAGCATAATATCGTCTGAGTCTATCCACATAAGGTACTCGCCGCTTACATCTTTTAATCCACGGTTGATTGCTGCTGCTTGTCCTTGATTGACCGTCTGTCGCAACAATTTCAACACAATATCCGCCTGACAAAATTTTTTTCGATAGCTCTCTACGAGTTCTACCGTATTATCCGTAGAAGCATCATCGACAAAAATCAATTCCAGCGGTCGGTATGTCTGTGACAAAACCGATTCCAGAAAGGGTGATAAGTATTTTGCGCCATTGTAGCAGGGGGAAATTATCGAGACCAGTTTTTTCATTTTGCAAACACCTTGCTTTTTATTTTCGCTGCAGCTTTTTGCAGCATCGTTTTAACATACGCAAATTCTTCTGAGTTTTTTGTAGCAAAAAAAAGTATCGCTGCGGGCATTATCACTGCTACCACAAATATTACTATAAAGCGAATAATATCATTTTGCACAGGCAGCTTCTGAATAAAAAGCTCCATACCAACAGCAATCAGAAAAATCAGACATACACGTTTGACATAGTTCTGATAATACTCTTTTGAACTTGTAAAAAACACATATTTGTAGACCATATATGGCCGCACTAGATTCGGAACAAGGCTGCTGACAAGCGTTCCTACGTATACACCTTTCAGTCCCCACATAATTGCTCCAACCACCGAAACAACAATATTGATGACAGATTGTACAATCGGACACCACCAGTCTTGCTCATATATGCCTGCGGCGCTTTTGATATTTCCCAAAGGAACACGTAATCCGGTAAAATAGTAATTTACACAAAGCAGAACTATTGTTGCCTTATCTACAAGCATTTGTGGACCAATCCAAATTGTCACAAAAGGTGCCAACAGGCAGTACAAACAGATTGCACTCCACCCATAAAACATAAATGCGAGATAGTCGTATTTTTTATAAATCGCTCGGCGCTTTTCCGGTGTTTCTGTTGCCACAATGTTTCCAAGCCCCGCCACCGCAGCACTGAAAAAGGAACTGATCATACTATTTACAAAATTTATGATCAACGTAAAATTGGACACAAGACCAACCGACGCAATGTTCACAAATGCGGATGTAATGATGCTGTCCGTCTGATTGATTGCCACATCTCCCAGTTTATGCACCATCATTCCTTTAATTTTGGTATAAATGATCTTTTTATCCGCTTCCGGAAGCTGTTCATTATTTTTTTCTCGGATGTAGGGGTAATATCTTCCGGTAGCATAATTCTGAACAGCTTTTCCAACAAACTGGACAAGTGCTCCAATCAGAAGATAAACAATAAAATTCTTGTAAATCAGAAGTACTGTGATTTGCAGAACAGACGTTGCCACCTGAATCACAGTGTTAATATTGGTTATGATGTACTCACGTTGATCCGCACTCAGAAGAGTCGTTTTATACGTCAGAAGATAAGATGTCACCGTATTGAACAGATAAATGCTATAAATGAGCCGAACATGCTCGATTCCGTCTGCATCTTTGATAATAACATTTAAAAAAGGAATAATCGCAACGCCAACTACCGTTACACTTGCTGCAACCATCCGATACGCTGACCGATAGAAGTTTATAATCTGTCGAATTTTTTTGGTATCATGTTCCGCAAGCGGCTTGTATAAACTAAAGCTGATTGCTCCGCCAATGCCCAGTTCAGCCAAAGACAGCATTCCAAGGATATTGGTAAAGAGTCCATTCACACCAAGGTATACACTACCTAATGTATAAATAAAAACGGTTTGCGATGCAAAAGCAAGTAGTGCTTTTACTAGCGTGCCCATCATTGACCAAGCAAAGTTCTGCATCGCATAAGCGGTTCTGCTCCGCAGTTGTTTTTCTTCCTTCATTTACAACAAAGTCCTTTTCAAAAATGCGTAAGATTCCAATCTGCTCTTTTCCAGCTTCTCTTGAACTGCGCTCCGAAGTTCAAGAGCATCATCCTCTTCTTCTGACGGAATTGTTCCGTTTCCTACATAGTGGTTTTGCAATTCATATTCCTTTAAAAAATCATTTATTCTTGCATTTATAGAATAAGTGCTATTCCGCTCATCTCTGTCAAAGGCAAAAAATTTCTTATTATAAATTGTTGAGAAGACGACCGCATGAAATGAATCCGTGAAAACATATTCGGCATGATGGATCAGTGCCACTACATCTTCCGGTCCATAGTTATAAAGACCGTTGCCATATTGGTTAAGCGCAATATCTGCCTTTCTTGCGTATCCCATAATGTACGGCAGATAAATCAATTGCAAATTTCTTTTTTTACAAAACTCTACTGCATTTTCACGAGATTTTTCATTTTCCCCCAGAAAATAGCAAAACACATAAGGATCCTTTGGAACCACCTCCACTTTTTCCAGTGTCGTCCATTCCTCTGCATCGAGAAGAAGCGTCGGATCAAGCACCACTCTTGCATCTATATCTTCTGTCTTTTTCAAATAGTCTGCGGTACTTCTCTCTCGAACACTTATATAAGAAATATTGCGGATATTATTTGAGAACTCCTTCTTTTCTGTTACTGTCTCAGGAAGCCGTCCCATGCTGACTGCATAAGAAATTCTCGACTTGTTCTTATCGGCAAATTGTAAGTAATATGCCGGATGCATCAAATTCCCGGGATGCCAGATTACATCACTTCCGCACACAAAAGCGTCATAGATCTCATTTACTTTTGTCAGGGTCGTATCAGTATAAATATCTTGCGAATGAGGTATTATTTTTTCAAATTCTTTAAATCTTTTCCATTGAAGATCAATTTTTCTCTGTTCTTCCGCATTTGTCTCTTTTTTTATTTTAAGTATTTTCTCTGTGATCTTCTTCACCAATTGTTTGGGCGGGCAATGAAGGATCTGTTCAACTTTCAGCCTCACCGCTAGCACTCTAATCTTCGGGTCTTCCAAAACCGGTCTGTAGCAGATTTGTTCTGCCTTTACCTCAAGTTTTGATAATGCCACGCACATTGCGTACGACTGCAGAAGTCCGCCAATATTTCGGCTTCCGTAATAATGTGTAATTATACCTATTTTTTTCATTGTGCTATACTCCCATAAATGTTCCACGCACACTCAATTTCAGCATTATGCAACATCTCAAAATCGTTTTCTCTCAAAAAAACAGCTCATAGTGTCTCATGAAATCTGCATTCATGTTCAAAAATCTTGCAAAAACAATAAGAAACATTATAAAAATCACGCACGCTACGATTGTACCGTTCTCTTTCCTCTCAAATATTTTTCCGTATTTTGCAACCGCATAGCTATTTGCAATAGCAAAGTATTCTGTCATCCGCACAACCAGCGCTTGCGGAATCGATCCAATCAGAAAGCCCATCACTCCAATATACAAATATTTCTCAGAACCATCTTTCCTGTTCCGAGTGAATTCGAGATAGAGCAACACCACAAAGCACAATCTCAGAATAAAGTTTATGGCATTTGATGATTCCCCTGCTGCATTCAGATACATACTGTAACGTGTATCGACATAATTTGCCATGAAGTAAAGAATATACGATATCAGCCTTTTTCCAGCAAAAAACACAATCACACCTATCAAAAGACTCCCTGGAACAATTTTTCGAGCCGGAAGTTTCCGAATCACCCACAACGCAATAATTGCCGCAATTGCAATATAGGCCGATGTATGAAGCAGTGTTGCCAAATATAGTAAAAGTGCTTTTTTTATGAGAGCGTGCTTTTTAAATTTATGTTCCAGCACAAACCAGACAACAAGATTTGCCAGATTCTGTCGCAATAGAACGCAAAAGAACCAAATCATTTGCTGTGAAAGATATGCAAATAAAAAAAGCCCCTTTTCTTGCTGTTTAAGCTGCATATCCTCTATAATCAGAATTAAAATTCCAAAACTCAGCGTTACATAAACCACTTGAAAAAACTCATAGGTCGGTACAATTGTTTTTATAACTGATGCCAGTAGAGTAAAGAGCCACCCAAATCCCCATTTGTCTTGAATTTCTCTTTGAAATACGAAAGGATTCCACTCAACCTGCAATAATTTCGGCACTGCCGTGTGGAACCACTCCTGATATACCTGTGCGTCGCTTCCACCTAAGTCTATGTTACGAAATGCAATTAGAAACCACAGCACTATAATGGCTGTTGTGTACAATACTTTTGATTGTTTCGGTCTACACCAAGCAGAATAGAACAATACGCAATCAATCACAAGAAAATAAATCACACCAAACCCTCATTATTTCAGATACTTTCTCTTCCAGTAACTGTATAGCATCATACCCGGCAAAGCAGTCAACATCATTCCCACCGGTCTGCCACTTGTGGAAAGTGCTCTTTTAAAAGAATACCCCGCGCACTTTGCATAGACCCAATACAGTAATTCTTCTTTAATGCGCACAACCACACAAACTTTATTGTTAAGATACATTCGGCAGTCATCCATCATTCCCAATGGGCATTTCATCCGCAGGGCACGTCCGCTTTTTGTCAAGCCACCCTCCAGATACTCACATATGTAAATCGTTTTATTTCTGTACACGGTTTTGTAGTTCATGGCCAATGTGTTCCAAAACCATCCTTCAGAGAAAAATCTTTCACCAGGATAAACCGGAAACGAGTATTTTTTCAGGAAATCCGTCCTCACAACTTCGCACCGATCTCCTTTAATCCTTCGATTTACCAAGTAATGAATGTCATCATCAATGTAGATATCCTGTGCATTTGCAACACTCAGATGACTTCCATCCTTTTTCCCTTTAAAGTAACTCATACCGCAAATATCCGCACAATTTCTATATAAAGGCCATTCTTTTTCAACGGTTTCTATTGCGTCATCTGTCAAATAATCGTCACTATCAAGAATCAGAACAACTTCACCTTTAATATATTCGTGAGCAAAATTCAGCGCAGTGTGCTTTCCTCCGTTTTCTTTTTTGTGGTATTCCCACTGAAACGGAAGATCATAGTTTTTTAGCTTCTCGAAAATAGACTCTGTGTCATCCGTACTTCCATCATCAATTACCAACCATTGGAAATTTGTGGTTGTTTGACTGTAAAGACTTTCAATTAATTTAGGAAGTGTTTTAGCACGGTTATAGGTCGGAGTCAAGATTGTCATCATTACAGTATAGCTCATATATTACATACCAACCAAGTTTCATCATTAGTTTTCTCAACAAATGGGAGCATTGAATAAATATCGCAAGAAAATCCAAAGCATACAAGAGCGCTACAGCTTTAGTTCCTCTTCATAAATCCAATCACTCATACTCTCTTACTCTTTAGATCCCTTTATCCCTCTCAGGAAATAAATTGAGTATTCTATTATTTTTCCAAGGATTCCCTGTTCTTTCATGAGACTATATTCTCCCATGATTTCATCCGCACTTCGAAACAGCGATGCGTATTTCTTTAAGAAGTCTTCCAAATATGCAAAGTCTTGTTCCTGCATATTATTAGGATGATAGACAAATGTATACACACCCTGCAATGGAAGTTTATGGGGCGTATCAAAAAGTGTCGGCAGGAAATCAACACCATCTCTTTGGTACGGATGAAGGGCATATCCGTCCGAAATATACATGGAGCACTCTTCCGTTTTCATTGATGCAATCGCCTCAACGGTTGCTTCATCATAGGTATGGCAAGGAGCAAAAAAACAGGTTGGAGTTAACCCATGCCCCTTGAGTATCTGATATCCCTGCTTCAACATTTCATACTGTTCTGTACTACTTTTCCCTGCCCATTCTGTTTTACTGGAATGTGAAAGCTGGTAGTATCCTCTGGGCTCGTGAAAATGCAGCTCGTGATGTAAACCATGCAATGCGATCGTCCAGCCTTTTTTCTGCCATTCACATGCTTTTTCCCAAAAGTTCTCATCTGCAACTGCAACAAAATCCGGATCACGATTTTCAGGAATCACACCGACGATCGGTCTGACTTTATATTTATCCAGAATTCTTTCTATTCTTGCCCATTTCTCCGCGTTCATCTGTGGACACGCATCATCCAATCTAATACAATACTCCACTTTTTTACCTTTCCGTTGCCACTTCATACGTTTTCCGAATCTCATCCGCATATTTTTTCATATCGACATATCGTTTGCTTCTCAGCACTGCATTTGCCGCTGCACTTGTATATCGCACATTGTCCTGAAGCAATTCAATAATTGCATGGGCATATTCCTCCATTGAGCTACACTTTGCGCCACAGGTGCTGTCTACAATATCGTTCAACCCGCCAACGCCACTGCACACGACAGGCTTACCAAGGCACATGCCTTCTACTGCCGCTAATCCAAAGCCCTCCCATGTAGAGGGCATCACCATGATTTTTCCTGCATTCAGATACGGATAGGGATTGCTTTGAAATCCAACAAGTTCAATTATATCTTCCAACTCGTGGCTACAAATGTATTCCTTGACCTGCGTCATCAGTTCACCGTCTCCGATCATCCTTGCTGTAATGTTGGGAAACAGTCTCTTTACTTCACACACGATTTTGCAAAATTCCAACGGATTCTTCGGCAACGACATCCTGCCCAAATACACCAAATCCACTGGCTTACAGTCACTTTTTTCCTGTGCTTTTTGGCGGACAGCTTCTGCATCTACAATGTTTCCAATCACCGTATTTTTGTTTTTCATCAATCCACGGAAAATGTATTCATCTTCAACCGCTTTTGAAACGCTGATAACCTGCCGGATTCTTGATAGGGCGAATGCAAAAACAACTGATCGCGGGCAGATTTTTTTTAGCCAGGGTGGATTGTTGTGCAGGTGTGCAACCACCGGAATGTCTCCGGCCGCCCATGCTGCCGTACTTGCCATGGTAAAGTCATGTGCGTGGATCACATCCGGATGCAGCTCTCGAATTGCTTTTTTCACTTCCCGAATGGTAGGTCTATTCAGTGGATAGAATTCATGACCTCTGCTTTCTACTACTTCACGAATTGACCCGTCGGGTGAAGCATAAACCATATCCATATCCGAGCACACATCCATAATTGTCAGAACAACATTTTCTGCTCCGGAATATTTATTACTTTTTAGTAGATGTAGAATTCTCATTTGTTGTAGTTCCTTCAATTACAGCTGAGTAAATGCTTCGCATCTCTTTGCTGACATTTTCAATATCATACCTTTTCAACATTTCCCGGTTCTGTGCGCACTCTTGCTCGGTCTGCACACCATTCGCTGCATCTTTCAGCAACTGGCAGAGCGCACTTCCATCCGCTGGTTCAAACAGATATCGACTATTCTCCAACAAATCCACATTTCCACGAATACGGCTGGCAATGCACGGCAATCCTGTAGCCATCGCTTCCATTAGCGAAACAGACAGTCCTTCTCGGAACGAAGGGAACACAAAGCAATCGCAGGCTCTTAGGATTTCGCTCACGTCGGTCCGGAAGCCCAACAGCTTCACCTTCTCAGAAATTCCCAATTTTTGTACTAATTCAAAGTGCTGCTGCTTCAATTTTCCTTCGCCGCAAATCAGGTAATAGCTATTGGCAATATCTGCTTTTGCCAAGGCACGGATCACCGTAGAATGGTTTTTGTTTTCATTCAGTTCCCCTACGGATATAAACACAAACGCATCCTGCGGAATCCCCAGTTCCGCACGCTTTTTTGCCTGGTCAACCTGCATAGAAGAAATCTTCTTCACATCCACACCAATGCCAGGCACATAGTATGCTTTCCCACGCAGAGGAAACTTTTGCGCTGCTGCAAAATCTTCTCGATTGATGGTGATCTGTGCATCCGTATAGCGGGCCAAGAAAGTTTCTGCTGTCTGATAGATGAGTTTGTTCTTTAGCGGGCAGCCCTTGTAAAAATGGAAGCCGTGGGCGGTATAAAGAACCGGCTTTGTTCCGGTCGCATTGGCGGCAAGTCGTCCTACAACTCCCCCCATCGGTGTATGACAGTGCAGTGCTTCAAAGCATTCTTTCTTCATCAGCGTTTTGATTTGTTTATACGCCCTATAATTGCTTTTCAGCTTTGCAGGAGAACGTTCAATGTCAACCTGGTGACAGATGACTCCATGCTCCTTCAACGTCGTTTCAGCATCTGTCCGCATATACTCCCCTTTAAAGTTCGTAGCACAATGAACCTCATACCCCATTTCTTGAAGGATACGGATATCGTTCAGCTCAAATTGAACCAAAAACCGTCCATTATGCGTTACAAATAAAATCTTTTTCATTTTTTCACACTCGCACCGTCTGCAATTCTTGCTCTAAGTTACCGCTTCCTTTGTCTGTCGAGGCCATCTTACTTTCCCTCAACAACACGATGCTCTCCTGCCGAAACTTCGGGTCAACCTTTCCATCAACCACGCCATGTCGCCCCAGAACCACCAGAACACTCTTCCAGAGCACCTTCAGGTCAAATTTCAGACCGACGTTTTGGACGTACTCGCGGTCGTAGTAAACCTTGTCGTACATATCTACTGTGTCTCGACCATTGACCTGCGCCCAGCCGGTAATACCCGGCGTCACCTGATACACGCCGTACCAACGCCGCAGGAAACGAATCTCACGCTCCGTATACACCAGCGGACGAGGGCCAATCAGGCTCATTTCCCCCTTGACCACATTCATCAGTTGCGGCAACTCATCAATGCTGGTATCCCGCAGAAAACGCCCTAGCCGGGAAATATACATTTCCGGACTTTCCAAATCACCAGTTGCCACATTCTTCGGAGCCGAACTCTTCATCGTCCTAAACTTGATGATGTTGAAGCAGTGCGCTCCCTTACCCACGCGCTTCTGTAAAAAGAAGATTGGCTCATCCGGTGCACTGAATTTTTGGGCAATACTCACCGCCAAGAACAAAGGCGAAAGTAAAACCAGCGCCAGCGCTGCCAAAATGCGGTCAATTATAGACCTCACCGCAAGATATCGCTTCTGCTTCTGGGTCAAATGGACATAAAACGGTCCAAAATCAACGTGGTAATTCAATTCTTCCATGTTTTCCTCACACTATCATCCTGCTTTTGCAGGCTCTACATTTTCTTTAAATTTGAGACATGATTTTAGATTTCTGGTTTCCCACCGCATCCCAATCTCATCCAGCTTTTCAATTCGCTCCTCCGTCAAAACGGCACAGCTTTTTGCTGGATTGTGACGGGTATAGCGCTGCCGCCTGACCCAATTCCCGAGATTGTATCCGTCAGGTGACACATAACCGGCCGGAACATTTAGGTCACCGTGGGTATCAAAATAGCGTTTAGCTTCCTGATACCCTTCGTTCCACTGGCTGTCATTGCGGTTACCCCAGTACATTCCAATTCGGTTAAGCCGCTCGACCTGTTCGTCTGTCAGCTTTCCTTTCGGGTATGTCCATTGCTGGCTTACAACCCATTGTCCCAGCCGTTCACCAGCCGCTGTCACATAGAAACGTGGGATATTCAGGTTGCCGTTTTCCTCATAATAGGCCGCAGCCAGCGCAAACGCCTTTTCCCACTTGGCATCGAAAATGTTCCACATCATGCCAAGTTCATCAAGCTGTGCGATGCGTTCTTCCTTCAAGCGGCCATTCAGCTTTTGCTGCCGGGTCTTGATGATCCATTGCCCCAGTGAGTAACCGTCCGGGTCTACATACTTTCCGGGCACCATCAGGTTTCCATAGGTGTCATGGTATTTCTTTGCGACCTCAAATCCATGCTGCCACGCAATTTCCTTCCGGTTGCCCCAGACCATCCCGATGCTGTCCAGCCGTGCGATTTGCTGTTCGGTCAAGTTCCCCGGAATCTGTCCCGCACGAACACGGCGCTGGGTCGTCAGCCATTCGCCAAGGCTCAATCCCGCCGGTGTGGTATAACGCTTTGGAATATTCAGGCTGCCATGCTCCGCATAGTAAATGCTTGCTTCCGAAAAATAATGGTCCCAACTAGAGGCCAAGCTTGCCTGCAGCCGCTCAAACAGCACCCGACAGTCATGCACCTGCTCGACAACTTCAAACCGTTCGGTGATGATCCTATCGCCCTCACCGTTGGCATTCAGGCGGTAGACTGCCTCCTGCATCTCGCCCTGTAACCCAGCAATGCTGCACAGACCCTCGAAGTTGTTGACTACATCGAGGATAAGCGGTGTAGAATTTTCCCCCGCAGTTAGTGCGCGGCCAATCTGCTGCTTGTAGATGATGGGTGAAATGGTGGGCCGGAACAGGATGACACCTGAAATGCCTTCTACATGAACCCCCTCGTTGAGCATGTCGATGCAAAACAGCAGCTTCAGGCGGTCACTTTCATCGGCCTTGAAGTCGGCAAAAGCCTTGTCTGTACCGGGGTCATCCGAGTAGGCTTCGTAGACCGCCACTTCCGGATTCACCTTTGCAAACCACTCCGGCACATGAGAGATCATTTCGTCCATGTGCTCCTTGTTGGCGCAGAACACGATGTACTTTCCAGACTTGTTCGTGATATGATGAGCGAAAACCTTATCTAATCCATCTGCTTGTTCCAAGGCGCGGCGCAGGGCATCCAGATATTTTTGATTTACGTCCTGAATCCCAGCAGAACGCAGATTATCCACTCTTGTCTGATAGTGTGCCAAGTCTTTCTGGTACTGATAGACGGTAGTCACATAGTTCGGAGCAGGCAAAATACCCCTGACGATTGCTTCGCCAAGGGTCATGTCGCTCGCAACACGGCTGTCAAAAAGCTCTTCGGCCATGTCACGGTTATTATCCAGATATCGGATGTTTGTCGCTGTCAAGCCCAGCAGTCTTGCGTCCGGGCATAACCTTAATAAAGCCACCGTGCTTTCGCCCCAGCATTCCGCACCGGCACGGTGGAATTCGTCCAATATGATATAAGATGGCTGAAGTCCAGCGATTTCTGCAAGCTGGCCTTCGGTACAGCACATCAGCTTCGCATAGGTGTAAAAATGGACGTTCGCCAGCGGAAAATCCGGGTCGTTCCTTTTCAGGCTCTCCAGCTGTGTCTTGAAGATATATTCACTGGGAGAAAGCCAGATCACGACCTTCTCCGGGTTGTCCTCGATCAGCTTGAACGCAATGTAGCTCTTTCCAGTGCCGGTCGGGTGGACAATGGCGGCCTTGCCATACTGCTCCATCATCCGGACTGCCGCATGATATGCTTTCTCGTTGTGCTCGAACAGACGCAGTGCCACCTTGTTCACCCCTTTCCGCAATTCAGGGGTATCCTTCACAGTGAAAATGGAGGATACCGTTCCTTTGACATCGTTGTCTATAATCTCATCTTATTTTATCATAGTTATATCTGGGATTCAATAGAAATCATCATAAATGTATCACATTTGACCCTGAAAAAACATCGCGAAGGCCGGATTGTTTTTGTGTCATGTCCAGTTTTGTATAATAATTCCAGCTGTAAACGAAGATTGAGAAAATAAGGGGTCAGATGAGGGTCTAAACAGCAGGAGGAAACAGCGATGGCGCGACGGGGAGAAAACATTCGCAAGCGTAAGGACGGTCGGCGCGAACCTGCTCCTGCCGATTTTTTGCAAGAGCTTTTCCGGCATCGAGAGCCAGTGGAGGGATTTTTCCCTGTCGAACATGAACTCGCAAAACAGCATCATCAAAAACGCTCCGCCGAACGAAGATATTCCCACATGCGACTCATGAAGCAATTTGGCGTAATCGTCGGGCTTTTCGAGTGTGAGGCGCAAGACCTCCATGCACGATATATTTGAGAATATCGCGACTATCACAATCGGGAATACAAATCGCATTCCGAAAACCGCAATCGCAATGCCCCAAGTCAAAAAGCGCATGCGCCATTTGTGGGACATTTTTTCAAGCTTCGTGGCGTTTATGACGGCATTGTCAAATGATAGGCTCACTTCTAGGGCTGTAATCACGAGAGCCGTAAACATAAAGCTCCACCCGAGCCCCGCCCCCACGCATTCTCCGCGGTAAAATGCGAGGCCCAACCCCACAATC
>ERZ825670.2545-NODE-2545-length-17075-cov-6.126675_pt1 | contig 17075 bp, 22 predicted proteins | sample MGYA00519929_ERZ825670 | MGnify/ENA primary metagenome ERZ825670 (study PRJEB31778, sample SAMEA3449207) | human gut metagenome | biome: human gut; feature: human-associated habitat; material: faeces | place: United Kingdom | collected 2010/2012 ...
CGCAGTGCTCTCGCCCTACGGTCTGCTGCACCGTGCGGACTATCAGCCCATGCTGGAGCCGATCCAGCAATCCCATGAATCGGAGATGACCATGTAATGGACAATAAGCAGTTACAAAATGAGAATTCGTCTTGCACATCACGGGGAGGATTTGACGCACCCCCATGTGAGCCATGTGTATTGAACGATGAGGAAAAGGCGATTCTCTCTGCCATCGTCATGCAAAAGGGCGAGGTCGAGGCTGGAGAGATCATCGTAAATTCACCGGAGCGGCTGCGTGATTACACGATCCTCAAGGGCGTCAACAGCTATGCCGCTTTGGGCAGGTACTACCTTGCCCACGAGACTTCGGTGCCAGAGGAGCTATACGAGTACATGGATCTGGGCGCGTTGGGCTGTCGCTATGAGGACGAGCACCCCGGCGTGTTCATCGGCAGCGATTATGTGCAATATCCATCTGTCGAGCAGAAGGTGTCGATGGAAATGCAGATGATGTGATACGATCAGATTCCTGTCATAATCAATGTGTAGCTTATTGCGGCAGGCACTGCTTCGCAATATATGTAATGAAGTCCTCCGGCGTGAGCAAATCACCAGCATGTGGGATCTCACGCCATACTCGTTGTATAGCAGGGGCCGGATCGCACATCGCAGCTATCATCGCCAGCCATATCTCTTTTCTTACCTCCTCCACCGTGATGTGGTTTTTCCGTGCCACTTCTCGCAGGGCAGCGTCTGCATCAATATGCTTTCGTTCCATTCTATATCTCCTTTGCTTTAGAACGGCTATCGTTCTTATAGAACTACTATAGCACAAGAGATTGAATGAAATCTGTCGAATATAGTCGAAAACACGGAGGTCTGCAAAACAACAGACCTCCGTGTTAATATTACTTCAATTCTGTGATCAGTACTTCAATTCTGTGATCAGGGAGTCAAGGACATTCATCACTTTGCGCTGCGTTTCCAGTGGCAGAGATTTGAGCCGTTCGGACAGTACGGTGGCTTGCAGCTTGGTTGCTGCATTAAGGCTGTCCTGCAGGAGTTCGTCCGTGCCGACACCCAGCACATTGGCGATTGCTGTCAGCTTATCGAGCTTTGGGGCTTTGACACCGCGCTCGACCACGCTCATGTGGTCTACGCTGTAATCCACGGCCGCGGCAAGGTCATCCTGCGTCATACCGGCGCGCTCGCGAGCAGCTTTGATTCGTTTTCCCAATGCAATTTGATCCATACAGCACTCTCCTATTTGAACGGTTTCCGTTCTTTAAGTATATGGGAGAGCTATGCAATTTCACAGGAGCAAACGGGACGATAACCGTTCTATAAGAACGAAGAAAATTGGAAATTACAAATCATAAGGCCTATTCTATAGCGCCGGGCAATACCAGAAGATGATGTACTGCCAAACGAAAAGCATGCATCCGAAGCGTACAGCAAAACAAGTAGTGATCCTATGTATCAGTCTGGGGAAGAGATCCGACCTAATTGCTCCAATTCATTTCGTACACTTTCAGGGGTATCAGTTCGTATAAACGGCAGATTGCAATGAGAGCAAATTTCTGGTATCTTAAAAAGCGCAGAAAGGGCGACTGAGCCCAATGTACACCCGACTCTGAAAACCCCAAAAATGTAGCTTTACCGGAGTGAAGAATTGGTATTAGGCTGTGATGATTGAAAGGCGGTATGTATGGATATAGCGATTTGTGTAGCGGTAATTTGTGCTGGCTTACTTCCACTATTTTGGTCTAAATCGAGAGATGAAAAGTGTGAGTACAAGGAATTGTTCTTGTTTGGCACATGTCTTCTAAATGCTGTAGTGGTGTATGTGCTGGCCATAGTTTCGACATGCTGATTACTTTGAAACAATATCTTAAATTCTCCCCCACAGTACAGGATAGTTAAAACATAATGCGTGCAAGACCGGAACAAAAAAAGCGGTGCATTTCGCACCGCTTTTTAGCCCCACAACACTTATAGTATAGCAGAATTGAGAGCACCGCGTCAATGAAAATCAGACAGCAAACCGCAAAATCGGAAGGCTGCATAATCCGCCCTGCCAGGAATTCGTATAAACGGCGGATTGTAATGAAGCCCGATTTCTGGTATCTTAAAAGTACAGAAAGGAAGGCTGAGTCCAATGTACACCTAACTCTGAAAACTCAATAGAAAACGGAGGTAATCACAGATGGTAGAGCCCAAGTTCCATCCATGACCCTTGACTGCCGCAGAGCTACAACGCAGTCAAGGGTCATTCTTTTTTGCTTTATGGCTGGCTGCTTTGCAGCATAGCCCGCGTCTTCAAAACAGCGTTCGCCAAGGCGCGCCGATCCTCCCGCTCCGTCCACCAGAACGGACGCAGAGAAAGAAGCGTCTGCTCTACCCAATAGAGCTGAGACTGACTCAGATGGCCGCAGTCCAGGTCCTTCGCAAAATGAACATACTCACTTCGCAGTGCCTCGGACACGGATTTGCGGTCCAGATAGGCACTCAAAAAGCCCTGCAAGGCCGCCGCCTCTTCTCTCGTGTAAAAAGCCACAGCATTCCCTCCTCGTAAACACACGAGCGAGATTATAGCACAAGAGAGGTGGAAAGAAAAGGACCACTTCCGCTGTGAATGGAACATCCTGACAATCCAATAAAACCCGTCTTATCCCGCTTCTATTGAGCGGATAGGAATATACACAACGAGGGCCGTATTCCCGAAAGGGCATACGGCCCTCTCTTTTTATACCCTTTTCGGGACTGCGGCTCGGAAAGGAGAAAAATGCGCGAAGAAAAACTAAAAGCATACCTCAAGGGCGCCTGCACCGGAAGAAAGTACCGCGTGAGCGGTGCAGAGCTGGAGCAGGCGCTGGAACGCTTCGGTGAGCGTGAGGGGGAGCCGTATGGTTAAGCCGCCGATCACATGGGTGGGGAACAAGGAAAGATACGCTTCCTGTATCATTTCTATCTTCCCGCCAAAGCTTGACCAGTACGGAGAGCCGTTCAGCGGAAGCGCCGCCGTGCTGCTGGCCCTGCCGCCGGACCCAAATCGGTTGGATATCTACAATGATCTGGACGCCGATCTGGTCAACTTCTTCTCCTGCGTCAAGGAATGCACGAATGTGCTGATGCGGGAACTGAAGTTCCTGCCCATCCAGTCCCGCGCGACATTTGAATATTACCGCGATTTCCTGATGCACAAGGACGTCTATTACCAAAACGTCGCGGAAGAGATCAAATGCCTCGGGGACCGTTCCTGCTTCACTGAAGAGCAGGAGAGGGAGCTGCGGCCCATCTTTGACGAGCGGCTGCGGCTCTTCAACGTCAAACGCGCGGCAGCTTATTACCTCGCCATTCGCGGGAGCTTCAGCGGAACGATCAAGTCCTATGGCGTGAAAGGCGTGGATGTGGAACGATTCCTTGGACGCTTTCCGGCCGTATCCAGACGCCTAAAGAACGTGCCGCTGGAGAACAAGAACGCCTTGCGGTTTATCAAGGAGAGGGACCGCGTAAGCGGCCTGCTCTACTGTGACCCGCCCTATGTCAACACGGAGAGAATGTATCGGGCATCCAGCAGTATCCGTAATGCGAAGCGCTTCCACGTTCGGCTCTGGCAGGTGGTGTCCGGCTGTGAGGGCTATGTCGTGCTCTCGTACAACGACTGCCCCTTCATCCGAAAGCTTTATCAGGACTTTTACATTCTGTCCTTTCGCCGCAATAACCCGATGGCGCAGAAAAAAGGCTCGTCCTTTGGTGAGCTCATCATCACCAATTATGATCCTGAACCGTATATGGCGCGCCAGACAACGCTCTTTGACGAGCAGGCAAACGATCTGGAGCTGAAGATCGTCCATCGGCCTATCCGACCCATCAAAAGAATTACGAGGAGAAAATAAAATGGCGTATTTGATTTTTGACCTTCCGCACGAAAACGACAGTAAGGGCATTCATATCCCCGCAGCCAGTCTCAAGCTCTCCAAGCTGGACAATGCGCGAAAGCTGTTCCTCTGCGTGGAGGCGGGCAGCTCCGTCCTTCTGCCGGAGGACATCTCACCCTCGGAAATGTTGCGGACACACCAGATGCTCACCGCTCTGAACGCTGTCCTGCTCAACGAACTGGCGAAGGCGAGCATCGCGGCCGGCGGCACGGTGGGAGATGAATGTGATGGCTGTTATTGGGAAGAGAAATGCTGGGACAGCCTATCGGTTATGCCCTGCGTGTTGGCCGAAGCCGGTATCGACCCGGATGACGCCGACAATATTTGCAGCAAAGCCAGAAATGGTGAAGTCGTTCTCACGCCCTCCGAGGAGACAGCGACCTATAAGATCATGTCCGCCCTGAGCTCGGAGGATCGGATTCGTCTGATAGAAGCCGGTGTTTCTCTGGCGGGCTTATTCCTTCTGCTGAAGGAGGAGTTAGAGCATGAATGAGACCTATCTCTACCCATATTCAGCGGCCGAAGCGAATAAAAGAAATGAAATGGCGCTCTGGCGGGAGAGCCATAAGGCGAACATCGCCTGCCGCAACGCCATCGAGGAGACGATCCGTCAGAACTTCGATGGAATGAACCTGAAAGAGAAATGCATCCAGCCCGTGTTGGACGAATACGGCTACAAGCGCACAGCATGGGTACTCGCCAACACACTGCACGAACTCAAGTGGGATGGACGCTTCAGCCCCACCAACAAACGCTGGGCAGAAAACATCTACGTTCCAACAGACCTCAACCACAATAGTGATTTCGTTGTCCGGAGCCATCCCGCCGTGCTGGATGGCTTTATTGCTCTCTACACGGACATGGAGAACTGGCGTGCGTTGGTCTGCGCCTGCGTAGGAGACATCGCGGAGGCGTACAAGATACATCCGGACCACCTCAAGTGGTATGCCGCGCTCCACACAAAGGAGAAGCATGTTCAAATCCACATGATCCTCTACTCCACCGATCCGCGCGAGGGCTATCTCACCGTGCAGGGTATCCGTGCAGTTAAGTCCGCGTTCGTGACAAAGGTCTATGAGAATGACCGCATCAGCATCTATGAAAAGCAGACACAGTACCGCACACGCCTGCGCGAAAATGCCGAGGAACGTATGCTGGAGCTGATCCGTGCAATGCGCGGCGGCACGCTGCAAAATGAGCGTATGGAGCAGCTCATCGAAGAGCTAACACAGCGGCTGCTGCTCACAAAGGGACGCAGGGTCTACGGCTACCTGCCGCCGCGCCTCAAGCGTATCGTGGATGAAATTGTAGATGAGCTCGCCAAGGACCCGCGTGTGGCGGAAGCCTATGAGATCTGGCAGGAGCTGCAGGAGCAGAAATGTCTCGACTACAGTCAGAAGCTCCCGGAGCGGCTGCCGCTGAGTCAGCAGAAGGAATTCAAGACAGTACGCAACATGGTCATTCAGGAGGTGCTGAAGCGATCGGGGCAAGACCTCGAAGCGATGCGTCATAGACAAGTAGAAGAACAACCCGTGCAGGAGACCCCGGCACCGATTGATCCTGACCCGCGGCCAAGGGATGACGTGCCGGTGTACCACAAACCTGTACAAAGGGCGAGTGCAGCAGATGGTGCGGAAGAGAATACCGGCGGGCCGCCAACCGACACGCCGGAACAGGATGCCGATATGCCGCCCGATAGCAGGGTGCCAAAAAGAGATGCGGTGTATCGCTCACCTACTCTTGGCGATTCGGTCGTGCAGATGCTTCACCACATGGGCAGGATCTTCGAGGACAACAGCAAGGCTGACGGTACGCTCTATGGCCTGCGGATCGACCGCAAGCGCCGCCGCGAGCTCCAGCGCAAACGCCTTGCCATGGGACACAAGCCCGACGATCATGAAGAGATATCGCATACATAGTGCAGAGCCGCGGCATCGGTGATGACCGGTGCTGCGGCTCTGTGATCAGTTATGCTCTTCGTTTGGTATGCTCACGCTCACGCCGTTGACCTCCACACCATCGTCGGCGGGAATGAGCAGATACCTGCGCCCGCCGATCATGCGGGCCTCGATGAGATAGCTGTTCTCCGGCGCGACGGTGATCTTCACCTCCGGCGTGGAGATCTCGAACTTGCCCGTGCCAAGAATGTTCTTCGGATTCAGCGCGGCATTCTCACCGTACTGCTTCTCGCACTCGCGGCGGAAGCTCTCGACCTTCTCCTCGCTCACGCCGCTCTCGGACAGGATGCCGCCGACGTCGCCGACCGTCAGCTCCAGCGGCGCGGGATCGCGGCTTTCCTTGTGTTCCTGAATGCGGCCGCGCAGCTGCTCGTGGACGGACTGCACCACATCATAGCTGCAATCCTTTTCAAGCGTGTCAGCGAGCGCGGTATCAAACACATTCTTCTGCTCGACGGCAGACATCGGCGGCTCCACACGGAATACCGCGTCAATGACCTCCTCGTGGATGAGCTCGACGTTCTTGCTGTAGAAAAGCGCGTTGTAGATGTTCGCCGCGTGGTCGTCGAAGGCGGGAAACAGGAAGCCAAGCTCGGGCGCAAGGGCAATATGTCCGGTGGAGCTTGGGTGGAAGAAGTTCTCGTCGGTGTCGTAGCGCAGCTCGAGCGTCGGTGCCTTCACAGGACAAATGGCGCAGACAAAATACTTGTAGACGTCGCCGGAGGCGCCCGCCTGCAGCTCGTCGTCCTTGCCGCGGTAGGGAACATCGTAGGCATCGGCGGCGAGGAGAATGAGATAGTTCGTCTCACCCATGCTCAGAGATTCAATAATTTTGCGGCAGAGCGTTTCGCGGGCGTTCGCATCCTTGCACTCCGTCTGGCGCAGGGTTTGGAGCAGGCGGTGCTCGTCGCTGTCCGCGACCTGCGCGGTGGAGAATTCGATGTCAATGAGGTTGCGCCCCAGCGTGCCGGAGAGCGTCTTTTTGAGCAGCCCCAGATACATCTCCTGCTCCTCCTGCCGCATGAGGCCGAGGGAGGCGTCGATCCACGAGATGACCTCGCGGTTGGAGTTGACATAGCAGCCGAAGATGCGGCTGAAGTTATTTTTATCGAGCCGGAAGCGCCGGCGGATCTCGTTGAGTTCTTTCTGGTTCATTTGCTTCTTCCTTCTCTCACAGAATATCACGGAGAGAAATTGTACCACAGCGTCCCTCGGGCGGCAAGAGGGACCACATCGATCCATACGGAGAAAAAAGGATGGCTAAATTTGTTTATTTCACGCCGGAGGAAAAGGCGCGGGCGCAGAATATCGACCTGGTATCTCTGCTGCGCGCCCAGGGCGAGCGCCCCATTCGCTCCGGTCGAGAGTATCGTACCCCCAGCGACCCCAGCGTCACCGTCCGCGGCAACAAGTGGTTCGACCACTCCAAGCGCGAGGGCGGTTACGCCATCAGCTTTGTCCAACGCTACTACCGCCTCCCTTACCCGGAAGCGGTTTTACTTTTGCTGGGGCGTAAGGACGGTCGAACGCTCGAGCAGGCGAAGCCTGCCGCAACGGAGCCGAAGCCCTTCGCCCTGCCGGAGCCCTACAGCAATATGCGCCGCGTCTACGCCTACCTCCTGCACAAGCGGCACATTGAACGCGAAGTAGTTTCGTATTTCACACATGAAAAGCTGCTCTACGAGGACGAGCATCATAACTGCGTCTTCGTCGGCATGGACGGTGATATTGCAAAGCACGCGCATCTGCGCAGCACAAACAGCGAGGGCAAGGTGTTTCGCATAAATGTTGAGGGCAGCGAGAGCGCACACAGCTTTCACAAAGATGGCACGGACAAGTCCCTTTATGTGTTCGAGGCCCCTATCGATCTGCTCTCGCACATCACACTCTATCCCTATGGCTGGCAGGAGCACAGCTATGTTGCCTGTTGCGGGACCTCTGCCCAGCCGGTGCTGGAACGTCTGCGGCAAAATCCGAGGCTGGACACCGTGTACCTATGCCTCGATAACGATGATGCAGGCAACGACGCCTGTGAACGCATGACGGAGACCTTGGAGGAAATGAACTTAGAGGTCCAGCGCCTCTGCCCGCAGCGCAAGGACTGGAACGATGACCTGTGCGCCAAGTTTGAGAAAAAGGAGAAAGCAACATGAGTCATGACACCGTGTCTTTCATCGCGCTCTGCACCGGACTGCTTGTCTTCCTGCTGGTGGTGTCCGTCGTCTCCAAGAACTATTCCCTCAACCGCATCAAGAGCAAAACGGTCGGCGACGGCCAGCACGGTACGGCACGCTGGGCAACGCTGAAAGAGATCGGCAAGACCTATGCTCATATCCCCTTCGATGTGGCGCATTGGCGCAAGGGAGAGCGTCTTCCTCAAAAACAAGGCGTCGTGGTCGGCAGCATGGGCGGAGGAAAGAAAGAACAGCGGCGCATTGCGGCCCTTGGGAGGACCGCCGTGAGGTATGTAAAAAGGATATGGAAGAAAAGAAAGTACGGTCAAGATCCGGATGGGCCGGAGTTGATCCGCGCGCTGGTGGACAGCGACGACATCCATTGCTTGATGATCGGCGCCTCCGGCGTAGGAAAGACGGCGTACTTTTTGTACCCGAATCTGGAGTACACCTGCGCCAGCGGAATGAGCTTCCTCGCCCTCGACAGCAAGGGTGACCTCGCACGCAACTACGGCGCGGTCGCGTCCAAGTATTACGGCTATCAGGTGTCTGTCGTTGACCTGCGAAATCCCACATGCAGCGATGGCTACAATCTGCTCACACTCATCAACCGCTACATGGATCTTGCCGTTGCGAACCCGGATGACCTGAAATCCAGAGCGAAGTCCGAAAAGTATGCCAAGATACTTTCCAATACGATCATCAATCCATCAGGCGACGAAAGCATCTATGGGCAGAACTCGTACTTTTATCAGGCGGCCGAGGGTGTACTGACGGCGACGATCCTGCTCCTCGCCGAGCACCTTCCTCCAACAAAGGAACAGCCGGAGGAGCGGAGGCATATCGTCTCCGTCTTCAAGCTGGTGCAGGAGCTCCTTGCTCCAATTGGCAGCGGGCCGAAGGCAAAGAACGGCTTCCAGTTCCTTATGGCGATGATGCCGGAGGATCACAAGGCGAGGTGGTTTTCCGGTTCGGCTCTGACCACGGCGGAGCAAAGCATGAACTCCGTCATGTCCACGGTGCTCGCACGGCTCAATGCCTTTCTCGATTCCGAGCTCGAGCAGGTGCTCTGCTTCGATAACGTTATTGACGCCGAGCGCATGGCGCGGGAAAAATGCGCCGTATTCCTAATTCTTCCGGAGGAGGATGTCACCAAGCACTTCATGGCATCCCTTATGGTGCAGGCGCTCAGTCAGGAGCTTTTCTATGTTGCCGATAAGAATGGAGGCAGACTCCCGCGGCGCGTTATCTTCTTCATGGATGAATTTGGAACGATGCCGCCGTTCAATGTTCTGCCTCTTTTCTCCGCGGGCCGCTCCCGTCGACTGACTCTGGTGCCGATCATCCAAAGTCTTGCCCAGCTCGAAAAGAACTACGGCAAGGAAGGCGCGGCGATCATACAGGACAATTGCCAAACGACCATCTTCGGCGGCTTCGCACCCAGCAGCCAGACTGCCGAGGTGCTCTCCAAAGCACTTGGAACGCGCACGGTCCTCTCCGGCTCGGTCAGTCAGGGTAAGGAGAGCAGCCAGTCCCTCCAGATGATGGAGCGCCCGCTGTTGAGCGCGGACGAGCTCAAGAGTCTGCCGAAAGGGGAGTTCATCGTGATGAAAACCGGCACGCATCCCATGCAGACGCACTTGCAGCTCTTCCTCGATTGGGGCATCGCCTTTGGAGAGGAGTATCGTGTTCCAGAGCACGGGGCGCGCAAGGTTGCATATGCCAACAAGGAGATGTTGATGAAGGTGATCCGTAGAAAATATCCACCGGCAGCGGGGAAGACCCCATCCTCGTCGGAAGCGGAAGCATCTGGTGGTAAAAGTGCGCCTGCGCGTGAGGAGGTACAGCAGGAGATGATTGCTGCCGCGGAGGGTGCGAAGCGCAGAGCCTACAACACGCCGAAAGCGGAGGATACCACATGAGCTACTATGGAAACCTCTATCAGAATGAGGAACTGTCCCATCGAGCAAAGACAGTCTATATGTACCTCCATGATCGCTCAGATGCAGCAGGGGCCTGCTGGCCGGGCGTCAAGCGAATCGCCTCAGACCTCAAGCTATCCCGGCGCACGGTGCAGCGGGCTTTGGGCGACTTGGAGCAGGCGGGGCTGGTTTCGCGCCAGTCCCGTTATCGGCCAAACGGCAGCCTGACCAGCAATCTGTATCAGATCACCACCAGAAAAGAAAAAAGCTCACAGCCTCCCGCCAAGGGGGGACTGTGAGCAAGTGCTGTCACGAGGGTAGCGTCATCATGGCGCATCCAGAAGGACTCACTCTATCGGAGATTATACGACAGAGAAGAAACAGCTATGTTATACAATACCCTGCATGACACAAGGAATGGCTGACAGGACCCTGCGCCAAGAGGAGTCGCGCGCATGTTTTGCCGTTGCGTATTGCCAATTCCGTTGGCATAATAAAAATATGTGAGGAATAATCCCTCTCGCGCATTAACTATGTGGAAGCGCAACATAAGACACGAGCAATGCAAGGAGAAATTGCAATGAGAGAATTTGTTTTATGCAATGGACGGACTGTGAGATACCCTGTTTTCCTCCTGTGTATTGTAGGTGCTTTACTGGCAGTGGGTGTTTTGGCTGTTTGCACGCCGAGCACTTGAAGCAGGAGGCGGCGCTGGCACTGCTGGACGCGGCAGGGCGCTTTGATCCCGCCTATGGGACAAAGCTGCTGACCTATGCGACGCCCGCGATAGAAGCGGCGCTGTCCGACTACGCCGCGCGGTATTCTTCCTCTCTGTCCATTCCCATCAGCCGGCACAATCAACTGCGCAGGGTGGCATACCTCTGCGCCGAGGCACAGGATGCCTCAGAGACGGAATTGACCAAGGCGGTATGCGAAAAGCTGAGGGTATCCTCCAAGGCAGCCGAGGTGTTGTTGAAGGAATACCACGCGCTGTGCGGCGCGCGGCAGTTAGGTGACGATGTGTTCTCCGTCAGCTGCGGCGGCGATCCCGCCGTGACCTATGACCGCCTGATGCGCCGGACGCTGCTGATGCAGCGGATGGAGGAGGAGCTGACGCCCAGAGAACTGAATCTGGTGCGAAGCTACCTTGGCATCGGTCAGCCGGATGAGGTCGGCATGACCTTTCAGGAGCTGGCAATCTATCTCAACTACAACGGCCCCAGCGGAGCGGAGAAAGCGTACAAGGCCGCGCTGCGGAAACTGAAAAAGGACTTGTACGGCGGCGCCTACGGCCAGTGGCTCTCCGCGCAGAAAGCCATCCGCGCCGCCAAAGCGGAGGCGGAGCAGGACGCGGGGCATCACGCAACACCGCAGAGAACATGGTGGGATGAGAAGGAACTAACGGATCGATTTAGCTGTGAGGTGGCGTCGCTTGTTTGCGTCTATGAGATGCTCAAGAGCTCTTTTGACCATTCCTTTTGATGGCGGATTGCGTAGCAGAACAGCTCGAGTCGATCTATTTGCGCCGCTCTATAGCGATAGTCTTGCGGATCATCCCATATTTGGCTATACTGAGAGAAACCTTTGTAAAGAACGATTGACCGGCGAGGAGGGAAAATTATGCTCCCCATGCTCTTAGCAACGATTGAAAACGATGCAGATCGAGCACTGTTTGCGGAGATCTACGAGCAATACCATGAGCGAATGGAGCAGGCAGCGCTTCGCATTTTGAAAGACACTCATGATGCGGAGGACGCTGTTCAGAATGCCTTTTTGAAAATAATTCGTAATTTCGAAAAGTTTTTAGAGCTTCCCTGTAAGAAAAGACCTTTCTGGTGCGTCTGTATAGTAAAGAACGAAGCGATCACGCTCCTGCGGAAGAAGAAAAAAGCCATCATGCTGGAGAGCATGGAGGATGCATACGATGCCAGTGCCGATATTGAGAAGGCGTTGTCCTATGAGGATATCATGCGCCTGTTCGCGGGGCTGCCGGAGACCTATCGGGCAGTTCTGGAGATGAAATTCCTGCTGGACTGCTCGGGGAAGGATATCTCTCAGAAGCTCGGCATTTCAGAAAATGCGGTCAATGTACGCATTTCCCGCGGCCGCGCGATGCTTCGGGAGATTATGGAAAAGGAGGCGCTGCATCTATGACAGAGAAAGAGCTTGATGCCTTCATGAGCAAGGTGCTGCTGGATGCCATTGCATTTGATGAGGATCGCCTTGAGGAGAAAATCCCCTATGCTGCGTCTGCACGACACCGGCGTCAAATGCGAGCGATGCTGAAAGATCCCGTGCGTTGGACAAGAGAACGGGGCAAGCCTGTCTGGAAAAGGGTGCTGCAGACAGCAGCAGTCATATTATTGATGCTGTCATTGGGACTTGGCAGCGTGATGCTTGCCAGCCCGACCGCTCGGGCGACGATTGTTCGGTGGGTTACCGAATGGTATGAAACACATATTGTGTTTCGCTATGCCGGAGAGGATGCCCAAGGGGAGACGTCGCAGTATGAGCTGGGGGAACTACCAGAAGGTTTTGTGGAAAATCCGGAAAGACAATTTATAGGTGCAGGAATGACTTCCCATTTCTATGAGAACGAGAAGGGCGATGTAATCCTGTTTGAATATATCTATATGCAGCAAGGATCTTCGAGTGGTGCCAGCACAGAAAATGCATATGTGGTTTCTGTTTCTATCAACAGATGTGAGGGCTTATTGGTAATCCCCAAAGAAGAGAATAGCAACAGTATGCTGATGTGGTTTGATCCAGAGCATAATCTACAATTTACCCTTGATGCGCCGCTTGGTCAGGAGGACATTCTGCACATGGCAGAGAGCGTGCATTTGGTCGAAACGATGAAATGAGATATTTTTGCAAAAAGCTGTAAGAAAGGATACCCCTTTCCGCGTCTATTGGGTAGAAGCAGAAACAATCTGCCGAGAACACGCGGAAGGGGGTGATTTTTGTGAAAAGGATGGAGACCACAATAAAAAGGAACGTGGCATTAGTTCTACTCCTCACGGCAATCCTTTCATCCTGCACAAAACCCGTACAAGACAAGAACCCAAAGTACACGGAGGATAACAAAGCAAGAATTTCTCAAAATGCTACGAGGGAACTCCCGCCGGAGTGGGTGAATAAGACGCTGGATGAATGGGATATCTATCAAAATGTAGATATAGATGGTGTTGGCGACGCGGATGACCAAGTGTATGTCGGGACCTATTCCCTTGATCACTACAGCGATGATTACTATGACGGGCTCACTTTGATCTATGTCCAGCTTGGAACGGGAGAGGTACTTGCAAAAGCGATTCCCTGCAAAGGCATTTATAAGGTGCATTTCGCCAAGCTGCTTTCTGATTTCGGCGGAAATCAAATTGTTTTAGAAATAACGAATAGGGGCAGTACATACGCAGCCACTAACATTTTCGTTATCTCTGCTTATGTTGAGGAGAGGTCAACTGGTGGAACTGATGGGGAGATAAAGAAAATCCCAGAGATTTTGTTTCTGCTGAACACGATGGACTATGGTTATCCGACTGGCGGGACGGAGTGGCACGAGGGAATATGTTCCGACAGCTTTTCGATGGGATTGGAAATCGTTAATATTGAAGGGCTGGAGCAACAGGGACTACAAATATGCTATCTTGCACCGCAGGAGATTGCTGGTCAAAAGAATTTTAAGACAAGGACGATCTACTGGGATTGCGGTGTTTGGAGGGTCTGCCAGTAGAAGCTAACAAAGGCCGTTAGAAAATTTACGTTGAAGCAGATACCGCCGAATAACACTTTTGAAAAATACTGATAGGAGGAGAAACATGAATGCTTTTTTAAGAAAAGTGGCTACAGTATGCGTAGCCTTCTTGCTCTGTGCATCTATGGGAACCATTGCTTTCGCAAATGATCTACCTATATATAGTGAATGGGCAAAGGCGGAAGTATCTGCTGCTGAAAACGAAGGACTGCTACCGTTTGAAATGTATGATGATTGCCGGCGAGCGTTGCATAGAGACTGGGCAACAGCATTTCTTGTCAAATTCGTAGAGATAGCAACAAACGCTTCGATTGAAGGCAGCGATGTCCAAGTATTTGATGATGTACCTATTGGGCACACTATGTTTGAAGATATCAATAAGGCATATGCAATAGGAATTACAAAGGGCACTGGAGATGGCTCAAAGTTTGAGCCATACAGGGATGTGACACGAGAGGAATACGCTACTATGCTTTACCGCACATTTGACTATATTGAACAAACAATTGGTCAAAAACTCATTCTAAGATCCCTTAAGATGGTTTCTTTTGCGGATAAAGATGATATCTCCAGTTGGGCGATTGAAGCACTGGGAATCCTGTCGAACGCTGATCTGTTTCGGGGAACGGCAGAAGGGATGCTCGATCCAAAGGGCGTAATCAGCATCGAACAGGCCATTGTTTTGTCATATCGCGGAATACTATTAGTTCAGAATAGAGCGTAGGGGAACGATGTGAGTATTCCTGAGCGAGTCCTTTGCAATCAGCTTTACAGGAGTACTCAGCATTATGGGAGAGAAGAATCTTTGTATTTCATTGATGGGAAGTCCGCCTTTGCTTAACGATGTCCTAAAAGGAAGCTCCACCGGGAAAGATGAAGATACCATCTTTAATTCTGACATTGAGCTACTTCATATGTTAAATTAGAGGTTTTATGAAAAAAATAATTATAACGCTTGTTTCAGTTTTTTTACTGGTACTGACTTCGTGCCAAACCGTGGGGGAAGGTTCTGCTGAAGATGTGTTCAATTTTAGGCAGGATAACTGGAGTCTTGTGCATGATTCGGACTTTAGCGCGATCAAGGAAGTTTATGTACCTGAAAGCTACAATGGCTATACTTACCAAGAAGTTTTAGCGCTTGCGTTGAGCAAAATAGATGATCCGTATTATGAGTTGGTCTGGGGTGAACCAACGGTTATTTCACCGAATGGTGAATATGCAGTATATATTTCCAATAAGCCAGATGTCGTAAACGGTGTCTTTTCTTTCATGTTGCTGAAAATAAATTTGAATCAGGAGAGCGTGCTATTCAATCTTGGCTCTAACCGAACGCCCGCTTATCCGCTGTGGTGGGTTGATGATAGCCGCTTCGTTTATGAGTATAACGGCGCTTATTATATTTGCAGTATTGAGTCGCCAACAGAACAAATTCTGCTTTCCTTAGAAGGTGAAGAACCGGTCATATTGGCGTATGATGGCAGTACCTTTCTATATGTTAAAAATGCAGACAACATTGGAGACGGAACAAGACAGATTGCTGTAATCACTGCGGACAATCAATGTGAAGAAATTGCTGATTTTGCGGAAGAACAGGGCACTCTGATGCGTGAAAGTGCAATCAACGAGATGCTTCATCTAGCCGTAATGAAAGGACGTTTATCGGCGGATACCGACGAAAGGTATATCAGGGTTTACGACTATGAGAGAGACGAATATGCTCAACTCCCAAACCCGCTGATTGATAACGCCAAGAATGTCAACGCTGTGGATTTCTATTGGGAAGGGACAAATCTGGAGGTTCAATATATTGTTGATGATCTGGTGCAGGAATGGTCATATCACTTTTGAATCACATGTAAACAATAAGTCGCCATTAGTCACAATGGTCAGAGTATGCGTCCGAAGATTTGGCAGTTACCTAATCTCTCGCCATTATTTCTTTGAGAAGCTGGTAATAAATAGCTTATTTTTTGCGAGGCTCTGTGAGGTTTTATTGCCCTTGTGCATTTACTGTATAGAACGGTATGAAAAGCGAGCCGTATCCTTTTTCGCTATAGTATCGAAGGCGGCGACAAGCACATGATGCTTACCGCCACCTTGGTATAATTAACTGCTATTCTTTTGTGAGCTCGCTGGCATATATGCAGAGCTGTATGTACTTAGAGGCTTCCTCGGCGCTCATTCCGGCGAAAAAGGCTTTGACGCAAGAGGGGACTTCACCTTCTGGGACAACGCCGATCAATGCGTCTATGCTGATATTCAGCGAGCGCGCGAAATGTGAGATGGTGTCGAGCTTCGGATTTGTTTTTCCACGCTCCAAGTCGGAGATGCTGCGATCCGTTGTTCCAAGCCTTTCAGCCAGCTCGATTTGCGTCAAACCGAGAGCGTGCCGTGCCTTGCACAGAGCAGCGCCAAATACAGTACAAATGTCGTGCATATCTTCACCCTTTCCTATTGTTCCCATTCTAATTTGAACTGCGCTTCTGATGAATGCTATTTGACTTCGGATTATTTGAAGCGCGGTTCTAATTACACACAGAAACAGTAAGGTGCTATTATGGATAAGGAGAAGTTGCAGGAGGTGCTATAAAAAAAGAACTCGGCGCATCGGCTTTCACGTGAACCTGTAGGCCGAAAAAATACGCCGGATAATATACACGAGTATGATCTGAAGTTAGAAGTAAGCTTCTGTTTTGACGAAGAGAGTTTCCATTACGCCCTTGGATCTAACAAATATAGCCACAAGAGAGCAAGCGTACAGCTATGGTTGTGCGCTTGCTCTTTTTTTGCATTAGGACGCCAGCCCTATGGCTGTCGCTGCCGTGGTCCTCCATCCTGAAAATTCCTTCCCTTTAGATTTTTCAGAAATGGAGGAATTGGTATGCGTTATAACATGAAAGAAAGCGGCAAAAGAATTCAGGAACTTAGAAGGGATCGCGGTATGACGCAGACGCAGCTCGCAGAATATGTGGGGATCAGTTCCGATAATCTGGGCCGGATAGAGCGAGGGCAGCAGGGTGTATCGATTGACTTGTTGATCGAGTTGGCGGATTTTTTCGCTGTTTCCATGGACTACATTGCGTTGGGACGCAAAATGAAGGTGGATGTAGTCAGATCAATGATACGGTCCGCAATCGATACGCTGGTGAAGCTCGAGCGAAGCTTGTAAATCCGACGTGCGGCGTCGGGTAATCCGCTGTGCTGCGTCCTGTTAATCAGATATAGGATGTATTACGATTATGCCACAGGATATCAGGGGTTCCTGTATGGAGCTTGAAAAATGCCGAAGCTCATGCGGCTATATCCGGTGACGAACAACAACGGCAGATGGTCCCCTGACG